>Ga0208196_1000206_pt1 | contig 84535 bp, 60 predicted proteins | sample AD_JPNNA7_MetaG_FD_184443 | JGI IMG/M metagenome (GOLD analysis project Ga0208196, IMG submission 184443) | Active sludge microbial communities of municipal wastewater-treating anaerobic digesters from Japan - AD_JPNNA7_MetaG (SPAdes) (version 2) | ecosystem: Engineered > Bioreactor > Anaerobic...
AAGATATCGATATCAGGAACATTATAGAGATGAAGCCATACATGGCCAAGAGCATCCTGGATGCCAGTTGGGATCGATTCCGAAATTACGTTACGTACAAGGCTGCAAGTGCTGGTCGCAATGTAGTTCGGATTAATCCTGCCTATACATCTCAGATGTGCTCTGGCTGTGGAACCATTGTAAAGAAGGATCTCTCCCAGAGAGTTCATCGTTGCCATACATGCGGATTGACTCTGGATAGAGATCTCAACGCTGCTAAGAACATCCTTCGACTGGGATTACAGTCCTTGGTTGGGATACAACCCAGATGCCCCCGAATTCAGTCGGGGGAGTAGTCACAATAGAAGAACCAGGAATCGCTATGCAAGCCGGTAGATTCATGCCAGGGAAGGGAATTTCGCACGTCTTTACTAGTAATTTGGATCCACCACCATAAAGCCCAAGTCCAGGCTCAGATAACGCTCATCTCTGAGCTTGCGGCTCTTTTTTTCTCTATCACGAGTGCAATAGATGGCTCATCAAAAAGACGTGGATTGGGCTTCTACGCCACCACTGCAGCCGCACAGGCTGATATTATAATTGAATGTCAGGAGCGCAAGTATCGATGGGATGGAACCTAGAGCTGCGGACGCTCGGCTCTCACCCAAAACCACATCTCAAAATCGCCCCCACGTCTGCCGTCTCCGCTTGGAAGCCGCATATCCATGTCCGGTCCATCCCCAAACGTCTCTCCATCAAGGAGAATTCCTGGCTCGCTCTTTGAATATATAAAATTTCCTTTTATAGTAAGGCGGGCCAGGACAGGAACGTTGTCCGCACCATAGGTTGCGGCTAATATGGACTTGAACAAGGGGTGGTTGGCAAGCAGAACCATCAACTCCTTATGAAAGGCAGTCCAGCGAATTGTCTTGCCTTCCGAACGCACATTTGCTGCTAGAGCAAAACTTATGAAGCCTAGGGATAGTTGCCTTAAATTGTTCAGGATCTGAATCAAATTCAACTTGAGCATGTCTCTCGAATTCTTATCCCTCACAAACGTATCCCCCGCCCCAACAAAAAATTCCGCAGGAATGCCGACATTGCCTATGCCTAGGCTCAAGAGCGGCACCAGCGCACCAATAATATAGGGAATAGGTAATTCCAGAGATACAGAAAATCTGGGATTTGGAAGCTTGCGCATCTCTGACAGGTCGTCATCGATTGATGGATCTATCTCCTGATCACATTCTATCTTTAATCCTTCAATGAGCTGATTGACCCAGACAACATCTCCGTTATTCAAAGGTTTATATACAACTGCGTTCTTTCCCAGCGTTGGTACCGAGTCCCCATTGCCGATCATGACATTCACAATATGAATCCCACGGTCTTTGGTCGGGGCCTCTATCAGCGGCGGGAATTTATTTCGGCAGTCCTTCACGACCTCAAGCTTCCCGTCCTCATTGCGGGAGATCAAGGCCATCCTACAGAAATGATGCTCAATTCCTAATGGAGGCTGAGGCAATGGATTGGTATTTGGCACTTCGAAGGGAGGCCATTCTATCTCCCGCGTAGCCGTCCGGGCGGGAATCAGCCAGAAATCGCCTGTGCGCAATGACCTCTCTTTCAATTTAACTCCTTGTGGTGCCACTTGTTTCTCCGTCAATTTTACTAGCTGGTTGGAAAACAATCTCTCCTTCTCAGCAGCATCGTCTCTGTGGTCACCGTCCTCAACAATCAATTCCCACTTATCAGGCATGCCTACAATACCCTCTGAAATGCCCTCTGAGATCTTGGGACTCACTATCTCGGGACTCATTATGTCAGAGTGGCTTCCAGGCTCGAATTTAACGTAGATTCCGCCCTCGAGATGCTGCCAATCGCCTGTTATTCTTATCCCGTCGGGTGTAGGCATCGAGTCTAGACTTGCAGTTCTTTCATTTTGGTCCCAGCGCCTGATCTTGGCATGCAACCTGGTGCTGAACAGATTCTTGAGATCATCTTCGAGTATGATCGTATTGGTTGCGTGATCGATCTTCACAATTTTTGTCAGCAGTCCTGATATCTCATCTGTCAGTGATATTGTAAGCTCACTATGATCATCCGAGATCTCGACCCAGTTGCCCTCTTTGAAGCCCAAGACATCGTCTCTTCCCAAATCAGCGACCTTGATCTCCGATCCATTGATACTCGTTATGGATGTGACTATGGATCCATTATCGCGCGACCATTTGAATGTAGCTTCCTCTATAGGTCCTCCCTTGTGTATCTCCACCCGATAGAGCTGGTTCTCCAGCTTCTTATATCCGGAGCTGGGAGGCAGTCGGCAGGGCAGCTCCTCACCCACGTCCATGGTCTTTGCATTCATAAGGGCAGAGCTTGCCGAAGTCCCCCGGGCCCACTTAGCCAGTCCTGCATTGCAGTTCTCTATAGCTGCTTTAAACTCCTTCTCATTCAGTGGGAGGACCCACACCTGCCATATTGTCTTTGCCCTGGTGCATGTATCCGGACCGTCAAGGGCCTTCTCCTGGATGTGAGGATCATCAAAGACAGTTATATGACGCTTCCAGACGTGAAGGAAGACAAGCCCTCTGGATATATTTTCTAAAGACCGCGGTCTTGGAAGATCCTTCTGCTTATCATAGGCGATCTTTTCATCAGGATTCTCGCAGAGGATGCCATCGACATAGTATCTGCCTTTGCCTATGTATATATTGGCTCCATCAGTGGTTATTCCAAAGCCGGGATCATCGGCGGGGGTGCCGGACTTGCCTATCACATCTGCCGCTTCCGTCTCCACCCTGTGCTGGTTGATCTCCTGCTGCTCGTTCCAGTCAGCATCGACCTGAACCCTGCCCTGCTGCTGCAGCACGGCGCAATACCTATTGTCCTTGAGGTAGCTCCATCGGCTGAAATCGCCTTTCATCAAAACATCTCTCCGTTAACTTGGGTAGAAGATCCCTGCATCAAGCCCGAAGCGCAGGTACTCGTTCAAACGCACCCTGAGGTTTGTCTCCCTCTGGGGCCAGAAGAGGTCATGGAAGGCGCCCATCTCGGATTCATCGTCCGCGCCCCTTCTGATCTCCTCTGAACAGCAGGGACTGAGCTGACAGTAGTTGGGCTTGCCATATCTCATGCTGCTGAGCAGAGGAACGACTCTGCTCCGCTCAGCTTCAACCACGGCCTTGATCTTGTCACTGCTGGGTTTGCTGCTGCCCAAAGCCCCAAACTTCTCGAGAAGATCATCCTCCGTTTTTGCTGCGGCCAGATCCGGTTGACATCGATAGCGCCGAGGAACCTTTGAGTCCTCGGGCAGGTAGGAGAAGCGAACACAACCCTTCTGCCGTCTGAAAGACCAGACCGGAGCCTCCCATCCATCACCCTTCTCAAGCCTGGCCATCAAAATAGTATTGGATACAAGCTCCATTGATTCGGCCCTTACCTTACCTATGATGGTTGAGTTCTTCACCTCAACCAGGGTTCCGCCGAAATCATCGGTATTGGGTGCTGAAAATGCTACACCAGACAGCGAGGTGGCATCGATGATACTGTTGGTGATGCTGATCCTGGTCCCAGGAACTGCTCTTATTCCTCCCAATATGCATCTATCGATCTCGACCTCAGTGCCCTCGGCCTCGATTATGAGGCTTGGAATTTTCGGATTCTTGGGCCGACCATCTCCGGATAGAGAAATCCCGGGAACCAAGGTGCAGTGTTGAATCCGAATCGACTTGATATCCTCTGCGGCTCCCGGAGATTGGATCTTCCTCTTGATCCTGACGCCTCCATCGCTTATGAGAAGGCCATTTAAGGAGACCTTCGAACCGCGACCACCGGTTATGACCAGCTCAGGCCACCCCTTGGATCCATCGGCTTTCTTTAGGATCAGCGATGGCCGGTGCATATTGGCGGCGCGCAGTTCAATTGCCATATCGCTTGGAATATCGATCCCTATTGCTTCCTTATATGCGCCATTATCAGCGATCTCGATCACTCCGCAAGTCTTGATGGCGTTGATTCCGCTCTGGACAGAGGTCTCATATTCGGCAGAAGAAGTCCCGCTTGGCTCGTTGCGATCTCTCCCTAGAGGTGGTGCAGGGATCTCCTCCTTATGGCATTCATACGACCTTACCTGGACGATACCCCATTCGCTGCATGTATTGGGCTTGGAAATGAAGGAGCCTTCCCGAGGATACTCGCCACCGCCCATATCTGCTGAAAAGCCGTAGTGATAGCTGACGCATACCTGAGACTTGGCAGGCATATTCCCATCGAAGATCATGCGGCCAAGATCGGGATCGATGGCGATCTTTCTGCCGGATGGAGGTGCATGAGCCCACTTTCCACCCTTGGCGTCAGAGAGATCGCAGACCGCAATCTTGTTGATGGGAACCATTTGGCCATCAATCCATATGCAAAAGCTTCTTCCATTCCCATAGTATGTGCTCTGAAACTGGTCGCCTGAATAGTGAGCTCTCAGATCCCGGTCCAATGCATTTTTTCCAAGAGGCATGGGCACATTCAAAGGCTCCGCCAGATCGGCAAAATCCGTCTCACTCTGAGGAAGATTGTAAAGGGGAGCATCTGCTCCCAGGCTGTTGAACCTATAGCGCCTCTTGTCCACCCTTGATGCTGGAGAATGGCTTTGAGAATGACTTCCAACCCTCCACAGGAAGATGCCTACATTGGGGATATTGTATTTGCCGCGATTTATGGCGATTCTCCTTACATCTGCGGTATGAGTCGTGCTCTCAAAGGGCGTATTCAGCCATTCCAGATGGTCCGACCGACGCATGTCTGGGGATCCTATGTTGCCAGGCCTCAGGTGGTTCATATATTGGGTGGTAGCCAATAGCTGGAAGAACTCGACCACCCTCGCATCCCAGCCCGTTACGTCCCTGGCCAGCTGCTCCAGCACTGCAACGGTACCTTTGCGGCGTCTGTATGCTATGGTGTTTGCCACCTGTGACCTCTGGCTAAACGTCGATTCCGTGAGCTGATAGACCCCTTTGAACCCGATCAGGTCACCGATATACGGCACTGCCCACTCCGCGCAGGTCTCTATGAACAGATCGTCGTAGAGCTGGGATAGGTCCTCATCAAGTACAGCTATCTGCTCAGCTATGACGGATAGAAGGCCTTTGAGGGGCTTGCCAGTTACCGCATCCCTATTGCGATAGATTGCTGGCAGTAGCGAGTATATTCGCTCTGGATCAAAGCTCATGAGATCACCACCAGATCGGCTGGACTTGGGTCGATGATCAGAATCTCAGCAGCTTGGATGTCGTCGCTGCCAGGACGAGGCATTCTTGCCTCAAGGATTGGCTGCAAATCTTGCTGCATGGCATCGGATCTGTAGAGGGCCTCTACATTGACGGCAATAACTCCAGATGCCTTCTGGATCACAGATATTATCTCTCCGAGGGTTACTGGCTGACCGAACTCCCTGGCCTCAAATGAATAACTATTGCGGAGGGCAGCCTCCACCGCTGACTTGATCGCATCAGTCGAGACATTGGGATCTGGGATTATACAGGCCCTCAGCTTGAAGGTGCAGACTCTGCCGGATCTTATGGTCAGAGGAACTCTCGGGTCTCCATACCTCCGCATAGCTGCCAGGAGATTATCATGGTCTGAGGATCCGGGATTTACCTCGGAGCCGCTAGGCCCCGCTGCGGTCAACAACACCCCCCGCCGTGTTCCATTCCAGGTCCATGTGGCGTTGGCCTTGACGATTCCCCCAAAGCTCCTGGCAAAGTCCTCATAATCCTGGAGCGATACTATCCTGTCTAGGGTAAGTACAGTGAGAGGAGCAGACAATCTCGCATCTTCCAGAGTCTGTGGGTCCTTGCCTCCCTCTGCTGGCAAGGGATTCCATGCACCCTTGACCCCTGCCACCCGGGTCATCAAGATGTTGAGTTGGCCAGACTTGACGTTTCCCGCCGCTCCAAGGCCTCGTCGATATGTTGCTCTCACGTTCTCTTGACCGGTGGGAAGCCTCGATCCAAATTGGACTATTGTCTTTGCAGGATCTCCATTCCTGATGGCATAGATCCGCTCATGCAATCCGTTGGCGAATAGGTTGGGGATCTCTTCCCAGAGCATATCGTTCACCCAAACCCTCATGGTGGAGGCAATCCCACTAGCTGTAGGGCTGCTGATATATGTCAGAGGAAGCTGCTTCAATGAAAAGCACTGATACATTGTGCCCGCATCGCCGCTGCCTAAGACCTCAGAAGTGGTCTCTCCATGGGTGGCCCGGGCAAGATTCGCCGATATGACCATCGAAGCTCTATCGTAGATATTTTTTAAGCCTGCTGCCAGAACCAGCTCCACAAAGCCGTCATCTGTGGGCTCTGCATTCTTGAGCTCAACGATCTCGCTGACCTCCAAGTCGCTCTTAGCAGCAGGGACATAGCTGATCTGCCATGGTATAACGTCTGAGATCTGACCCTCAAAGCCCCGGTCCTCCATGAGGTGCAGTGTCAAATCGCCAAAATGGGGATCGATTGCCGGTGCTTCTGTCAAGATTAGCTCGTCCCCCGGTTGGAACTCCCGGGTAACTTTCGGATCTTTGACCGAGGTTAGGGTAAGCGCCTTTAGATTTATCCTGACACGGGCTCTCTTTCCGCGGACAGCGAGCTTCTGGCCTTGAACTGGCCGCTTGGACAGCCTGTCTATTTTAATTCGATTTCCATATATATAATTTTGTAGAGGAGTGTCAGCAAGCGCAATCTCCTCGCTCTGGGCATGGACTGTGGTCTCGCTGGGGCAAAAGATGCTAAGGTTTTTGCCCGAGATTCCCAGCGTGGTTACCTTAGCTGCAATGCCTGACTGCGCCAATGTCTCTTCTCCTACTGCATTCACCCAGTAGGGCTCCACCTTGAAAGAATCACCCATCCCAGTCGTCAGAACGATCCAGCTGCCTTGGACAATCTGGCTATAGACAGAATCCAGATGTATTTCAGATTTAGAGGCGTCGATTGAGGTTGTTGGCTCGCTGATTATTTCATTCGGATCGGTTGGCTTCAGGGCGTTATGCCCAAAGATGGCTGCCCTGGTGCGCATGGCATAGACACTGCAATTGCCTTCTGGTTGATCGATATTTTTTATATAATTGTCTAGAATCACTATAGTCCTGTCAGAAGCTGGATCGATCGCCACGGAGGAGACCTTTCTGAAATCCCACCCGCCCGCATTATGAGTTAGCTCCAATTCCTTCTCAACTATTAAAAGACCGTCCCCTCTCTTGAGGTTATTGGCTATCCCCTTGAGATATAAGCAGCTGCCGGCCGTGCCCGGCGATCTCTTCTCAGCCTGCTTGGGCCTTATGGCACTCCACTCCGCCCTGGCCTCCAGCCGCTCAATTGTCTCAAATATCTGCGCTTTCTCATCTTGACCGGGCGTACTCTGGACCTTAGTCCCCACATCAATAATTGCCGTCCCGGGAGATCCTGGAGCGTCCTCCAGGTCAAATGCCAAATATGCACTAGCTGCGACGCCAGGGCTGAGCCCGTACCCCAAGAGCCTGGCCAACTCCAGCGCCGACCTCCTCTCCCTGGCTGTACGAAGATATGACTCGTTTGCCAGTCTCTCCTGGTAGAAGGCCAGTATATCGGCGATCAGAGCCCAGGCATCGAGGAGTGAGATTGAAAAATCGCTATCCTCCCGGGAGGTGAACCTTCTTAGCTCAGGCCTGACTTGAATCTGAGAGAGCATGGTCTGAAAGAACCGGCGATGATCGCCTACCCGGTAGGAGATTGAATCGAGTCCGGGCCGATTGAACGTTCTTGCAGGCGTCTGAATAGATATTCCACTGCAGCAGCTGCATTCATTGGATCCATTGGCCCTCTTGTTCTTTATTCCCATCACTTCCCTCCCTCCACGATGAGCTTGAATATCCCGTTTTCTGGAAAGTTGGGATCGTTGTCGAGACGGGCGATCTCGAGCCTTTCCATCTCAAGAATTCCTTTGCTGCTAAAATCGCCATAGATGTCCCCTGCCCTTCTGAACTTGGTCACCTTTACCCATGCCACTCCCGGGACAGATTGGGAGACTTGGTAGATCCTGCTCAGATAAACAGGCTGGCCGAATGTGAAGTTATCTGGATGAAACAGTCCGAGGCTGCCGTCGGGAAGAACGTCACTGCTAAACGCCTGGAGAAGTGCCTCCTTTACATCGCTCCTGAAGTAATCTGGGCGAACACATACATACATCTCGACCTCAAGGGGAACAAATATCGGGGCATCCACCTCAATGTCATGGCCTGCCATCCTGTACCTCTGCATATGGCTCCATACAGATCCCTTGAACAGATGGTCAATCCCAGCCCCACCCTCCCTATCTATGGTGAGAAATACTGTATGCCAACTGCCAGTCCACCTGAATGTGGCCGCAGCCCTTTGCACCGCAGGGAACCTCTCGGTCACCTCTGCATAGTCCTGCTGGGTCACAGCCCGCTCCTGTGTTCTGAAGGCATAAGGTGCCTTTTGGCGCACCTCCTCAATCCCCTCCGGATCGGTTCCTCCCACTGCCGGCATAGGATTTCTGACTGACTGGATCCGAACATCGTCGGTGACGACGTGTATCAATGTCTCAGCGCCTACATTTCCCCGAATTCCATTGCCTACCCGGTATGTGGCCAAGAACTCTGTCCCTGGGTCCGGCCGTCGGCCGTGGATGTTATCTCCGAAGCGCAGAGTAGCCGATCCGCCAGATTCCATCTCGGCAACGAACCTCTTCTCCATTCTGCAATTGAGAAGATCCCTCGCCGGGACCCAGGTATCTGAAGAGTCATCAGATCCAGTGAGATATATTGCGGGCAGGGCCTCTTTGGGATCTGTGATCGTTGTCGTTCGACACGAAACAGGCGGATCTCGTTCGTTATAGGGAGCTGCATTCGTGACCGGCATCTCATTCAGGCTAGGGCTGAACCTCGGATGGACGACTCTGGATGGGAGATCACGACAGGGATCTCCGTCTCCATCAACAGAAGGCTCAATGTGAGAAGCCGGCACCTTATCGAGAACCTCGTCCTCAATTGTCAGCCCATGATCTGCCAGAACAATATTGCCCAAAGCCATGCTGACGTCCTCTGGGAACACGGTCGTGGAGATGCATAGAGGAAAAGGCAGAGCATCTTCTGAGTGCCACTCTATCTCTACAATAGCATTATCCGGATTCAGAGGGTCCCTTCTCAACTCCCCAGGCGTTCTGTTGTTGCTAACCCCATCAAAGATTGCCTCAGGGATTACCGATATTAACCGTACCGGGTGACGATGGGCCCGATCGGCCAAGAGACTGGCTGATATTGGATCGCCCCGATCCCAAGCCTTAGGCCCTAGCCTCTCCTCAAATATCAGAACATCGCCAGGCCTAAGCCTCAGTCTATTATTCTCATCATCCAGCAAGGTTGCTCTGGTCGCCCCTCTGGGGAGACAGCATCGGCTGTTGCCCCAAGCATAGAAATGCATCTCGTTATGGGCCTTGTAAAGCTCCGCTTGATGCATAGTCTCAAACACCTCGGGCTTCTGTTCCAAGGCCTTTTTAAAGTCCCCCGGCGGGATCGGAATGGGCGTCCCGTCAATAGATGTCAGAACTCTTGTGCCCTTGGCAAGCACAGCATCTTCCTTGGCCCAGAACTGCAACCAGACGCGAGAGTTGCAGCCATCATTAATGTAATATTCAACAAGCCTTGCATGCCTGCGAATGGACCTTCTCTTTCGAGCAGTTCCCAAGTAGGCCTCAGTGCCAATCGCATCCTGCCTATAGCTCAGGTAATCTCCTATGTAGGCTAAGATCTCGACCAATGCTACTCCCAGATCGGAAGGGTTGCGCTCCCTCCAATCGGGCACCAGGGCAGAGATGCGGTCAAAAGCCAATCTTCTGAAACTTGCATAATCCTTTGCCAGGTAATCGATCTTCAGACCTTGCTTGGGTCGTTCTGAGCATATTCGTTCTCTTAGACAATCGAAATCGCTTGGACAATTGATGCTGAAGAAGAAGTCCACCGATGAGTATTGTGGATCGAAACCCTTATCTAGTGGGCTCAGAAGCCACAATGTATAGATTGATAGATCGCCCTGATGATCTAGTTTGATATCAACTACCCGGGGATCGCTCCCGATTGAAGCATCCTTTATCCCCACATTGCGGACCCTCTCTCCACCTTCTACGATGAAGTCATCTTTGCCAAACGGCTCAGCAATGGGTTTGATGCAGTAAAGATGCAGCATCTTTTGGTGGTGGATGCTCTTTGGATCATCCTCAACCTCTAAGAAGTCGATTCCGTTCAATGTCTTATTCTTTAGATCTGCCTTTCTGGTCTCGTCGCAGCAGAAGTAGCGCATCAAGATTCACCCGGGCTGAATTGAGATGACTGGCGCTGTTGGGTACGCCGGATAACATAATGGATCGTGACTTGAAGCTCAGCTCCTTTCCCCTCCACCAAGACAGATTCCACCGAAATAAGATCCCCCAACCATTGCTGAAGCGCTCCCTGTATCAGGAACTGAGTTGCTGCTGCCAGCTCATCGCTGTTGGGTGCGAATATGAGCCGCATTAGACCGGCTCCAAAGTCCGGTCGGTTGACTCGCTCGCCTGGGCTGGTCAGGAGCAGCTGCTCTATCATGTCGCGTATATGGTCAGCATCATCGGTATCCGATGTGCGGCCAGTTGCGTCAAATCCGAAAGGGTAATCGAGATTCAATGATATCACATCCCTGTGACTCTGGGTTGAATTGCGCTCACGATAGGCGGCCCATTGGGGCTTTGATCTGCGCTCTGGCATATTCCAGCCCCCGGCTGATATACCAGGACTGGCAATAGATTTGCCTTGATCCTGGCAGAAGGGACGAACTTGGCCAGGACGCAGGGCTTCGGATTTGTTGGTGGAGGTGGGCAGCCTGCAACAGTCAGGATATCTATCATGGTCACGATCGGCATTCCGCTCACCTTGACCCGAACGTTCGAGGATACAAGTATCACCTGGCCGGAGATATGAGGACAGGTGGCAACAGCTCCGGCATGAAGAAGTGGCCCCGGCATGATCTCATCCCTAGGTGATGGTCAAGGCTCCAACATTGATATCCACAGCTGGCCCAGTCATGCTGATGATAGCCCCTTTTCCGTTCTGTATCACTATCCCTAAGTCATTGACAGATATGCTGGCACCTGTCATGGTCTTGATGAGGATCCCTCCAGTCGGGCCGGGGATATCGCTGATCATTATCCCATTCTGAAGAGGAGTCTGAATAGCGATTCCCGGGATTAGGGGGGGGATCATCTGTCCCATCATGGGGACCTCGGCTGCTGATCCCCAGTAGCATCCAGTCCATATCGGATAATCCGGATCGCCCTGCTCAAACTCAATCCATACACCTGCCCCGATGAGAGGCACGGTGAAGATTCCAGACTGCATCCCTCCAACCGGAAGGCAGGGCATGGCCCAGCTGGTGGGCACGAACTCTGAGACATCGGGGACCATGGCCTGGATGCGCCCCATCTTCAAGGGATCTACGTTGTTGATTACTGTACCACGGTATTTTCCATAATATCTCTTGGGATCGTTCATACAGGCACCTTGCTTGTAATTGAGATCAGGCCATCACGAGAGAGGGTGAAGCTCTGCTTGTACTCACCACGTTTGATATTGTGAGTTACGCTCTTTACAAAGTATAGGCCATCAAGGGCCTCTCCTGCGCCTCTCACCCCTACCAATCCCCTGGCCGTGAGGATGTGGCCGTAGCGCAGGACGTCAAGGCTTCCATCGGCGGTGACCGAATCGGCATTCTTTGCCGCCTGGGATAATCCGGTCAGTGCAACCTGAATGGCGGAGAGCTTGGATAGTCTGCTCACAGTCTCTATCGCCTTCGGCGCAGGGGGCACCAGAGCCAATGGGGGCTTGATGAGAGATATGTCGGGAAGAGGGATCGGTATGGGCACCTTAATAGCTGGATTGGTATAGAGCAGAAATACCTGCTTTCTGGATTCCGCATCGAATGTGAAGTTCAGGGACTCGACATTGGTATGCCCATCAAAATCCGTATTCAGTGCCGGCTGAGGAATGCCTACCCTCACCTCCGGCCCCCAGTAGGCCTTGCTGGTTCCCGGCACTGGCCCAGGCTCCATGTAAAAGACGTACCCTGCCTCGTCAGCCAACTGCTTGATGTACTCCAGATCAGTGCCGTTCTGCCTGGGTATGCGTTCAACAGGAATGGGAACATCGGTCAAAACGCTTGGTATCACCACAGGTATGACTCCTAAGAAGGCATACTTGGCAAGTATAGCTAAGATCCGCACCTCTGGAGGCATGGCCGGATAGGGAATGCTGAACTTGAAGTAATCCATTGCTGTGGTGAGGTCTGTCCCTTTGATTGTCAGTGTCGAGGGATTGGCGCCTGAGCCAGGCGATATCTCATGGCGGGTCATCATGCCATCCATCAATGTCTCTGAGACGCCGTCTATGGTGACCACGATCATTACCCGAACCATCGGGATGGGGCTGCCTCCTGATAGCAGGAATAGTGTGTTAAGAGGCGACCTCTTGCTCAAGTTGAACTTCAGCTCAAAGCCGCTAGCGATCTCCCCGGCAGTTGTATGTACCTGGACGCTTGTCAGGGCATCCAGAACCTCTCTGGGGGCTGTCACTGGTATCATTGGGCCGATCTTCAGCGTGAGATAAAACCCCTTAGCCATAGTTTACCCCGGATATGCCTTCCAGCAGGCTTACTCGAATGCGTCTTCCTGCAACCTCGGTAAGCTCGGATGGGTCCATGGCTCCGTTGGCATCGCATATCCTCCAGAACTGCTCTGGATCTCCAATGTAGCGAGCGGCAATATGGTCCAACCTCTCTCCTTGGACGACGGTGTGCTCCAGAGCAGATGCCAGTGTCTCCGGCTCCGGCACAAACCTCCTTTTGATGTAGACGATGGTCCTGCCGTCAGCGGTCTCCATTGACATGGTATCTATTCCATGGTAGCGGCTGTTGGCAGGGAACAGGCTTGCCCTGGAGGTGAGCTGAAGAACGGCCTGCATTGGATCGATCATGGGGATCCTCCTTTGCTCCTTGCTGCCAGGCGCTCCTTGAGCTGGTGGTAGGCTATGTACATGCTTCCACCTTTGCTGTCGAATCCAAGATCATCTACGCTCAGAACCCTCATCCCCAGGCTGACCTTGGCTCGGATTGGATTGAGAGACGTGTCAAATGCCTCCTCAGTCACGCTGAAGTCGGTGATACGAACCGGAACCGTCCTGTTCTTGCTCCAGACGAATAGGCATAGCGGAGCCTGCATCGGTATTATCTCAAGGGTTCCTGAGTTGGCCAGCCTTCTGTTCTCCAACAGGTGGTCGCTTGAAGGGTAGATGATGGTCTCAATCGCAGCAAGCTGCGGGAATATGCCCATCTCAACCGCGTCTGGATTTTCATCGGGGAACTCCAGCTGATCGGAGGCGTCGATCTCGGCGTCCAGCTTTATAGTCTCCACCGGAGGCCCCTTTAGCCTCATGGCCTGTGACCGGTCTTGAGTCTCGCCCACGCCCTGGACCTGCAGGGTGCGGCTGAGGGTGTCCGGATTGTACTGGAGGGTGATTACCCTCTGGACTGCTGAGGTCTCGGGGTCCAGAAGGATTAAGCCTCCTTTGAGGAGGCGTGGGGTGGTGGGGGATGTGGTCATATTTCCTATTCAGCGATCTCTGTTGTCTATCAATAACATCTCTATGCTAGAAAATGAAAATATTAACGATTATCTTATTCAGATTAGCGTAGTCCAATGCTTCTTTTATGCCAATCAATTGCTCAGGAGTTGGCTCGAATGGAATCCTGACATTGAGTATCTTTTCTTTAGGAGCCATAACTCTGATTCCTTCCCGTATTTCATCTTCAAAGCTGTACAATGAACTTATATGTCCCCTGAGTTTTTTGGCCAATCCTTCAGCGGTCTTAGCTCCTTTCAATGATAGATCGATGGTCTTCTCGCTAATCACCGTGGCGTTTTCGATGGTCTCCCCGATGTATCTTCCTGCGCTATCTCTCAATATTGTTCTTTTTCCTCCGGAAACAAAATCGATCCCTTTAAAGCTCTTTGGCAATCGTCTTATGCCCAACCTCTTGAATAATTTGGCCATGTAATGTTCGATTGTAATTCCTCGAATTACAGGTGGTTGTGTCCATACTTCTCGAGGGGGCTTACTTCCAGTAGCTTCCTTTGAACCTTTCTCAGTCGCAGCTTCAGCAGCTTCCTTTGAACCTTTCTCAGTCGCAGCTTCAGCAGCTTCCTTTGAAGCTCTCTCAACTAATGCTTCTTCAGTCTTCTTTATGCCTCTTGTAGCTGCGGACTCGGCAAGCCTAGTTGCCCCCTTTTCTGCTGTGGTTTCAGCAAGTTCCTTCACTCCTTTAACCGCCCACTTGCCACCTTTGCCGACATCACCAATAATCGGAATCATTGCAGCAGCTGAGATGGTTGCTTCAACGTAACGTCCTTCAGCAAGATATATTGCCGCGTTTATTCCATCAGCAATTTCTCCATAAACTGGGATCAGGCCCGCCACATCTAGAGCGCCATGGACCCATTCTCCAATACTATCCCATATTCCCGTGGTCGACGCAGAGCTGACTGGTGGAGAGACGGATGTGTCAACTGGGCGTAGAGTCGCCTCATTTGTCAGTGGAATTCTTGAACGACCTCTACTGGCACTTAGTTGATGGGTTGACACTCTAGGTTGTGGTGCGGATCCGCCAGCGCTCCCTCTGGCCTCTGGATTTGTTAGGATGGGAGAGCCCCTTGGAAATGAAACCTTTGTGACTTTGATCGTCGCAGTGGGATATCTCTTGAATATATCGTGCGATAATGCCACTTGAGTGCTCTGTAATACAACGATCTCGATTTCGATGTTTCCTTTATCGTTCGTTCCACATTTGACTATACAAGTTCCTTCACCATTTGCAGGAGTAATCTCCGCCAATCCAATACGATCTATCAGGACTCGGATCTTTCCACTGCTCTTATCAGGTATCGTCTGGACCTGAGGCAATACCGCCTGAGATATGCCTTTTTGCTCTTGAAATTGGATTGTATGCGCTAGAGAGATGGATCGATTTGCTGTAATGCTAGAATTTGGAGTGAAACCGTATGCTCCGGTCTCAGGTTCATTATTTAGATCCGTATTCATTAAAATAGAATGAGGTTCTGCAGATTGCTCCTGCTGCATCACATGCGTAAGCTCATGAGAAAGCAGCTGAAGACCATTTCGTGTTTCTGGAGCATATCGCCCTTCTCCGAATATTATATTTTTTCCAATAGTATATGCCAGAGCATTCATTCCCATTGCGGACTGTTTCGCTTTTGCATCATCATGAATCCGCACCTTGCTGAAATCATGACCTAACCTATGTTCAAAGAATGTCCTCATTCCAGGGTCCAGCGTCCGTCCGGGCGACTGCAGCGCCTCTTGAACAGATGGAGGCACAGCATTCACCTCTCGCCATCCCGTTTCCTTTCGCTGGACTGCAATATCCTCATCTTTGCGCTTTGTCTGATCGTCTATCTTCGGCGCTCTCAGGGCTTCCGGTAGGATTGTATAGGGGCCTGGATAAAGTCCGGTCCCGCCAGGAGGTCTCGAGGGATCGTATCGAAAGTCGGGCCACACCCTGGGCATCTGATATCCCTGTGGCGGAAGCATCCCGGTTCCTCGGGAGGGATAGTTCCTCATCATCTCCTCGTTCTCTCTCGCCCACTCCTCCGCCATCATGGCCGGGGTCTTTAGCCTCCTGCCCACCGCATCCACTACATCGCCACTCGGGCTGACAAAAGAACTCTCGGACCTCTGGCTCCCAGCGGATCTATCGGTCTTTGACCCAGCCTCTTCTGCCCTTGGAGCGCTTGCGCTGGGCAATCTCTCGCCGAAGGTGATGGAGATGGACGCAGCGCTTGGGCTCTGTGCCGGACCCTCGTAGGTCAGCTTAACCTTCATTCCCTCGTATAGAAAGTCAAGAGGAATCTCCGGGAGCTGCATGGGAAGCGTGATATTGGCAGCATAGATTGCCGCTACAGCCGAGGCTGCAACCGCTCCGGCAATAACCTTACCTGCGGGCTTTGCGGTTGCATTCTTGGCTGCGGATTTTGCGATCCCAATGATCTGCTTGCCTGCCTCGGTCTTCAGCAGGGCCTCGCCCGTTTTTTTCAAAGCCTCTTTCTGCTTTTCCTCGTCCTTCTTAGGACCCTTCCCCTCGTCTGCCCTATGGATCATGGCTGGGGCCCTGAGCATCGGATGAATATGGCCAGGCCTTCCGTTTACTACGGCCTCCGCTATTCTGTCAGCCTCTATCTCAAACTCATCTCCTGGCTGGCTGATGGCCGGCTTCTTCTGAATGTCTCCAATCGGGCCGAAATCGCGGCTCTCGGTTAGCGGATTTTTCTTCCTGCAACCTGAGCATCTGCTCTTCTGCAAGCCGCTAACCCTAACAAGCGAGGACGGCTCGCTAGGGTGAGCCTTCATACTGGCTCTCGATTCTCCACCCACCGGCTCAATCCTCCATAGACTGCTCCAGCTACCCTTGACCCGACGGCTTCAGCCCCCAAGCCCGGCATGATATCTATCTCGCCAGCATCGGCTATGCCTATCTCAAGGTCGCAATCCAGAGACGATGAAATGCCTCTCTCCTCCAGCAGATGCTCCAGCTCCACCACCAGTGCATTGCCGATCCTTCGCCGATCTTTTGGCTGCAGATCTTCCAGCACCAGCTCCTCGATATGGAGTTCCACGTCAGGCCTCAAGACCACCATCTCATCTCCGATTCGTTCAGAGGCCGCTCCATCTTGGCGTACTCCACCCTTGCTGCCCTGACCAGATGCTTCATGCCAACCGGCCTTCCCTCATCCGCAGCCAGAAATGTACCATAGAGTGCTATGTTTCTGATGCTTCCTCCGGAGACATCCAGCCTGGAGAGCTTGGCCACGTCAAGGCCTTCGGTGGGCGTCTGCAGTGGAAAGATCCTCCTCCAGATCTCTGCTCTATGATTGGCATCAGGGAATGGAAACTGAACAATAAACCTAATCCGTCTCAAGAAGGCAAAATCCAGTGAATTCTTCATGTTGGTGGTCAGTATGGCCAGGCCTCTGTAAACCTCCATCCTCTGCAGAAGATAGCTGATCTCCACGTTGGCATAGCGGTCGTGGCTGTCGCGGACCTCGCTTCTCTTGCCGAATAGAGAATCGGCCTCGTCGAATAGAAGTATCGCTCCGCCACCTTCTGCTGCGTCGAATATCTTCCCCAAGTTCTTCTCTGTCTCGCCTATGTACTTGCTGACCACCCTGCTTAGGTCCACCCGGAAGAGGTCGAGATTGAGCTCGTTGGCCAAGACCTCTGCTGCCATGGTCTTGCCGGTCCCGCTCGAGCCGGTGAAGAGAGCGCTGATTCCCAATCCCGTCAATCCCTTGCCTTTGAAGCCCCAGGAATCATAGACCTTAGCCCTGCGCCTGGCATGAATGGCTATCTCACGGAGAAGCTGAAGTTGAGGGATTGGCAGAACAAGATCATCCCAAGTAGCTGTGGGCTCTATCAACTGTGCGAGCCCTTCCATCCTTGGCCTGGCCTGGGATCGGCAGGCCTCCCATAGCCTCCGTCTCATATCCTGCGGGTCCTTGGATCTCTGAATCCTGGCATCAAAGCTTGCCGATCTGATCCCGTGAAGCCCCAGGCCGAACTGAGAAGCTACCTCCTCCAGATCGCCGTCCAGCACCTGGAAGCAAGCGCCCAGAGAACTCCTCCAGATGTCCTCGCGCTCTCTTGCATCCGGCTCAGGCACATCCAATCGAACGGATAGACGGCGTCTAAAGCAAATGGGTTCTCGGGAAGCGATTATCACCATCCCTCCGAGAGCCTCTGAAAATGATATAAGATTCCGACCAGATTGAGATGCGTCCCCATCTTCCAAATCAATGAATAGTGCGCTGCTGCTTAGGATTGCCTCCCTCTCCCAGAGAGATGCCAGAGCCTCCCGTTCCTGCGGCTGATCAGGAATATCATGAGCCTCCATCGAGCAGAGCCCCACGCCCAGAGCGCTGCATGTGGATTGGGCAATATCAAGCTTATCCGCATCATCCCTTCCGCAGAGCTGGATTAAGGGCCAGCGATCCAAGCCTTCCTTCCGGGACCATAGTTCTTGGATCCTGAGTGCGATGCCTCTCAAGTATTCCGGCAGCCCCTCATGCTTGATAGCCAAAGGCTCTATCAGTCCTCTCAGCCGCCCGTCCGGGCATGAGACGCCTGCCAGATAATGGAGGATCCTCTCATCTATCCTCAGAGGGCTTGTGGAGAGAGCGCTTCCCGGACCGACCTCCAGCATCCTCCACCTCCTCAGGGGCGCTCCTGAGACTATCGCCGTCCAGTGGGGATTGGGCAAGGCCGCCAGTGCCAGGCTGAAGGTTGGATATGGTCTCCCCACATCTCCTTGGGCCTGGGAGCAGAGCTCTCCGAAGCTAAAGTCCAGCTCAAATCCGGCACAGAGCAGCAGGATATCGGTCTCGAAAGTGGTGAGTCCGAACGAATGGATTATGGTCTCCAAGGAAGATGGAACTGAGATTATAGAAGTCTCATCAAACCTCGGTTCCTCGATGCCATTTTCTCTGCCGAGCGGTGAAGCCTCCTGGTAAGACTCGGCCCCTGCTATACGTCTCTTCAGCAGCTGGCGTACCCTAGATAGAGATTCTGCCAGATACCTCTGGTTGGCTTGTTGCCAGTCGATAGAAGCGTCAATGATCATCGTTAGGCCAGCCGGAGCATCATCCATTCATTGGATGGATATCTTTGGTTCAACAAATACTGGGTCCATGGGGTCGCTCTTCCTATGCAATGGGCTCTCTGAGCCATCGATCTGAATTCTTACCAGATAATCGCCTGTCTTTAGGCCTGTGGCGTGGAAGGTAACGGTGTCAGTTTCAATCTGGCCATCAGGGATTTCGAAGGTGCCTTTGAACATATAGTCTTGGTTTGAATCCGATGCCCCTATCCTGTTTAGCATCAGAGCCGCTCTCTGACCTCTCTTCACTCCTGGGCTGACCTTGACCACAATCTCACGACTTGAGATGTTATTTACGATGGCCTCGGACGAGATTGAGATCTGATAGCCTCCTACAGATTCCTTGATCAATGGGCAGAGAACTATGGCTACTGCATTGGATTCAAATCCTCGGTGCAGAATTTCAGGCTTTCCCATAAGCCTGCTGTGCACCACCTGAACGCTATTGACCCCAGCCTTCAAACCTCCTATGGGCAGTGGAGGGGAGGTGAGTCTCAAACTGATCTCGCTCTCAGAAGCATCCTCCACCAAGACCTCCAGTCCAGAGATCTTGAGCATAGTGATGTCCCCTCTCAGCTGCCTTCCCCTGACTAATAGCGTGTCGCCTGGTAGTGCTACTGCCTCCGACCTCCCTATGGAGATAACCTGCTCAATTACCGGGCGGCGGAGAGTATCGATATACAGCAGTGGCTCAAGAACGGGCAAGGCTTTCTGGGCCTTTTCAGTACCCTCGATGAAGATAACTGAGGCCTGATACGCAATTGAGAGCGCATACGGCGTCTGGAAGAATACCGACCAAAGCTTGGATAGATCCTCCAGCGATAGCATCAAGGGCGTGATCCTTATCTGCTCTATCTCATCAGCAAGATCGGAAAGCTTGACTGCCTCTATCGTCGAGTTCAACTTCTGCTGCTGGATCTGCTTTCGGGTCAGCAGAGGTTTAGAGTTGAGGATGCGAACAACACTGCCCAGGAGTAGCTGCGGCTCCAGTAGATGATCGCTCCCATAGAAGGTCAGGAGGTAGTTCAGGTCAATTGCTGCTCTGGGACGCTGAACAAGCTCCCCCTTGCAGCGCCTGGTAGGAAGGTCTGAATTTCTATAAGAGGAGTTTGGGCCGACGCTATACAGGTATATATTTACTCCAATCTCAGGCAGGTTGCTGGCTTGTGAGGCGTCCGGGATAGGCCTGAGTGTGGTGGCCTTCACGCTGGTCAGAGGTGAGGTGAGACTTCCCTCTAGATCTTCCTTTATGGCGTCCTCCAGCGTCTGTCTCAACGTCTCTGTAACTGCAGCTATTGATCTGAAATCGCTCATCGGTCTTTACCTCTGCGCTGTCTGAGGTAGTCCTCCAGAGATGGCCTGGTTTTCTCCGGATGATTCCTCGCAGGCTGCTTAGGCCTGGTTACGGCCCTTACCTCTATCCGCCCTATGGTGACTCTGATAGTGGGCCTAGATCCTTTGAGATCGTCTCTGCGTTCCGAATATCTTGTCTTAGGCAGGGCAGTTCCCTTTAGGTGCGGACCAAGCCTCGAGAGAGCATCTTGTGCTGGCCGGAGTCTTCCGGAGGATATCCGATCTGCAGCCAAGTCCTCCCACTTGTCCGCAGGCCCGCCATCTAGGCCTTGATTGTTTATGCTTCCCCGATACTCTGTCCTAAGAGCTCTTTGGTTTGGATTTGGCAACTCACCTGTTATATGCTCTCCAATCCAGAATCGTTGAGCGGCCTTCGATAAATCGTCCATTTTTGCCTTTCTGGATTCTTTAATCTCGGGTTTTTCCGAGGCTATCCTTGATTCATCAGGGGCATCGGGCTTTTCTGCATGGAAATAATATCTCTTGGAGCGATCGTTCTGACCTGGCAGCCCAGATCCGGTCTCTGCGAGATTTGTCTCTTGCACTCTGCCTGATTCGTCTTCAACGTTCCTTTCGACTTGGCCAGAGCTTCCGCCACATTCAGACCCTGCATAATCCTGGCTACCCCACCCATCATCTTTGGATCTGGTGACCTCGAAATGCCCATGATATTCTATTCCGTTCTTGCCGGCACCGTCCCTATCCACTGGATCTGCTTGGCCTGATACCCTGATGCCAAGGGGGAGAGGCTCGAATATCGAGGGCAGCCTGGGCCGAACACTCCTCGGGGGATCTCTGATACTCGATAAAACCAAGTCGAGATAGTCGCTCATTCGCTGACCATTTCCAGATAGATCCTGCGCCTTAAGGGACTCAATTCCAGGATCTCGGACTCGCTCCACCCATAGCGTGAGGAGATTGCATGAACCTCCCTTAAGGTGCGAAGGGCCCATGCGTCTATCTCCGCCCATAAGAAGGAGGCGGTATCCAGTGTCTCTTGCCAGGAGAAATGGCAGGAGGGGCAGGATAGAGATAGCTGATCGCTCGACGTGCTGTCTGCCTCAGACATCGTTTCTGAGACCGCATCAATCAGCTCCTTTGGAAGCTGCTCCGAGTTGCATTTAACACCCAGATGCTTGGCATCTTGGATGCAGAGGTCTAGCAGCTTTCTCCGATCGTAGGGTGGATGGTCCGTTTGGGAGAGGTTCATCAGGTCACGGAAGTTTGGTAGGCGGAGACGGAGGTCGTATCCTCCTTGGCTTATGAGGATCTCTTGTCCGGGATCAGGAGGCCTCTGAGGGGAATCAGGCAGAGAGAGGCTTAACTCCAGGCGCTCCTTGCATTGAGGGCAGCTGGTTATGGCTGATAGGGATGGGCCGAATAGATCGATTCTCAGCTGCATCAGGAGGTTGTCGCGCTGCCCAATGCTGATACTGTCCAAAGCATCACTGGACATCTCAGGAAAGGCCGCGGACAGCAGCATTTGGGACCGCAGCAACGCGTTCTGTCCATAGCCGCGCTCCCAAACCGCCAGGAGTTCGGAGGCCAAGAGATTCTTCATGCGTCATTCATCATTGAGGCTCGTTGAAGCTGGGTTCTGAGGGCTCGACCACTCCATAATCCCGCTCCCAACCTTCGTTCTCCAGCTTTATGCTCTGTATGGCCACTGCGTTGGCATTGGCATCCAGATCGGGGATCGCCTGGTACTCAGAGACCCAGCAACGATAGACCTTGTATGCCATTGCCAGCTGACCTGACTCATTATATAGCTCTATGATTATATCCTTGCGAAAGTCCTTGAGGGAGACCTCGGCTCCAAGTCCGGCCCCAAAGTTCCATACCTTGTTGGCCCACCTCTCGAACTCTATGTCATGAGTGACGCCTCTCTCCAGGGTTATGGCCTCGTACTTGGTCCTGCCAGGAGATTTTCTGCTGCTGCTGGGATCGCCGCCCTCCCTGTGCTCCACCACCTCGGTGCTCCTCTTGAGTGCGCCCACCTTGCTCACTCCTGCCACGTACCTGCCGTCCCACATGACCCTGAACTTGAAGTTCTTGTAAGGATCAAAGCGCTCAGCATTTATGCTGAATTTTGCCATGAGATCACCTCTCAAGTCTGAATCTGGCCAGCCATCTGCTGGATCTTGATCACAACGAACTCGGCCGGCTTGAGGGGGGCAAAGCCGACAAGGATATTGACTATCCCCTGATTGATATCGGTCTGAGTCGTCGTTTCGTTATCGCATTTGACAAAGTAGGCCTCCCTGGGAGACTTGCCCTGGAAGGCCCCCTGGCGGAAGAGGTTATGCATATACGCTCCGACGTTTAGCCTTATCTGAGACCACAAAGGCTCGTCATTAGGCTCGAATACCACCCATTTCAGTCCACGATACAAAGACTCCTCCAAGAAAAGGGCCAGCCTGCGGACCGGGATGTACTTGTATTCGTCCGCCATCCCATCAGCGCCCCGACGAGTACGTGCCCCCCACGAGACAATTCCGTAAACGGGGAACTTGCGAAGACAGTTTACTCCCATCTGGTTGATCGGCCCATTCTCGAGGTCGGTTAAGAGCGTTTCCAGACCCAATGCTCCATTTATCGCGGCATCAATTCCAGCAGGCGCCTTCCAGACACCTCTTTGGGTGTCCGTTCTGGCGAAGATGCCGGCAATTGCGCCTGATGGCGGCATATCCTTCAGCCGGAAGCCACTCAGTGGATCGGCGATCTGGATATGCGGGTAAAATAGGGCAGCATTCCTGCTCTTGCTTGCCCCCTCAGCCCATGCGGAGATCGCAGTATGCTCCTTCTTAGAAGGCGGGTCGATGATGAAGAAGGCTCTTTGCGCTTCACAGAATGCCACTGCACTTTGGATGACGCTATTGGCCTCGGCAGAGCTGAGCCTAATAGTCTCTGGGATGACCATTAGGTTGAAGAGATCGACATCACGCAGCGAGTATATGCCAGTCTTCTTGCCAAATTCGCCCAAGATATTGGCCCCATCTGGAGGCTGGCCATCCTGCCCTTTATCGGGACTCGATTGCGCTCCCCAGATAGTACCATTGCCCAATCTGTATTGCTGCAGGTTATATCCGTCGGAACCGAAGAGGCTTGTGCTGCCGCCATTGGCATTTAGCGTCTCGCTGAACTCAACGGAGATATTAGGTGAATCTGCGCTGGATTGAATGCGGAGCCTCGACCCCGAAAGCTGAACTACAGCACTTTTCGTGGCTTCTTCCGCGATCTGACTGATCTTCGTCTCCAGTTGCGATCTCAAATCTTCTCCCACTTCAGTGATTTCTATAGTGATGCTTGTACCGGTTGGCAGAAGCTCTTTTACTTGGGATGAATCTCTATTCCTAACCATCACACCCATTATGCCGCTGATCTCTGTCTTTTTGTCCAGCTCAATTGAGAGATCTCTGCTAACGGTCCCTGATGGTGCCGGGCGACAATGGCTGGCTCCCTCCTTCTCCCGGCCGCCATTGGCCAGTCCCAGTTTCAGGCTGGGTGGAGAGGATGTTATCTCTACAGAAGAGAATTCTGCTTTGGTGCTATCGTCCGAGTCCAATTTGAGTGAAGTTATTCTTAGGAAATTGCCTGCTCCCACAACACCCCCAGCATCCGCCGCAGCCGCCTGTAGATAATCTTGTAGGCCTACTATGTAAATAGAGTTATTAAGGGCGGAGATGAGATCGGCGAGGTTATCTGGAACTGTGTCAAGATACAATTCAAAGTATCTGTCTCCATTCAAGATGCCTGAGATGACATCCCCAGACGCGAGGCCGGTTATTGTGCCACTCAAGTTGCCGCTAAGGCTCCAACCGCGATCCGAGGTGTTGTCCAAGTTGCAGAGGCGCTCCAGTTGGATCATTTTGGAGGACGTCTTTATAACATCGACAGCATATTTCGGGGAACTGCTGTTCATGCTCAGATTGATGTGCCTTTCCGTTTCCACAGCAACCAGTTGGCCTGCTCTGATCTCATAGCGGGTTGCGGTGAGGTTGAACGTGCTATCAGGATTGGATGTGGCATAATCGATGTCCAGGCGCACATCATTGCCCCAGGTGCCCGGGCTTTTGGCCGAGACCTTAATGACATCTTTGTTGTGGTATGTATCCAACCCTTTTATCATCAACGATGCGGGCTGCGCGCCTCTTGCTACCCGTACTACATATGCGTCTGATCCGCCATTGAGGAAGAACTGCTGTACGGCATAGCTCACAAGGCTATCTCGGTGAAGGCCCCCAAATTCGCGCTCAAATTCTCCAAAGTTGTGGATGCGGATGGGGCTATCAAGCGCACCTCGGGCGGTATAACCAACAAAAGCGGTGATCGAAGTGGCCACACCGGTAATGGTTCGAACACCACTTGGTATTTCCTCTATATACACTCCAGGATATGTCAATGAAGCTGGCATTCTAACACTCCTTGCGATCTCATTATCACCGATGCTGTTGGGCAGCGGGGGTGAAATGGATTTTAATACAACTAAAGGGAAGGTTGGGCGAACCTTCTCTATTGTCTATGCGATGGCATACTGCGCATCAATTCTGCGCATTATGCCATCGTAGGTTGAGATTGGGTCCATGAGGTCTGTTCCGAGAGAGACGATCATCACCACTTGGGACGGCAAGTATCACCAAGAGTCTGCCTTTTAGAACGGTTGACGTGCGCTGCGTTTTTGTATCGAGATAATTTTATAGCTAAGCTCTAAGCTATTGGGGACCCTCAATCAGTCACAATCAGATCTTCGTTCTCTTCTTTTCCATCACCTCTTTGAGTGCGGTCATCAATAATTCGGCGTCTGGCATGTTACTCTCCGACTTCAATCGATCTACTTCGAGCAAGAAAATTCCTTGGAGATCGATATCCAGTCTCTTCTCTGCAAATTTCATCGCCAGGGTCTTTAATTCCTTCTTGGAAGAATATCTCTTGGGCACTTTTCCCTCTATGAAGTCGAAGATCAGCCCACAGTCCTTATGTCCTATAGTCGGAGTGGATGGATTTATCGGCGTGCTTATGTAATCTTTGAACGTGCAACAGTCTATGAAATCGCCGCACTCGCATAAAATTCTCTTAAGAATATCAATTTCCTCCATCAGTTAATTTCCATAAAATACACTATCTTGTAGGAGTTTCACAGCCTACTGCTCGCCCCTAATCCATTGATTCCTTTGACTAGATAATGAATTTATCCGATCTAAGCTGTCTTGATTTAACTACTTTTCCATCATCAATCGGATGTGCAGAGTCCTGGAAGTATCTCTACTTTCCTCTAATCTTTGACGCAATGGCCCAATATTAGAAGAAAGTCTAAAGAGACGGATATTCGTCATATCCTTGTCAAGCCTATAAAAATGTGTTACATTTGTCATCAGTTAAGACCACAATTTCTCAGGAAGGCGCCTTCTGTTCACATGAGCTTCAAGCGCCTCAATTAATCAACTTTAGATTATATTTTTTGAACCAAATATTTATTTTGGGATTTATCCCAATGTGCCGTGGAATGATAAACATAATGCTTGGCGCCATGCCGTTTTATTTCAAGGCATTTAACTCCTTTATTTCTTTGATCTTTTAACCACTCTTTAGCCCAAGTTTCTATATTCCCCATATAGGGAATACGTACTAATCAAGCTTTCGCCAAAATAAGGATCTATAGGCAAAACAATCTCTCAAAAGTCTAATCTATTCCCCATATTCGCGGATTTAAGGTTAGATGGGATTTCGCATCATTTCAGGAGTTTCTAGACTGGTATAACAATAGGCCGCATGGAAGCTTGGAATTCAACAGACTTGAGACTCCTGAGATGGCCTTCTGGAGAAAAATACCTACCGAAACCATTTTTGGAATAGGCCATAGATGTTTGGGTTGTGATAAAGTATGAATCCTGAAGATAATATGACTACCACACCCCTGCGAAAAACTTACAGGACTCTACAAGAGCAGACTAATAACAAAAAATTAAGTGTGGATCTACGGATTTCACAAATTATATAAATAGAGTTGGGGCATTAAATAATACCCCAGATCCTCCCCCTATTCCTTTGGATCGAACTTTATGGCCCTGTCATACACGATCTCAGAATAGGATGGCCCAGTCTTTGTCGCCTTTTCCAGGTAGACCCTCCAGAAGATGAAAAGTGGCTGATCCAGGTCTATGCCATGGCTTCCCACACCGTAGGGAAGCTCGAAGCAATAAGGATCGCCATAGCAACTCCTAGCGATCTTATAGACATAGAGGTATTTTGCATTGGGATTATTGGGGAGGTACTCTTCAGCAGTTCCATTAAATTCTGCGTCGGTGATTACTCCAACACTATTGCCTATGTCCGCTCCGTTTATGACGAAGTTCGAGTACGTACTCTTTCCTGTGGCTACATGGTTGACACCATATACGATTATGAATTCATCAGTATCGTTGCCCAAAGTTATTGAATTTCGGAAGAAGCCATAGGACTGCAAGGGTATAAAGAAGGGTGGTGTCGGCGAGGAGGGTGTTTGGTTTATGGTCCAAAGATAGCAGGCATCGTTGGTAGGACCTATAGCGTCGATTCCTCTCTGAATAGCATCAATCCCCACCGGGACTGCTTGACTAATTTGAAGCTCTGTCGTATTCAATCCACTGTATTTGTTAAGAATCGCCGTCCTTAGCTCTTCCAGATCATCAGTTAGGTCAAGCTCTGTCGTTCCCGTTCCACGTACCCTTAGCTCTGGATAACCATATGGGTCTAGCGTAGTTGATTCGTTGGGAGTTATGCGGAAAACAGTCGCTGGTGTGCTATTGAGATAGTAATCACCAGCCTGCTTATTTTGGAAAATGGATGGGCGAATATATATAAGAAACGTATCGGAATTTTTCTCTGATCCCATATTCAACACGGCCGAGGGGAAAACCTGGGTGTTGAATATGTCGCTCGAATACCCTGCTGCCAGGGCGGCAGTCCGTATGCGCTGATCAATGCCTCTGTCAGCTGTAGCTACCACCACAGTAGTCTGATTAAATGGATTTCCAGCCAACCCATTGGGCGTCCCTTCAGTATTTATGACCAAATTGTTCACTGTATCGGCTATGTTAGCAAAGATCCATCTGGTCTCATTTCCGTATGTCCTATCTAATATGTAATGATCGAAACTGAAGTATCTGCACTCAGGCGGTGTTCTCCCCACGAAAACGATGGCTTCATCAGGACCAAGATTCCAAAAGGAGGATAAGTTAGAGGTCACTCCAAGCGCTCTAGCTATCTTAGAAAACAGTTCAGGTACGTTGTGACCAGGTGCTGGTGGAACAAAATAGGTCAAATATTTTGTGCTGGGATTTGCTCCATATGCTGAGGGCACAACTCCTGCATCATATAATGCCATGAAATCATATGAACCTAGAGCCCCTTGTTGTACAGTGAATCCATCCTGCTCCAAGTTTTGTATAAATGATCCCACATCACCAATATCCACATTCTGTGCAAGTCCTGTTCCCAGAGATAGAGCGAACAGGGCAACTAATAACAGATATGCTTTCATATAAGATGCTCCTCCTGTATAACTATTAGTCATAAATATCTATTTAAGACTTTGGATTTGGATGCATGGATCTGAAAAATTGTAGCAACAGAACCATGATATATGGGGACCCATACCTTCGCACGCGATCATTCGTGCATATGGGCTATATGGGCTTTTTTTTTGGATCCAGTATATCTATTCTACCTGACCTCCCCACCCTTTAGGCACACATATGAAGTGCATCCATGATTTCGCGTTGTTTCTTAGTGATCTCAGTTGTGACCTTCTCTCCATCCGTCAACACCATAATCTTGATCTTTTCAAGTTCAGTGATCAGTCCTTGAACAGAGTATCTTTTGTTCAGCTCGGCATCGATCATCATCCTCGTTAGCTTCATCCTTAAGATCAGAGCTAGAAATGCAACGAATAGGTAACCTCTTAAGTTGTTGGTGGTTCTGAGGTTGGAGGGCATCAAATCGATATCGTTTTTCAAGACATCGAATCCCTTTTCTACAACGTCCTTGCTCCGATAGAGAGAAAGGCACTCCATCCATGAAAAATCGCCTCTATACATGAAAAATCGCCTCTATATAGCAGGATATACTTTCCCATTTTATTAATAGCCTGAGAGATCGCATTTTTCCTCAGGGATACCTGAAACTTGCCGTCTGCGGCTTTCCACTCTATGAACTTGGCGTCCTTTTTAGCCGTAGCCCTGAACACCTCTTCAGGATTCATCCAGGGCTTAATGTTCTTGGACTTGAGAACTTCCATCAGGTCGTACAGCGCTTATAAAATGAATTCCTTTCCTGGTGCTCTCGTTTATGGTCGTAATATGCGTACCCTTTTAGCCTATGTTCCCCAACTTCGATGCTCACTGGCATCACAAACAGAGGTTCTTTTTCATTAGGTGCGGGGGAAGGGATTCGAACCCTTGAACTCCTGCGAGAATAGATCTTGAGTCTATCACCGTTGGCCTGGCTTGGTTACCCCCGCAAAGCCGCCCCTGGTTTTGGGAAGGCGGGATTTAGGTTTTCGTCTCGCCGGGTGGTCCTGCCTTGATTAAAAAGGTTTCCATGGAGGGCGAAAAATGCACATCGCTTTTTCCTGACTGGACTATTAATGATCCCGACTAAAACAGCCCCATAGCTCTGCATATCCGGGAGCTCTCCTGAAATCCGTGTGTATTAGATACCCAATCTGTCCCTTATCCGGCCAAATATCCCCTTTCTTATATTATGCTCGCTCTCGGAAGCAGCCAGGTTTAGTATCGGATCGCCCTCTACCGTTACCCCGTGGAAGGAGACGTCCAAAAAGACCTCCGATCCGTCCTCTTCCACTGCGAATATGTAGCATAGAGGATGGTTTTTGGCATCATGCGTCACCCAGCAGCCGCAGTTGTAGACCCTGATATCGCGATCTTCAATCACTTCCCACCCACCGTCATGCGTATCGCCGTAGACGAATGTCAGCCCAGCGCTGGCCAGTCCGCTCTGCGCCAGGTATCGCTCATATGATCCAGAAATACCCTTCTGCACCGCATCAGGGATCCGTCTGGTGGATCTTGTCTTTGCCCATGTCCATTTTAGCCCGGGCAGCGACTGGCCTTTGGTTTTCAGATCAATGGACCTCTTCTTTCCTTCATTCTCAGAACGCCTGTATGCTGCACGCAGCTTCTTGGACGCGTTGAGGTGTGTTGAGGACGGAAAAGCAAAGGGCATCTGGCTTGACTGACCCGTTGCCTTTCTTTCGGCAAAGTCTTGCTCCGCCACGGCCATACACTTAATTAGGTGCATAGCCTACGGGTGGAGGCCAAGCCGGAGATCAGATGGCCACAATAGACGAGCAGATCCGGGAGATCGAGGACGAGATCTTCAAAACCCAGAAGAACAAGGCTACCGAGCACCATATCGGCAAGCTCAAAGCCAAGATAGCCAAGCTGCGCGCCCAGCAGGAGTTGCACAAGGTCAGGGGCGGGGGCGGGCGGCGCTACTACGTCAAGAAGTCCGGAGACGCGACGGTTGCGCTGGTGGGATTTCCATCGGTAGGCAAGTCAAGCCTTCTCAACTACCTGACAGGAGCCCAGTCAGAGGTGGCATCCTACCAGTTCACCACGCTTGAGGTTATTCCGGGAATAATGGAGTACAAGGGTGCCCAGATTCAGATCCTGGACATGCCCGGGATAATCAAGGGGGCAGCCAGGGGCAAGGGCAGGGGACGAGAGGTCATCACCGCCGCCCGGGCGGCTGATATAGTCCTGCTTTTGGGAGACGTCTTCAACTATCGATTGGATATCCTTGAGAAGGAGCTGTACGAGGCGGCTATTCGCATGGATCGCGAGCCTTCCGATATATCCATGATCCGGGAGGACCGGGGCGGAATACGCATCCGCTCCACAGTCCCTCTGACACATATGACCGAGCAGGAGATCGCAGAGATCATCCGTGTCTACGGCATAGTCAACGCAACCGTAGTTGTGAGGGACGACATAACAACCGATGACCTGGTGGACCATCTCGCAGGAAACAGGGTCTACATCCCAAGCATCGTCGCCATAAACAAGTTCGACCTGCACTACCCTGGCGTTGTGCAGAAAATCGAGAGCAGCATTGGCCGCGACTTCCACCGCCTATCCATAACCACCGGTGAGGGTTTGGAAGATCTGAAAGAGATAATCTACCAGCGATTGGGCTTCATCCGTATCTACCTAAAGCCGCAGCGAGGCAGGGCAGATATGCAGGAGCCGCTGGTCCTTCTGAGCGGCTGCACGGTGCGCTCTGTATGCGAGCATCTGCACAGGGACTTCGTGAACCTGTTCCGATATGCTCAGGTCTGGGGAAGAAGCGCCAAGTTTCCAGGACAATCGGTGGGGCTCGACCATCAGCTTCAGGACGAGGATATCCTCACAATCGTCACAAGAAAGGGATGATCGCCGTCGTCCGGGCCTCTTCCTGCCGGCTGGATTGGCTCTCGTTCGATATCCGATCTGAGCTTTTCAGGCGTCGCAGTGGGCGATGCATGTCCAGTGGTAATAACCGAATATGGCCGTACCGGTGACGTGATCCAACTCGTCAAGCTCAAATCCGCAGATCTGGCAGATCTCGCCCTCAGGTATCTCTATCTCGGAGTCGTTGCAGATCACGATCATGATATGGGAATGTCGGAATCGGATCATATAGCCTTCCCCTGCATTACCGCCATCCTGCCCAATTTGTCGAATCGATAGATTCATAACGGCCTGAGGCAGCTTGGTGGGCATCTGAGGTGTAATCCATTGAATATAATCGGTCTTGACGACCGCGAGGTCGAGGCTGGCTTGCGAGGGGCTGGGCTTGGGATGAGCGTGGCCGAGGCTCGCTCCATAGCGGCGGTCCTGAACAGGGATCCCACTCTTCCCGAGCTCTTCAACTACGACGCGATGTGGTCTGAGCATTGTTCATATAAGAGCAGCCGCGCAACTCTTCGAGAGTTTCTCCCAACAGAGGGGCCAAATGTTGTCATGGGGCCGGTTGAGGATTCGGGGATAGTGGCCATCGATGACCAGTGGTGCGTCGTGATATCACATGAGAGCCACAACCATCCCAGCCAGATCCTGCCAAATGAGGGTGCCGCCACAGGTATCGGTGGAATCGTGCGGGACGTCAACTGCATGGGCGCCAGGGTAGTTGCAACCGCCGATCCGCTGCGATTTGGCGATCCTTACGGTCCACAGGCCCGCAAGGTCCGCTGGGTTGCAGAAGGTGTTGTCGACGGAATCTGGCAGTACGGAAACGCTCTCGGCGTTCCTATAATGGCCGGAGACATAGTCTTTTCCGAGAGCTTCGACCAAAACTGCCTGGTGAACGTGGTTGCCATCGGCGTGGTCAAGAGGGACCAGATAATCCGCTCTCGCGCCCCTCCCGGAGCAGGAGAGAATGAGTACGACGTCATACTTGTTGGAAAACCAACCGATTCCTCGGGTCTTGGCGGTGTGATATTCGCATCCGAGATCCTGAGCCAGGATAAAGAGGAGACGAATCGAGGCGCCGTGCAGATCCCAGACCCATTCTTAAAGAACGTCCTCTTCAAAGCCAACCAGGATCTGTTCCGCCTATCGCAGGATTCGGGAGTCGAGATCGGATTCAAAGACCTGGGCGGAGGGGGTTTCACCTGTGCCTCCTCTGAGATGGGCGCAGCCGGGGGATACGGGATGGAGCTGGACCTGGACCTGATGCACAAGGCCGGCCAGTTTCCGCCAGAGGTCCTGTGCATTGCCGAGACCCAGGAGCGCTTCCTGATAATCTCTCCTCAGGAGATGCGTCAGAGAATCCTGGATATCTATAATCAGGATTGGGACCTGCCTAACGTTTACGAGGGCGCCAGGGCAAGCGTGGTTGGCAAGGTGTCTACCCACGATCGATACATAGTCCGTTTCGAGGGCACGGAGGTTATAAACGTGCCCATCCAGCATCTGACAGGCGGAATCAGGTATAAGCGGGAATCCAAGCCCTCAAGCCGGAAGTTCTCAGAGCCAGCCCTTGATATGCCGCAGGACCTAAACGAGGTTATGCTCAGGATGCTGGCTTCTCCAAACATAGCGTCCAGAGAACACGTCTTTCGCTATTACGACACCGAGGTCCAGGGCAACACAGTTATCCGGCCAGGAGAGGCCGATGCAGGCCTTATCGCTCCTGTCAGAGGCGAGAGGTTCGGAATAGCACTATCCTTAGACTCAAATCCATTCTACGGCCGGATAAATCCATACTGGGGTGGGGCCACCGCGGTTGCCGAGGCGATGCGAAACGTTGCGGCCATCGGGGCAACACCATCAACGCTGACCGATTGTCTGAACTTCGGAAATCCTGAAAAACCGGAGGCCTTCTGGGAGTTCCGGGAATCGGTGAGGGGCCTGGCAGATTCTGCTCGTCAGATCTGGCTGAAGGGGTATCTAGGCCAGCCAGTTCCAATAGTATCGGGCAATGTGAGCTTCTATAACGAGGCTGCAGAAAGGGCAATAGATCCCTCTCCTGTGATCGCATGCGTGGGAATCATCAGGGATGTGGAGCGGGCGGTCACAATGGATCTCAAGTCCGCCGGCAGCAGCATCTACCTGCTGGGACCGCGCTACGACGAGCTTGGGGGTTCCGAGTACTACCGGACCATGTGGGGCCTCTCAGGTGCGAATGTTCCTGTGGTTCGGTTCCCGCTGGAACGCTCGATGATCTATACGGTGATCGAGGCCATTGACCGGGGACTCGTCAAATCTGCTCACGATATCTCAAACGGAGGTCTGGCAATATCGGCAGCTGAGATGGCAATGGTCTCTTCGCTGGGCCTGGAACTGGACCTCTCCGGATCCGGAGAGGCGAGCCTCAGGTCAGATCGGCTCTTGTTCTCGGAATCCTCTGGCTTCCTGGTGGAGGTCGCAGCTGGAGAGGAGGGCCGATTTGAGCGGCTGGCAGAGTCCAACAGTCTTTCACCCATGCTCCTCGGAAAGCCCAACGCCAGCCGCAGGCTCAAGCTCCGCCGGGATGGCAGAAGCCTGATAGACCTGGACCTTGAGGATGCCAGGAGGGCCTGGATGGGCGGTCTTGAGGAGGCGATGAGATGAAGATAGCCATAATGCAGTTTCCTGGCACGAATTGCGAGCACGAAACGCTTGTGGCGGTGCAGGCGGCTGGGATGGATGGGGAGATATTCCGCTGGAACCGGCCGGAGCAAGAGCTGAGTGGATTTGATGGATACGTAGTGCCGGGCGGATTTTCCTATCAGGACCGGGTTCGCGCGGGGGCTATCGCATCCAAGGAGCCGGTGATGGCGGCTCTCAGCGAGGAGGCAGCAGCAGGCAAGCCGATCCTTGGCATATGCAATGGATTTCAGATACTGGTGGAGTCGGGGATACTGCCGGCAGGAAAGGGCGTCAGCTTGGCCCTGGCACAAAACGTGATGGAGCGGCAGGGCAAGATAGTCCGCCGAGGCTACTACTGCGCCTGGACCAACCTGAGGCACGATTCCCTTCCGGGTCGCTGCGCAGGATCGTTCCTGATCGAGCCCGGTTCTGTGTTGCAGATACCAATAGCCCACGCCGAGGGAAATCTCGTCGCTGCCGATCCGCGGATTATCGACGAGCTGCGGGAGAGCGGCCAGGTGGTATTCAGGTACTGCGACTCTCGGGGCCAGCTGTCCTGCGACTTCCCGGTAAACGTCAACGGATCGACCGATAACATAGCCGGGATCTGCAATCCGGAAGGAAACGTCCTTGGACTCATGCCTCACCCTGAGAGGGCCTTCTTCTCCTGGCAGCTGCCATACGATCATCCGATCAAGCGAGATTTATCCGCTGCCGGCCCTGGAAGGCTGATATTCGAATCCATCAGGCGCTATATCGAGGTGAGGAGATGAGGATCAACCTGAGGGTATGGCTGAAGATACCCGATGCAGAGGCAGCCACTGTCAAGAACACGCTGCTGCGAAGGTTGGGTTATCAGGGCATTCTTGGGGATGTCAAGCGTGAGCGGCTCTTTTGCATAGATGTTGACGGATCAGCCGATGCCAGGGAGCTGGCTCGTCAGATAACCAGGGAGCTTGTTAACGAGAATAAGGAGAGCTCTCTAGTCACCTTCGATTCGCTTGACTTCGACCCGGAGTATGTCCCTGTCAGGGTGGCCCTGAGGATCGAGGACGGCGAGGCAATCTCGGTGAAGAACCGCCTGGTTCACCGCCTCGGCCTCTCTGCGGTCCGCCGGGTCGAGCGGGCCAATATCTGGAAGCTCTACCTGGACTGCCCTGATAAGGAGGGCGTTGCCAGGGAGATCGCAGAGAGGCTGCTCATAAATCCCAATAAGGATCGATACGAGATCCTGTGAGATAAAGGATGGCGGTCGGGCAGATCCCGATCTGAGAAGGATCGCTCGCAGCAAGAAAGCATAGCTGTGAGACATGCTGCCAATCGGGGGATGCCCGGCCGAAGCTTCCGATGGTGACCTTTTTTTGCCTTGATTTTTATTCCTGCCCCATATCGGAAATCTCCGCACTATGATTAAATTGGGAAGGCTGAGTCATCAAGAAATCGGATCCAGACGGATAGGTGAACTTGCAGGATTTCTTTGCGTATATTTTACGAATTTATGCTTCGTGAAGGCTGCTGTGCTCTGCAATTAGCTATGATCAATCATTAGAAAGATTAATCAACTATGACTGCTTTAACAGTATGCTATAATCATGAGGGATATTCGATGAATGAACTTTATGTAAAAATCATTTTCTATATTGTTCTCCTTTTTCTGGGTAATCCATGTTTTGGCGCTGATCGATCAAATGACGATGTGGATGGAGAGGCTGGCGAGGTTTTAGCTGGTGTTTCAGGTGTCACGCTTTATCAGGGCTCGATGTCTGGTCAGGATCCGAATAAAGACTCAGATAAAGACGGGCTTTCTGACGTGAGAGAGAGCTGGTGGCTCTGTGATCCAAAGGATGATGATACCAACGACGATGGTATTCTAGATGGAGACTCAGTTGACTTCTTCAGCGAGAATAAAACCTGGCCTTATAAAGATGAAAATCTAAAATATAATGATGTAGATAACGATCGATTGCCGAACCGTGCAGAGATGTACGATACAGGCACCCACTATAGGCGCTTTAGCACTGATGGCGATCCGTACGGAGATGGCCAGGAGTACTTCAATATGAACATGCCGGAGATATCGCCGGCAGACCACCCCCTGGTCGCAGCTTATCCTCATCTGAGCGTGAGGCTAACCCAGGTCAATGTAGTGCCGAAAAAGGAGATAGTGTCCACAACAGGTGGATCAAGACAGGATGCCTGGAGTATATCCACAGAAAGCTCACATAGCGCAACCAGCAGCTTCGAATTCGGATTTGAAGAAACGGTATCGGCCGAATACGAATTTGGGCTCGAAGGTGGATTGACGATCGGCGGAGAGTTCAGCGCCCATCAAATCTGGGAGTCGGGTGATACATGGACTACAACGAAAACGAAAAGCAATTCCGGCTGGAACCAGGAGGATTGGAGCACAGCAACTACCACAAGTACTACCGATGCTGCCAGGCTTGGTTTTGGCTTAATTGTGCAGAATAGCGGGACTATCCCGGCGTATAATGTAAAGCCAGATATTAATATAAAGTTGGGAAATAAGGTAATTGCAACAGTAACCCTGCCACCCGAGATCGGCTCAATTGATATCGGCAAAGAAAGCAAGGAATTTTTTGTAGATAGAAAACTGGTGGGGCAGACTCCTGAAGAGATCACTGCGTCGATGGAACAGCTGAGGTTCATTGATGCTGGCACGCCGCTCAGCATTGAGACCCTTCAGGTTCGTGCAGATGTATTGCAGTGGGATGATAGCAATAACAGATGGTATACAATGGACTCCAGCTCCTACATAAATGAGATCGATCGGAGATGTGCGACTCTCATTTTCGAGCTTGTCGATGAAGATTATAAGGAATATAAGGTCTTCACAGCGGAGAACTCACCGATGACTCTCGGAGATGCCGTAAATCTAACCATAGGAAGAGATGAAGCAACCCAAGGGATGAATCGCACATGGGTGTTCGGATTTTCAGAGGGCGCTCTTCGTGAGGCCAGGAAGTTATTGAACGGAAATGAAAGCATATATAATCTGAAGTTGGAACCGGGCTGGGAGATCGTTATAAAGGCAAAGAGCGATAATCCGAAGCCTGAGATTCGCTGGACCGGCTATAGCCAGGATATGAAGACTATCTTTGCATCGGTTACCGATGATCTGAAGGTTAAGAGCGTAGCAGCGCATGTGAATATGGGAGGGACGTTTAAAGACCTGAATATGACCGATTATGACGGAGACACCATATACACCCTCCGGTCAGACCAGGTCTTAAAAGTGGACGCCGGCAACTATGTCAAAGCGACGGATATCGAAAATAACTCTGCTGTATCGTACATCAATGCATCAGCCACCCCGGATGTGGTTACTCCCAATCAGGCCTGGCATCAGGACATAAGGGAGATCCAGGATTGGGCTGAACGTTCGGATGGATTCGGAAGCTCTTTGACGCTGGGCGACTTCGACGGTGATGGATTCGACGACCTGGCAGTGGATGTGCCAGGCGACGAGGCCGTTCAGATAATTCTCGGCTCTGCTGATGGCCTTGCGGCAAAAAACTCGACAATCCTTTATCTAAAATCGATGTCCTACTTCCTGGACAGTCCATATAGTAATATTATCACCGCGGGAGGGGACTTCGATGGAAACGGAATTGATGACCTGGCGATAGGAGAATTTGGATTCATATTGTATGATGCCTCTGAATACTCAACTGGAAATCTGAATCAGTTGGATCGATTAGATTGCGGAGTATATTATTCTCGTATGGCGGGAGACTTCAATGGCGATGGCAATGACGACCTGGCGGTTGCTTACCGAACATGTCAACCCGATGAAGAAGCCGGTTTGAAGATATTCTCCGGCTCGAAAAACAGGGCAGCTTTCCTCTCCGTCAGCTCCACTCATGATCTTCTCTCCGATTCCGGTGCCCTTTTCTGGTCGGAGGATTTCACGGAATATCTTTCCAGCAATCCATATCAGGCATTGGCAATAGGTGACTTCGATGGTGATGGGAAAGACGACATAGCCTTAGGCCTGCCGTCTTGGGATAAGCGAAACTTGACCTATGAGTCCATCATCGAGGACGTTGGCTCGGTGTGGATATTTCCGGGTTCCTCTACCGGCTTCTTCACTGGGAATAAGCCTCAGGTATGGTATCAGGACCTGCTGAATCTGAATTCAAGTCCCTTCAAGAGATTTGGACACTCTCTGGCGGTGAGCGATTTCAACTTTGATGGATTCGATGACCTGGCAATTGGTGTACCAGGCATGAATATCAGCAAAACGCCACCTCTGTGGCAGGACTATATTCAGCGCTTTATAACACCTGGCGAGGTTGACATGCTGTTCGGATCCACCAGAGGTCTGTCTGCAAGCAGCCGGATGATCATTCAATCCGAAATGTGTGGGCTATTGGGGTATTCTATGGCTGTTGGTGATCTGGATGCTGATGGAATTGACGACCTGGCGGTTGGAGAGCCGGCAATGGACCGGGTCAGGATATTCTTCGGTCCCATCGGAGGAGATATCACAAATCACAGCCAGATGTTGTCTCAGGAATCTCTGGGACTAAACGAGACGTCAGAAGGTGATTTCTTCGGAGCCTCCCTGATAGTAGGTGACTTCAATGGCGACGGAATAGACGACCTGGCTGTGGGAGCACCTGATAAGGATATCGATATCGGCCCAGCAGAGGATCCGATCAAGGATGCCGGCGCAGTTTACATCTTGTACGGAAGGAAGAGATAGCGTTGTTCTGTGAGAGGCCTGGGGCTCAAGCGGTTCCGGGCCTGGATATTTATAGTTCCGGCTCAAATTTCTGTAGCGCGCTGTAATGCCCAGGCATTCGAGACCTATTGCACAAGTAAACATATTCGATCCCTGCTGCACAAGGAAAGCATAGTATGATCCCGGGTGGAAATGGAATTGATTTCTCCAGTCCCGGTTCCCAGCCCTGGCATGTATGATCTCCTCAGATGTCCCAGCCTTCAGTTGGGAATTGGCAGAGCTTCCGGCGGCGCTCCTGACTGCTGTTTTTATGCCAAACATAATCGATCTTTCAGTCTTGCGGCCTTTTGAGACCCTCCTTGAGCCTCCGGGCGTATTGAGTGAAGCTGCCGGGCAGATAGACCAAAGTCCAGCTATCGCGCCCTTTCGCAAAGAAGATATGAGTTGACATCGAGAGTGGCAATGTATGCCCTCCTACCTCGAGCACAGGCTGCTTCAGAAGGACTGCGTCGAGAAGAGGCTGTTTCAGATCGACCTGGCCTCGACAGCGCTTCGCCAGTCCACCCTGGTTGTCCTGCCCACCGGTCTTGGCAAGACTGTTGTAGCCCTGATAGTCCTGCTGGCCAGGCTGGACCGGGGACGGGTGTTATTCATGGCTCCAACCAAACCTCTGGTGGAGCAGCATGCGTCATTTCTGCAGAGGGTATTAAACGACCCGTCGATGGTAGTATCCATGACCGGTGAAGATCCGCCTGACAGGCGGCAGGAGCAGTGGAAGACCGCCCGCATCATAGTTGCCACCCCTCAAACGGTTGAGAACGACCTGCTCTCCCGCCGGGCCAGGCTTGACGATTTCTCGCTTCTGATATTCGACGAGGTACACCGGGCCACCGGCGGCTACTCCTATGTTTATATCGCGTCTCGCTACCGCAAGGAGGCATCCGATCCGCTGGTTCTTGGGATAACCGCCAGCCCAGGCAGCCAGGGGGAACGCATAGGAGAGATATGCCAGGCGCTTGGGATTGAGCGGATAGAGACCAGGACGGAGGACGATCCTGACGTGGCACCATTCGTCCACCACCGCGATATCGAGTGGGTGAAGGTGAAGGTTCCTGACCAGATACTGCGTCTGCGAGGATCACTTGAGGACGTGCTTGAGGACCGAATAGAGGAATTGAACAGCCTGGGTGCTCCTGAGGCGCTTGGCTCCATTGGCCAGCCCAGGATTGATATCAGAGCTTCCAAGAAAGCCCTTCTCGATCTTCAGAAGCAGATGAGCGTCTCAGTCTCCAGGAAACCAAATCAAACCCTCTACCGTGGGCTTTCCATACTTGCAGAGGTCATGAAGATCAAGCACGCCGTCGAGCTCGCTGAGACGCAAGGGATGGACTCTCTCAGACGCTACATGGGTCGCCTGGAGGGCGAATCGCGGTCAAGAGGCGGCTCCAAGGCCTCACGCAGGCTGATGGAGGACCCTCGCATCCAGGAGGCCATGACGCTGCTGGCAGGGCTCGACGTCGAGCATCCAAAGATCGCAGCGGCCCAATCGATACTTGAGCGGCAGCTCGAGGAGAAGCCAGACTCAAGGATAATGGTCTTCACCAACTATAGGGACACTGCCACCGCTCTGCTCTCCTCCTTGAAGAAGGAGAAATCCGGGTCTATTCGGGCGGTGCGTTTTGTCGGGCAGGCCAGCCGGGAGGACGACAGCGGCCTTTCCCAGAAGAAGCAGGCGAGCATTCTTGAGAAGTTCCGTACCGGCGAGTATAACGTTCTTATAGCAACCTCGGTCGGAGAAGAAGGAATCGATATCCCGGCTACTGATATGGTGCTATTCTACGAGCCAGTGCCGTCCGAGATCAGGTCTATCCAGAGAAAGGGTCGAACCGGCAGGGCCAGGGCCGGCAGGGTTGTGGTTCTCATGGCCAAAGGGACCAGGGACGAGGCCTACTACTGGATCAGCGATCGCAAGGAGAGGACAATGCGCCGCCAGATCCGGGATCTTTCAGAGCCCTTTCACAATGCTGCCGGCATGGACGAGGAGACGAATACTGAGCAAGATTATGGGCCTGGCGGCAGGGCTCTTGATTCCAATGATGACATGCTTGCTCAACCAGCCCTTCTCCGCCAGTCTCTCATAACCGATCTTCGGCAACCTTCGACTTCCGCGCCCTTATCACATCCGACACTGGTGATTGTCGATCCTCGGGAGCGCGAGCTGGGAAAGAGGCTGGAAGAGCTGGGGCTGGAGGTTGCGCTTCGGGCACTCGAGGTTGGGGATTACGTGGTCTCGGATCGGGTCGGAATAGAGCGGAAGTCGGCACCAGACTTTATCTCGTCACTTGTGGACCCGGAGAGAGGCCTATTTCGTCAGATCTCAGACCTCTCCCGCAGCTATGAAAAGCCGGTTATGATCCTGGAAGGCGAGGACCTCTACTCAAGACAGGTACACCCAAACGCCGTTCGTGGCGCTCTCGCATCCATAGCAGTTGACTTCGGAGTGCCGATAATTCCCGCCAGAGACGCGGATGAGACCGCAGCGATAATTGCCCTTCTGGCCCGCCGGGAGCAGTCGGAAGGTGGCCGAGAGGTGAAAGCCCACGGCAAGAAGACCTCTCGAAACCTGAGAGAGCAGCAGGAGTACCTGGTCTCCGCAGTGCCTGGCGTCGGAGCGGCAGCGGCAAAGAACCTGCTTCTGCACTTCGGTTCAGTGCAGTCGGTCTTCTCTGCTACATATGAGGAGCTGCAGAAGGTTGAAAAGGTAGGCCCCAAGACGGCAGAGCGGATCAGGGAGCTTGTTGGAGCCGCCTACAAGGGCTGAGTATTGGTGGACTTTGATGATAATGGTGAGCCATTGCCTGATGATCTCTGAAAGGAGTTGCAGGTTTGCTCCGGCCTTTGATGGTATCGATTTCGATACTCGCGCCGGAGGCAGTCCTGGGCAGGATGAGTCAGGCGAGAATCTGCAACTTTTGAGGGCTTGAATGAGCCATGCCGATGACCTCGATATGCCAGCCATAGTCCTGGCCGCATATGGCAGTGCTGAGGATAGGGGCCTTCAGACCTATCAGAGGGTAGCGGACTTCTATTCCCGGGCATTCCCAGGAAGCAGGATTGAGCTCTCATTCTCCTCATCTGCCATCCGTAGAAGGCTGGCAGCAGGAGGGAAGAATGTGCCGGATCCGTTCACATCCCTGTCCCATGTACATGCCGAGGGATGGAGAAACGTTGTGGTCCAGTCGCTGCATCTCGTCCCCGGTGGGCAGTTCCATCATATTGCGTCTCTGGTAAGAGGCCTGCAAGGTGTCAAGGGGCGTTTTGGCTTCGAGTTCCTGGGGCTTGGCCTGCCCCTTCTCTCCTCTCAAGAGGACTTCTCTTCAGTCGCTTTCGCCCTTGCCGAACACGTGCGCTGCATCTCAGGCATCTCGCAGGACGACGCCTCGTCCGCTGGCCTGAGTTGCATCGGCAAGTCTGCTGCCGTCCTGATGGGCCACGGAACCAATCATCCTGCAGACAGCGCCTATTCTCATCTCGCTATCCATCTTAGCCAGGTGATAAAAGCAGACGTCTTCTTAGGCACGCTGGAAGGTTACCCCGGGCTTTCCGAGGTGATGGGCCAGCTGAGTGCATGTGGAGCTTCTCGGGTGCACCTGTTCCCATTCCTGCTGGTTGCAGGCGCACACGCTCTATTGGATATGGCAGGCCCTGCGGAGGACTCTTGGAGGTCGAGGTTTCTTAGTGCAGGTTATCAGGTGGATGTCCATGCTGTCGGGCTTGGGGAGATCGATTCCTTCCTGGAGATATTTGCCAGGCATACAAGGGAGGCTTGTGGGAGATCTCTCGTCTCGACCCTGCGGCTGCAATCGGACTAAGTCGGTAATCGGACGTGAGGTGCGTTCATCTTTTCAAAGTAGCGATTCTCAGGTTACCGATAACGATCCTGCACAAAAAAAGGCCGGCGAAGTTAGCGAATTTAGCGATTCTCAAACGTTTCTGCCCTCATCTCTGTATGAGACCGATAGATGCCCTTTGAGACATTTTCGGCCCAAACTCTGAAAGCTCTACCTGCCCATAAGCTGTGGACAATATCGAAAATAGCACCGAAGGGAAATAGCCGGAGAGATCGTGATCCGTTAGGATGGGCAAAAAAGTGCAAAAAATGAGTTTAAGGCAGCAGAACCGCTGCTGCCTGTATAGCCCAGTCGATGAACCCCTGCGGAGCCAGACCGATCCACAGTACACCAATCAGGGTGACGAGCAGGGATAGCACATAGCCTTTGGGCTCCGAGATCCTGCCGCCATTGGGGTCCTTCAGGTACATGTAGCTGATTATGCGCAGGTAATAGTACAGCGAGAGGGCGCTGTTCAGTATGGCGAGCACCGCTAGCCAGACGAGCCCTGCGTATATGGCCGACCCGAAGAGGACGAACTTGCCGATATAACCTGCTGATGGCGGAATTCCTGCCAGAGCCAGCATGAATATGGCCATGCACAGTGCGGTTATCGGCGCACGCTTGTACAGGCCGGCGTAGTTCGATATGTCGTCGGGATCGGTATCCCCGCTCTTTCCTACCATGTCAGCCACTTGAGCCGTCCCTATGAACGCTCCAGTCTTCATCAGGGCGTGGCCCAGTATGAGCAGGAGAGCTCCGGCCAGCCCGAACTGGGGCACGCTGTAGCCGTCTGGTGTGGACATCCCGGCCCCGGCTCCTACCACAACCACGGCGATCGCTATGTAGCCAGCCTGGGCGATTGAGGAGTAAGCCAGTATTCTCCGCACGTTGTTCTGCCAGCAGGCCACCAAATTGCCCAGCGTCATGGTAACAGCTGCGAGTATGGCAAACGCCATGTACCACTCAAATCGCAGGGCTACAAGGGCCACGAAGAGGATCCTGAAGGCCGCGGCAAATCCCATCTTCTTTGACCCAGCTGCCAGAAGGGCTGATACCAATGGCGGAGCGCCCTCGTATGTATCCGGAGCCCACATGTGGAAGGGTACCAGAGCCATCTTGAAGGCAAATCCCGCGATCACGAATATCAGGGCGACCAGAACTGCCGGGCTGAAGTCGGCAAGTGCCACGCTTGCTATCTCGGCGATCCGAGTGGAGCCGGTCATGCCGTAGAGCAGGGAGAAGCCGAAGAGCATGAAAGCGGATGAGACAGATCCGAACAGGAAGTACTTCATCGCAGCTTCCAGGTTCTTCCTCGACTTGTCGAATCCGGCCAGGGCGTATGTCGATAGCGACGCCAGCTCGAATCCCACGAAGAGGGTCACTATATCGATGGCGCTTGATACGACCATCATGCCTACGGTAGCCAGCAGGAGCAGCCCGAAGAACTCATCTCCGCCTTTTCGGCCGTTGTATTTGCTCATGGCCGCTATGACCACCAGCAGAGAGACCACTATGAAGACGGCCTTAAAGAACTGGGAGAAACCATCGACTGATATGGTCTCATAGAAGAAGATGGTCCCAGTCTTGGCAGTCAACACAAGGCCCAGTGAGGCCACCAGCCCGATCAGGCTGATGATCCCCACGATCCCGCTGCGGCCCTTGGTGGCTATGCCGATGGCTATCACCAATAGCCCCAGGGTTGTCAGAAGGGCCTCTGCTCCCAGAGGAGCCAAATGCGCTAGATCCACTTCAGATCACCCCCATCTGGGCTAGGGTCTTGACAGGCTCCATCAGCTGATAGGATGCTGTCTGCATGATATCGGTTATCAGGGCAGGCTGCAGTCCAAAGATCAGCGAGAGAACTATTATTCCGCTCATGGCCACTAACTCATAGTTGTGAGCATCGTGCAGGTGCAGGTATTTCTGGAGTATGGGTCCAAAGAGCACCTTCTGAACCGCCCACAGGTGGTATCCAGCCGTCACCACCACGCTCAGCAGTATCACGATTATGGTGAGTGTCGGCATGGTCTGGTACGATCCGGTGAGCACCAGGAACTCGGCTACGAAGCCGCTCATTCCTGGAAGTCCCAGGGATGCCAGGAATGCTGCCACCATCAGGAAGGCGAACCTTGGCATGCGATCTGCCAGCCCGCCCAGATCGGCTATGATCCTGGTACCGACAGTGTGCTGTATGGTACCGGCGGACATGAACAGAGCGCATGTGATTATCCCGTGTGAGAACTGCTGGAACATGGCTCCCTGCAGCGAGAGGAATGGAGCCATTGCCCCTATGGCAGCCACCGAACCAAGGGTCACGAAACCCATGTGGCTGATGGACGAGTAGGCAACCAGCTTCTTAATATCCTTCTGGGCCAGGGCCAGGAAAGCGCCGTATATGATGCTGACGACGCCTATTATGGCAATCAAGGTCACGAAGGCCGAATCCACGTTGGGCAACATGGGCATGATGACCCTGAACAAACCGTATCCACCCATCTTAAGCAGCAAGGCTGCCAGCACAACCGATCCGGCTGTGGGCGCCTCGACGTGAGCGTCGGGAAGCCAAGTGTGGAACGGGAAAGCAGGCATCTTGACAAGGAATCCCAGTAGCAGTCCTGCGAATATCACATTCAGGAGAGCTGGGGGAAATAGCGTCTTGTCGGACGTTGCCTGCAGCAGGGTCAGCATGTCGAATGTCCTGGAGCCATCTGGAAGCGTGTAGGTGAAGTACAGGGCGAATATCGCCAGCAGCATCACCAGGCTTGCCACGTGCGTATATATGAAGAACTTGATGGCTGCGTAATCCTTTCTCGGCCCACCCCAGACTCCGATCAGGAAGAACATGGGGATGAGGACGATCTCCCAGAAGATGTAGAACAGGAAGAAGTCCAGAGCTGTGAATACCCCCATCACTCCTACCTCGTTTAAGAGCAGCAGTGCGAAGTACTCGTTGGGCCTCTTGTTCTCGCCCCAGGAGTAGATGATCACCAGGACGGTTACGATGGCCGAGAGCAGCACAAGCGGGAAACCTATCCCATCTACGCCAACGGTGTATTTTACACCAAGAGACGGCACCCAGTCGTAGCTCTCGACGAACTGCATTATCTTCGAGCTCTTGTCGAACTCCATATACATCTGCAGAGCCAGGACCAGCGGCACAAGCGAGGCTATCAGCGAGACCAACCTGGCCTGGGACCTGTTCCTGGTAAGGAAGGTCAGCAATGCGCCGATCAGCGGGACGGCTATCATCAAGGAGATGGCGTTTGATATCATAAGCCCACCTCCATGGCCAGCTTGATCACAACCACCAGTACCACCACTCCCAGGATCAGTGCTGTGATGTAGTTCTGGATCACACCGGTCTGGACCTTGCGGACCGTCCCGGCTGTGGAGAGCGTCAGCTCGCTTATCTTGTTGAGTGCACCGTCCACGATCTTGATATCGATTATGTTCATTATAATGGCTATTCCGTACACCACCGTCTCGGCAAACCAGGCCGTGAAGATCTCATGCTGGTAATATCCCTTCAGCAGGAGGTTGCGGAACGGATCGCGTTCGCCGACGAACTTTCTGATGTCAAGCCTCCTCCAAGGCGAGTAGAAGAGCAGTGCCAGCAGTATGCCTCCAAGTCCAACCAGGATTGGCAGGATCTTGATTATGAACGGCTCGTGGACCTCTGCTCCGTGCTCGACATGATGTCCGCCTATTACTGCCAGCTCCTCGAAGTTGACCCCATAGTGCTCGAAGTTGTTGCCAACAGCCTCGTAGAATGGCTCTTGTGCCGGCAGCCCGAAGAATAGGGCAAATACTGCCAGTATCATCAGCGGGATCAGCATTATCCAGCCAGACTCGTGTTTATGGTAGTCTGAGCGCGCCTCCCCGGTAAATGCGACGAACCACAGGCGGAATGTGTAAAACGCCGTCATCAAGGCAGCGGTTATGGCGAATATGTAGGGCAGCCACTGGTGTCCCAGGACTCCGTACTCCCATGCCGTCACCAGGATCTCGTCTTTTGAGTAGAATCCTGTTGTCAGCGGGAATCCGGCGAGTGCCAGGCCGCCTGCCAGCATGGTGTAGGCTGTGTACTTCATGTACTTGCCCACTCCGCCCATCTCTCGCATGTCGTTGGTGTTCACTGCGTGGATCACTGAGCCGGCGCACAGGAAGAGCAGGGCCTTGAAGAAGGAGTGGCCGATCAGATGGAACATGCCGACTCCAACTGCAAACGATCCCACGACTGCGCCGGTGCCCAGCCCCAGCATCATGAATCCAAGCTGGGAGACTGTCGAGAATGCCAGAACCCTCTTGATATCGAAGGCTGCCAGGCCCATCGATGCTGCGAATATCGCTGTGAATCCTCCTACGTAGGCCACTGCCAGAAGGCCGTGGGGGGCTGCGTAGAAGAGCGGAAACATCCTGGCCACCAGGTAAACGCCTGCTGTAACCATCGTCGCAGCATGGATCATGGCTGAGACCGTTGTGGGTCCTTCCATGGCATCGGGAAGCCAGACATGCAGGGGGAACTGACCTGACTTGCCCACTGCGCCTCCAAGCAGGAGCAGCGCGATATAAGTGAGCTGAGTCGGTTCGATCTTGGCCAGATTCTCATATATGACCGGGAACTGCAGCAGGTAGGTGCCATCTGGCAGGTTCAGAGCTGCCATGTTATTGTAGAGCAGCACTATTCCGGCCAGGAACAGGACGTCGCCCACCCTGGTCGTCAGGAAGGCCTTCTTGGCAGCAGCTGCAGCAGAGGGCTTTCTGTACCAGAATCCGATCAGCAGATAGGAACAAAGGCCCACAAGCTCCCAGAATATGAAGAGCTGGAGCAGGTTGTCCGAGTAGACAAGTCCCAGCATGGCGGCGGTAAATAGCCCCGCCTCTGCAAAGTACCTGGCCATCCCCGGATCGCCGTTCATGTATCCAAGGGCGTAGGTGTGGATGAGAGTGACCACGAAGGTCACCATCAGAAGCATCACCAGAGCCAGCGGATCTATCAGTATTCCCACGTTTAAGGTGGCGAACCAGTGCATCGATTGATGAACCACCTTTTCGGGGAAATTCTCCATGAATATCCCTGCGGATATTATGAAGCCGGCAAATGTAGCCAGGACTGTGAGGAACCCGCCTCCTCTGGGCAGATGCCACCCAAAGAAGATCGTGAGCACGAATGCCAGGACAGGCAGACCCACGATCAGGTAAGCGTAATCTGCGTACATCGTTACCACCTCAGAGCATTGATGTTGTCCAGGTCAATGGTTCCGTACAGCCTGTACAGCGTGATCAGAATGGCGAGACCAATCCCTGCCTCGGCCGCAGCCAGCGCTATGGAGAAAAGCGCGAAGACCTGGCCGTTTAAGTTTGGCTGATAGGCGGAGAAGGCCACCAGGTTGATGTTGGCGCTGTTGAGCAGAAGCTCAACGCACATCATGAGCTTGATACCGTTCCTCCGCGTGGCCAGGCCCCACAGGCCTATGCCGAACATCGCAGAGGATAGCATGATCACCAGCTCAAGCGGGATCATTACTCTCCCTCCTTGTCATCATCTTCGGGTTCCCTCCCTCAGGCGGTCTCCTTTTTCGCTATGTAAATCGCTCCGATCAGGGCTGCGAGCAGGACGAGGGAGAGCACCTCGAAGGGGAACATATAGATGGTGAATAGCTCCACTCCGATGCTTCCGATACCGCTCTCCGGGGTCCTCATGCCTTCCTTGACCGGCTCATAGGCGGGCTGCGCTTGCTCCCCGTAGTTCCAGGGAGTCAGCGATATCGACGCTAACAGTACCGCCAGGAAGATAATCGCCAAAATGGCGGTCTTGAACTTAGTCATTGGACTCCTCCGTCAAGGTCTTCCTGGTGAGCATCACGGCAAAGAGGATCAGCACCCCTATGGCCCCGATGTAAACCAGAACCTGAGCGACCCCTATGAAGGTCGCATTCAGCAAAACGTAAAGGGCTGCCACTCCAGCAAAGCTGCCGATCAGGTAAAGCGCTGCGTGCACGATATTCCTTGAGTAAACGGTCAGGACCGACAGGCCCAGGATTATCACTGCCACAGTGGCGAACACGGCCAGCTCTATGAAGAAGCGGAAATCGTATGCCATTGCCCTTTCTAATATCTTCGCGGTCCAGGGGGAGAAGAACACTACCGCCGCCAGGACGATGAAGATTATGCCCAGGCCAATCAGGAGAAGAACCAGGTCGGCCAGGTACTTGATGTATTTTACGGAATCCTTCTCCATCAGGCACCACCCTCTGATGTCTTCTCAGCCGCTGCCTTCTTTGCAGCGGGCTTCTTGGCCTCACCCTCAGCACCCGACCCCTCTGCCTTGGCCTTGGCGGCCTTCTCCTTGGCAGCAGCAGCGGCAGCCTTCTTCTTCTCGGCTGCTATTCTCTTGGCCTCGGCCTCGAGTTCCGCTACCTCCTTATCGGTGTGCTTCTTTACCGCGATCCTGTCCGGGCTATAGATTATATCCTTGCGGTTCCAGCCGGCGAGCACGACCTTTTTGCCCATCTTAAGGCAGGATACGGGGCACTCGTCAACACACAGGCCGCAGAACATGCATCGCCCGAAATCGATCTGTGGAAATACCATCTTCTTGTTCTTGAGGGGATTGCCATACTTGTACGGCACCATCTCGATGCAGCTATTGGGGCAGATCCTGGCGCAGGATCCACAGCCTATGCATATGGTGGCGTCCAGCTCGTGAATGCCCCTCTCTGCGTCCGGAAGAGGCATCATGTACTCGGGAAAGAGCCTGGTGACCTCCCTCTCCATGGCAGTCTTGAGGGTCCATTTCATTCCTTTGAGAACCATCTTTCACCACCTCAGGCCAGGTAGAGCCCCACCAAAACTGCCCACGCCAGGTTTACCAGCGACAGGGGGAGCATCCATTTCCATCCCAGATCCGTCACCTGATCTATCCTGAACCTCATCACTGAAGCCCGCAGCCAGACCAGGAATACCAGGACTATGATCACCTTCATCAGGAACCAGATCATGGGCGAGAATATGGTTATAACCGGTATGGAAGGCCCTCTCCATCCGCCCAGGAACAGAAGGACCAGAAGAATGGACCCCAGGACCATGCTGATATACTCCTGGAAGTAGAGCAGGCCCCACCGTATGCCTCCGTACTCGGTTACATAGCCTGCAACCAGCTCCTCTTCCGCCTCGCTCTGGTCGAAAGGCATCCTTCCCAGGTCGGTTATCAGTGCTATTGTGAACACCACAAAGCCGATGGGCTGGGCGAAGGCGTACCACACGACCTGGCTCTCCACGATATCCACCAGATTGAGGCTGTGGGCCATCAGGGCAACCCCGATGACGCATACGCCCATTGGGACCTCGTAGGAGATCATCCTGGCCATGCCTCGGAAGGCACCCAGCAGGGAGTACTTGTTGTAAGAGGAGAATCCCGCCATGAATGCGGCCACCACCATTATTGAGAGCACCGCCTCTACGTAGAAGGCGCTGATGTCCATGTTGGCGACAACTAGCGGATAGTCAACCCCGTTGATCCTGAGCGCGCCGAAAGGTATGGCTGCAGCCACCAGCATGGTGGATATGCTGGCCACAATTGGCGCCCAGACGTACACCTGCTTGTCAGCCCCTTTGGGGATTATGTCCTCTTTGGTGAAGAGCTTGATGGCGTCTGCACCAAGCTGGAGGATGCCCCAGCGGCTGCCGGTCCTGTTAGGACCGAACCTGGACTGAACATCGCCTAGAACCTTCCTCTCCAGCCAGACCACCGCCATGGCGCCCACGTTTATGACGCCAGATAGGATGGCTGCGCCGATGAGGCCGATGATGAGGGCGGTAAGCGCCCTCTCCTGGGCAGCCCAGTTCATTATAGTCTCAACAAATGCGAATAACTCCAACTCCTAAACCCCCTTAACGGTCCACCTCGCTGGTGCAGGCATCCATGCTGCCGGCGATGGCCACAACGTCGGCTATATAGGCGCCCTCAAGCAATGGAGGCAGGGCCTGGAAGTAGGCATAAACTGGCCCTCTTACCTTTACGCGGTAAGGCTTGTCCGAGCCGTCGCTGACCACGTAGAAGCCCATCTCGCCCCGCGGATCTTCCACCCTGTAATAGGCCTCCCCGGGTTCGGGCTTGATCTTCTTGGGGAGCTTCTCCTGGATTGGTCCTTCCGGTATCCTGTCCAGGCACTGCTCGATGATCTTTACGCTCTCCAGTATTTCGTCCAGCCTGACCTCCACCCTGGCAGCCGAATCCCCGGCCGTCCTGGTGATCACATCGAAGTCGAGATCGGGATATACAAGGTGCGGGTCTTCCCTCCTCATGTCGTAAGCCACATTTGTCGCCCTCAGAGCAGGGCCTGACACCCCAAGGTTCTTTGCTTTTTCAGCGGTAAGCACGCCAACTCCAACCATCCTCTTCTTGTAGATGGAGTCGCTGGCCAGGAGATCCTTGTACTGAAGCGTCTTTTCCTTGACCATCTTCAGGACTGGCAGGGTCTTCTCCTTGAAGTCTGGAGGAAGGTCGTTTCTGACCCCGCCGAACCGGACGAAGGTATGGGTTATGCGGGCCCCTGTCACGCTCTCTATGAGCGATACCACGTCCTCTCTGTCGATGATCATGTACATGAATGGAGAGTAAATGGCGCTGGCAATCAGGGTCAGGAATTCGGCTGTTCCCAAGAGGTGGCTCTGAATTCTTGAGAGCTCGGCCAGGATCACCCGTATGTATTGGGCCCTCTCGGTTGGCACTATGCCAAGCAGCTTCTCCACGGCGCCGCAGTAGGCCTCGTTGTTGGAGATCGAGGCCATGTAGCACATCCGGTCGGTGTACACCAGGGCCTGCAGCCAGTTCCTGTTCTCCATGATCTTCTCGATGCCCTTGTGGATGTATCCCACATCCAAAAACGCCCTCTTAACCCGCTCGCCGTCCAGGAGCAGGTCGAGCAGAAACGGCCCGGGAACCACTGCGTGCTGAGGTCCCATATGCATGATCATCTCAGCATCAGATCCCAGTTCCATCTCCTCTCTCTCCCGGAAGTTTGGCACCTTTATGCGCTGGAAAACGCCCCCTTCCATCTCCTTGTCGGTGGGCATTATGGTGAATTCGGTGTGACCATCTGAAGTCACACTCTCCACTGCTCTTCTGCCGGTGCTGGTATCGGGATACCCTTTGAAGTCTTTTCTCCACGGAAAGGCACCTACCAGCTCATCTGGAAGAAGCAGGGGATATAGCTCGGGATGTCCAGGGAAGTTGATTCCGTACATCTCCCAGATCTCGCGCTCATACCAGTTGGCATTCCAATACAGCCCGGTAAGAGAGTTGACCGACGGCGCGTCTCTGGGGGTCTTGACCTTCATCAGGACCACGACTTGATGGGCCCCGTGACTGGTCAGGATCTCGACCACCTCAAAGAGGTTGTCGGCGATCCTATCCACACCGGCTGCCCCTGAGTAGTGGTCAAATCCATGCTTATCCCGCAGGAATTTGGTCATGTCCAGGAGCTTGCCCGGGTCCACTGTGATCCATAGCCGGCGATCCGACTCGACCCTTTCCTCCTTCACAGAACCCGGGAAAGCGGACTTGATAGCGCTCAACACTTCGCTTGCTGTTACCATGAATTTCCCTCCTCGCGGTCTAGGCCGCCCGTCTTAGTAGCCCCTCTTGTCCTCGCGCTGCTTGATCTTCTCCTGGAGCTCAACGAATCCCTTCACGAACTGCTCGGGCCGGGGCGGGCATCCGGGGACGTAGACATCAATCGGGAAGTAATCGCTGGTATTCTGAACTATATTATAAGAATCATAGAAAGGCCCTCCCGATATGGCGCACTCCCCAACGGCGAGGCACCATTTCGGCTCCAGCATCTGCTCCCAGAGGTTCTTGATTGCAGGCAGGTACTTTCTTGTGATGTAGCCGCTGATGATCATCACATCGGCCTGCCTGGGTGTGCCTCGCGGAAATATCCCGAATCGATCGCAGTCGTAGTGGGGACAGCCAAACACCAGCATCTCGACACCGCAGCATCCCATCGGTTGCATCAGGAACCAGAGGGAGTTTTTGCGGCCCCAGTTCATGACGTTCTTGATAGGACCCATCTCGATGATCTGGTGGATCCTCTCCGTGGTGGTGAACCAGACATCCGTAAGCGGCCTGCCCCAGATGGTCCACTTCTCTAGTTCCTCGTCGACGACGACGGGGAGGGGAATAACGTCGCTTAGACCCAACGCAGTGCCTCCTTCTTAATCGCGTAGAGCAGCCCGAGCAGCAGCACTGCTATGAACAGCACCATCTCGACGACTGCCATGTTCAAGAAGCCCAGGAGAACGAACCTGTTCATGATCTCAGAAGCATAGACGTAGATCCAAGGGTATAAGAAAAGAACTTCAACGTCGAATATCACAAAGACTATGGCAAATAGGTAGTATTGCACGTTGAACTGGATCCGAGCGTCGCGAACCGGGCTCAGTCCACCCTCGTATATGGACTTTTTGCGGCGGTTCGGCTTCAGCGGAGATATTATCTTCACGGCCGCTAAGGCGGCTATGGGCACTATAGCGCCCATCACTAAAAACATAATAAGTGGGATATAATATTCCACTGCCAACGGTTCGCCGGTCATTGTTTTTCCTCCGTTCTAGCTAGATCAATGCAAGGTATAAAAGGTTTATGAAAAACCATTTCGCGTTCCTCCGACCTCATCGCCTGGGAGATGTATTCTTCATGGCCTGAAATTCGACGATCGGCGATATATTCAGGCAAATTTCTTAGGCAGATAATCTCCTGTGGATATGCCCCTTACTCATGCCTAGATCTGCTGAAGTTTCGGATTTCCGGAGTCGGCTGATAATAATAAATCATGAAAATCAATCGGCGCCTTATTGGCCCTCTCCTTCACATGATGAGCGATGCGCCGCTGGTGTGGATCTCCTCTCCTTTTCGTCTCATGCTGCCATATGGATTGGCAATATAATCCGTATCATTAGGCGGCGTCATCCTTCATCGGCCAGGGCGAAAAATCCGGGATCAAGATCTCTATCTTGTGACAGGTTAATATGTGGAGGCAGCAGATGGCTGGCCTGGAGATAAGAGCCATGGAGACGGTACGCCAGATGGATGTAAAGCCAGGCATGAGCGTGGATGAGCTTGTCAGGGCCATGGGAGGCTGCGGATTTGGGGCCAGCCGGCTGGCTGATGCCGTGGAGATATATCAGGACATGGTTCTTGGGGATTATACCAAGTTCTTCGCCCTCTCAGGAGCCATGGTCCCAGCAGGGATGAGAAATATCGTCGCCCAGCTCATAAGACGGGGCATGATCGACGTACTGGTCACCACCGGGGCAAATCTGGTTCACGATATAATCGAATCCATCTCCCCTCATCACCTGGGAAGCCCGGAGGCCGAGGACGCCGATCTGCGAGAAGGAGGTCTCTCCCGCATCTACGATGTATACCTCTCAGATGAGCAGTTCATCCAGTTCGAGGATCTCATGCAGGGCATAATCCCCGCCCATGGAGATCCCGTATCCGGAACCGCTTTCTTGCATCAGCTGGGCAGCAGGATAGATGATGAAAACTCCATCCTGGCGACGGCCGAATCCTGTAATGTTCCAGTATTCTGCCCAGCACTCACCGACTCCATGATCGGCCTACAGGCGTGGCTCTTCAGGCAGACCCGTCCGCTAAGGCTTGATCTGCTTGCAGACGTAAAGGAGATAGTAGATATCTGCTATCGCGCGGAGAAAGCTGGCATAATGATAGTGGGCGGCGGTGTCCCCAAGAACTTCTCTCTGCAATCGATGCTGGTCACCCCTCACAACTTCCAGCTTGCTGTGCAGCTTACTACCGACCATCCGGAAGCAGGCGGTCTCTCAGGCGCCACGCTATCCGAGGCAATATCATGGGGAAAGCTCTCGGCGCAGGCTCGATACGTCACGGTGTACGGGGATGCCACGATCAATCTGCCCCTTCTGGTTGCTGCGGTGCTTACCCGAATGGAGGAGAGGATTTCTGAGGAGGACCGGTCACAGAGGTGCGATTGAGGATAATCTGTGGCTTGCCTGCTGGAATGAAATGTCTCATAATCTAAGACAGGAGCAATCTAAGACAGGAGCTATGGGATATACTGAAATTGCGTATCATAGGACATCAAAGGGGCGATCGAAGGATATGGCAGACGGCAAGAGTCGGGCGGCTGAGGCCAAGGGCGGCGAAAAGTCCGGGGCGTCTGAGCGATTCGTTGATACAGAGACCGACCGCACAAAGGCCTCCTGGGTAGCCAGGATCGTTCGCGATTTTGGCAGGCCGACAACTGCCAGGTCCCTCCACTACTTTGCCATGAAGCGGGCGGTCTCGGATTATCCTATTTGCGGAGGGTTCGTAGGGGAGATCAGGGTCCATCGGCAGTACCAGGATTCGGACTGGGAGAAGCTGAATAAATGGGTCCTGCGGGCTAAACAGCTTGGATTCATATCCTGGCAGTCGGTGATGGAGGAGGAGCAGGATTTGCTTCTTCCCTCAGGCGAGATCCTAAGGGAAAGCGACCGCATCTGGTCGCAGGAGCTGTGGTGCAGCAAGCCGTCACTTCGTCCTCTGCTTCTCCCAGTCTGCCAGGAGAGGGGCGTCTTGCTGCTGCTCCGGCATGGCGTGTCCTCCTGGGACTCCGCCTGGAACCTCTGCCAGCGGGCCGCGCGCCGGCCTGTCCGCGTGTGCTACCTGACCGACCTGGACGCATCAGGCTTTTTGGCTGCCAGCGACCTGCAGTCCAAGATCAGGGCGATTGATGCCTCCTTCTTCGGAGATCTGGATATCAGGATCAAGAGGATCGGGCTTGATCCATCTCAGGTTCGGCGTCTGGGATTGCCAATGGTCTCGATGTCCAGGCCTGAGAAGGAGATCCGTGATACCTACCGGTCTTATCTGGAACAAGAGGGCCTTGACCATCGCCTGCGCTCTGAACTGGAAACGCTGGAGGTCTATCATCCTGGGGGTCTCAAGGGATTTCTGGAGGAATGCCTGGACCTCGCGATCGATGAGTGGGGCTGAGGCCATTTTGGCAGAGCCTCGATTCGAAGATGACCTCGAATTCTTCTCAGGTGACGAGGTCTTTTTGTCCTGCAGGTAGAGTCCGCAGCGAAATCCTGCTATTCCCGCAGCACCCAGGAGGAATTGAAAAAATCCGCGACCTTCGGAACGGACATTCCAGTCCCTACGGACTGCTGTTCAGCTCCTCAATAGCATGCTGGAGATAATTGCCGGTTATAGCCGTCCCCTTGCATGTGCCAAGATTTATGGAGATTAGCATCCCCACTACCCTTTCGTTCTGGAATATGGGCGTTCCGCTGTCGCCGGGACCAGGAAGGTCGCCAGGCTGAAGCATCATATAGGCGATGGACCAGGAGACCTCCGTAAACCTGCATCCCATGCGGCGGGCGGAGTTTGCAAGCGTTCCCTGTCCCAGGGTGGGACGGCCCAGGTCGGTCATGCGGCAGGGTGAAAGAACCGGGAAGAAGGCCAGGTCTGCCTCTTTGGAGAATCGCATCACTCGAGTGGTCTTGTCTCCAAGCCTCAGGCGGTCTGTCCCGGAGTAGCAAAAGACATGAGCCGGGGCTATGCCTATGGCTGCTCCCCTCCACGGGAGGAAGGCGCATACTACGCCGCCTGACCGGCCTGAGATGAACTGATCGCCTGCCTGCAGCATGGATATACTATGGATGCGGAAGAGATGCAAATCATGTCTTATTGTTTATTCAGTTCCTCAGGATTGCCTGGACCGCAGGATGCCCTTTTCCCATCCTTTTTTGGCGGAGTCCAGGTTCCGCGTCGCCAAATGTCCTGGCGCCTGGCCTCCAGGCTGCGGCAGAGGGGAAAGCCGGACCGCCTTTTTTCCGGCAAAAAAACGGTATCCGGCATTCGCTGTGGCGGCGCTCTGGGGGCTTTGCGGGCTCTGTGACCATCCCATGATCTCGCCTCCTATTCGCTCAGGGCAAGAGCCCAATGCCTATCGATCTCCTCTCTAGGTCAGGACCCAGTAGTTCCTTGGAGTCCTTATCACCTGACCAAGCTGCTGAGCTCTGATCCAGGGATCGTCTGATAGGTAAAGTGGAGATAGGACGGCGGCTGAGTCGTAGTTCGAGCGGTTTAGCCAGACAGGTTGGCCGAGCGGCCTTTCGCCCAGCCAGTCGGCGCTGATGTTGGTGAGATTGTAGGTGCGGTCGTCATCCACCAGCTTTCCGTCCTTAAGCGTCTTGCCTTTGGGGATGTTGCCCCAGTTCCAGAGCTGCATATTCTTCTCGCTCTTTGTTGGCGGCTCGTTGTACTTCAGAAACTCTTCCAGCCAGCCCTGGGCGAACTCGCCTCCCACAGGTTGAGCGCCTGTCACCGGCACCACAACTCCTGCCTGGGCTGAGATAGCGGCAAGCAGCAAAGGAGCTGCCAGGAGTGTCGTAATCCTCATTAAGGGCCTCATTTCACCAGGCACTATGTCGATAGATCCCCGATAAATCTTTCGGATATTCGATCACAGGTACGGATCCTGGATGCTGTCGGCAACCATCGGATCTTCGGCCATGAGCCATTGTTTTCAATCCAGGTGGGCCATCGGGACTCTCGGAAATAGACCTGACAAACTGACAGCCGTCCTTTGCCAGTCGTATGCCCGAGTCACATACCCAGGTTCTTGCGCAGCCTGGCCCACTCGATGACCTTATCGCCGTCGGCAAGGCTGTCTTCATCCACCTCGTCCTCGTCTGGCAGCAGCAGTATCTCCAGAATCTCCAGTCGAATCGCCACTCTCTGAACCTCTTCCCTCAATGCCTTTATCTCCTTGAGGATGGCTAAGAGAGTCTCCTTATCCTCGGGGTCCATGGCTTTGATCTATCCCCTTGCCGTTGAGTCCACATATATCATTTGCCAATCGGACTTCTTCTATCTGCTGGTAGGGGATCGATGGGGCGTCGGCGGCAGCAGTCATGGAGGGTCATATGGGCGAAGGTGCTGGGATTGACAGGCGCATGAAGCAAGCGATTCTGTCTGCACAGCTCGCAGTCCATGCCCCCAAATGATTGGGGTGAGGGGCCCACGTATGGTCCGAACATCTCTGCACTTCGCCAAAGACTCACAACAGAATTTTTCGTCGCGTCCTCTCGGACATGATCTTTCTGCAAAATGGATATTTGGGGTCATGCCACCATCGACCGGCGCGGATGGGCAAAGCTTTTCCTCTCCCTATATGATTTGAGCGTGTGGCATCACTTCGTGGGGGACCAGCCTCACTGACTAAAGCTTTTATATAATCCGAAGCCTCTGACTGGCGCAGATATCTCATGATATTCAGCAAGGCTTATGATATATCCCTCCCCCTGGGGGCGGAGATGATGGTATATCCAGGCGATCCGCCTTTCAGGAGAACCATACTCTGCGGCCTGGACCAGGATGATGGATATACCCTCTCCTCGATATCGCTATCGTCTCACTGCGGGACCCATGTGGATGTCTCAGCGCACATGATAAGGGGAGGGTCAACGGTGGACCAGATTCCTTTTCAGAAAATGGTTCTGCCCGCTCTGGTAATCTCGTCTGCAGATCCGGTATCCGTAAAATCCGAAGATGTACGCGGCCAGCCGGTCCAGCCCGGAATGGCAATCCTGTTTCAGACCGAGAACTCTCGGACAGGTCGGCTGTACAGTATCCTTGACCATGATCTCGTATTTCTATCGCCTGGGTGTGCCAAGTGCTGCCTCGAGATGGGAGCTTCCCTGGTTGGGATCGATTCCATGTCGGTGGATCGTATCAACTGTGGTGAGCATCCGGTTCACCATATGCTTCTGGGGGCAGACATCCCGATCTTGGAGGGAATAGACCTGTCCGGAGTCCCTCCTGGTCGATACGAGCTGATATGCCTGCCCCTGAATATCACCGGTGGGGAGGCAGCTCCTGCACGGGCCTTACTGCTTGAGATGGGGGCGAATTGAAGATGGGCTCGGAAGATGCCGGTGGCGCTGCAGGCTCTCTCATGAATTATCGCGCTCTTCTCCATTCTCTGCAAGATCCGGCGTACCTCTGTGATCTGCAGGGAAACGTGGATTCGGTAAATCCAGCAGCGGAGGGTCTGTCTGGCCCGCTTCACTCTTTGAGATCGCTCAGATCGTGGGAGCTGTTTGGCCGGAACTGCGCAGTTTCTTTTGAGCGGGCCATTCTTGAGGGAAGCTCTCCGCCTGCCCATACCTACGTCATGGACGGCAAAGGCATGGCAGTGGAGGTGGAGCAATCGATTGTGCTTCTGGGAAGCCCGAAGAGTGCTCATGGTCTCTTGATCCTGCAGCGACTGATAAGTGGTGATCGGTCACGCCGGAGCGATCGATTGTCACTTGAGGAGGATTTCGGTGGCAGGATCAAAGGTTCTGATCTTTTCAGTGACGTCGAAGACCTGTGGTATCGTGCTGCGTGCCAGGCCTCCTCGGAGATGGTATGCTTCTTCCAGAGCGATTCAAGGCGACTTCTCGATTCCAACCTGGCATTCCAGGAGAAGTTGGAGTACGGCGCAGAGGATATTCTCTGCCTCACAGTTTACGATTTTGTCGATATGGATCGGACATGGATCGACGAATTCATTGAAGAGGCCCTTTTGTCGGGACATACCGCCTACCAGGAGATGAGCTATCGGACCAGAGACGGCAGCACTCTGGAGGTAGAGGCAGCATTGTGCCTGATACCATCATCCGATGGGTCGGTCCTCTGTCTAATAGGCAGGATGGTGGCCGAAAGCAAGAGATCCCTGGAGGAGCTGAAGCGAAGGGACCGTCTCCTGGCTGGCGTGGCGCTTGCCACAAATCAGATCCTGGGCGGAAGCGAATTGGACACGGCCATCGTACAGGCTTTGGAGCTGCTGGCTTATGCAGCCGAGGTGGATCGGGTCTATATCTTCGAGAACCAGCACGATACAGGTCCGGAAGCGTCCCTGGCATCTCTCCGCTACAAATGGGAGCGGGAGGGTTATGAGAAGATGGTTGTCGGAGAGGTGATCCGCTACCATGATGTCCCACGCTGGCGCAGCCGTCTGCCGGTACATAGACCGATCCACGGAACAGTTGAGGAGATGCCTGTTGAGGAAAAGGAAATCCTCTCTGGCAGGAGTGCTATCTCAGTGCTTATCTTCCCCATACATATCGATGGACGGTTCTGGGGATTCATCGGATTCGACGATTGCAGCCGGGGGCGGCAGTGGAGCTGGACAGAGGTGTCAATACTGCTGGCTGCAGGAGGCTGCATAGGTGGGGCCCTTGCAAGACAGCAGTTCCATGGCAGTCTGGTCCGCAACGATGAGCGATATCGCCAGATATTGGAGGACGACGGCACTATCCTGGTTCGGATCGACCCCAAAGGGCGCATCACATTCATGAATGATCAAGCTCGGAGCTACTTTGGATTCTCTTCTGAGGAGTTCTTGGGCAAGGATATCGTGGACACTATCCTGGCGGACCGTGAATGGTGGGAGCCTCTGATCAGGGCATTGCTCGATCGTATAGTCGATGGTCCTGACGTCTTCGATCAACCGCTCTTGGAATCGACGCGCAAGAGCTGCCAGAAAGCATGGGTCTCCTGGGCTTTTCGTCCCATCAGAAATGAGCGGCAAAATGTCACGGAGATACTCCTGGTTGGAATAGACATAGCGGAGGGAAGGATGGTCAGGGACAAGCTCAAAGAGGCCAACCGCAAGCTTCTGGATATCATCGACTTTCTTCCTGATGCATCGTTTGTGGTTGACGAAGGTGGGCGTGTTGTGGCCTGGAACCGGGCAATTGAAGACCTGACAAATGTCCCCAAGAGCCAGATACTGGGCAAGTCTGATTACTCATACGCTGTGCCCTTCTATGGGAGCCCGAGACCCATGATCATAGACCTGGTGAGAAGCCAGGATCCGGCTCTCAGATCGTATCTCTCCCCTCAGTATGAGGTTCTTGAGCATAATGGCCGCACCGTATATGCCGAGATCTTTGCCCCCAGGCTTCGAGGTGGAGAAGGCGCCTATCTTCTGGCCAGGTCCTCTCCGCTGATGGACGGAGAGGGGCGGATAGTAGGGGCAGTCGAATCCATCCGGGATATAACTGATCAGAAAAAGGCCAGCGATGAGCTGATAAAGAGGGATCGGCTGCTGGCTGGCTCAGCCCTGGCAGCCAGCAGCCTCCTGACGGCCGGCGATTATTCCTCCGCAATAAAGGAGGCCTTGCAGGTGCTGGGTCTGGTCTGCAATGCTGACCGTGCTTACGTCTATGAGAACCATAAATCAGACCGAGGCCATCTTAAGACCGATCTGCGTTTTGAATGGAGCAGGGAAGGTGATTCAGACGAGGCAAAGAATCTATCCGGGCGCAGCGTATCGGATTGCCAGGAGCTCCCCGAATGGTATCAGATTCTGGGCTCCGGAAAGCTCATCAAGGGCCTGGTCAAGGACTTTTTGCCATCAGAACAGGCAGGTCTGGCTCCGCCGGGAACTTTATCAGTGCTGATCGTCCCGATCATGGTGGAGGATCTATTCTGGGGATTCATCGGCCTTGACGATTGCCATAGGGAGCGCTTGTGGAATGAAGGAGAGGTCTCGCTGCTGATAGGCTTCGCCGGAAGCGTTGGAGGCTCCATATTGAGGAAGCGGGCGGAAGATAGGCTGAGGCTTTTTGAATCGGCAATTGTCAACTCCAATGATGCCGTTGTCATTGCTGCAGCCGGTCAGCGGGGCGCGCTTCCTAAAATTGTCTATGTGAACGATGCCTTCACCCGCATGGCTGGCTACGGGGCTGAGGAGGCGCTGGGTAGGCATCCTGACTTCCTGGAGAGGAGAGAGTCATCCGATATTGATGCGGATGGTATGTCTGAGACGAAATTCTGCGGATTTCCCGTTCACACTGAGGTTGTGAAGTACCATAAGGATGGGACTTCATTCTGGGTCGAGCTCAACATCGTGCCGCTTAAGGATGAGCATGGAGAGGTGACCCATTGGGTCTCCATAGAACGGGAGACTACGGAGAGGAGGAGGGCTGAGGAACGGTTGCGTTGGAACGACACTCTGATGCGGTCGATGACCGATAACTCCTATCTGTCATTCTGCGTAGTCGATACCCGTACCGATGATGTGGTATACTTCAATCACCACTTCTGCCAGCTGTGGGGGCTGCAGGACATCGAGGATCGGCTTTCCCGTTCGGAGATAAAGAATACCGACGTTCTGGAGCGCATAGCCAGGATGGTTCAGGATCCTCAGTCGCTCCTTGAGAGCTGCCGGATGCTCGGTGAGGAGTCGAATACCGCCATTTTGGAGGATGAGATCCTCTTTCTGGACGGCCGTATAGTAAGGAGGTTCTCGGCTCAGGTTAGGGACCAGGCTGGGCGATACTTCGGAAGGCTGTTCATATTTGAGGATATCACAAAACGCAAGCTTGAGGAACAGGAGCTGATTGAGACAAGGAACTATCTGGAGAACCTGATCAATTACGCCAATGCCCCGATCATCGTGTGGGACGTCACTTTTTCGATAACCCGTTTCAACAGGGCATTCGAGCGGTTGACAGGATATGGCGCCAGCGAGGTTCTCGGGCAAAACCTCAGCATGCTATTTCCCGAGATGACCAGGACTCCATCGCTCGATGAGATAGAGCGTACGCTTGATGGGGAATACTGGGATTCGGTCGAGATACCCGTACTGCGCAAGGACGGCCAGGTGAGGGTAGTGCTCTGGAACTCCGCCAACATCTATTCCAAGTCCGATGGGGTGCTGCTTGCCACCATGGCCCAGGGAACGGATATCACCGACCGCAAGAAGGCTGAGGAGCAGGTGCAGTTCCAGGCATCCCTACTCTCTCAGGTGAGAAACGCCATAGTTGCCACTGATATGGATGGCAGGATAATCTACTGGAACAAGTTCGCTGAGATGCTATATCAATGGACATGGGATGAGGTCTTGGGCAGGAATATCCTTGAGATCCTGGTTCCAGATAATAAGAGCCAGCTTGTTTCCGGGGTGATGCGGTCCATCTATGAGACAGGCCATCTGGAGGGGGAGTATCTGGTCAGACGCAGGGACGGTTCTGTCTTCCTGGCATATTTCGTGTATTCCCTTATCACCGGCTCTGAGCGGCAACCCGTGGGCTTTTTGGGCGTATCCACTGACATAACCGAGCGTGTGAGGTTCGAGGAGGAGCTGCGCAGGGCAAAGGATGAGGCAGAGGTTGCTGCGAGAGCCAAATCGGAGTTCCTCGCCAATATGAGCCATGAGATAAGAACCCCCCTCAATGCGATAATCGGCATGACGGGGCTTCTGATGGAGACAGATTTGGATCAGGAGCAATGGAATTACGTGAAGACCGTTCGCAGCAGCGGAGATGCCCTTTTGGAGATAGTGGGCGACATCCTGGACTTCTCGAAGGCAGAAGGAGGAAAGCTGGAGCTGGAGAGCCATCCCTTCGATCTGAGGGAATGCGTGGAGGCCTCATTGGATCTTGTATCTGCCAAAGCTGCAGAGAAGGATCTCGATCTATCCTACTTCATGCATCCCGGCGTCCCCGAGTCCCTGATCGGCGATGTGACCAGGTTGCGTCAGGTTCTGGTAAATCTGCTGAGCAACGCGGTAAAATTCACTGAGATTGGTGAGGTAAGGGTGGATGTGACGTCTGCGCCTATTCCAGAGGGTGACTGCGAGATCACCATATCCGTAACCGACACCGGCGTGGGCATACCAAAGGATCTGATGTTCAAGCTGTTCAAGTCTTTCAGCCAGGTAGATACCTCCATAACTCGCAGATACGGCGGAACCGGTCTTGGTCTGGCCATAAGCAAGTATCTGGTGGAGCTTATGGGAGGGAGGATATGGGCGGAGAGCGAGGTTGGAAAAGGGTCTATATTCCATTTCAGTTTTGTCTCAAGACCTGCTGCAGGACCTGGCCGGCAGATCAGCCCGTCCTCGGTGCTCGATGGAAAAAAGGTCCTGGTTATGGAGTCCAGCCCTGCCATACGGTCGATAATATCATCGTACCTTCGATCCTGGCACATGATACCGGTTGAGGTAGCAAGCCCTGAAGAGGCGGAAAACGCTTTGAGTTTAGGGACCTATCAGATCGCGATAATCGATCTGAAGATGCCTGAACGGAAGGCCAGATCTCTTGCAGAGACTGTAAAGAGCGCATATCCCGATGCCTACCTTGTCGGCGTCTCCTCCATTTATCCCCGGGACCTCGATATCGATACGCCTTATGATGCCATAATCACAAAGCCCGTGAAGCCGGCTCAGCTTCATGAAGCCCTGACAGGATTGTTCTGGCCAAAGCCTCTTCAGACCGATAACGGTTCCTCCAAAGCCCGTCCTTCACGCCCCAGCCTGCGCATACTTTTGGCCGAAGACAACGTTGTCAATCAGAAGGTGGCTCTGATGATGCTGGAGCGCCTGGGTTACCGCGCAGACGTCGCTGCCAACGGCCTCGAGGTCTTGAATGCCCTTCAAAGACAGAAGTACGATCTGATACTTATGGATGTCCAGATGCCTGAGATGGATGGCCTGGAGGCTACCCGAAGAATAAGAAAGCTAACACCGCAGTCCGGTCCATTCATAGCTGCGATAACCGCCTATGCTATGGAAGGGGACCGTGAGCGATGCCTAAGGGCTGGGATGGACGACTACATCAGCAAGCCCATAAAGCTGGAGGAGCTGAAGAGGGTTGTGAGGCAGAGCGCCAGATTGGAGGAGCCACAGCCCCTTGATCCGGTTGCCTTGGCCAGCTTAAGAGAGCTTCAGGAAGAGGGAGAGCCGGATATAGTCAAAGAGCTGGCCAATATATTCCTGGGCCATTCACCGGGGCGGATAGCAGAGATGAGGCGGGCTGTTGAGGCGGGCGATTCAGAGGCCTTATTCCGGGAGGCTCACAATATGAAATCGAGCAGTGCCAGCATGGGGGCTTTGCGGCTCTCCGGGATATGCAAGGATCTGGAGCTTCTGTCCAAATCGGGAAGCTTGGATGGCGCTGCCGAGAAGATGAGGGAGCTTGAGGGTGAGTACGAAAGGGTGAAAGCGGCCTTAACCTCCCTTCTTTCCGGATGATTGAAGAGCGGCCTGTCAGAAGGCCGGTCACCGATTCTTTTTCGGGATTGTGGCTCCAATACAGGATCCTGGATGGATTTTCGCCTCTATTTCAGGAGAATCCGTTACCCTGGGAGTCCAGACATGCCTGCGATGGCGAAGAAAGCTATCAGGGCTTCCAGTTGAATCCTCTCGTTAGCCCCTTCGGTGATCCGGAAATCGATCTCGCCGATCCTGTCGATCATCTTCACCCTGTCAGCGTCTTTCATCTCCATATCAAGCATCTCCCGATGGATCTGGACAACGACATCCTGTCCGGACAGGCCCTGTATCAGGAGCAATTGGTCAAGCATCGATCTGGCCTCATGAAAATCGCCTTTCAGAGCTGAGCCAATTAGCTCTCTTATCTGCTCTGGACGGGCTTGGGCGGTGATCTGATAAATAGTGTCCATCTCTATGCTATCCCCAATCAATGAAGCCGCCTGCAACGCATTTATGGCTTTTCTCATATCCCCCCTCGCCACATAGTTTATCGCCGCAATCCCTTCATCGCTGACCTTGAGCCCCTCTTGCCGGGCGATGTGGCGGACTCTCTCCTCAATCGCTTCGGTGCTCAAGGAGCGGAACCTGTAGACGGCACATCTGGACTGGATCGGCTCGATGATCTTTGATGAGTAGTTGCAGGAGAGTATGAAGCGGCAGGTTGCGCTGTATCTTTCCATGGTTCGGCGCAGAGCCGATTGAGCATCGCTGGTCAGCGCGTCTGCCTCATCCAGGAAGATTATCTTGAACTCGGCTCCGCCCAATGGGGCCATGCGGGCAAAGTCCTTGATCTTGGTGCGCACCACGTCGATCCCGCGCTCGTCGGAGGCGTTGAGCTCTATGAAGTTGTCTCTCCAATTCTCCCCATAGATCTCCTTGACTATGCTTATCGCCGCAGCGGTCTTCCCTACCCCGGGCGGCCCTGAGAAGAGGAGGTGAGGGAGATTTCTGCTGGCAACATACGATTTGAGCCTCCTGATTATCTCGCTCTGCCCCACTATGTCCGACAGACTGGTGGGCCTATACTTCTCTATCCAGATCTCCTCTTTCATCCAGTCCCCTCATGATGGCCTCACTATCCCTCGATATATCAAAGTATCCTGTGCTGCCGGCCAAAAAGAAGCATCAGGCCTGATGGATGATCGTTTCTTACCAGAGTCGCCGGCCCAAGCTTCCCATCGCCTTCGCGAGGATGGGTGCTGCATGAAAAGCCCCAGATCTTGCCGGCCGCGACGGTGAAATGTCGATTGAGGGGAGACGGTAGTTGCGATGGACTTGCCTTGATCTCCTCATGAAATGATCCGGGATATCCGATCTCTTTTCCACGGACGAAATTTGCAGGCTGCAGACTTAACTTTAAAAAATTATATAGTAAGAACTGATTTAATCTCAAAATCCGCGATTATTAATAGATCAATTAGATTTTATGCTTAAAAATTTTGATTTCGGCTGGATTATTTAGAAAAATTCTCTGAATAATTCTCCCTAAGTTTCAAAACAAATTATTTATATGATTAGGTATTTCTATTAACATGTACTTCTGGTGGTTCCAATGAGGGATTATACCGTCAAGGTGCTGGATGAAAGGGATCTAGAATTTATAGAGACCCTGCGCAGCCTTGGAGTTCCACGCAATGTGGCCTCGCTCATCACATACCTTTCTAACATGAAGGAGGTATCTTCCAGGGAGATAGAGATGGGCACAGGTCTGCGCCAGCCTGAGGTAAGCATAGGGATGCGGACCTTGCGGGACAACGGCTGGATTGACGAACATGAGGTAAAGAGCTCGGGAAAGGGCCGGCCCATGAAGGTGTACGCCCTAAAGGTACCGATGGCCGAAATCATAACTCATTTTGAGCAGAAGAAGCTCTCCGAATCAGCTCAGGCAATGGAATCGATCCGCAGGCTCAAGGAGCTAAGCTCTGCCTAAGCCTATCAGTCTTTCATCATGTCCGCGAATTTCCCGCTGCACAAGATAATGGTGGCAACCGACGGATCGGATACCAGCCGCCGGGCAGCCCAGGCCGCCATATCATTGGCAAATCTGGCCGGCGGATCGGTGGTGGTATTATTCGTGGCCGATACTGCCAGATTGGTCCAGATATCTGGCTATCTCATGTTCCCTGTCCTCAGTGAAGGGATACGTGAGGGGATGCTCAGGGCAGGTCAGGCTGCTATCGACGAGGTGGAGGCCATGGCTTCAGATGCCGGGATACGAATAGAGAAGCTGGTGGTGGAGGGAAATCCCAGCGATGAGATTCTGCGGCAATCTCTGGAAAGGGATGTGGATCTCCTGGTGATGGGATCGGTAGGCAAAGGGGGATTGGACCGCTTCATCCTGGGAAGCGTGGCTCAAAAGGTGGTCGAGCATTCAAAGGTTCCTGTAATGCTTGTTCCAGGAATCGATGCCCGCAAAGCCTCTGAAGGCCCGGGAAGATCGGCAGCGTCGGCGATGGGTCAGCCATTGCCGTCATAGATTGGCAGGCGTTTTTTAGGGACCTGGCAATCATACTCGCCTATTTCTTTTCGCCGTCCGTCGGATTTTCCATTTCCGTTGCCTCACAAAGGCTAAATATAGCGTGGCCGTACGGAGCCATGCGTTTTCGTCTGGAGGACTGGACTTGATTGTAGAGGTTCCAGGACAGTACAAGGCAGATCAGATCGAGGAAGAGATCAGGCATTTCTGGGATGAGGGCAGCATATACTCAAAAGTCAGGAGCTTGCGGGCGGGAGGGAGGAGGTTCTTCTTTGTGGACGGACCGCCCTACACCACCGGCCGTATCCATCTGGGCACTGCCTGGAACAAAGTGATCAAGGACTCCATTCTGCGCTTCCGTTCCATGAATGGCTTCGCTGTTAAGGACAGGGCAGGATGGGATATGCACGGCCTGCCAATAGAGGTCAAGGTGGAGGAGTACCTCGGATTCAAGAACAAAAAGGATATCGAGGCTTTCGGGGTGGAGAAGTTCATAGAACAGTGCAAATCCTTCGCACTTCGCCAAAAGGACGACATGACCGCCCAGTTCAAGACGCTCGGGGCCTGGCTGAATTGGGACGATCCATACATGACCCTAAAAAACGAGTACATAGAGGCGGCATGGTGGACTCTTCAAAGGGCGCATGAGAGGGATCTGCTTGAGAGAGGGCTTCGGGTAGTCAACTGGTGCCCGCGCTGCGAGACAGCGATCGCCGATTCCGAAGTCGAGTACTGGGATGAGACAGATCCGTCGATCTACGTCAAGTTTCCTGTGGTCGATCAGCCAGACACCTATATCGTTATCTGGACCACCACTCCATGGACCATTCCTGCAAATGTAGGCGTGGCAGTTCACAAGGACTTTGAGTACAGCAAGGTCCTGGCTCAGAAGAAGAACGGGGCCTCTGAGATCCTGATCATGGCTTCAGACCTGGTCGAGAACGTCTTGAAAGAGGGGCGGTATCAGGATTATGAGATACTCGACAGGCTGCGTGGAGAGGATCTGCTGGTCTATCAGTACAGCCACCCTCTTGCAGATATCGTGCCGGTCCAAAAGGACATCTCTCATGGCGTGCATCTGGCAGATTTCGTGACGTCCGAGAACACCGGAATCGTACATATAGCTCCGGGCCACGGACTCGAGGATTTCGAGCTCGGAATGGCGGAGCACATGCCGGTGTTTTGTCCGGTTGGGGAGGACGGACGTTATACCTACGAGGCAGGGGAGAGATATGAGGGAAAGTACGTGCGTGAGGCCAACGAGATGGTCAATCTCGACCTGGCCGACCGCGGCCTGCTCCTCGCCAGCAAGAGCATGGTTCACCGCTACGGACATTGCTGGAGGTGCAAGACGCCCATAATATTCATCGCTACCAGGCAGTGGTTCCTCAAGATATCCCAGCTGCGGGACCAGATGCTGGACGAGATTGCCCGGGTATCCTGGTATCCGGAATGGGCAGGCTCGGCTCGCTTCAGGGATTGGATCATGGGAGCTCGGGACTGGTGCATCTCAAGACAGCGCTACTGGGGAATTCCACTGCCCATATGGATATGCCGCAAATGCGGCCGGATCGAGGTCATTGGGACTGCCGCAGAGCTTGAAGAGCGCAGCGGAATCGAGATGTCAGACCTGCACCGTCCGGGTGTGGATCAGGTTGTCATGTCCTGCTCATGCGGCGGCGAGATGCGGCGGGTGCCTGACGTCTTTGATGTCTGGTTCGACAGTGCCGTGGCCTCCTGGGCCACGCTGAACTTCCCGCGGGACCAGCAGGCTTTGCAGGATTGGTGGCCGGCTGACTTCATCACCGAAGGGCATGATCAGACCAGAGGGTGGTTCTACTCACAACTGGGGGCCAGCATGGTCTCGTTTGGCCGGGCTCCTTACAAGAGCGTGCTGATGCACGGCTTTACCCTGGACGATCAGGGCAGGAAGATGTCCAAGAGCATAGGAAACGTTGTGCAGCCTGAAGAGGTGGTTAAGAAATATGGCGCCGATACCCTTCGACTCTACGTCCTTGCCTCAAACGCCCCCTGGGAGGATCTGCATTTCTCCTGGGACGTGGCCGAGAATACTAACCGCATGCTGAACATCCTTTGGAACGCCTACCGCTTCCCCCTGCCGTACATGATCCTGGACGAATTCGATCTGAGCAGGGCCGACATCTCGCGCTACCGGGAGGTGCTCAGGGCAGAGGACCGCTGGATACTCTCACGCATAAACAGCCTCGCCAAGGAGATCGAGGAGAGCATGTCCCAGTACCAGCTCCACCGTGTGGCCAGAAGCTTGCAGGATTTCATCCTCGAAGACCTCTCACGCTGGTATATTCAGCTTGTCAGGCCTCGCACCTGGATTGAGACCGACGATCCTGACAAGCTGGCTGCCTACGCAACCCTCTGCCATGTGATGTCCACCCTATCCAAGCTCCTGGCGCCGTTTGCTCCTTTCGTGGCCGAGACCATGTACCAAAACCTGGTGCGCGGCCTGGATGGCTCTGCCCCTGAATCGGTACATCTCTGCAATTGGCCCGGCCACGATTCCTCAATGATAGATCCCGAGCTCGAGCGGCAGATGGTCATCGTACGGGAGATAGCCGAGGCCGCCTCAAACGCCAGGCAGAAAGGCGGCAGGAAGCTCCGCTGGCCGGTCTCCAATATAATAGTCTCTTCAAAAGAGCCAGTTGATCTGGGCGATCTGGAGAAGGTCCTCAAGGTACAGACCAACTCCAAAAACATAACTATCCTGCCTCCAGGAGAGAAGCCTCCGATGGACATGGAGCTTACCGTGGTCCACAAGAAGATCGGGCCGGCGTTCAAGGGGGATGCCGGAAATGTGGTAAAAGCACTCTCCTTTGCTTCTCCCAATGATGTAAGACGCCTGATCGATTCTGGGGAGCCGATCTTTTGGGAAGGAAAAAGCTACCTGATAACAGAAGAGATGGTGGAGTTCCACGAGAAGCCTCCAGCGAATCTGGTACATGCAGGATTTTCCCGTGGATCCGTATACGTGGATATCGCGCTCAGCGATGATCTGCGGGCAGAGGGATACTCCCGGGAGATCGTCAGGCGGATTCAGGACATGAGAAAAGAGCTGGACTTAAAGGTGGACGATCAGATCAAGGTCTCGATTCTGCTGGAAAGCCCGGAGGTCTTGACCCTTATTCAGAGGATGGAGGGCTATGTGGCCAGCGAGGTTCGTGCCTGCTCCTTCCGTATGGGAAGAGACCAGGTCGTTGAAGGCATATTGCTCAAGGACTGGGAGTTTGAGGACGTGAAGATGAGAGTTGGAATAGCGCCGGTCTAGGTAATGTCCATGGTCCAAGACGGAGAGGTCGGGGATTGCTTGCCAGCAGAGACGGAGCAGACCATATCGGTCAAAATCAGAGGCGTATTTCTCGTGGAGTCCGGCGAGGGCGGGTCCTCACCGGTGGTCCTGCTCGAAGACGATAGTGGGAAGAAGATCATACCAATCTTCGTAGGGCTGTCCGAGGCCATATCCATCCAGAATGCACTTCGTGGGGAGACCTCTCCCCGTCCAATGACCCACGACCTGTTCATCTCCGCCCTTGAGTGTCTTGGAGCCAGCGTATCAGGGGTGCTGATCGATGAGCTTGATGGCGGAGTCTATTATGCCAGGCTGACCATTCGTCATGAGGATCTGGATAAGGAGGTTGACGCTCGTCCCAGCGATTGTCTGGCACTGGCCATCCGGGCTGGCGCTCCTGTGCTTATCAGGGAGGAGGTTGTAAGATCCTCTGCTGTAGAAAAGGGCGATGTGGAGGGATTGCGAAGTCTGGAGAGCTTAATGGATTAAGGATGCCGTAGTTTTGGCTGATGATGGATCTGCCAGCTTATCACCTGATGGCGCAGGCATGTTGGACGGTTTGAGCGGCCTATGATTGCCATCCACACGATCTTTCCGAGATCCTGTGCTGGAGCTGCATGGCCGCCTTATTATCGCAGCTGCTCGCTTTTCCATCAGCCCGGGATCTTTCCTTCGGCCCGATTTCAGTTGCCGGCAAAGGAATGGACGATCTGGCAGAGCAGAATACCATATTATCCGAGAAAAGCCTGGCGATTGATTTCGGCTGCCGCCGACGGACAACGGCATTTTCCAGTTGCCCTTGCATAACCTTCGCAGGTATGATCGATTATGTTGCAGATAATATTCCTAGGAACGGCCGGGTCGCTGCCCACCCCTGAACGCAATCCTTCAGCAATACTGATCAACCGGGAAGGAGAGCTGGTGCTGTTCGATTGCGGAGAGGGTACGCAGAGGCAGATGATGAAGGCCAGGACGGGCATGATGAGGCTTGGCCATATATTCCTGACCCACCTTCATGCCGACCACTTTCTGGGAATCCCAGGTCTCCTTGAGACGATGGCTTTTCAGGGCAGGACTGAGCCGCTTGTTATCGCTGGGCCTGTTAGGACTTCACGGCTGCTGATGCATCTTACAGCCATCGGGTGCTGCTCCCGCAGCTTCGAGGTGCAGGTTGTAGAGATGTCTCCTGGCGATACCATGTCACTGGATGGATATCGAGTAATAGCGTTGCGCACCGAGCATAGCGTGCCCAGCCTTGGATACTGCCTGGAGGAGGACGACCGGCCAGGCCGGTTCAACCGAGATCGGGCAGTGGAGCTGGGGATTCCTGTTGGGCCGCTATTCGGAAAGCTTCAGCGCGGTCAGTGTGTTGAGGTGAACGGCACCTTGGTCAGGCCGGATCAGGTTATGGGTGCTGCCCGTCCAGGTCGTCGAGTTGTGTATAGCGGCGATACCCGGCCGGTTCAGGACGTGGAGGATGCCGCCAGAGGAGCCGACGTACTAATTCACGATGGTGCGCTCGGAAGCGAGATGGCGGAATGGGCCAAGGAGACCAGACACAGCACGGTTGCCGAGGCTGCCGACCTGGCCAGCAGGGCCGGGGTCGCTCTGCTGGTGCTCACTCATATCAGTTCCCGCTATTCTGAGAACTGCGCGCCACTGCTAAAAGAGGCTTTGCAGCGGTTTGCACCTGCAGTCGTGGCCGAGGATCTGATGAAGATCGACGTTCCCCTGCGCGAATAATGCGATCTTTACGAGGTAATCGCCGGATATATCTAGCAGAACCGGTCCCCGCCTATCTCTTCGAAATCCGTATCCTGTGCCGGTTTTCTCTTAACTGCGATGCTATCTTCGTCCTCGCCTCCTGGTCCAAGGCGATTTTGGCCCTCGTCGCCGCCGATTTGATGATAGCTTGCATTCTGGTCCGGTACTCTTGAATGCACAACATCGAGGAAGTCTTGAGTGGTCTTGTCATCGCGGTCCAGGGCGGCGATGCTTGAGGCAAGGCTATCGAGCGCAGCCTGAGCCCGCCCCAGGTCGAGCCCCTGGCTCTCGAACGCTATTCCTTCCCGGATTATGGCCTCTATCCTCTCTGGCGGAAGGTGCAAGGCAGTGGCAGCGCTTGCAGCCCTGCCGTACATCTGGCCTGCCAGGTAGAAGTTTAGCCCCTCGTTTAGCAGATCTTCGGCCAGGCCAGCCTGACCGGAGTTTCTGGCCATCTGTGCTGCCCATAGGTAGTCTCCATGTTCCACAAGTATCTTTATTGCCTGAAGTATGCGGTTGTTCTCCCTGCACAGGACCGCCGCCAGTTCCACCTCGCCGGCGGCAACCAGGACATCTATGCCGTCCTCCACCAGTTCTGCGGGAAAGGATCTCAGGTTGGCCTCAGCATATTCTTTCTGCTCGTCTGGGGTCATGTCTTTCCAGATTTTCATGATATAATCTCTCCTCAACGCACGTCTTCCTTTTCGTCTCTCAAATCAGGCTATATCGGTAACGATAAAGTTCCCCGGCTCATCGGCTGAAGTCCCCACTTTTCAGCAAGATCGATCGAGCTAGTCTGGATCCCAGTCTCTCCCCTGGCCCGGTTTTCCAGCCAATCAAAGCCCAAATGGCCAGGTCTCATCCTATCAGATCGCTAATCTCCCGGAAGTCCACCCTTGCAGTGGAATCAATGGTAAGAGGGGTGATTGAGATCTTTGCATCCTGGTACACAGCCCTCACGTCGGTTCCCTGCCTCTCCCGGCATATCAGGTCCCCATCAATCCAGTAGTAGGGCCTGCCTCTGGGGTCGGACCTCTCCTGAACCGAAGTGCGGAATATCTTGCGGGCCAGCCGGGTGATGACTATTTCCGTGTCCTCTGACGCATTAACAGGAAGGTTGACGTTGAGGATGTCCACCCCTTCGGGAAGCCCTCTCTCCAATACGCGGGCTGCGATCCGCTTCACCAACCCGACAGCGGCCTCAAACTCGTATTTGGTGACATGGCTGTCGAACTTGTCCCCCTGATCAACCACCTGGATAGATGCTGCTATCGAAGGGACGCCGTAGCTGGCAGCCTCTATGGCCGCGCCGATCGTCCCGCTGGTGGTGACCGTGTCAGTGCTGATATTCTCGCCTATGTTGATCCCCGAGACTGCGAGGTCTGGCAGCTGCCCTTTCATTATGGAGAAGATCCCTATTATCACCGAATCGGTTGGTGTTCCGGATACTGCATAAGCCCTGAAGCCGTTCATTGTTACACTGGCGGCTCTCAGGGGCTCAAAGACGGAGACCGATCTTCCGACGCCGCTTCTCTGTCCAGATGGGGCCACCACGACCACCTCTCCCAATCCTTCCACGCTCCTGGCTGCGGCCCGAAGTCCGGCGGCGTAGATGCCGTCGTCATTGGTTACCAATATCCGATACATCTCACAATGGGGTGGTGGCTTACGATATAAAAAGTCTGTTCAAACAGCGGGCTTTTTTGAGATCAGGGCCAAGATCTCCTCGTTCTTCTGCTGCCTTTTCAGATCAGGGCTTGGGGGTGTCTCACTTTATCTCGACGGTGAGCGTAGAGGTGCGAAAGACCCCGGTCTTTAGGCCGTGGATGCAGAGCCCCTCCCCCGTTTATGCAAATCTACAAACACGATTAAGCTGTATAAACTGCTATGCTCAAGTCGTTCAAGTACCGTATCTATCCTACCAAATCTCAGCGATCGAGGATGGAGCGGACGCTGGACTTGTGCAGATGGGTGTGCAATCAAACCCTTTCATACCGGAAAGACGCTTGGGAGAAGGAAGGCAGATCAACCTCGAAATACGAGACCCATAACCTCCTCCCGAAGTGGAGGGGTGAGAAGGCCGAACTGATCAAAGTCCACTAACAAGTTCTCCAGAATGACCAGGAACGGATTTGAACTGGCGTTTAAACCGTTCTTTCCGAAGGGTCAAATCGGGCGAGAAACCCGGCTATCCCCGGTTTCGAGGACGCGGGTGGTATGATTCGTTCACCTATCCTCAGTCGGGATTCAAGCTGCTCTGCGGGAAGCTTCGCCTCTCTAAAGTCGGAGATGTCAAGATCAGGCTCCACAGACCCATCGAAGGTAAGATCAAGAGGCTGACTATCCGCCGGGCCTCGACCGGGAAATGGTTTGCCTGCTTCTCTATGGAGATCGAAGATCCTCCCAAACCTCCCTGGAAAGATGGGTTGGTGGTAGGCATAGACGTGGGGCTGGAAAGTTTCGCTACACTTTCAAACGGAGAGAAGATCGATAACCCCCGGTTCTTCAGATCTGAGGAGAAGGCGTTGGCCAAATCTCAGAGACGGCTATCCAAGTACGAGAAGGGAACTCCTGAGAGGAGGAAAGCTCTCAAAGTCGTCCAGCGGATTCATTAGGGATAGCTAACAGGAGATACGATTTCGCTCATCAGGTCAGTCTCAGCTTGGTCCAAAGGTTCGGGCTGATTGCTTTTGAGGATCTGAGTATCAAGAACATGCTCAAAAATCAGTGCCTGGCTAAAAGCATATCTGACGCCGCCTGGAGGATGCTGGTAACAACCACATCATACAAGGCTGAGAGCGCCGGTTCGAAAGCGGTTCTAGTAAATCCCAGGAATACGAGTCAGCTATTGTTCCAGGTGAGGTCTTAAAATCACGAAATCGCTATCGTATCGGGTCCATGAGTGTCCTTTGTGTGAGCTAGTCATGGACCGCGACGAGAATGCGGCTATCAACATTCTGAGATTGGGGATGCAATCTCTTCGCAAACGCGATAGAAGCCCATCCATTTAGGGAGGGGAGCATTCACATTCTTTGTCCTTGGTATGCCTTGAGCTCCGAATGTCCAGAATAATCACTTACCACTTCATTTTACTCTATATGCCACCGAATCTCGATTGATCTCAGGTGACAGGATTTTGGTTAATGCGTCTGGAAATCATATCTACTTGGTCTCGGTAATATCATGATAGAAACGATAGAGGAAGAGGCTCAAAATCGATATCCTGCGAAGAAATCGAAGACTTTTAAAGCATCCGGGTTGCCAACCAAGAGGCTAAAGGCGCAGGCTTGGGACCCCATCTCAAAGACGTTCGAGGTTTCGCCTCATGTCAGTCGCTACGTTAACTGGCGTCATCCCAGCAGTTTAGGTCAGGCGAGAGATCCCTTCACCAAGGCGAATCGCGTGCGAGTTAAGCCTCTTTGATTCTCCGTCCTTCTGAAGGAATAGGCATAATCCGCCCACTCGACTCTCCTTTCAATCTATCCTCTGCAGCGCCTGACCTAATTTCCATTATCAAGCCGATGAGATGTTATTATAGGTCTGTATCAACATATTTCGCAATTGGCTCACCGATACAACGAGCCGTGCTAAGACCAGCACGACCAATTGTCAGAGCACCTCTGATCGCAATGCCAACAAGGCGTATTTTTTCATCCTTCAAATTGGGCATGAAGGCTAATCCCGAATGGGCGCCACTAAAGATGTTCTGGTCAAGCTTAAATCCGACTAGAACGCCAAAGGCGGTTGGCTTGATGCCTGCCGGAACACCTTCATACAGCTCGAGGGCGAACGAGACGACGCTAGTTATCATGAATACAACGCCAAAGACGGACTCGGCGTAGGAGAGACCATTGCGAAGAGGTGAGTCGGCATTCTTCTTGTATTTCCAGACCACAAGAAATGTATCTTTGAGCCGCAGCAAAACCTGAGAATTGGTGAGAATCCCATCGAGAACATAGCGTGCGGTTGCCTTTCCCTTGGAGACCGTGACGATTACGAAGTTGGCTAATGAGGATGCATATACAGCCCAGTCGAAACAAACCTTGACTCGACCTACTATATCCACTTTCGGACCTTTTTCCATGAAATCCGAGATTACTGACAGGCTGGCGCTGACTATGCGGCATGCGGTTGACACACACTGAAATGCCAGCGCACAGGCCTCCCCAGCTGAGATGCCTAACGCGGCTGCGGCATCGTTAGATTCTTGGGTTACCGCTTCCGTGCGCTCGGCATAAGACAACTTCTGTTTCGAAAACACTCCGATAAAGTCGTCCCATGTATTTGCGGCAAGCGCTCGGCTGGTCTGGTCGACAGTGAACATGTTGGTGTTTGTGATCGACTTATAGAGGATTGTTGCAGGTATGGATGTCAGCAATGAAACGACGTCAATGAGAGTAAGCTTGCTGCCATCACCCTGACAAATTATCTCCTCATATACATAAGTCAGAACCGGAATGTTCCAACGTGTATTGAGCAGCGCTTGCAACGCAGATACCAGCAGCTGCATTGCATCGAGAAATGTCATGGCCACATTCTCAGCGGTGTTGATTAGGACTGCCCCAACTATATCGAAAAACTGGTTCAGTATCTCTCGAAAGCTCATCCGATCGAAATTATCCAGAATTTGCCTCTGGAATTGGGATACGGCAATCTGGATTATCTGGATTTGCGTTTCCGTCAGATCGGAGAAGAGATTCTCGATATCTCCGATTACCGTATCAGAATGCGTTATCGAACCGCTATTTACCTCGAACTGATGCAGACCCCAGTTTGCCTCGGCAGAATCAGTCGCGTTCTCCTGTACCGGATTGCTGCGGACTCGTTTATCGAACACCTCGTTTGATAGGTCCACAACAAGTTTATCGTTGATGAGCTTGGATCGAACTGTTTCAAACGCCTTCTTCATAGTCTCTTTAGAGGCCTGAATGTCTGTTACCGTCTTTTGAAATGTGAGATTTACAGTTTTCGCTATTACCTTGTGATTATTGAGAATGTCGCCCCAGTTGAAGACGAAGCCCAGCCAGGCAATGATTTCATCCAGATCAATGCCGAGAACTTCCTTAAAGATCCACTTGATGGCCCCGAACACCTGAGATGCTACTTCGAAGATGGCATGTAGCATGCGATCGCCAAGATCGACTATAAACGCCCATCCTTGTTCCAGCTTGGCCACAAAGAACTTGGCAGCCTTTTCGATCCAGCTCCCGATGGTAGCGAAAAGGTCGCCGACCGATACCAGGAAATCACTCAGACCATTTCGGGCAACGAGATCCGCTAAAGCCTCTTCATGCCGCATTATAGCAGGTTCATCCCCCTGCAAACGATAACCTGTACATGATACGCAGCGAAGCTGCCGGATGTTCACGCCTCTGGCAGCCGCAGCGACGGCAGCGGCTCGACGCAGGTGGCCGGACGGTGGAGTCGTGGGCAGTGAATCATGCGCTTGCATGAGGTTTCCTAGCGCGCTGAGGGCCACGTCGCACCTGTCATCGGCAATGCCGCCTGGAAATACAGGTTTTCCGTCGCTTCTGACAGCATTCTTGATTTGGTCGCGGGTGTTAATGGCTCGAAGTTTGGATGCGACGCTGGCTGAAGGATCGGTTTGCTGAGCTGTATTGGAACCGGCCGTAATGGTGAAGACCGGCGCGCTGGTATCAGGCGTTTGCAGAACGACAGTAATAGTTCCAGCCGCGTTTGTGGTGGCAGCCTTGGAAACCGAGGACTTGAGCGCGTAGTACTGGCCGTTTACAAGGGCTGAGCAATCGAAGGAGGGCTGCAGACCTACATTCTGCCCTCCTAACGCTATTCCGTCGTCATCCATAACGGCGATTCGGACCGTGTATGTTGGGAGCTCCACAACGTCTCTGGTGGATTTGATGGCCACAGCTTGCGATCGCCATAACATTGTGCCTGAATCCTGGGTGACGAGAGCGAGCGAACCGTCCGTCTTGCCGGTAACCACATTGACTATCGAGATATCTGTGCCGGTATCGTATGTACGGCAGGTGGCGATTGCCGTCACTTCGCTTGCAATGAACAGGGGCACCTGCCAGGTATAATCCTGTCCATTGTGCGTACCCACGGTATGAACCAGCTGGTCGCTGATATTTACACCCCAAATGCCGACCTCAATACCTGCAGCATCACGATCCACTAACAGTTGCTGAATCCCGCTGAACTGCTTCGAGTCGGAGATCGAGATCGGTGGCAGGTGTGACTCGGTCTGAGCCGAGACAGGGTATCGAACTAGACCGTTGCCGGCAACATAGAGCTCTGTCTGTCCGCCTTCGACTGCCAAAGCCGCAATTGAACTGGGCATCAGACCGCAGGGAATCGCCAGCTCGATCGACTCCGTGACGAGATGCTCGCCGAAGAACTGCGGCATAGTTGTAAAAGTCAGGTTCAGGCCTGGTCCAAGTTCGCATAGCATATACACGCCGCGACCCAATTCCGGGACATTGCCGACTGCAGATGCAAGGCATCTTGTCGCGTTTTGCGGCAGGATCAGAGGCATGCATCCCCATGACGAGTCACCAGGGTCTGGATTGATCTGGTAGTGGACCACCATTCCGCCCGCTGATTCGTTTCCGGCAGCGACGATGAGTGGGGCGGTCGCCATATCGTCAGCTGTACCGATTGTGATATGACTCAGCACAAGATTCTTGGCCACTGGGCGTTGTACAAGCTTTGAGCCGAGGCTCGACCAATCGGCAGCAAATCCTGTGTTTGGCATCTTTGGGCTAATAAACACTTGTGAGGGACCATTCTTGGCTGTTGATGCTCCGATCACGAGCCAGATCGAGCCGTCGGCATCCTGAGAAACGGCAAAGCATTGAACGACCGGCGAGGCGCCAAGCGTCCCGAGATCAGCAAGCTGCTTGGTGAGGTTGACCTGTTCCCATCCCGTGGCGCTGGGGGCGGAGTCCGTGACGCTTGTGATGGAGGCCATTGGGCTGGAGGTGGAGGGGAGGGTCACTTGCAGCAGCCCGACGTCATTCAGGGAGAAAAGGATTGGCGAATCATCTGAGGTATATGCCACCCCCAGGTATTTCTGCTTCTGCAGAACTGTTCCAGCAACGTGGTTCTTCATCAATTGGGAGTTGATCGTGGTTCTCATCGCTTTCACCTCAATTACTTGTACTGGAGACCCAGCATTAGGTCGCCTTCGTTGTTGAACACAGGGTTAGCCATGAATAGCTCGGCTCCACCCGGAAATACAAATGGTGAGAGATTCAGGTTCTCGGTTATCTCTTTCACAATGTTCGGCAGAAGAGCTTCTGGCATGGCGGCGTTTACCGCATTCTCGATGACCTTATCCATTATCTTGATGACGGCTGACCAGATCGAATAATCTCCTTTGGTATCTGTAATTAACCAGCCATATGGATCTCCATAGAGGGTGTCGGGATCGGGCTGTTTCGTCTGTGTTGTAGTAGCAACGACGAGCTTGCCATCCTGCACTCCCTGCAGTTCGACTGTTATTGTGAGAGGTACGGAATACCGGACCGTGAAACCATTTATCTTTATGTCGAAATCCGTGTTTCTCTGAATTACGATCCGATTCGAGCCAGGTGTTATGCTCAATTTTACATCGAATACGAAGTTGTAATCAGCATCGTAACCCGACTTATGCGAATGGCTGCTCTGCACGCCTGAGTTCCACGATCCTCCAAGGCCGTTGTAGGCGAGAGTGCCCGTTGCAGGATCATGGCCAATATCGAGAGATTCGGCATTGTCTTTCAGCCGCCAGTACTGTGTGACCAGAGGAGCCAGCCGGGAAAGCAGAAATGATTGCACAAAGAGTCTGTGTGCCATTGAGATGGTGCCGTACCAGCCAGTGGTCTCATCAGCAGGATCCACAAAGTTCCCGAACCATACCGGGAGATTTGTCGGAAACGGTTGACCTCCGGTCATCATCTGGAAGTTGATCGTATCCAGGTCACTTTTCCATTCGTCAGGTCTTGGATTCTGTGATGGAGTGTAGCGATTGGTCGCAAATTGCAGATCGGTGGGAGGGAATGTTGCAACCGGATCCTTTGCCCCACCCGGATTGTCGACCTTGATAGCATAGCCCAGAATATTTCCGCCGGCAGAACTCAGCCCCTTCAAGTAGGTGATCAGGTATTGCGGGAAGGAGGCAACAGCGCTATCCGGAAATTTCAGAGGAAAGATAGTCACAGAGGGATCATACTGAGAGAGTGTTGCATTTTCAAAGTCCATGAACAACTGTTTGACCGTAAAGGCTCCTGGGCCGAGATATGACAGCAACTCAGATACGCGCTTTTTAACATCCTCCGGCAAGGATGCATTATCCAAAACATCGGCGCGATTGAGATCGACGTCAAATCCAAATTGTAGACCCGCAATATCGGCCCGCTGAGGTTCGGGCGGGTTCTGGGAAAGGTCATAATAATCCATGCTGCCACCTGCAAATCTCAAAATAAATTTGACTTTATGAGTGGAGCCTGATACGAACACCTCGGTCCACATCTTATCAATCTTGCCACTGAGCCACATACTCCCCTTTCCGATTGATAGCTGAACGTCCTGCAGTGACTTTCCTTCCGTCGTCTTGCCATACTTAAGCAACTTGGCAAGATTGAAGTTGATGTACCACTGCGGCATGGCAACAATCGTTCCGAGACCATTCATCTGCACCTGCAGTTTTTCGTAGCCCACTGCACCTACTTGATCTATATCTATCACGATAGATTTCCTCCTGCTTCAATTCTTGTCTTAGTATGCATGCAACTATAATATTATTAATTGGTGTATAATTTCACTTTATTGCTAGTTAAATCATAAAAATTACTACATTTAGCCAAATTCACTTGATAGATGATACCGGATTGAGCTTTTTGAAATCTCCATTTTTTTACTGCAAGATGCAAATTTGCCATATTATATTCCCAAATAGCTGGTATTTATATCATAATTTTATATATTACCGACGACATCCAACTGATTATGTGCAATACAAAGACCATTTTCCATCATAGCTGTTTTTTTTAGTTCATATAGTTATCGAACAATACTTCTGTAAAAATCTTTCTTAAATATAACAGGTCATTTGGATAGAATACGTAGGTAGTGTGTAGCGAATTGGCCGTAGTCCAATCCGGCATGACCTAAAAATAAGTTTTAATATGTATCTTGGAACTATCACAATACTCAGAGATTCGAACATATCATAAGCATCAAGATCGACATCACTAGAGAGAGCCAGAGGACAAGAAATTTAAAAATACCAGCAGATGCATCTCATGACATTGAGATGATCGTGATCTACCTTCGAAGAAGGGGATTCGAAAGCAGCATATCACACAATGATCGAAATGGGATGAAAGCTTAAGCAGGCAGACCACCATGTTCGATGGAACGGCATATAGAAAACGAGGCGCATTAGAGCGATTCTCTGGATGGCCAAAGCTCGGATTTCGGAGAATCTCGACACGCCATAAGAGACATGATGCGTGCTTCATGGGATTCATCCAGCTGGCAGCATTTCTCATTATCTGGAGGAGGATTTAGAATTTTGAGACGACTTCTCTAAGCCGGATGGGGCTATCAATAAAAGAGAGGAGAATTTCGCCGTCTCCAAAGTCTCCTCTCAAAAATTGACTTATCTCATCAATGTTATATGTACGGTGTCCTCATATCCCCAATACACCAATCCATAACCATTGCTCGTCCTCTTATCAGCTCGAAGTCTAAGCTGATATGCACATGTGGGCATCTCGATGCTGTCATACTCCGAGGCTTTATATTCAATGGTATATGTGCCTCCTGTCCATCTCTTTGATGCATCGATATGCTTCGAATAGTCATCTACTGCCTTCGATGGCAGAATGGGCGTGGGTACTACAATGCTATTATGCCCATAATAGGCATTGAGGGCGTAATTCCTCAGATGACCAGCGTTATCCGAAGCTTCAAAGACGACGGTTAGGGTTCCAGTTGAGAAGTTGACTATGGCGCATGGATTCAATTGCGTGCCATTATGCAAGACATCTGTTATTTCGCATTTGGGAGGAGTATTGTCTATCTGCAGCTTCAGCGTACCAAACGAAGGATCAATAATCAGATATGCCGCTGGAATTATGCTCCCTGAGAGCATCTTCATCCCCAATATCCTCAGGGTAAAAAGCCCATTCGGTACTTTGGTGGTGTCCCACTGAATGAGCAGATCGGGGAATGTCCATGGCAGCGACCTATTTGGCAATCTATAAAGGTTCGCAACGCTGCCCAGATTCAATGGACCCATGGCCTCGGTTACCCAATGCCCATTAGCCACATCGTACCAATTGTTGTGAAGCGGGTCAGCAATATCTTGCCATATTATTCCATCGGTGGAATACTGAACCTTATAGTACTCGACATCGCAGAACATGCCGAACCAGCCTGCTATATCCAGAGTCCTCCCAAAGGGGACATTCGAGTCCGATATATTGGGCGAACCCGGCGTTTCGGCTGGATCGATATCGGAATTGGCATATCCATCCAATTGATCGATATTTGCGACTGCAATGACTCCTACTCGAGTGAAAACGAAAAGCTGGTTGTAAGGTGCGCCTCCTGCTGGAGTATTGCATGTTAGGCACTCTTCATCGACGTTGATATCGACACCGAGAACATCGCCTATATTGAAGCGGGTATCCTCAGCAGGATTCTCATTGTAAATGTATTTGACTACAGCATCCGGCCCCTGAGATCCGCCTGACTTTTGAGACACCCTAATGATTATGCTCGGCCTTCCAGGTGGGGCTGAATCGAAGCTGATCTCAAAATATCCGTTGACATCGCTTATGCCACTTCCGATCAGCTCCACGGTGTTACCGGTCCCGACCTTGAGTATCTCCACATTGGCGTATGGCACTGGCAATCCATTTCTTTTCGATTTTATGGCCCCTTGAACTACATAGGTCCCCATTTAGGCTCTCCCCCCTTTTATCAATCCGACCCCTTTATTTGGAGTCGATGATGACACGATGCCGCGCGGCACGTATGGCGCCCTTCGACTGGCGAGACGTCTAAACCCTGGTCTTGCTTTCCTAATGCCCAAGGATACCCCGCCCACCTCTTCTCCATCGGTCTTAAAGGATAGCTCGATGAACTGTTTCTCTCTCAATTCCGAAGCTGAAATGGAGATGGTTATCAGCTTGCTCTCCCTTGGCTGAAGGATCAATGAACCCAACGCATGGGACTTCTTTGCCTCCAGCTCGGAAAGCAGCTCCCTTTTCTCGATAGTCTTCATGACTTCTCGTGGTCCCCACATAGGAACGGAGAACGGAGCCTTTGCCTTATCGAGCCCACGTACCCTCAGAGCTGACTTCCTTTTAGTAGCATTGGCTGAGAATTTGACGCTCTTTTCCTTGTCATCTGCATTGGACGCCAGCAAATAGATGGGGGCTGCAGGAGAACTTGTCGGTATGTTTGCAAAGTTATGTTGAGTTGAATTGTTTCCTGGGTTGGCATCTCCGGGATATATAAGCTCAACTCTGACACAGAAGTGGTCGAAGAATCCTATTGGCGCCGGCCAAAGACCACCATTATTCTCGCTTAAGTTTCTGAGATCCCACTCGACCTCAACCCTCTTTTCGGCATTGGGTTGCCCAACCGGAGCCAGGTTGACCCATACACTCTTGATCTCTTTGAAGTGAACATGCTGATAGAGCGTTCCACTTACTATTCCATATGGCGCATAAGAGAATTTGACTTTGACCTCGTTGGCAGGGCTGGTTCCTAGATTTCTCACCACAGCATTGAGATAATTTGGGCGTTCTCCACCTTTGATCGGTTCTCCTATTTCATCTACATTCTGATAGTATTTAAACGATCCATCCCAAGACTCCAGCGCGTCCCCATCGTTATCTACAAATACATCAGGTGAGCGCCAGCGTGGCCACCAATCAGGATAGCCTGCTTGTGGCTGACTTGTTTTCCATGATCTAATGGAAGGGTCAGAAGGCATAAGATCCCCACTTATTAAATAATGTAGTATATCTATTTCAAATTAACTGCCCATAATAATATAGGGATTCTGGCAATGACTCTAGAGATAACAATGCCAGCATTCTACCACTTTCGGCTAGAAATTACCACATACGGCAAGACATACAGCGTATGAAAATTGATTCTTAGTCGAGCCCTGGTTCAATTATTCTTCCTCCGATTGGTTTTCCATATATCAGGCCAATCTAGGCAGCCAGATATGCCAAAATAGCGTCTGACCACGGTGGAACGATCTCATTAAAAGTCACCTAACGACCCAAACCTAAACTCCGTCATTTATAATAACCATTCTTCTAGGTGACCACCCTTCGCCACCACCCGACCGAAGGCTTTTGATGCGATTATAATGGGGTACGGATGAGAGGTCCTGAGTTGAATCGGCGATGAGCGCAATTGGAGTCCAGACAAAGAACGTACACCTTTCCCTATAATTATAATAGGGTAAAACTTGCGATATTTGCCTGGACTATTTCAAAAGGCATATCTTTGCGGAAATCCAAGAAGATCTCACTCGATCTAAATTCAGGTCGAGATCGAGTGAGATATCACGGCATCATATATATCACAGCATAATATATATATATATACATATCACGGCACCATATAATAGACGGCATAGAATTCATCCGTTAACCTCACCAATCCTATATTTCACCCTCTGGCATCACCGACCACGTAAGTCTAATCTCCGTGCCAGGAGGTGACTACTCCCCCGACTGAAGTCGGGGGCATCTAGGTTGTATCCCAACCAAGGACTGTAATCCCAGTCGAAGGATGTTCTTAGCAGCGTTGAGATCTCTATCCAGAGTCAATCCGCATGTATGGCAACGATGAACTCTCTGGGAGAGATCCTTCTTTACAATGGTTCCACAGCCAGAGCACATCTGAGATGTATAGGCAGGATTAATCCGCACTACATTGCGACCAGCACTTGCAGCCTTGTACGTAACGTAATTTCGGAATCGATCCCAACTGGCATCCAGGATGCTCTTGGCCATGTATGGCTTCATCTCTATAATGTTCCTGATATCGATATC
>Ga0208196_1000208_pt1 | contig 84390 bp, 64 predicted proteins | sample AD_JPNNA7_MetaG_FD_184443 | JGI IMG/M metagenome (GOLD analysis project Ga0208196, IMG submission 184443) | Active sludge microbial communities of municipal wastewater-treating anaerobic digesters from Japan - AD_JPNNA7_MetaG (SPAdes) (version 2) | ecosystem: Engineered > Bioreactor > Anaerobic...
CTGTATAAGGCGTTATAACTTGCAATCGTGAATTGTCAACTGCAGATACACCAGTTGAAAAATAGTAATCGGCACCGTCTGCGTTACCACTTCTGAATATCATTTTAGAGGTATTTGAAGCTAACAGCTTGCCAAGCAATACCAGCTTCTCCTTATCTGCATCTAAAACATTTCTTTTCCCTTCAAGAAGAACGATTGAATTGTCTTTGTCAAACTGTGTAATAAAATCTTTCAATGTCATTGTCGTACCTTTTTACAAGTAATGCTAACGTCCAAGCATAGCCGACGTTTTGGCGGAGTGTACTCACGGAGCCAAAATGTGCCGGAGCGCTGTCTTCATATCTTGGCGCGGAGGCCAAGTAGCGACAGCGACGCAGCGGCTATGCTTTGTTGGGCGCAGTACTCAAATAGTTTTATAAAAATGATTACCCCTATAAATATATTTTGTTACTGAGTTAATATCTTTGTCCTTTTTAATATCGAAAATAATATCATCAAGTTTTGATGAATCATATATTCGCATAATGTCAATGATTTCAGAATTAGGTATAATAGTTTTCAAATGAGTAATGGCATGATATTGATGTTTATATAAATAGACATTGACATCAATTTTTCTTCTTTTTTTAATTTTATAAAATAGGATATATGCGTAAGGTTCAAAATTACTATTTGATAATGATAATAAACTATTCTCAATTATTAATGGGTCATTATCATTACCAGAAAGTTGAATTATCTTATAGTTATGGTACTTTGCCAACCATATATATTTAGTTAGAAGATATGCATTATTTGTAGAGTGAATATTTTTTAAAATTAAATTTTTATGATTTTTTAAATAATTTTCCCGATCTTCATCATATTCTAAATCTTCAACATATGAAAGATAATCAATAAAATAATACAAATCGGGATCCCTTATAATTATTTTATCCCATGTTGTAGCATCATTGTCATCATAAGATGACCTAAGCTCTTTTAAAAGTACATTATCAATTATTATCCTTGGATATACTGATTCTTTTGATTCAAGATAATATGATTTCAATAATGCCTTTGAAAAGATCATATTGTCATTTTCAAAATGATAATCGGAGGAAATACCTCCCCTGATAAATATTCCTTCATTTATCAATTCGGCCTGTATAAATATTATTGTGTAAATGAAGCTAAACAATACATCAGAAAGAGTTTCATAATTAGTATTTGGATAAGGTACACTGAGTGAAATATTATCCGAAAATATTTTATATCTTATTCCATCGGATGGTGCATCACCTTCATTTGTGGAATCTTTCAGATTCCTCTTTACTCCTTTTTCTATTGCATTATTAATATGATTTATTATAGCAATTGCTTTCTTTTTACTTGATGCGTTTTCAATAAGTTTAGAGTATCCTAAGATATCAAGAAAAGCGCATAGATGTTTTTCATATTTAATTTTCATAATAAGTTATTTGAGTATTGCGCCCAACGTCCTGCAGCTAAACAACGTTGGCTGGAGCGTACTCGCGGAAGCCAATGTGCCGTAGGCCAAGCCGGTATTCCGGCGCAGCGTTTTAGCCGCTGTTATATGAAATCGCACCGCCTTAATAACAACCAGTCAGCCGAAGCCACGGATGGCGCAGGCTGATTAAAAAACATAAAGTCATAAATTATTTACTCTCTTTCTTCGTTACTAAATCTACTGCCTTGCTTAAAATATTTCTTAATAATTCTAATATAGGATTTTCATATTTATCATCTTTTATTGAAATTTTTTCATGGGTAATATTTGGTTTTCTATTTAATTCAAGAAAAACACCGGCAGTAATTTCATCTTCATATTTTTGAGATTCCTTTTTAAATCCATAAATAGATTGTGCTATGGTTGATTTATGAGCATATTCCTCTCGTAAAATAAATAATTCACGATATCTTCTGGAATTAAATCTGGTAAGCCATGTTGGGGGAATCAATATTAAAAATCTTACAATGATACCAAATGAATTAATGTCATTCTTTGATTTGTCAATTTTAAGCGCAACTTTAAGAACATCTGGTACCTTAAAAACATCTGGAAGATTTTCTACAATTTCTTTAGGCAAAATATATAAAACTAATGGTATCACAGAAATGAATAATAATAGTATTGCAAAATAAAAACTCCATCTTGCACCTATAAGTTCCCATTTATATTTATCATACTGTTGTTTAAAGCTGGTTGCTAAGCCCGATATTGTTGCCCCTTTGATTAAATCGTTTGAAATATTAGTTAGATGTTCAATTTCCTTTTCTCGTTCTTCATTTTTTTTAATTGAAGATTCTAATAATGATTGAATTTCATCCCACTTTTTAAGGCGTTCATCGATTTGGTTAGTGTAGGTATCAAATTTACTTTTAAATGTATTTAATGTCGCTTCAAGCGTTTGCGAAGTAGCAGTTATTTCTTTAATATGTGCAATTTTAGCTTCAGTCTCTGCCGACTTATCTTTAATATTTTTGTATTCTTCTGAGTAATCATTTTTAATTTTAGTTATTTCTGTTACAAGAGCTTCAATTGCTAATTTATTTTCGCCAACACTTTTTATATAATCATCAACAACAATTTTGCCTTTTTTAAGATTATCAAGTATTTTAGCTAATACATTAATTGCTTCTTGATATGAATGAATTCTATCCAATAAATCATTTAATGATCTGTATTTTGAGAAAGGAAGTATTGTTGTTAATAAAGGGATTATTTGATTACAATAACTCATTATATTTGTAAAAGGAGATGAAATGACTAATGGTTTATCATTATTATTAAAAATTACTTGAAATGTTGTTTCATCGTAGTTTTTAAATCCATTATTGGAATTGATAGTAGAAATGATAGTCTGAATTTCAGTTAGGCTTGCATTGATATTGTCGAAACTACTATCAATTTTAACAATATGGTCAGAGATTATATGTGATAATATAGGTGACTCAATTTCAATATTAGTCATTATTTCAGAAACAACCAGCAATTTATCATTAATATTCACTAATGAAATATTGGGACCAACAATATTGGAATCCAAGAATCCAAGCTCTTTTAGATTTAAATATTTTTCATGCCAAGTCCTGGTTAATTGGGTTATCTTTGCTATAATTGCATTATAATCTATCATAATTTCCTCTTCAATTATATACTATAAGCCGCCACGGATGGCGGCGCACCCGTTAAGCTCGCGCGGTATTGCGTACAACGTCAAAGCTTACCCGCCGCCGCGCGGCCGTTTGCGCGGTGTACCGCAGGCCAAGGAGCGACAGCGACGAAGCGATTACCCCGTGTTGTGCGTAGTTGCGAAGACACTAATCAACTACGTTTTGTTTAATACGAATTTATACACGAGGTGAAGCAATGAATGAAGGACTATTATTGATAATCCTTCATTTAATTCATCTTCTCTTGCAAATCCATGTGCAATTTTATTTCTTATATTGATACCCCCTCTTTCATTAAGAAGATAATTTAAAAAAAATGTATAATTTATTGATAACAAATTATTTTCCTGCCATACTTCATTCTTTATTAATTCAGACAATAATAAATAATCAGTTTTTGATTTATCATATTTTTTAATTCTTAATCCAAGAGTATCAAGGAGATGTCTTAAAATTGATTCAAAAAGAGGCACAGCTAAATGGAGGCATACAAAGTAATCTCTAGCGATGAATGCATCAATAGATTTAATAATCCCAGATTTATGATATGAATTGATATATTCGACTGAAGCCACATATTGTTTTATTTTATCAAAATCAATTACTCCCAATTCTTTTAATTTAAAAAAAAGATAAAATAATGATTGTGAAAATACCTGAAAGTGAAGACTATAAAAACTGATTTTTTGAATTTCAATATTTTCTTCTTCAGTTGATGGCTTAGCTATCGTCCTATCTGAGTCTAATATAAATTGTGGGAATAGTGAATGAAAACTATTCCTTATTATTTTATCAAATTCTGAAATAAAGGATGCATGATTTGGAAATATAACATCCTCAGAAAAGAAATACCCTTCAATATTTTTTTCAACATCTTTGTTCGTAACAAAATAATTTACATATTCTTTATATGCTTCATCATAGTTTATCTTTACGCCACTACTAATTTCCTTAAATTCTTTCTGGCAATTAGATGCATGCGTTTTTATAATTTGATCAATAGAATCAATTTTTTCGTTCGGAATAGGATTGACTTTTTGATATTGAAGAATAGCTAATTCAAAAAAATAAATAGCAGCCAAGTAATTTTTTTCTTCAACCTTGTTTAATGCTTCATATTCAAATTCTTCACCATTTTTAAAATGTAGATCGAAGTTGTCCTTTTGTAAAAGCTTATTAATCTTAAATATTTTTTCATGATAATCACGAGCTATATTAAACTGTTTATTTTCTCTGAAAACTGATATGGCTTTATCATAATGTGTGATTACATCATCAAATATTATATTTAGAATTGATTCAAGTTCAAAGCTTATTAAGTATTCAAGAATATCCAAGATATATCTAAAGTTATTGTTTTTAAGATAATCATTAAAAAGTTTAATGATTAATTTATGTACTTTGAATACTTCTTCTTTTGGTAAGATATTTTTAATGCATGAGATTTCAATTAACCGTGATAAATATAATGATATATCGAGTTCATAGAATTGACTTTTTTTTTCAAAAACTATATTTATCAACTCAATTAAGTGATTAAGTAGGCTAATGAACAAAAGACGCCTATCAATTTGTGATTTATTAGATTTTATTAATAAGTACTCAGAATAGATAATTTTCAAATAGCAGTTGGTTTCTTCATGAAATCTTCTTAAAAAATATTCTGTAATTTTGTCCGAGAAGGTATTTATATTTGGATATTTGTTCCCATCTTTATCAATAAATATTGGTACTAAAGGTATATTGTTATTTTTTTCATCAGTAGAATAAATAGACTTAGGAGGTTTATATTGGAAATCAAATAGAAATAATTCAGCTTTAATAGCTTCTTTTAATTCATAATTATTATCAAGATCATTTTGATTTTTATTGATAAAATTTTTTATATATTTCGTAATATCGTATTTAATTTCCCTATCAATTGGGATTTCAGATAATCCTTTTTTAAATTGGATTAATAAGTCATTATTTTCCATGGCTGAATATTCCTGAATTAGAATTTCTTCGCAATTGCGGCTAATGGGTGCATAAAAGAAGTTTTTTGCGAAGCAAAAATTTGGGTTAGTCCGCCTGAGGCGGACGAACCTTTTATGCTGTGTTAGGCGAAGCCACCACATTTCATAATCTCTTTTCATGGATTTGAAACAGGATAGCTGTTCTGGCATTAGTTTTAACTCGCAGAGACTCGAGAGAGTGATCATCGTAAGCTTTTAATCGTGGATCTCCAATAAAACACATAAGATACTCCTTAAAGAAACGATCAACAGGTTTTGCATATAATTTACCCTCGCTATCCAATCCTTTTATAGAAGATGCTGGAACAACTACAAATCCTTTTGTGCTATATATCATGATAAAGCTGTCAGGAGTAACTGAAAGCATCTTGTCTGCCTGTTCGTTGAGCCTTTCAAACTCATTGCCGCAAGAGAAGCTTGCTGTTGTTGCTCCCATAAAGCCCTTTTGCACAAAAATTCCATTTTTTTCTTCCCACTTTGCCTGAGACAAAAAGCCTTTTGTTTGTTTAAAATCTCCAAATTGAATATCTAAAACCCCGCAAAAATCTGCACCAAATCTATGCTCTGGAGCATGTGGCCCTCTATCCCGTAAAGTTCTGGCTCTAAATACAATATTTTCTTTTTCTCCTTGTTGCTCAAAAATTCTCTCAAGCTCATTTAGGAAACGATCTGTAATTGATGGTTCTGTTTGCATTCTACCGTCTTTAATGCCCTCAATAATGCGCCCTTCAGCTTCGGATATTAGTTTCCCAAAATCTCTAACGATACCCTTTACAATCATTTTATCACCTACTGATAGTGGTTTCGCCTAACGGGCGGCGGGTTGACGAAGGCGAGCTTGCTCACTTTTAGTGAAGCGAAGCGAAACCGTCAACCCGAAGATGTGCGAAGTGGCGCAAACCACCGCACATCAAGGGCTTTAGCCCGCCGCCCGATGTGCAAAATGGAGCTTGCGACATTTTGCACATCGTCAAAGCATAACCGACGCCGCGCGGCCGTTTGCGCGGTGTGCCGCAGGCCGAGGAGCGCCAGCGACGAAGCGGCTATGCTTAGTTGTCCACCGTTTTGCCCTTCAAGCAATAGGATTAATAATTTTCAATCCTTCCTTTTTACCTGCTTTTACAAGTTTGGAATCACAAACAATAAAGTAATCAATTTCATCTTTTAATAATAATGCAGTACCAAGTTGGATTGAATCAAGTGTTTTAAGCTGATATTTATCAATAAGAAGTTTTGCATTTGAAGTTATTAAGTTGTCAAAGATAATATGTGTAAAATATGGATAATCAATTTCAAATTCATTTTTTAAGGTTTTATAGTCAGCATCAGATATAGCATTTTCAGATAAAAGTCGTTTAAAAGTGGAGTGTGCTTCAATTTCAGTAATTACAGAGACTATGATATTATCAGCTTTGTCCATAAGTTCGTCAACTTTTTTAGATCCTTCTTCGGTAACATATTTTTTTATAAGAGCTGAAGTATCAAAAAATAATTTCATTTCTCATTTCTTTCCTGCATAATATAATCCAGAGTGCTTTTTGAATTTTTAAGTTTAACTTTTATGGTTTCTCGTTTCCAACCAGCATAAGATTCATTAAAAGGAACAATTTTTGCAATCGGTTTCCCCTTACGAATAATAATAAAAGAGCTACCATGTTCGACTTTATCAAAATATTCTTTTGAACGATTGCGAAAGTCAGTAAATTTTAAATAATTCATTGTATAACCACCTAAATGTCATAATAATGACATAATAATATCAATAAATCAGAAAGTCAATATAATTTTTAGATTAGAGAGGCAAAATTGCGGACAACGGGCGGCGGGTTGACGAAGGTGAGCTTGCTCACATTTAGTGAAGCGAAAACGTCAACCCGAAGATGTACGAAGTGGCGCAAGACACCGCATATCAAGGACTTTAGCCCGCCGCTCGATGTGCAAAATGGAGCTTGTGACGAAGGTGCCAAAGCAACGCTTCGTCATTTTTCTCCTTTAGATTTCAGCAAAAGATGTAGGAATAACTTGTAATAAATGATTTTCAAAACCGGGCAATGCGTAAAATGTTTTGCTTATGCAAAGTCGCAACAGCCTTACCACCGCGATTTGGCGCAGCCGGAACGAGCAACAGCGAGTGAAGCGTATAAGCTTAATTATACGCAGAAAGCGCTTTTTATAAAATGATTCAGGCGAAACCCGGATGTTGAGCTCTCATTATACAAGAGAATCCTTTGTTCTTGGAGTAAAATCAATATTAATTTTTTCTTTTAAATATTGTTTAAGAACAAAAACTTCAATACGATGTGCCTTTCTAGGATTATCAAGAAAATACCTTGTATAATCATTTTGATTTTTTGGTGAAACTATTTGCAATTTTCTTTCTTCATTGCTTAAATCATGTAATATTTCATCATGTTTAACTTTAGTGTCCCAACAAACAATGCTATGAATATTTTCGAACGAATGATTAAAACCTTTTTCAAGTGTTCTTTTGAATTCAACGTAAAATAATTTAGCATTAAAAATAGGTGTATTTTTATCTCCTTTTGCGATTACATCGATACCATTATGTGTATCATAATCTACTATTTGAAAAGGAAACAAATCTGGTTCAATTGTAGACAATAATAGGAAAAGTGCAAAAACACCACTTTCTCGTTCTGGCTCTACAAGGGTTAATCCCTTGTATGTTGCGATGTTAGAATTATTGATTTTTTTTAAGCGCCAAGAAAAATTATTTTTTTCTTTTTCAATAGTTTGGCGTGCATTTGATTCTTCTTCAAGCCATTCTATTAAAGTCCAATCATCACTTTTTAAAATTTCATCATATATTGTCTGTACTTCTTCTTTGATATCAAGCAATACTTCGGATGGTGTATTTTCAATTGAACCTCTATTTGCAGTTAACCTGAAAGATTGACAATTAAAAAAAGCATGAAATTTAGTGTATTCAGAGCCTTTATAGGTAATCCAGTCATTTTTCCTTTGAATCGGTATAAAGTCTTTACATAACCATAGCCCGTACCTATCTTGAATAGTATAAGCACCATTAGGAGCATTATAACCGCGACGTCTTAACATCGAATTATATCCGTACTTCACATATTTACCTTCAATTGCAAATATGGCGTGATAATTAATTTCCGGAAAATTTTTTAATTTTCCACTTCTAATAATTTTTTTACAATAATAATCAGGTGCTTGCATCTTATAATTTGTAAATAAATTGTTTATATCATCGCTATCGTCAGGAAAATAATGGCCTTGTTTAATTTCTTCAAAATCGTCTTTCCCCAATCCTTTTAAAAATAATATTACTTGGTTCCCAGATTGCACAAATGCATTTTCAATAGCACCGTGTTTAGTAAACCACATAATATAATCCCGCAATATTTCATGAGAAAACTTATCTCGCCTATTGTTATTATATCCCCAAATTGTTATTATGCTACCGTTAGACGACATTTGGTGGGGACTATTTTCTTTAACTTTTACTTCGGGTATTTCTCTATTATGTAATTTTCGATAAGGTTCATCCATTGATGCTGAATACTCTGTTTTGTCTTTCTTAGTTATAAGTTCAATTTTTTTGCTATTTAAATATACTTTTGTTCCATGTCCTTTTTCACCGATAGAGCTTGGATCATTTCTCCGTAAGGAATTACCAAGATCAAAAAATGATTGGAGACCATCTTTATCCATTCCAGCTCCATTATCTTCGATAACAATTTTGAGAATTGATTCACCATATTCAGAAACTACGTCAAAAGAAATTTTTATTTGAGACGCTTTTGCATCATAAGAATTACTAATTGCTTCTCGTACAATTTCTAATGGATTTGAAAAATTATTTGCTATTTCAATGAATTCTTGAGTTTCATCAACTTTCGGTTTAATCACAAATTCTGACATGTTAATTCCTCCTATAATTTATTTTTTGCGAGGCCAGGACGGCCGAGCTTATTGAAAATATTGCGCTTTTTGCGTACAACGTTCCCGGCGTATGCGACGTTTTCACCGTAGCGCAGCGAAGGTGAAAATGTGGCGAAGCCCAAGCGAACGTAGTGAGCGCAGCGCATCACGCCGTGTTATATGCCGTTTGCTCGCCATTCAACATAAAGGCTGCCGAAGCCACGGATGGCGCAGGCAATTTGGATAATAGCTATTTTTTAAAAAATAATTGTTCAATATTTAAATTAGAAATTTTATAAAAATTTTCAAGACCAATAGAACTAATAAGTGAATCTAATCTATTTTTATATCTGTCAATTATTGATTCGTTTTGATAAAAAATTAAATCCATTGGAAAATCAGTACCAAAAAGTATTTTTTCAGGATTTACACTATGGATTAATGTGTCTACATTTTCAACCGACATAAATGATATATCAACAAAAACATTAGAATTAGCATTAATAATACTAATCGCTTCATCTAATGGACGGCCATGGGCAAGTATTACCTTGACGGTACTATGTTTTGAGCAAATACTACCATAAGCTGAGGCATAAGTTTGTTTTTGTCCTCCTGTATGCAGTATTATTGGTATATTTCTTTTTTTAGCAATTTCAAAAACTATATTTAGATTTTTTCTATATGGATACCATGTATTTGCTACACCATGGATTTTAATTGCATAGTAATTGATTTCATTGAAAAAAAAATTTAAATCTGGAGATTTATTTAGCATTTCAGGTGTAACCCACAAAGCTGGGTAACTCTCAAGTGGCGCGATATCAATAATTTTTTTAAATTCATTTTTGACTTTATCATAATTATTTTCAATAGAAGAAGTTGAAGAAACAATCCATCTGGAGACCCCGACTTTCCTCAAAGTTTCAACAACAAACTCAGGTGAAAAATAAAAATCATTGAACTGACCAATATGAACATGAGAATCAGTTACTGAAAAACTTAGTTGATTATGTTTATTTCCTTTTACTTTTATAATTTTCGACCTCTTTTTTCGTTATAAATGCAACTTCACAGAAATTTTTATTAACTTTAAACATATCACCATTACTTTCATTGAAATTTCTCACCATACACATAGAACAATAATCTCGAGCTTCACAGGAAAGACACTGCGGGAAGGAGGAGTTTGTAATTGATCTTAAGAATTTTATATTTTCAGAGTTTTCCCATACTTCTTTAAGAGAATTTTTATACGCATTTCCTAAAATATAGCTTTGCCATCCTGAACATGGATAGAAATTTCCATTAGAAACCATGCAGATATTGCTTATTCCAACACCACAAACTGGTTTATTTTTATAATCATCAAATTTATTTGATTTAGGCTCAATATCTAATTGTTCAATATACTCTTTATCATTTCGGATAATATCCTTAATTAGCTGAGTAGTCTCAATTGAATTAAGTCTAAATTTCAAGTTATCTGTTGAAAAGTCTGTACGCCCCATCATGATAAAATCTGTATTAACTTTTATTTTTTTATCGTATCCCCATTTTAACACATCGATATACGAGAATTGATTAATTTTCATTACTGGGCAACTTATTTGAACGGGAATATTTTCACTTATTAAGCGCTCAATATTATCAATGGTTTTTTTCCAGGATCCTTGCAATTGTGTAATTTTATCATGTTCTTTTTGATTCATGCTATATAATGAGATTTGTATCTGACTTATGTTCGCATCTTTGATGCATGACATGATTTCATTGCTCAATAATACCGCATTGCTCAATATTGAAATTGAAAGATCATTCTTCCTTGCAGATTGAAGAATTGAGATAAAATTTTCATGTAGAAAAGGCTCACCTCCAGATAAAGAGATATTAATACCCCCCAACTCTTTCATTTGGCATAATATATCCATTGCTAATTGTGCATCAATATCGTTTAGTTTATTTTCATGTGGAATATAACAGTGGAGACATCTTTCGTTGCAGCGAGATGTTAGTTCCATTTCCATATCAATTATTTGCGGATTATTTCTCAAATAATTATCAAAAAAATCCGTAGTACTGAGAATGGTTTGATATTTTTCAGGATTTAAAAAGCTATATGTTGATTTTTTTGGATCTTCAAAACTATAGGAGAATAAGTAATCTTTTGATTCGACATCGTTTTTTGATTCACCTACAATTACAAATTTATCTTTTTCTAGCTCTAAAATAAAATCCTTTAGATCATTTTCAATTTCTGCTCGATTAGCCGATGTAAAAATTGATTGTAATTCCTCTGTTATTTCATTAAAATTTTTAGGTGTTCTTGTTAATTTACTTAAAAAGATTGAACCAGTTTCATCATAAATTCTATCATGCTTTGTTCTTTGATTATAAATGTAACCAATATTATTATATTTTCTTATAAAAGTATCATTAGATTGTTTTATGAACATAAAATTTCTCCCGAAAAAAAATTGGCAGGCAATCTATTCGTTAATTTATTGCCTGCCAAAATAATGAATCATGTAAGATTATTTTCTAATCTCACAGGACCTCCAACAAGTACCTGTTTTTTCTGGGCAACCTGCGGAATAGCTCCCAGTTGGTTGGTTTTTTGCAAGTACTTCTGGTTTTTTGTAAGACATAACGTCCTCCTCTAGAAAGTTTGTTTTATTATACAATAATATAAATTATTGTCAATTTTTTTAAGCCGCCACGGATGGCGGCGCCCCCATAAAGTTGGCGAGCAAATAGCATATAACTCATTCATATATGAACTACTTCGCTTTTTATCCTGTTTTGTGAGTATATACGAAGTATTTCGTCTATACTGATTCTGGCTGAATTTCCCTGATTCTTTTTATCTTTCAAAAGTTTCCACCCACCTCCTTTCTTGAGGTTTAATGTATCTAAAGAACTCGTTATATTTCCTAATAATTATGCTATAATTTGGTGGATGACATAAAAAGTAATATATACTCAGATAAAAAAGTTTAAGCAAAACAATTTAAATACGTTGGATTTGTCACCATGAAATAAAAGATAACGTGAATATAACAAAATAGTCAAGCATAAAATCTATTAGATGATTTGTCTCTGAACAGAATTTTGCGGGATAAGAGTTAAGAAACTTTTTCAGGCAGCTATCGAACGCTAAATTGATGGGAAACCTGGAAAATGCAAATCGTTTAAAGATGCACATGAAAAGCAATTGGTATACCATTAATAAATAAGATTTCCACAGAAACATCGAATAATTAATTGACATACAATAGGCATCATGTCACAAGATAACCCTGGAAGATAAAAAGCAAATAAACTCAAGAGGTAACCATGGGAATAACCTATAAAGATTCTGGTGTTGACGTTGAAGGCGGCAACAAATTTGTTAAACGAATACGTTCACTGGTAAAGGACACATTTACAAAAGAGGTATTGACTGATATTGGTGGTTTTGCAGCCCTTTTTGATGCGTCATTTAAACAGTATAAACATCCGGTACTTGTTTCCGGCACTGACGGTGTAGGCACAAAGTTAAAAATTGCCCAGATGATGAATATTCACAATACCATTGGCATTGATGCAGTAGCAATGTGTGTCAACGATATTATTGTAACAGGTGCCAGACCTTTATTTTTTTTAGATTATATTTCATGTGGAAAACTACATGAAGATGTACTTGTCAATATCATACAGGGCATTGCTTCAGGATGCAAAATGGCTGATTGTGCCTTAATAGGCGGCGAAACAGCAGAACATCCGGGCATAATGCAACCTGATGATTATGATATAGCTGGATTCAGCGTTGGTGTTGTTGACAAACAGAATAGCATAAATGGAAATACAATTAATCCAGGTGATATCATTATAGGCATAGCTTCATCTGGTGTTCATTCTAATGGCTATTCGCTTGTGCGAAAATTGTTCTTTGATATTAAAAAGTATACCATTGAAACAAAATTTCATGAACTATCTAAGCCATTAGGCGCAACTCTGCTTGAACCAACTAAAATTTATGTTAAACCTATCCTCAAAGCGCTTGAATCAATAGCTATCAAAGGCATGGTACATATTACCGGCGGTGGATTTTACGAAAATATCCCCCGTATACTTCCCAAAAACACTGCTGCTTATATTGATAAAAGTTCATTTCCTATTCCTCCAATATTCTCAATTATACAGCATGAAGGTAATATTGATGAAAGAGAGATGTTTACAACGTTTAATATGGGTATTGGCTTTATTTGTATTGTGTCAAAAAAAGATGCCGATGCGCTTATTACAGGTTTAACCCGTCATGGTGAAAAAGCATATAGTATTGGCGAAATAAAATCACGACTGGATTCTCCTGTAATCATTAGCTAACGCAATACGTTTTGCAATTGTAGGATGGCTATACATAAAAAATTCAATGAGCGGATGCTGCTCCTTTGTTGACAGATTCATTGCAGCTAATTTTTCCATAGTTGAAATAAATGAATCAGGATCATTGGTTGTTGCAAGTGCATACATATCGGCTTGCTTTTCATAGTACCGCGATAGTGTATTCAATACTGGCATTAACAACAAGCTAAATACTGAAAGATAAAAAATTAATAAAGGCAACGCTGCAATATCAAATCTGTTTGTATATCCCGCACTGGGCAAGGTAATTTCATAAAAATATGAACATATATAAAATGATATAATAATGATAAAACCGCTGATAATTATATTTTTAAGTATGTGTTTATGAATATAATGTCCTAATTCGTGGGCAAATACTGATTTGATTTCATTGATTGAAAATTCATTAATCAATGTATCACTCAGAATAATTCTTCGGCTTTTACCCAATCCCGTAAAAGCTGCATTTGCCTTGTTTGTATTTTTGCTCATATTAAAGCTATAGATTCCTTTTAATCTCAACCCGTGTTCCTGCATTAAATCATTCAATGTATTTTTTAACTGTTCATTATCTATTGGTGTAAATTTATAAAATAACGGGAATATCAAAACCGGTGCCACCTTTGCCAGAACTATCGCAACTATAAAAACAACTATCGCAAAATATAACCACCAGTTTGATGTTAATTTTATAAAAAAGTAGAATAGCAATAATAATGGCACGCCAATAATCAATGAAACCATCAATGATTTCAATTCTTCACTGCACCACCGCAAAAAAGTTTGATTGGAAAGTTTAAATTTGTGTTCAACAACATAGCTTTGATAAAACTCAAGCGGTAAAAGCATCAATGACAGCAAGCCGCCAAATGTTATAAAAAAAGCAATCAACTGTACATATTCATTGTGTATATGCGTAGCAACAAACCTATATATTGGTTTAGAAATAGTAAATGCACCAATGCCCAGCAACAAAAGTTCCAGAACCATATGAACAACCGAAAGCTTTATTTTTAATTGAGTATACTTTGTTGATTGTGTATCAATTGTGGTATTGGTTTCATCATTCATGGTTGCGATAGCTCCTTTTAACAATTGCACATTATTTAACAAAAATCCATGGAATTAAGTTAACCCATACTGCTACTGCATTTTGCGATGATTTATTTTTTATTGTATGAGGTCTGATGCTTCTAAAAGCGATACTATCACCCAATTGCAGATTATATTCATTGTCATCCAGAACAACGGTAAGCTCGCCCTTTATAACATAACCTACCTCATAGCCATCATGTTGATAGTGCTCTTCTCCGGTAGCCACTTGTGGTGGGAACTCAATCAATATTACTTCCATATCTTCTGAATCAGGATTTAACAATGTATATGCTACATTTCCATTTGTAATTAATTTACGATGGGTATTTTTACGTATAACTGGTGAAGATGTTGTACGTTTAATATCATTTTCAAAAAACAATCCTATGGGTACGCCAAACACATCAGCTATTGCTTTGAGTGTTCCAAGTGATGGATTAGCTTTCCCATGTTCTATCTGACTTATGAGGCTTGGAGTAGCTTTTATTTTATCAGCTAATTCTTTTAATGTTGTATCATTCTTTTTTCGATAATATTGTATTCGTTTACCAATATTTTCTATGAGCTCATCCACTATAAGTTTTCCTTTATAAATGTAATACCAGCGTTTTATATCCAGTGATTTAAATATAATTTAAATTAGTTATTTTGTCTATTAATTTTTATAAATTCTTGATTACAATTTATTGGATCATTTATGTTAAAATATTTGACAATTTAAAAAAGATTAAATTAAAATGGATAAAATATTATTTTTTGTAAAAAAGTAATTTAAATATTGATAGTTACTGTGTTTCCTGATATAAAGCAGTTTTGAGATTATAATTGCAGTTAAAATGGAGCAAAAAAATATCATTATAAATAATGATACAACTGAAACTTTTGTTTTTACACCCATATTTGAATACGATAGTAATAAATATGCTTTTTATATTATGTATTATATGAGAAAGCATTATTCAATGTGACGGGTATTACTTTAAATAATTATAGTACAGAGTATAGTGCAATGAGTTATCATGTAAATAAAAATATTCTGAATTGCAACACATTACTGATTGCAGTTATTATTACTTTATCCTTTATTTTTTTATTACCTCAGTACCTTTATGCCCTTGCAATCGTTGATACATATCACCAGATTCAAACTACATTTGAAGGATTATCAAAGTTTTTAAACAGTATATATACTGTAGTATCTACCATAACATCAATTTTGGGATACCGTGCCATTGTACTCTTTTTTGCCATTGCAGTAACATCAGCAGGGCTTTCTGCAATAGGATTTCCCAAAGGGAAAACAACATTCTTTATTGCATTTATAATAGATAATATATTATGGTATACATGGAATAAAAGCTTTGGCATAGATTATACTGCTACAGTGCTGACAATGCTTAAAACAAATGCTGTAATAGTATTTCCGTATATTATATTTATTATTATAAAACGATATGCATTGCAGATAAAGCACTTTTTTATACAGATTTTTCATATGGTATTGCCATCTCATTATAAAAAGAAAATAACAAAAAATGCTCTGTCTGAAACAATCAATTCATTACATAGCGCGTATGCAACAATGATGTCGTCAATCATGAATGATCTTATTCATAGCAACGATACTATTAATCTTTCACATGATACCATAGTAACTATCGAACATATAGAATCTATCCTTAAAAAAATTAAAGAAACCGGAGATAAACAGTGAATTTTACATCCAATCGTTATGATGATATTGTTATTATTAATATTGCTGGCATTGGCGAATACGGTGATGATGTAAAATTAATTAAGTATATGGAAAAATTACTTGATAATAAATTATATATAGTAGCAGTAAATTTTTCAGATGTTGATACTATAAATTCAGCTGCTGTTGCTGCACTGGTTTATCTTTTAAAATATGGTGATGAACATGGTTTTGATGTTGCTTTTTTTGGCGCAAATGATAAAATTATAATGATTCTGGAGCGTGCACTACCTAAGTATGCAATAAATATTTTTACTGAAGAAGAGTTTTATAAACGTTTCAATATTCCAAACAAATGAGGTGAGCCATGATTTTTACAAAAAGGGAAGAAGATAATCGTTGTATTTTTATAATCAATGAACAATTGAATCCGCGAACCTTAAAGGAATTGATTGAAGAAATGCACAATTTTTTACAAAATGACAGCAGGGATGCTATAATTGATATGTCAAATGTTGAAATTGTAGATTCCACTATACTGGCTGGGTTTATGACTTTATATAATAACTTTAAAAATAATCATAAAAAGTTTAGATTAATTAACACAAATAGTTATGTGAAGAGGATTATTGAATTGGCATCACTTGATACTTTTCTGCTGGAGGAGTAGATGAAATTAGCACCCAACGGTTTTAAACGTAGAAAAGGAGCCCTTGTATTGATTATTATGGATGGAGTTGGTGCCGGTACTAACGATGACGGCAATGCTTTTTTTTTAGCACGAACACCTGTTTTCGATTCATTGAGCAAAAGCTGTCCCTATACCCTGCTCAAAGCACATGGTACGGCAGTTGGGCTACCATCGGATGCTGATATGGGAAACTCAGAGGTTGGGCACAATGCATTGGGAGCAGGAAGGATTTTTGATCAGGGTGCAAAACTGGTTGATAAATCCATAGAGTCAAAACAAATTTTTACAACTGATGTATGGAAAAAACTTATTGATAAGCCAGTAAAATCTAAATCAACACTTCATTTTATAGGATTACTTTCTGACGGTAATGTCCATTCTCATATAAACCATCTGTTTAAACTCATTGAACAGGCAGCTCATGAAGGAGTAAAAAAGATTCGCGTTCATATACTTCTTGATGGCCGTGATGTCCCTGAAACTTCTGCACTGGAATATGTTAGCAGTCTTGAAAATTTTTTGGCATCATTTAATGCACGAGGATTTGATTTCTGCATTGCCTCTGGTGGAGGCAGGATGGTAACCACCATGGATAGATATGAAGCAGACTGGAATATTGTAAAGCGTGGGTGGGATGCTCATGTTCTTGGCAAAGGGCGAGCATTTACATCTGCAACAGAAGCTATTGAAACATTTAGAAAAGAACAGCCCGATATTACCGATCAGTACTTACCTGCTTTTGTCATTACAAAAAACGGCAAGCCTGCTGGAACTATCCAGGATGGCGATTCGGTTATACTATTTAATTTTAGAGGTGACCGGGCAATTGAGATTTCACGGGCTTTTGAGGATAAAAATTTTAATAAATTTGATCGTGAACGATATCCCGATGTTGTGTTTGCAGGGATGATGGAATATGATGGAGATTTACATATACCAAAAAATTATCTTGTTTTTCCTCCGTCAATTGATAAAACCGTCAGTGAATATCTTGTTCATAATGGCTGTAAGCAATTTGCCATTTCAGAAACACAAAAATTTGGCCATGTTACCTATTTCTGGAATGGTAACCGTAGCGGGATGTTTGACCCACAGTACGAAGTGTATCAAGAAATCCCCTCTGACAGGGTGCAATTTGATCAGCGTCCATGGATGAAAGCTGCTGAAATTACTGATGCAGTTATTGAAGCACTAAATAGCAACAAATACGATTTTATTCGCTTAAATTTTCCCAATGGCGATATGGTAGGACATACTGGTAATTTAGAGGCTGCAATCATTGCCGCAGAGGTTGTTGATCTGTGCATTGGACGTTTATTAAAAGCAATTAATGATACACAGGCATTAGCTATAATAACTGCGGATCATGGCAATTTAGATGAAATGTTTGAAAAAGATACAAAAACAGGAGCCATTATCATTGATAAGAAGACCGGGAAGCCGCAACCAAAAACTTCACACACGTTAAATCCCGTCCCGTTTATAATCTATGACCCCCATTTTAAGGGCGAATATTGCCTTACGCCGCAAACCAATCAGGGACTTGCAAATGTAGCCGCTACTATATGCACATTGCTTGGATATCATCCACCTGAAGAATATTATCCCTCATTGATTACCCTTGCACAATGATATGAATATAACATTTATAACAAGTGAAGCCTATCCATTTGCAAAGACAGGTGGTCTTGCTGATTATTCATACTCATTGCCAAAAGCGCTGGCAAAACTGGGCCATACGGTTAACCTTTTTTTACCACGCTATTATTGTGTCGATAAAATAAAATACAACTGCTCACTCATTGATATGCCGTTAGCAGTACCTCATGACGATGGTATTCGCTGGGCTGGTATATATAAATCTAATTATCTTGATACTATCAATGTTTACTTCATTGAGCATGATGTTTTTTTTGGTCGTGATGGATTATATGATTATCACGGTATCCCGTACGGTGATAATGCCGAGCGGTTTATATATTTTAACCGTGCTACCCTTGAGGCGTTAAAGCAATTGGCGATAGTTACCGATATCATTCATTGCAATGACTGGCAGACAGCATTGATACCTCTATTTTTAAAAACCCACTATGCTCATGAATCTATATTTAAAAATACTAAAAGCGTTTTAACCATGCATAACGCTGGATATCAGGGTGTTTTCCCAAAAGATGTATTATATTATATGCAACTATCTGACGAATATTTTGTTCCAGAACGATTGGCATTTTATGATAAAATAAACTTTCTTAAAGCTGGCATTCTATATGCAGATTGTTTAACAACAGTCAGTAAACGCTATGCTCAGGAGATACAATACCCTGACTATGGTTATGATCTGGCACCAATTATTAAACAAAACAGCTCAAAACTTTTTGGCATTCTCAACGGTGTTGATTATGAGCAATGGAATCCTGAGTATGATAAATTTATACCCTGTAACTTTTCAATCAACGATGTATCAGGCAAAAAAAAGTGCAAATATGCTTTGCAGGATTACTTTTCATTAAACAAAAGTGATATTCCATTGTTAGGGTGTATTAGCAGGTTGACATATCAAAAAGGTATTGATATACTGATTGATGCATTGGATTGGCTTTTGTTTGATGAACCAGAGGTGCAATTTGTACTATTAGGGAATGGGGAGCAATGGCTTATTGACAGATTTGAAAACCTTCGGAAGCTTTATCCTGATAAGGTCGGTGTTTGGTGGGGGTACAATGAAAAATTATCTCATTGTATTGAAGCTGGATGCGATTTTTATGTTATGCCATCACGCTATGAGCCTTCAGGTTTAAACCAGATGTATAGCATGGCGTACGGTACCATTCCCATTGTAAGGGCAACGGGTGGGCTTGATGATTCAGTCATTGAATTTAATACAACAGAGCTCACGGGAAATGGATTTAAATACAAACATAACGATATTGCTGAATTATATTCAACCATTCGGTATGCATTAAAGATTTATAACAATAGCAATTTAATGCAGCAATTAATATATAATGCGATGTCTTTTAAACGGAGCTGGGATGATGCAGCAAAAGAATACGAAGCATTGTATAAAAATATTAAGTAATATACATTTTGCTCATCATACATTGATAATTGCAATGATATTAATGTTTACTATTGTTGTCATATCAGAGATTCATGGGCAGATTAAATCCAAACAGAGAGATGAAAATACTGTAGAATACTATAACATCGGGAATAAAAAGGAAAAGGGAAATAATTATCAGCAAACAAATATTCTTAAAAATCCATATGATTCATTAATAGTAACTATCGCCAATAAGGAAAATATTGATCCTCATTTAATTAGATGTATTATAAAGGTTGAATCCAATTTTAATAAAGATGCCGTTTCAGTTGCCGGTGCAATGGGATTGATGCAGCTTATGCAGGATATAGCACAAGCCTATAATGTTGACGACCCATTTAATCCAGAACAAAATATTAAAGCAGGGGTAAAGCATTTTAAATCTCTGTTAGCATTATTAGATAATGACATTGTGCTAGCGTTAGCTGCCTATCATGCAGGCATAGGTCGAGTGAAAAAAAACATGACTGTGCCAAATATTAGTTCAACAATTGAATATGTTAATGCAGTTATGAAGTTATATAAACCACAAGAAAACAACAATTATACCACAAAGATAGAAAAGCTATACCTTCAAATTTTACCTGATGGCACAATCAACATAACAACCATTAAATGATTTATTAAAAACCATGTTGATACGGTAAATTATGATTCCCATTTAACAGAATATACTTCTAATGGATCTTTTTTACCTTTAAGTTTAACGGGTTCCAACTTTTTATATTTAAATGTTTTTGTTATTTCACTTATAATACTTTTTGATACAATTATTTCGCCAGCCTGTGCATTTTGGCATAATCGTGATGTTGTATTTACTACATCACCTATGCATGCAAGATCCATTCTAAATTCTGCACCAATTTTACCTATAACGACATCACCTACGTGTATACCTATACCTATTTCAAAAATAGGTAAATTCATTGATTTTCTTTCTTTATTTAGTAAATCAATTTCTTTCATAATTCCAATTGCAACTGTAATTGCTGTATCAGCTTTTTTGGTACCGCCAAAATGCGCCATTATCTGATCACCTACAAAATCATCTATATCCCCTTTATATTTTTGTATAATCTTTGCCTGTTTATCAAAATATAAATTCAAAACACTCATAACAGTTTCAGGATCATTATTTTCAGAAAAACTTGTGAACCCTCTGATATCACTAAACAAAAACGCAAAATTTCTTCTATCAAAAAAACCTACATCAATTTTTTCAAATCCTGCCATTCCAATCAGGTGTCTAGTTGATCTTGAAACAAACTTTTCCAGATGATATTTTGAATTTATTTCATTTATCATATACTGGAAAACATCTGATAATCTTCCAATTTCATCATTATTTTTAATATCAATAGGCAAACTGAAATTTCCCTTACCTACATCTAAAGCCCATTTTTCTAACTTTTTAATATTTTTTAACATTATCCCTGTAATCCAGAAAATAACCATTATACTTATAATATATATTGATAATGCTGTTATATATCCATTGGAAAGGCTTTTATAGATATCCGACTGGATTTGATTCAAATCATATACAACAATCAAAGTACCTAAATGCTTAAATTTTTCTCCATAATCTCGTAAAACCTTTAAATTATCTATTATAATGTCATCATATTTTTTAATAAGAGCAATGTCTTTATTTAAAATGCCTCTGGAAATAATCGTATAGTTGTGTAATATCCATTTTTCATTGAGTAACCATAAATCTTTTTTCTCTACTACATTTTTTTTGATAGAAAAAATATTTTTATATAGCTGGAGGAAAATTATATCAAGATTGCAATCTATTAAATTTTCATTTTTTTTATCAAAATTTTTTGGGTCAAATTTGTCAGGCAATAAATCATGATATTTAACCCACAATTTAGTATAAAATTTCTTTTTTTCATCATTTGTAAAACTTTGAGTATGACTTTTTAAAAGTATAGTATCGAAATCTTCATTAATTTGCATCAATATGCCAGTTTTTGCTATTACCGGGCATAGAACAACTTTATACTGTTTATTTTTATAAAATTTATTATTTTTTGATATATCCTTTCCAGCAGTATAGTCATGCGTAATTAATTTTTGCTGACGATCTGTTAAATAACTTTTTACAACTTTATAATATGGTTCTTTAGTAATGTCAATTTGCGTTGATTTGTATGCTATTGTATTATAATAATCATAAAGAAATATATATAATATATCTTGATTGTTGTTTTTAAATTTTGTTATTTCTTCTTTTATTAATTTTAACTTTTGCTTTGTATCATCTATTGTTTCATGTTTGCTTTTATCTAAATACCATTCAAATATATTACTCAGGTTCTGTGCTAAAATTGTAGCCTTTTCATTTTTTTCCTGGCTTATAATAATAGTTTGATTATAAATCATAAATGCAGTAAATATTAATAATACTATGAGCAAAACAACACTTAGTACTAATATTAAACGCAATCTAAGACCAAAATATACTTTTCTGATTGGTTTGTTTTTTTTTGAAGATTTTTTATTTCTTTTTTTTAAAAGCATAGTAGATATTCGTTTATTCAATATAATAATATTGAAATGATAAAAATGTTTTGCCTTTTATCATTTTTTTCTTATTTCATTTATTTCAAATAATGCCATCTTATTATCAGGATCTATGTTAGCTACACGCTCAAATATCTGTAATGCATCCTGAGACATTCCTATTTTTTTGTATGCCATACCTAAAGCAAATAAAGCGTTGGTGAAATTAGGATCAATGCTCTGTGCTCTTTCCAGCAATTGAATTGCCTTTTCATAGTTCATCATTTGATAATATGCTGCGCCCCCAACATAGTAAGCATACTTATTACGTTTATCCATTTCTAAATATTGTTCAATAAGTTCTGATGCTTTACCAAAATTATTAACACGGAAATAATTTTTTGCTAAATTGTATATAAGCTTACGATTATTTGGATATAGCGTTAAACTCCTTTCAAGATAATCAATTGCTTCATAGTATTTGTGTTCATCTATCAACTTCTTTGATTGTTTTATAATGTCAACAGCTTCATCCCTTGCCAGTTCAATAACAAGTAACGTAATATCATCTTCAACAGGAGCCTTTCCCTTAAATCGCTGCACATCTTCAATAATAAAGCTGGTAAAATCTTCTAATGGAAGATGCCGGTTTTTCAAAGCAGCATCCTGCAATCTTTCAATTGAATATTCTTCACGGTCAACATTTGCAGCTTCAGGTATGCCGTCAGTATATAAAAGCAATCTGTCACCGTATCTCAATTTTGTAACTTTTTCTTCATATGTTTCTCTTGCTTCTTCAATAGCACCAATAAATAAACCATTGGTATCCAGAAATTCAACTCTACCCTCATCCGAATGTACTAAAATTGCTTTCTGGTGGCTTGCATTTGCATAAACAATATTGTAATCATCATCAATAACAACAAAAAATGCTGTCATATAATCCTGTGTTTTTATATGTTCAAGAATATTCTGATTAACTTCCTGGAAAACACGTTTAGGTGAATCATATTGTTGTGTTGCTGAACTGAATGAGATTTTTGCCATTGATGTAATGAGAGCTGCTGGTATGCCGTGTCCGGATACATCTGCCACTAAAACACCTAATTTATCTCCTTTAATCTGGTATACATCATAAAAGTCCCCTCCAATTTTTTCCATTGCAATATATCGAACCGAAAATTTAAGCTCATTCCAGTCATCTATCCTTCCAGGTAAAATACTTCTCTGTATATTACTTGCAATTTCAAGCTGCTTTTGTATCATATCGTCTTTTTCTTTTAAGCTTGCTAATGCTTCGCGCAATTCTTCAGTACGCTGTTCAACTTTTAATTCCAGATTTTTTCTATGTTCTTCGATTTGCGTTGCCATTTCTAATATGGAATATTCAATCTCAGCAAATTCTTCTTCATGTGACATTACCTTAAACCATGCGTTTTGCCCTGAAGCAATATTTTTTGTAACAACACCCATTTCTACAAGTACCCGCATAACCGAGTCAGAATTAATATACATTACAAAAATACCTGCTATTATTGAAATAACCATGTATGTAATGATATTAACATACTGTGCTCCTTCATATAAACGATATTGCTCCATCATTGCAGCAAATGTTAACAGTGTAATAATCATTAGTATGATAAAAAAACTAAACTTAATTCTAAGCCCAATCAATCCTCTTGGATAGATATTGATGTTCCTTTGCCGCAACTCCTGATATACAAAAGCCCGATGCTGGTTGCTAATAATCTCGGTTAACAGGTATGTAGACATGGCATACAAAATAATGACTACCAGTACACCAATAGTTACTGCCTTTATTCCGGTTTTCATTTTTACAATCGTTAATGTTCCCGAAGTATACATATCGTAATATCCAAAACCCATAAGAAAAAAACCACACATTGCCCCAAATAGTGCTGCAGCGATCATATTATATAATGGTAAATGTGAAAGCTGGACATAAATATTCTTCAAAGTTTCATCATCAAGCGTTGGATTTAACGTGCCATTGTTAAATGCTTTGTTAATATCGCGAAGTGGCTTAAGAAATGCCGGTATTTTAATGGGAGTGAGCAAACCAAATGATATATAATGTAACAACGTTGGTATTAATACAGATAGTGGCAGCCATTTAAGCGCTAATGCATTCATCTCATTATAATCAGAAAGGATAAATGATGTGCCAAGATAATAACCAAATACCGCGCTCATCCATCCGCCAAAAATGGTCAAAAAGCAAACAGCAAAGGTATAGGATACTTTTTTATTAAGCCATTCAAATATAAACATAATTTATATCATCTCCTGCAAAAACAGAATTATTTCTAAATTAATCGTATAAACCCGTACCTATAGCATAAACCTCATCAAATTTACTATCATAGTGTATTTATACAATACTCATTGAAATAAAAGAAAAATACTACTTACTGTACTAATCGGTATAATTAATAATTATAATAATGGAACATATACTATCGTAATAAGGTGTTCGTTATAAAAATTAAAACAATATATAGTAACTTCTAAAATATAATTAAAAATATACTTATTAGAGGTTTTCTAATATTATAAAAAATAGCAAGTATTTTTTAATTTAATATGATTGGAAAATTTGCCTGTCAGGCATTCGCAAGCAGGTGAGCGGGCCCCCATAGGCTGCACCGGTATCAATGCCAATAATATTTTTCTTTTTATCGTCATAAAGTTTATATAGTGGCAATGCTGTTATATTGAATGTAGCAGTATGTCCAAAAATAACCGTTTTATCCCATGTATATTGTTTTTGATAAAATTCCTCTCGTATCCACAAAAGGTCATGCTCAGATTGCTGCTGCAATGATATCCCTGGCCGTAAACCAGCATGTACAGCAATAAAAGTATCAGCTTCATAATACAGTTTAAGACTATTAAAAAAGTTTTTATGGGCTTGCGGCAACTTTAAAGAACCAATAGTTTCTTCATATGATTGTATTGTTGCATGCCCCCCATTATACATGAATATCGATATATCATACCCTTGTAGATAATTTAAAAACATGCCTTCATGATTCCCTTTTAAAATAATTGTATTGTACTCATCTTTCAAACTTACCAGATAATCAATAACCTCAAATGATTGGTAACCGCGATCAATGTAATCTCCCAGAAAAACGAGACTATCATCAAGGGTTAAATATTTTTTGATTTTATCAACAAGATGGGACAATTTTTGGAAGTGCCCATGAATATCACCAATGAGGTAAAACATTTTATTGAGCAACCAGTTCCCTATAAATAACAGCTATTACTTTTTTACCGGTAGCATAATCTTTAATATCTTTACAGCCAAATATCCATTCATTACTATGGGCTACATAACAGTAACTATCGCCATATTTTTTAAAAGCTATTTTTACCTTGCTTGATTCAACAATCATCAATGAACTATCATTTTTTATCAATGAATTAAAGCTATTGCCTGCATCAAGACTTGAAAAATATTTTTTATAAAAACATGATATCTCAGAAGAATCAATAGTCTTATTGCCAACAATGATATGTTTAATATCTGGTAATTCCGGAATGCCTTCATTATAAATGACAATATTGCTTTCATTGATAAGCTTTGTTACAGGGTTCATTACATCGGGTAATTGTTGATTTGATCTAACTTTATCAAGTATTATGCTAATAGTAGTTTTTTGCGTTTTGATGAAATCTATGTCATTGGTCTGAACTATAATAATAATATTATCGATATAGGCAATACTTTTATTTTTACTATACGCTGTAACAGTATCGATTTCAAACGTATCATTTAAAAGAGCACGCTCACGTGTAAACAGTCCATATGCATCATCAGCATTTGATGTTCTGGCGATAGTTACTGTTAAAGAAATGGCAGGGTCATTAATTGATTCATATTTGCCGGTAACCAACTCTATGACATTATAATGCTGGTAAAACGATGGTACCAGCATTGTTATTGACTGCTGATCATTAATGGTTTTACTTTTTACAAGCTTCCATGTATACAGCTCTGTATCTGATGGTAACAGGTTTGCTGTGTTCTGCTGTTCTTCAAACATCGAAAGACATGAAAAAAGACTGATGATAAAAATAAAAACAAAACCTTTAATAATATTGTTTGGGATCAAGTGCATCCTGTAAACCCTCACCTACTACATTATATGATGTTATAGTAATGAATATAGCAAAACCCGGGATTAATGTCAACCACCATGCAAAGTCAATAAAATCACGTGATTGGGATAATATATCACCCCAGCTTGGCGTTGGTGGTTGTACCCCAAATCCTAAAAAGCTCAACGATGATTCTATAAGTATTGTTGAGGCTATGCCAAATGTTGCCGAAACCATCACGGGAGCCATCGCATTGGGGAGTATATGCTTAAAAATAATCCACCAGTCCTTAGCTCCTAACGCTCGGGATGCAACTGCAAAATCCTGCTCCCGTAACTTAAAAAATTCACCACGAACAATACGGGCTATTCCGGTCCAACCGGTTATACCTATAACTATCATTACATTGAGCAGGCTCTGACCCCATAAGGCTAAAATAGTTAATATAAGGAAGAATGTTGGAAAGCACATAACAATCTCTATGATACGGGAAATAATAATATCCACCCATCCTCCATAAAACCCAGCCAGTGCACCTATAATGATACCAATGGTAACATAAATAAACACTGCAACAAATCCAACAAAAATAGATACCCTTGTGCCATAGATCATACGTGCAGCTAAATCCCTACCCTGCTCATCAGTCCCCAGCAGGTGCTTACTCGAAGGAGGCACAACAATGGCATTGAGATCATATTCAGAGTACGAATAGGGAATTGGCGGAAACAGTTTATACCCATCTATCTTTTTAAAATCAACTCCTTCAAATTCTTTATAATCAATGATAATGGGAAAATATAGTGCATTATTTTTTATAATGATGTAGGGCTTATTGTTTGCAATCAAAGGAGCACACAGTGCAATAACAAATAAAAACAACACTATCCACAAGCCACCAAGTGCAACCTTATTGTGTTTAAAGCGTTTCCATGCTGTACCCCAGTAACCCGTCATTGTTGCGCCTCCAGCCTGATTCTTGGATCAACAATCGCATACATGATGTCCCCAAGGAAAATTCCAATAAGTGTGAGGAATGCTGAAATGGATGTTATAGCCATAATAACAGGAATATCCCGTGATAGGATAGATTCAAACGCAAGCATACCCATACCCGGTACCGAGAATATAGATTCAACCACCACACTGCCACCTAAAAGCCCCGGCAGCATTGTTGCCATCAACGTAATAAGCGGAATTAAAGAATTTCTGAAGGCATGCACAAATAAAACCTTTTTTTCGGACAGCCCTTTTGCACGTGCTGTTACTATATATTGCTGATTTATTACCTCAAGCATTGTTGCACGGGTATACCGTGAAAGGAAGGCAAATCCACCATAGGTCAGGGTAACCACCGGTAAAATCAAATGCCATATAACATCCATTGCTTTTTGCAATACATTTAATTGATCAAACCAGTCAGAGTATAAGCCTCCAAGCGGGAAAAGGTTCAAATAATCGCCACCGCTTAAATATTTTAAAAGAAGCAATGCAACCCAGAAGGACGGCAGAGAATATAGTAAAAATAGTGTAATGCTGACAATGCGATCAATCACAGTATCTTTTTTTATTGCTGAAAAAATACCTAATGGAATTGAAATAATATAAACAATAACTATCGACAAAATATTAAGAGATAATGTAATAGGCAATGACTCAATAATATGTGCTGCTACTGTACGTCCATCTTTTCGAGAGGTGCCAAAATCAAGTTTTACTGTTTTATAAAGCCATTCTGAATATCCAACTATAATAGGTTTGTCCAATCCATACAGTTTCTTTTCCTGTTCAAATATCTCCTTGGACAGGCTCCCCGCCTTAAGCTCTCCTTCTATTCCCGCACGTAATGATGTAAAGTCACCCGGTGCCAACCGTATCATAAGATAGGTGATGAAGGTAATACCAATAAAGGTTGGTATAATAATTAGTATACGTTTGATGATATAGTATCTCATTAATTGCCTGTAACCTTCCACTCTACATAGTTTAACCCACGTTTATGAACAATAACATTGGTAAAGCGCTTGCTCACCGCAACAAGCGCCGGCGTACAGTATAAAAAGGTATAGGGCTGCTCATCATTGATTATTTCATGAAAACGGCGGTATAGTGCAATGCGCTTGTTTACATCAAACTCTTTTCGAGCCTTCTCAATTATCTCATCAGCTTCTCGATTTATGAAATAACAAAAATTTGAACCTGCTTTAACCTCCGAAGAATGCCACAGTTGATACGGATCGCCCTCCCATGATAATGACCACCCCAATGTAACAGCATCAAAATCGCGTTTGTCAATCTTATTGACAAACACAGCCCATTCATATCGGTTGATATCCATTTGAATGCCAACCTTTGCAAAATCCTCTTTTAAAATTGTTGCAAGCCGTTCAGCAAACTTACTTGCTGATGCTATTGTAAAAGTAAACGAAAACTTTGTGCCACCTTTATCCAGTATGCCATCGCCATCACTATCCACCCAGCCTGCACTGTTAAGCAATTCTTTTGCCTTTTCCGTATCATAGGGCAGTGGTTGTATATCATGGTTGTAATACTTATCATAGATGTAAAATGGACCGGTAACAACCGTACCCAGCCCAAAAAGTAAGCTATCCAGTATAGCCTGCCTATTAATGAGCATGGTGAGAGCTTTGCGAACATTTTTATTGTTAAACAGGGGATTTTTTGCATTCCAGCCAATATAACTATAGTAGGGCTGGTAATACATGAATTTATAAAATGCCTCCTTAAAATGTTGTGAATCAGTCTGCCGTACCCATTGAATGGGCCTCAGCGACATGACATCTATCTCACCCTTTTTTAGCATCTGCAATGCAACGCTGGGTTCGGGAATTACTTTATAAACAACCTTCTTAATATCAGGCTTTTTACCCCAGTAAAGGGGATTAATCTCTAATTCAATACGCTTCCCCGTTTCCCATTTGCTAAATGTATATGGTCCGGTACCAATGGGATGTCTGTTATTTTTATGCGTGTTGAAATCGGTGCCATCATCAAAGATATGCTTAGGAACAACAGGTATACTGCCGCATATCTCCAGTGCTAAAAAATATGGCCGTGAATAAGTAAACTCAACAATGTATGGTGAAATTTTTTTAACACTGACTACATCAATATAATACACCTTTAAAGGAGCATTGGCAACCTTTGGATCTTTGATGACATGAAACGAATAGACAATATCATCGGCGGTAAAAGGCTTACCATCACTCCAGCGTATATTCTTCTTTAAATAAAAGCGGTAGTGTAGTTTATCAGATGATATCTCCCATTTTGAAGCTAATAGCGGTTTTAACTCTAACGTATCATAATCCCTGTCCAGCAGTGTTTCATAAATGTAGGTATTTATTGATGATGCAATTGCCTCTGTCGATGTTATAGGATTGAGGTGTCCAGGCTCAGCAGAAAGATGAACGTAGAGCGTATATGGATCGCGCACCCATTCAAAACGGCTACATGAAAAACAAAACAGCAATGCTACCATCACCATATAATAGGGTACGCTGTAAAATTGTGTTAGCACCACTTTTAAATAATATTTTTTATTTTGGCGATAATTCATGGTATCAAACTTTTGGTTACAATCTATGTACAGTATGCATGGTTATATTGTAGTATGTTTGCTAAAGAAATGATTTGTTTCATTTTTTATAACAAACGACAACCCCAACAACGCTATGAGATTAGGAAAAGCCATTAAACCGTTCATAATATCGGTAACTGCCCACACAACATCCAGCCTGCCAACAGCACCAATAAATACAATAATTACCCACAGTAAACGATAAGGCTTTATTGCTCTTTCTCCTGCTATATATTCTATAGCTTTTTCACCGTAATATGACCATCCTAAGATAGTTGAATATGCAAAAAATATCAGAGATATCGAAACAACGATACCTCCCCATGTGCCGGGTAGCCCCATGCTAAATGCATGCTCGGTTAACGCAGCGGCAGTTTTTCCCGTTTCCCACGCACCGGTAACAAGAATAACCAGCCCTGTAAAAGTACAAACTATTATAGTATCAATAAAAGTCTGTGTCATGGAAACTAGTGCCTGTCGTACGGGTTCATCGGTTTTTGCTGCAGCAGCAGCTATCGGTGAACTTCCTAAACCTGATTCATTGGAAAGCAATCCTCGTGAAACACCCATCTGCATAGCCATTTTAACACCCGCACCTGCAAAACCGCCAGCCGCTGCCACTGGAGTAAATGCATGCACAAAGATTAATGTAAATGCATGGGGTATATTTTTATAAAATAGTATCAGTATGACTGTGCCAACAATGATATAAAACAGTATCATAAAGGGAACTATCGCCGAAGCTGCCTTTGCTATACTTTTTATACCGCCCATGATAACAAGATAGGTTATCATTAATAAAAATATTCCTGTTACCCATGATGGTACATTAAATGTAGCATGCATTGCCTCAGCTACCGAATTGGACTGTATTATGTTACCGGTTCCAAACGCTGCACAGGCAGCAAACAGTGCAAAAATAAAAGCAAGCCATTTGTTCTTTAATCCTTTTTCAATATAATACATGGGACCACCTGACATGGTTCCCAATGCATCAACCTCACGATACTTAACCGCAAGCACTGCTTCACTGTACTTTGTTGCCATCCCAAATAAACCGGTAAGCCACATCCAGAACAATGCACCAGGGCCGCCAATAGCAATTGCCGAAGCCACACCAGCGATATTGCCGGTTCCAACGGTTGCTGATAGTGCAGTCATGAGAGCCTGAAAATGTGATATATCGCCGGGGTGCGCATCATATTCTTTTCTTTTTATCAATGCCAGATATAATGATGAAAATAAAGTTCTAAACTGCAACCCTTTAAGCAGTATTGTTAAATAAATACCAGTACCCAGCAATAAAATAATGAGAGGCGCTCCCCAGACCCATGCTCTAATTTCATTCAAAAAAATCATACTTAAACCTTTATCTTATAATTTAGTACATTCACAATGTTATTGTTGCTTTATCAATAATATATCCGTCAAGCAGTAATTCTTGATGATTAACAAAATATACCTTTTTTTACTTGATTAATTTTAATGGCCAAAGAGAATTAACTTTTTCATTTTAATTATAAAATGAGCATGGGAAATATATGATTGATCGTTATTCGCGAAAAGAAATTTCAGATATCTGGACACTGGAAAACAAATTTAAGATATGGCTTGACATTGAAATTGCAGCCTGTGAAGCAAATGCACAATTAGGCATAATTCCACAGGAAGATTTAAAAAGCATTAAAGAAAAAGCCAGGTTTACTGTTGCACGTATCGAAGAGATTGAAAACCAGGTACACCATGATGTCATTGCTTTTTTAACATGCGTTTCTGAATATGTAGGCCCTTCCAGCAGATATATTCACTATGGGCTTACTTCAAGCGATATTGTTGATACTGCTCTATCCATACAGATGAAACAGGCTGGCGAAATTATCCTCAACGATATAAATCAACTTCTTGCTATACTAAAAAAATTAGCATTAAACTATAAACAAACCCCATGTATGGGACGTTCACATGGCGTCCATGCAGAACCTACTACATTCGGGACAAAGATGGCATTGTATTATCATGAATTTTTGCGCAACCGCAAACGAATTCAGGACGCCATTGATGATATCGCCTATGGAAAACTTTCTGGCGCTGTGGGAACATTCAGCAATATTGATCCGCAAGTTGAAACGATAGTATGTGAAAAATTAGGCTTGAAACCAGATCCCATATCAACGCAGATCATTCAGCGCGATAGGCATGCATACTACATGTCAGCCATTGCAATTTGTGCCGGCACACTGGATAAACTTGCAACAGAAATCCGACATCTTCAGCGTACAGAGGTTCGCGAGGTAGAAGAGCCTTTCCAGAAAGGGCAAAAGGGGTCTTCAGCAATGCCGCATAAACGGAATCCTGTATTATGTGAACGTGTTTCAGGGCTATCACGGGTTATAAAATCCAACATGATGGTTGCGCTGGATAATATGACCCTGTGGCATGAAAGGGATATTTCACACTCATCAGCCGAGCGTATTATACTGCCCGATAGTACTATAGCACTGGATTACCTGCTTGCGAAGATGATTTTCATCCTTGATAATTTACATGTTTACCCTGACGCCATGATGAAAACAATAGAAAAAACCGGGGGGCTATTCTATTCACAGGCTCTGCTTTTAAAATTAGTAGAAAAAGGATATACCCGTGAAGAAGCGTATGCAATTGTTCAGGATATTGCGATGAATGTGTGGCATAATGGCGGTTCATTGAAGGAGCTATCGCTTAATGATACAAGAATAAATACAAAGTTATCCCCGGAGGAAATTGAAGAAATTTTTAAACTGGATAACTTTTTGCATAATATTGATTATATATTTAAAAAAGCTGGGCTTGAATAACTAAATACTAAAACGATCAATAACCTTTTTTAACTCTGCAGCCATTGTTTCTAGTTCTGATGCTGTGCTGGTAAGATTTTCTGAAAGGCTAACAAATTGCCCTGCTACCGCATTTACATTTTCAATCGACTGTACTATCTTTTTAGTATTATCACTTAAATCAGACATCGATAGCGACAGTCCTTTTGAAAATTCACTTGCTCCAATTATACCTTCATGAATTGTTGCAAAATCCTTTACACGCTGATTAATGGTTTCTATAAATCCAGTAAATAATGTAACACTGTGCTCAATATCATTGACAATTGAACGTAAACCTTTACGCATTGCTTCCATCATCTGCATACTGCTGTTCATTGCGCTGTTACCTTCATGTATTATGCTTGATATTTCTTTAAGGTTCTGAGCAGTTCTGTCAGCTAACCGTGATATTTCCTCTGCTACAACTGCAAATCCCCTGCCATGCTCTCCAGCACGTGCTGCTTCAATGGAAGCATTCAAAGATAATAGATTAACCTGTTCAGCAATATCTGCAATAAGTCCTATAACATTCATAATCTTTTCAAAGAACGACGCAATCTGTTTTGTTGATTCGGTAGTACTATCAACAATAGTTTCACTTTGGTGAGCGCTGTTTTGAATGCCTTCTATTGCTTTGATTACCTGCTGTGCATCGGCTTTTAAAATAGTAAAAGCTTCATTGAGATTAGTAACAATTTTTTCTAAGTTTTCCAGAATATCACGCTGTTTATTTGCATCATTTGCAATAGTAAAAAATGAGCTTGATAGTTCTGCAATAATAGAGGTAACCTCTTCAATATTTTGTGCTTGTTGAGATGCTTCATCCTTGATTGATTTTCCCGAAAAAGCCAATGCCTCGGAGGATAAGAGTACCTTTTCACTCAATTCATTGGATTTTTTAATGAAGTCTGTTATCAATTCTCTGAACCCTATAAAACCTCGTATAAAATCTTCCATGATATCACGTGATTTTATTAATGTAATTTCACCACTTAGATCCCCTTTATTGACTTTTTGCAATACCGGCATCGCAACATCAAGCGCTCGTGAAAGATTTACAAGTCGTCTGTTGATTATATAGCGAATAATAAAATTAATGAGTATCATACTCAGGGTTACAAAAAATATACTTTGATAAACATTTTTATACAGTAACTGTTCAGAAAATATTGCAACTATAGCATAATTACCTGAAATATTATTATATCCATATAGTACTGACTGTTCACCATTAAAAACTCCCAGTATAGTGTTAAATTGCTTTCTATTAATATTTTTAAAAAAATTGATGGTTTTATGGAATAAAAATTCAGGTTGATTGCCTTTTTTTATTATATCTGATATGGCTTTTGATTCATATTGCTCGTCATTACTTATATTAATAGTATTTCCATCATAAACCAATACAACTCCATTATTTTTAGAAATTACACGTGGTATAGTTTGTAAAAATAATTCTTTAGAATCTATTTTAATATTTTGTAAACTTTCATAAATATGATCTGCTGTTAATTTTATAACATTGGACTTATCAACTTGGTAAAACACAACTAATAAAAAAACAGAGGTTAAAAGTGTCACAGGCAACACAATACTTACAATTTTACTGCGTAGCCGCTGAACTGCAACAGGTATGCCATAGCGACCTAAAGGATAAGTACGGTTGTACCAAACCAGCATCGAATTATATCCCAAAAATAGAAAAACAAATGCTATGATAAAAAAGACATAAAAATGGTAATATATATTGGTATAGCCACAGAAAAAATACATATATAAAAACAATGGAACATAAATTACCACTAAATATACTATATTTAAAAGCATGGTTTGCAATGCATAATTTTTAAAATAATTAAATATCTTTTTCCTGGATTCTTCATCATCTTTATCAATAATTTTTAAAATGGATTGTACCATTATCATATAATATGAAAATAATGATACAAAAGCTATTATTGTTAAAATTATAAATGCTACCATGATACGTAGATCATAAAAAACGGGAAATGAAATAGCTAAAATTATAAAAAATACAATTGAATTGAACACAATAACCATTGATCCATATTTTTGAAACTGACGATAAATATTTTTAGCTTCCATATATTAATATTTCCTGTACAATTATTATGATCGGTATCAATTAACTAATAAAGTATAATAACATTATTTGCAGAAAATCAATTCTTTTTTTATATTAATTTTGATTTTTTTAATGCAGTGTACCATGATCATTGTTAATATAAGATTTGAGTATAAAGCATCTCTCAGAAAAATAAAAAATATTTCGTTATACTGTACATAGATATTGCTGTTATTCCCTATCTGCATACTTGTAGTGATGGAGTAGTGATGGAATTGATAGTATCTATGAGAATAGCATTATTGCACATAGTTATTGATGAATGTCTAATGTAGCTGGTTATTGATATTTTCAATCTCTTTTTTTAAAAGCTCTTTTATCCTTCCAATCTCTTCAATCTGCCATACTATGCTTTCATCCCCACGTTCAGGATTGTCATCATTTTCATAGTGTGTTTTCTCTTCATTCAATAGATTTAAGTAATAATCCATGAGTTCTAACTTATTTTCAAAAAAACTTTTTTTTAATACATAATACTGCATCCTTTCCTCATAAGTTTCTTTTCCACTGTCTATCCTTTCTTTTAACTGTGCAATATTCTCAAGCATGCTATGGCAGTCACGTATATCTGCTTGATTATCAGAGATTGGAACCCACACAATAGTAGGCAGCCCTTCTTTTTTTTTAAGTAAAAATATTGCATTATTTAGTTCATATAACTCATAATTTTTTTCTTTTAGTTCATGTAACGCTGGTGCTACCTGTTTGGGAACATAATCGCTCTCCTCATGTGCATTATCATACTGTAAGCTTCCAAAAATCTTTTGAAGATACTGCAGGGATTCTTGTTTTGACATTGATCCTAATTGGGAAATATTTCTCTCTTCTTTTTGTAAATATGCACGATAGTTATCGGGAATATAGTTTTTTTCAATGGATTTTTTTTTACTGTTATAATATGAATCCACAGTAACTATCGCCCCGATAACTATTGCTATCAATAATATTATAATAAACTTCTTTTTAAGAGAAATCTGCATCATTGCACCATTACATACTTTATTTTTTTGCAACATCGATAGTTACTTGCGTAAGACATACAATAATTACAATGCCACCTTCAAGAAAATGTATCTTTATTCTTAAAGATGGCATTGATAAAAACTACCCTTCCTCCTTGCAGTACCTCTCTGCTATATCTATCATTCTTCAACCATAGTACATCAATACATCAATTAGACCGTGCAATTTGATAGGTATTACCATCATCAGCTAATTCACCAGGTGCTACATTATTCCAGAACATCCAGTGATAACCAGGATTTGCATCAATATCAACTCCATTAACCTTATATCCTGCCCATGCTAATTCTGAACAATACCATGTAGAACCACTTGTACTTTTTGTACCAGGCCATAGCAGCCAACCATAATCATATGGCCTACCTATCTTTCCCGCTGCAAAGCTTACTGCATTGTTCTTGACCGTACTGGATGTGTTAACTCTATAAATTGCTGCCTCATCAACTGTTAACGTTGATCTGGTATCCAATCGGCGTACACCATTTGTCCATGCCTCAATCATTATACCGTAATAGCCTGCCGATTCTGCAATTGCTGCATGATGCCAGTAACCCGGGAATAAACCGCCAATTAAATCTGCCATCTTTTTGCAACCTTTCATTAAAATGACATCGCCTTTTTGCACTAAACTGATATTAAGTCTATTGCCATCACCCTGATAATTCTCCACCAATGCAGGCATGTCAACAGAAATAAGAAGTGCAACACAAACAACAACAGCCAATTGTGCTAATTTTAAGCTTTTCATTATTCAAACCTCCTGTAAATACATGAAATATATAAAATACCTTCTGGTTGGTATTTTATATTAATAAACCAGATATATAATTATGGTTCAATGCATAACTAGATATATCTATTTTTGCATATATTTTATTATTGTTTTCTAAATGTTTTAGGGGATTTTTTCAAAAATTTAAAAAAATTACGGTTAAAAGTACTTAAATCCTCAAATCCTACATCAAAAGCTATTTCTATTATCTTTTTATCTGTCGTTATTAAAAGTTCAGAAGCCTTTTCTACTCTTATTCTATTTATATAGTCCCCTATATTCTCACCCGTTAATTGCTTAAATAAGCGTGCGAAGTAGTCAGCATTTAAATCTACAACAGTGGCAATATCATGCTTTGAAATATTATACTGATAATTATTTTCTATGTAATCTTTTGCTAATTGAATTTTATTTTCAAGTTTATACGATATCGTTTCTCCAGTAGATTTATTTATTTTTTGTTTTGTTTTTTCAACATTTTCAGCTACAATTTTTCTGATTGATAATAGGAAATCCAAAACTTCTCTGGCGATAGTTTCCGTAAAAAAATTATACCGTGAATAAAAGATAATTATTAGATTTTGTTGTTGAACAGGAATATACAGCAACTGGAAATCGATACCATCTATGTTATGCGTAACGATATACGGAAAATTATTAAATAGCGAATAATCTGCATATTCTTTTATATAAAAGTTTTTTGCATCATGTTCATTAATGTTACAACAGTGATGCAATGAAAATTCACTATTACTGCATTCTCCAATAATACTTCCTTCGGCTAATACTATTTTGCATAATTCATGTAATATGGCTACTATAGCCTTTATATAATCGTTGTGACTGTTATACTCAATGATTTTTTTATTTAATAATTGATTTTTTTCAAATGCTATTAATTCACCATATATTGATTTTTCTATAAAATCTTTATATCTATTTTCTTCATCATAGCCAAGTATCATGTTTAATTTTGCATGTAATTCATGAGCACCTATCTCAGTACAGTAATTGAAAGCCTTCTGAATATAATCATCAACCCTGTTGCTACCAACATCAATAAGCATTTGCGAATATTCATAACAAGTTTTTGCAACCTCGTACTTTCTATGGTACTTTTCGCCAACTATATGACTTAACCAGAATAGTATATCTGAAAATAATTTTTTATTTTTCACATCAAAGAAATATAAAGCTGCAACTCGTAATGAACTGGCAAAATGAGTTGGTAAATAAAAAGTTTTCATTATGGACGTAAAAATTGCTTTTTTCATTTTATGACGTAACTGTTTACTATGAATATCATCTATTGTGTTTTTTGAACTTTGATGCAATTTTATCAACGCATCAGCAAAATTACAATATACAGGATATACATACTGAGGTATAAAACTATTGTCTGCTATAATCTGTTGAGCATTTATCAGAAAATCAACGGCTGCCGTGTAATTTTTTTTCATTATTGCTGTAGCACCAAGTTCATTCAACGCTGAACATTGATTAAATAGAATATTTTCCTTTTTACTTACATTGAATGCATCGTATGCATACTTTTCCGATTTTTCATAATTACCTTTTTCACGCTCAATCTGTGCAAAATAAATGTAAGCAGCGGTAATGGAATAACTATCATTAATTTTTTCTGCAATATTTAAATATTCTTGATTTATTGATTCAGCTTTAAAATAATTTCCTGTATAATAGTAACAATGTTCCAATCCGTTTAATGACATCAGTAATTCCTTTACATCCCCAAGCTTTGTAAACATTTCAATAGCTTTATTAAAATTATTTATTCCATTAGTATAGTTTCCCTGCCATTCATTGCAATAACCTTCAAGCTCATAAGTTTTTGCCTCCAGCCATTTATCATCTATTTTTTTACTAACCTTTCTGGATTTTTTTAAATAGAATATAGACAATGGATATAACGCAATAATCATTGCAATACCTGCACGTGCATATAAACTAATACACATTTGTTTTGAATATCCAATCCTATAAGCTATGTTTCTGCTACGCAATCCTATATATAAAAACTTTAAGGTATTGCTCAACACATAGCTCATCCCTAATGGTTCTAAAAAATTAAATATTTTTATTTTTCGTTGTTTATTTGTTGATGATAAGGGAATGAAGGTATATAATGGGGAAAATAATGCTTTTAACAATTCTTTTATTATATAAAAAATAACCTGTTTATTATCAGGCAATTGTTCATGGATAATCTTTAATCCTTTTCTGGCATATTTTTCGCAATTGATCCATTCTCCTTTTTTATAATGCAAATCACAATATAATGAATAAAGATTAAGCTTGTGTTCATCATCCAATGTATTAACATTTAATTGGTTAATGTAATATTTTGCTTCATCAAGCTGACCCGTTACTATTAATAAATTTGACAATTCTAAAATCAAATCACAATATATTTCATGTTCTTTTTGAGTATTTTTTACCGACATTGCATCAATAATAATCTTGAGAATTTTGATTATATCCTGATACCCATAAATTTCTTTTGCCTTTTTTACCGCATCAAATATATACTGTAGAGCTTTTTCAATTTCGCTGATGTTTATATAGTGGTAAATGATATCATAAATTGCAGTATCATACATATCGATATTACTGGCAAAATATTCAGCAATATTTTTATGTATCATCTTTTTCCTTTCCGGGTCAATTGATGCTACATAGGTATCTCGTAACTTATCATTGATAAAATTGATAAAATTAACTTCGTAAGGATGAATATCAATTTTTATAATATCAAGTATAGATGAAGACTTTAATAATGATAGCAGTTCTAATTCATCAATATTCATGATAGATGCTAATGTTTTTATTGATATTTCTTTCCCCATAATTGCAAGGATATCCAGCAAATTTTTTTCATTGATATTTAATTTATTGATATGACGGGATATAATCTCATCAAAGTCAATAATAGCATCCATTACATCATCATTATCACTTAAATATGAGTTGATATTCTTGTTTAATAAAAATTTACTGATTGCAATTATTTCTAATGGTTTCCCCTTGCTTTTTCTATATATATGGTTATATACATTGGTGTATTTATTAAATTCCAGTTGCAACATTGAAAATGCCAATTCACAGGTTTCTGGATAATTCAAAGGTACTAAATTTATTTTAAGGCTTGTTTTGTTGTGAATAATTCCTTTTACAATATCATTATTTTCAAATTCTGAACGCATGGTAATAATCATAATAATATTAATAGCATCAATATGCTTATTAATATTTTTAATAATTTCAAGTGAAGAAAAATCACTCCATTGTACATCTTCAATGACAATGATAAGTTGATAATGTAATTTGTTTAATTCATTTGCTATTAAGCTTAATAAATGTACAATTAATGAATTAATTTCACTACTTTTATTAATCCACTTACTGGTTGCTCCATTTTTTTGTGAATAAGTATTATGTTTAAAGATTAGATCAGCAATGGGGAATATTTTTAATAGCTGATCTCTAAAAATCGCAAACTCCTTTATAACAGATACCATTACGCTACTAAACTCTTCTTTTTCCTGAACAATATAGCCAATTATTTGATTAATAATTTTTTGTATAGTTGAAAAAGGCTCATTTTGATCTCGTATATTACATAAAACAATGATGAGCATTGATGAATCTTTGATGAAATGTATTTTAAATTCCTCTATTAATCTTGATTTGCCAACACCAGATTCGCCCGATATTACAACCATTCTGCCTTTTCCTTCTTGAAATGCAGTATACATTTCATTTAATTGCATTAATTCAGTATTGCGCCCAATAAATTTTAAATAATTTGAGTATTTTCCCAATGATGTAAAAAATGACTTTGATTTTTTATCTTTTCTATTAATATTTTTTATATCTGTTATCAATTCTTCTGTAGAGCTATATCTATTCAATGGATTAACATCAAGTAATTTAAAAACAATAGATTCAAAGGTTGATGGAATAAATGGATTAAATAGTTTCATTGATTGAGGTTTTGTGTATAACATAGAATATACAAAATTATGCAAGCTTGAAGTATCAAATGGTACTAAATTTGTTACTATTTTATATATCACTACTCCAATGGAAAATAAATCAGAATAAAACCCTATAGGTTGATTAATGAATTGTAATGCCTCAGGCGAAATATAACAACTATAGTTTGTTAAAATCTCATCTGAAAAATCTTCAATATTAATAATATCAATAAAACAACAATCGGTTAACAATATTTTTTTATTATTAGTATAATACATAGACGATGGATTCAAAAACAAATGTTGCACACCTTCAGAATGAATAACTTTTAATGCATCAATAATACTATTTATCAAGTCAAACATTTCATTGGAATATATAACATAGTGATCCGGTCTATTTTTCAATACATCAGATAATACCATCCCTTCAGGATATTCAGTGATAACATAAATATAATTTAACAATTCCCCGGTAGATACAATTGGAACAATTGAAGGAATTTTTGCATTTATTATTTTATTCAATGAATTGTGAAATTTAATAACAGAATATTTATCAATATTCTTTTTATTTATAAAACACACCCTATAAACATTTTCATTTTTAATATTAACCGCTTCATAATATTCACCAAAAAAAACTGTTTGTGTCTTTTTTGTTATTCTATACTTACCATCAAGTAGATTTTTAGGTGCATTAAAAAGATCAGAAGTATTCATGTTATATGCTTTCAGTCTTCAATGTTACATTATATTGTAATGCAAGGTTACTTTTATATTTGTTAATGAAATCTTCTTTCTTCTGGTTTTCCAGTATTTTTTTTATTTCATCTTTAACCTTTTCTAACGGAATATATTTTTTTATTTGTTTACCGTTCACTGTCTCGGTATATGCATAATACTTATCTTTTGTTAATTCATATTCTTCTTTAATTTCGGCTAATGAAACATTGACATTTTTAGGGGTAAGGTGCTTTTTAAATTCTATTTCAAGTATCATATCATGCTTATTATTCAAAGATTTTACAAATTCTGGTTCATTATGATAACCCTTTTCATAAAACACTCTTTTAACCAGCTCATTGGTAAAATATTCCCATGCGTATTCAATCTTAAATGATTTTTTGGTCATTTCATTAGCTATAGCTGCATCACTTCCTAATTGTATTTTTGATTCTATTAATTTTTGTATCCTTTTATTGAAATCATGGACCGTTATGGATTTATTTCCAATTGTAAAAAGTATGGTATTTACAGTATTACTATCCAGTGCATTATAATTAAAATAAACATCTTTCCCGTTACGCAGGTTATCTATATATTCATGAAACAATCTATTTAAAACTATATTTTTTAAATCATGCGCTTCTTTTTTATCGTTAGTTATGAAATATAAATTTTTTAATGTAGCTGTTCTTTCATCCTTTTTAAAGACAATATAGATGCCACTATTAAACCAATCATTCCCATCTTTTACAATTATTGGTTCCATGCTATAATCATTTTTTGCTAATTTTTCAATACCTTTTTGTAAACTTTCGGGTAACATAAAAAGAAATGTATATCTAAAATCCATGCACATAAAATCTTTTTGATTGTTACTATACTGCTTATATACATCTAAAAAACTTTTACTTCTACATGTTGCAATTACATTTACTGCTTTTTTGTATGAGTCGTCTGTTACATCATTGATATAGAAGGCTAAAATATGTACCATCGGTTCTTTTATTTTAGCTTTTTCTTCTATCTCTTTTTTTAAAAAATATTTCATTATTTCCTGATCGGCATATAGCTCTTTAATATTGGAAAAATAAGGCTGTTTATCATAGCCCTGTTTTTTTGCTTCCAAGATCAATATCTTTTCTTTGCACATTTCCTGCACTTTTTGTATTCGCAATGTTTTGTACTTCATTATATGGCTAACTTCACGCTTATAATAATTCAGCTCCAACCAATCCATAAATTCCTGTCTTGTTACAGCACCTCCATTATATGTTGCCAGTATATCATTGCCCTTGTTACACTGCAAAGACATCAATAGTGCAGGTAACAATAAAGCTAAACTTATTACGTTAATACTATTTTTTCTGGTTATAGTTATATGCATATACTGCAACACCTCCATTCCAGTAGTAATAAAAACATACTCATACCTTCCGTGTAAGAACCATGGTCACATCATCATTGGTATGATAATTTCTTAATGCTGCAATAATATCATTTTTTATCTCCGCAAGTGGTTTTTCCCCTGAATTTTGTAAAAGGTTAGCCAATTGATCTTCTTCAAACATTTCTCCGTTATCAGTTTTTGCTTCAGTAATACCATCAGTGTAAAGAAGAAAAACATCTCCTTTATTCATAGTAAATTCTTTTAAGGAAGTATCACGGTTTAAATCGATATCAAATCCCAGCCATAATCCATCAGATTCCATTCTATCTACCTGTTTCGTTGCATATCTATATACAAGAATATATTGATGAAGGCCTGAATATTCAACCTTTCCTTCAGGATACAGTTTTAACGCAGTAATGGTCATGTACTTATCTTCATTCATTTGCTTAATATTATAGGTAATTGTTCTGTTAACAACCTTAAGCAAGGTAACCGGTGTTAAATTTGGATTTGCGCGTATAATAGTTTGTATAGCCGTTTGCACCATCATCATTACCAATCCTGCCGAAACACCATGCCCTGATACATCACCAATGATAATCCAATCATTTGTACTGGTATTAATAACATCATAATAGTCTCCACCTACCTCAGTTGCCGGTATCATGTAACCATAAATTTCATATCCTTTTGCCATAGGCGATTTTGGTAATAAAACAGTCTGGATTTTAGCAGCAAGTTGCATTTCACCCCATAAAGCATCTCTAGCCTCTTTTAGTTCTTTTGTTCGCTCCTCTACCTTTTTTTCAAGATTTAAGTAAAGCTGAGCATTTTCAATGGAGATAGCAGCTTGCGAAGATATCAAAGTTAACAATGCTATATGTCGTTGTGTAAATGCTGCTGTTATTACATTGTTTTCAAGATACAAAACAGCAACCACCTTACCTTGATTGAGTATTGGTAAACACAACAATGACTTTACCTTATTTTTAAAAATATGTTCGTCATTGACATAGAAAGGATCATTCATCGCATCATTAATGATTACTTTTTCACCTGTTCGTGCCACTAATCGTACTATTGCATGCGAAAAGCCATCTACCCTGTCTACTGGAAGATTTTCCAGAGCTGTTATTTCCTCATCTATTGTATTTTTCCTGGCAACAACAATCAGGTCTTCATTATCCTTGAGTATTAAAAAGCCTTTCTCGGCACCTGCATTCTCTATCATTATTGACAGCAACTTCCCCGGAAGCTTTTCAAAATTAAGTTCACCGGCAATTGCCAGCGAAGCCTTTAATGCCGAAGAAAAATCTACTATATCCAGTGAACTTGCTATAGATGAACTATCGCTATCAATTGCTATTGCTGTTCGGGTTTGTTCAATCTTTATTTTGTCACGATAGTTATTGTGTAACATGGTTGCTTTTGCATCTGCACCACATTGATGGAAAAGGTTATATGCCTTCTCAAGCTGTTGTGAAGCATTTGTTTTATCGTTTAATGATATATACATGCTACCAAGACATTCATGCGCAATTGCCTCAATGAATATGTATCCATTTCTATTAGCTTCTGAGATTGCTTTATCATAATATTCTTTTGCTTTTTTATAATTTTTGGTAACTGCATACTTTTCCGCCAGCATAAGATAATATTTATGCAGATAATTAAAAGGGCAAACTGTTGACCACTTTTTCATCATTGATACAAGTAGTTTTGATTTCATTGCCCATATTATTTTTGAAATTTTTTTATCCTTCCTAAGCCCTGCTAATAGCAATAAGTAGTATAAAACAAATTCAGGATAATGAATATTCCCAACCAGTTCATTTTTTATTGGCTCAATCTCCCGGGCATATTCATATCCCTTTTGTAGATTCCTATATAAAAATTCTATTTTCATTAAATTAAACACAAAGATGAATTTATCAAGATTGTTTTTTGTTTGTCGTACTGCTTGTAATCGTTCTTCGGTATAATTGTCATGTATATTGTATGTTGATGGAGAATCGGTAAGCCCTTTATAGCAATAGTATTTACGAATATTATCCTCATAGTATGAATGGAAAAATTTATCCTTTTGGTTTTTGAAAAACTTTTCATAATTTTTATATTCAGTAAAAATTTCATCCAGGTTTTTACCCAGTATAAATGAATAATCAGCAATATTATTGATTGAATGTGCAGCAAAATCAAACTTACCCAATCCAAGAAACATGTTATATGATTTTCTGAATAGTACAATATTTTCTTGCACATGAGCATTCCAATGTAAATATAAATATGCTAAAGTAAAATATACGCTGCATGCATTTTTTTCAGGTGTTTTATCTAATAGCTTCATTGATAGTTGGTAGAATTGATTTGCCCATTTGTAATCACCAAGCCCCGGACCTACTATACCTGCTAACACCGAAAAAAGGTATGAAGACAAATAGCAATTTCCCGTTTTAATAATAAAGTTGAAAAGTATGATTGGGCCTATAATAACCAGATTGCGACTTGTATAATAGCCAGCCTGTGTTACACTTTCAAATATTCGTATAACTGCAATTTCCTCGGGGTTTTCTATCCATGGGAGCTGTAATAAATCTTCTGGCTTAATAAATTGTAATTTTATCTTTAAAGCAAGCATTACCTTTATGACATTCAGCATGGAAGGTTTTTCGGGTATGCTAATCCCAAACATTTTCAATCCTTCCAATCCCAGCCTTACCGCTTCTTCATACTGCCCACCATTGGTTAAAAATAAACATCGGTTAATGTATATTTCGGCTTTATCAAGGCGGCTTTGTGCATAATGCGATAAAACATCAAATAGTGTAGCAGCATTATTTTGATCACCTGCTAAATATTCACTTTCTGCATAATTAAGATAAATCTTGAATGTTAGCCTGTAGTAATCAATCCATGCATTTTCTGGAAGAAGTTCAGCAGCCTGTTTAAAATAAATCAGTGAAGAATCAAATGCAGACGAATTTTTAGCCTTTTCACCGGCTATTAAATTTAATTCAGCCAATTGTATACGTTCTTCAACAGTTTGAATCAAATGTACTGATTTATTAAGATGATAAACAATGTAAAATATTTTATCCTGAATATTTTCTTTTGCTGTTTTACTCAATGAATTTTTACCAATCTTATAATGAAGCTTACTCCGCTCCTCTTCATCCAGCAATGAATATGCAGCCTCTTGAATTCTATCATGGTAAAATCTATAAATATTTTTAAATAATCCAATAAATCCAAACTCAATGAGTGAATTCATTACTTTTAAGATTGCTTCTGCGGTTTCACCTGTTATTGCAATGATATCCTCCAGTTCAAATCTATTGCCAATACATGCACAAATAGTTAGCAATTCAATGTTTTCCGCAGGCATCTTGTTTATAGACTGTGATAACATATCAACAACATTATCTGTTATTGGCAATTCCTTAACCTTTTCAATATTCCATATCCATCCTTTTTCGGGGCTAAATGTTATTAATTTATCTTCAAAGAGACGTTTTAAAAATTGTATAATAAAAAAAGGATTGCCTGCTGTTTTGCTATAAATCAACGAAGACAATTCCATAGTAGACTCAACATTATTACTAAGAAAATTTAATAGAAATGTATTAACATCTTCTTCTTTTAAAGGTGCTAATGCAATGATATTGATAGTTACACCATTATCCTTTATCTCATGCATGACTGGATTAATAGGATGAGAGGCATCAATTTCATTATCCCGGTAAGCCATGATTAAAAAGAAATTTTTAACGGATTCATCAAGAACTATCGAACGTATTAGATTAAGACTGGCTAAATCTATCCATTGCACATCGTCTAAAAATAAAACAACCGGATGCTCCTGTACGGCAAAAACATTTATAAACTTTTTAAAAAGATAATTGAATCTATTTTGCGATTCCTCAGGGCTTAACTGTTCTACAGGAAGCTGTGGCCCTATGATATGTTCTAAATCCGGGATGACATCTGTTAAAATTTTACCGCTTTTCCCAAATGCATTTAAAAGCTCTTCTTTCCATAATTCCAGCTTTGATAAATCTTCTGTTAAAATCTGTCGTATCAACATCTGGAAAGACTGAATGATTGAGCTATATGGTATATCACGTTTAAACTGATCATATTTACCCGAAATAAAATATCCCTTTGTTGCAGTTATTGGCTTATAGATTTCATTAACAAGTGCAGATTTGCCAATACCAGGCGAACCTTTAACAATAACTATCTCCCTGTGTCCTTCCATAAAATTTTTATACGAGGACAATAAGGATTGTATTTCACTGTCTCGACCTACAATTTGTTGAGGAATATTAAAACGCAACGGAATATCAAAAGAAGCAATTTTAAATGGTGATATTGTACCTTTTTTAGTGTATTCGTCATTGCATTGAATCAAATCGCCCACTATGCCAAACGAATTTTGATATCGTTCTTCGGGAGTTTTAGCTAACATTTTATCTATTATTTGCGAAACAATACCAGGAATATGTGGGTTTACCTCACTGACTGGCACGGGCTTACGAGCGATATGTGCATATATTATTTCAATGGGATCATCAGATTTGAATGGAACATTTCCCGTTAATAACTCATAAAAAGTAATACCCATGGAATAGATGTCAGTTCTATAATCGATATTGCGGTTTAATCGACCTGTCTGTTCAGGTGACATGTAGAGCAAAGTACCTTCCATAATATCTTTCCTGTATATTTCCTGATATTCGTTGGGAAACAATGTCCGTATTCCAAAATCAGTAATTTTTATAGTATGTAAATCTTCGGTTAGCAGTATATTGGATGGCTTAATATCCTGATGGACTATGTTATATTGATGAAAAGTGCCAACAATCTGTGAAACCTTAATGGCGATGGTAAAGAATTCATTGAGCGCTACTATTTTTTTCTTCATTAAAAGATCTTTCAAGGATATGCTATCAAAATCTTCTACGACTATGCCAAAGCCTTCATGTGTATCAATAAATTCATAAGGTTTTACTATTCCGCTAATATCTGGATTCATGATTATTTCGTATTCCTGTTTAAAACGTATAAAATCTGACAATGAATACTGTTTGATGTTGAATACCTTCAATATTGCAGTACTATCCTTATACTCAATACGGTATGTTATTGTTCGTGGTGATTCAGCGATCTTTTGTATAATTTGCATTCCCAATATTTTTTCCATTGAAATATCTCCCTAACACCTGATAACTATTGATATGGAACTATACATCGACATTGTTATAAATGTAGACAATATATAAATTAAGTCCAGCCTTATTTTTTTGATGATGAATAAATTTTGTATCATATATCATAAACATTTATCATGGTGAGATAAACATGATGTAGCGATACATTATACATAATCTCCCTTTATTATGATTTTCAATCGATATCAGTCCATGCATGTTCATTATTATATGATTAGTGTATAATGATTGTACAATTTTACTACATTAAAGTTTTTATTGCAGGTACTATCGCCCAATATAGCAAACTTAAAACATATCAAGTTTTGCTTGACGTATTGTCATTAATGGTACTATACAATAAACCATCAACTATAACAAGGATAATTTATGAGCTATCCTCTTCATGATATGAAAATACTGGATTTTACCTATTTGCTACCAGGACCTTATGGGAGCATGATGCTGGCAGATTTAGGAGCTGATATTATTAAAGTTGAAAATCCACATAATCCCGATATGTTACGTATGCTTCCCCCCATTGTTGATGGGATATCTGCCGTTTATGCTCACCTCAACAGAGGGAAAAAATCATTGGCATTGGATTTAAAAGCACCTGATGCTAACAATATTATCTATAAACTCGTCAAAGAGTATGATATTGTAATAGAACAGTTTAGACCGGGCGTTCTTGAAAAATTAGGGTTTGGCTATGAAGATTTAAAAAATATCAATCAAGGCATAATCTACTGCTCGCTAACAGGATATGGGCATACGGGAAGTTATGCCAGCCGTGCAGGACATGATATTAACTATATGGCACTATCAGGAGTTGAATCATTTTCCGGCAAAAAATCAACCGGTCCATCATTACACGGGATACAGATTGCCGATATTGCCAGTGGAGCAAAAAACATGGTTATAGGAATATTAGCTGCGTACATTAAACGACAAAAAACAGGTAACGGCGACTATCTTGATATATCCATAACCGATGGTGTTTTTGCCATGAGTACCTTTACTACCGCTGCGTATCTGGAAGGTGATGTATTACCAATGCCGCAGGCTCAAATACTGAATGGTGGCGGCATATATGATTATTATATAACTGCGGATGAACGTTTTCTTTCCGTGGGACCTATTGAACCAAAATTTTTTCAAATTTTTTGTGACGCCATTGGATATAACGATATGGCTACCACTATGGATTTTTCGTTAGAGACAATTCAAAAACATAAGAGGAATATTGCAGTCATTATTGCGTCAAAGCCTCTTTCATACTGGATTGATGTTTTTTCAGCGCTTGATGCATGTGTTGAACCCGTACAAACTCTTGATGAAGCAATTAACAATCCACCGCTATATGATCGTGATATGATTGTCAATGTTACAACCATGAATGGAAAAAAACTTAAACAGATAGCAAATCCCATTAAATTTTCTTCAGACACATATATTGCACAGTATGCCGGCGTTTCGTTAGGCTACAATAATGATGAAATTTTACACGCTATAGGCTATAATGAAAATGAGATACAACAACTCTATGACAACAAAACAATAACAAAAAAGTAAGGTTTTAGTATACAACAATGAAAACCCACAAAACCTTTACCATCATAACATTTGGTTGCCAGATGAACAAAAGTGATTCTGAACTTATGGAACTATCGCTTTTAAAATCAGGCTTTCATAAAAGTGACAGTTACCATAGTGATATATTTATCTTCAATACCTGTTCGGTACGCAAGCATGCAGAAGACAGGGCGATAGCTCATATAACCGAAACACGCAGCAAATATAAAGATGCCATTATTGCAGTAGCGGGTTGCATGGCACAACGTATCGCTCATGAACTTATAACAGAGTTTGGTGTAAACCTGGTGGTGGGACCTTATCAATCACCAGATATGGGGAACATCATCTCCCGCTATCTTTACAACAGTGCTATAAATAAGTATATTTCACAAAATGCAGATGATTTTGCATCACGCCTTGATAATGAACTGGCACATCATAGTGATGAGCTGCCATGGCATAAATGGGTTACTATCTCACATGGATGTGAAAATTATTGTGCGTATTGTATTGTTCCCTATGTGCGGGGTAAGCTTATTTCATTCCCATCACAACAGATTATTGATTACTGTACGGTATTAATTGACAATGGCATCAGGGAGATTACCCTTTTAGGACAGAATGTCAATCAATATGGGCAGGACTCGGGCGATATTCCATTTTACAAACTTCTTGATAAAGTAGCTTCACTCCGTGGACTATACAAGCTTAATTTCATCACCTCACATCCTAAAGATTTTAATGACAACATTTTGCATGTGATGAACAACAACCCTGTTATTGCACGAAGTATTCATCTTCCATTGCAAAGTGGTTCGGATGCAATATTGCAGGCAATGAACCGGCAGTACACTATGAAACAGTACTTTACAACTATTGATGCCATTCATACTATTGTACCGCACTGTTCTGTTTCAACTGATTTGATTGTGGGATTCCCCGGTGAAACCGATAAAGATTTTGAAATGACACTGAATGCCGTGAAAACAATGCAATTTGATGAAGCCTTTACCTATAAATATTCTCCCCGTGAAGGCACCAGAGCATATTTACAGCCCGATACTATCCCTGACAATGAAAAGCAGAGGCGTCTTGACATTCTCATTACAACAGTGCGCGAGGTTTCACTAAAACAGTTACACAATCATATTAACTCAACAACCGATATGATTGTTGAGCGAATCAGCAAAAAATCGGACAGTGAGGTAATGGGAAAAACTATCTGCAACCACCCTATTATCATCAAGGGCACCATGGATGACATCGGGAAAAAATATACAGTAACTATCGTATCATTAAAGGGTTCAACGCTGTATGGCGAGCGTACTGCGTAACATTATCATTGTATTGTTGTGCACAGTAACTGTTGCTGCTTCAGAACAATCTGATTATGAAGCCATACAAAAAGCGTTTTCAAGCAACGCCGCATACGCTGATGAGCTTGTAAAAAAATTTTTTACCCATTACCCTGAAAGCAAGTATATACCTGATATACGTATGCTGGTGGCTGCATCAAAAAAATCTGTTAATGCCAGTGTAGCCGACTACCAAAAAATTATTCAGCTCTATCGTTACTATAACAAACGCGATGAGGCTTTCTTTTCATTGTGTCAGCTCTACTATGTTAAGAGCGATTGGATAAATTTGCTTTCAACAAGCAACCGTGCAATTGCTGAATGTTCCACCAGCAACTATCTCCCGGTTTTTTATCAGTTCAGGGCGATAGCTCATTTTAATTACAGTAACTACGAAAATGGATTATCCGACTGTGAAACAATAGCTGAACATACTCATGAAATAAATGCTCTGGGATACGGATTATTTTTAAAAACAGAAATGGAAAAGAACATCACAGGGTATTCCAGAAAATATATACAGGGCATTACAGAAATTTTACACGGCTATGATAGTACTGCAATTTACCCTTCAGTGGTGTTGCGATTGGGGCAGTACTATGAACAGCATAAAATGTATAACCACGCATGGTCAGCCTATCAGTATATTATCAACAATTATCCAAAAGCTCCTGAAGCCGTGACTGCGGCGCTTTATGCTGAACATATAAAGAGATATAATCCTGTTAGTGTACAGTTTATGCCCGATGAATCAATCATTGCTGATAGCACATCCATTGATATAGCACCGGATGTAAATATACCCGATAGCAACAATCATACCGTTCACTATGCAATCAACATTGGACCATTGTATAACCTTGCAAAAGCGAAGGAACTTCAGAAATTGATTTTAAAAATTGTTATGCCTGTACACATAGCACGAAAAACACAATCATTTGAAATATATGCTGGACATTTCAGCACCTTTGATGAATGCATGAATGTAAAAATACAGCTTGCTGAAGAACTGGGTATTAATGGCTTTATAATTGAAATGGTCAATCAGGATGGGAAAAACTATATCTATGGGCAATGATAATGACAAAGAACTTACACCAATGATGCGACAGTATCTTGCTATTAAACAAAACTTTAACGATGATATACTGTTTTTTAGATTGGGCGATTTTTATGAAATGTTTTTTGATGATGCAAAAATTGCATCAAAGATACTGGATATTGCGCTCACTTCGCGGCAGAACGATATTCCCATGTGTGGGGTGCCATATCATGCTGCGGATAGCTACATTGCCCGTCTTATAAAAGCAGGATATAAGGTTGCCATTTGCGAACAAATGGAACCGCCTTCATCAAGCACCATTGTTAAACGTGAGGTTATACGAGTAGTTACGCCAGGTACTGTTGTTGAAAGCAACCTCATCACTTCGGATGAAAATAATTTTTTAGGTTCGATAGTTATTGTCAATAATACTGTGTGCGCTGGATTTGTGGATGTCTCAACCGGAGACTTTTTCATAACAACCGCTGATTATAGCAATGAATTTATTTGCACCGAGATAACCCGTTTTTATCCGAAAGAGATGCTGCTGTATGCACCACAGCAGCAGATGAACTATTTAAAAGAATTGCTGAAACAGCAGGATATTACATTAGCTTCTATCAATGAATGGTATTATGATACTGAATACCTGACCAACATCATAACCGACATATATCGACTAACTAATATCAAAGGATTAAACCTTGGCACCATAGAGATTTTGACTGTTGGTTCGCTTTTACATTATTTAAAGGATACGCATAAAAGCGCTCTGTCCCACCTTAAATTTCCAAAGAATCTAAGCCGCAGTGATTTTATGGTGCTTGACCATCAGACTATCAATAATTTAGAGATACTAAAAAGTCAGGATGGTTCAAGATTGCATTCACTTTTTGGTGTGCTTAATTACACACAAACAGCAATGGGAAAACGCGCGTTAGAACGTGCGCTGCTCTATCCATTACTTGATAAAAAAGCTATCGAAAGCCGCTATGATATTATTTCATATTTTATAAACAACATACACCTTTTAAAAGAAATCCAGGATGTTCTTTCATCAATTCATGACATGGAACGTCTGCTATCGCGTTTTACTTTAAAAAAATATTATAACCGCGATTTCATTGCTTTACAGCAATCCATCGAGGCAGCAATATCAATCTATACTATTATCGGGCAACACCCTGATGCATTGTTTAATATGCTTGGCAGCATAAGCCCCCATGTACAGGAACTATCGGCCACCATTAAAAATACTATCGTTGATAATCCTCCCCTTTCTTCCGAGCATGGCAGGGTTATTAAAGAAGGGGTTAACGCAGAACTGGACAGATTATATGCGTTAAAAATTGACGCAAAGAAGTGGCTATTGCAATACCAGGAAGATGAAAAAAAACGTCTTGATATCTCAACACTGAAAGTACGCTATAATAAGGTCATTGGCTATTTTATTGAAGTAAGCAAGGGGCAAACATCAAAAGTCCCCGATGATTATTTCAGAAAGCAAACGCTTATCAACGCCGAACGATATACAACGCAAACCCTGCAGAAGTTTGAAACAGATGTTTTGCAGTCAACTGATAGCATACTGAACATTGAAAATGATATAGTAAACTCTTTAACTAACCGTATTGTTGAACTGAAAAATCATATTCAGGACTTAGCGTATAACATTGGAATAGTAGATTTGTTTTGTTCATTGGCACAGGCTGCATATCACAATAACTATACACGCCCAGCATTAAATGACGAAGGAATTATTGCTATTATAAATGGAAGGCATCCGGTTGTAGAAAAGTTTTACATAAAAGAACCATTTGTGCCCAATGACATTTTTCTGGATAACACCGACAATGTTATTGCTATTATAACAGGACCCAACATGTCGGGTAAATCCACTTATATCCGCATGGCGGCCATCATTCAGCTTATGGCACAGATTGGTTCGTTTATTCCAGCACAATCCGGAAATTGCTGCATAACTGACCGCATTTTTACCCGCATTGGCGCATCGGATAATATTTCGCGAGGTGAATCAACATTTTTAGTAGAGATGAATGAAACCGCTATTATTCTTAACAACGCTACCGATAAAAGTTTGATCATTATGGATGAGATAGGACGTGGAACAAGCACGTACGATGGCATGGCGATTGCGTGGGCGGTTGTGGAATATATTGCAAATTATATAAAAGCAAAAACACTATTTGCAACTCACTATCATGAACTCACAACGATTAAAAAAAAGGGAATTGTAAACTATACCGTCATGGTTAAAGAATCCATCAATGAGGTGCAGTTTTTGCATAAGCTGATACCGGGTGCTGCTGATAAATCGTATGGCATTCATGTAGCTAAACTTGCAGGTATACCAAAAACAGTAACCATAAAAGCTGACAAAATTTTAGATAAATTAGAGAAATCATCACGGGTTGAATTATTAGCAAAAATGCCTGATAATGAAGATCAGCTTGAGATATTTCAGGCAACTCATCATCGATTGATACAGGCTTTAAATGAAATAAACATTGAAAACCTTACACCACTTGATGCACTGAATGAAATTGCACGCCTTAAACGGCTTATTGAATAAACGCCAGCAAGCTTGTTTTCATTGAGTCATTTCATCCCACCAATCAAATTCATCGGGGAATTTTTTGTAGTTTTTTTCAAACCAATCAAACATTTTATTATCGTAGAATCCACCTTTATTAAAGCGATGTTCAAATTCCGAAAAGGTCATATTCATCCTGATTGCCAGTATATAATTTCGTGCGCCTATGTTATCATTAGGATTTGACCTCAATAGTTTCCTTAACAAATCTAATGCGCTGTCTATCTCACCTTTATCCCATAGGTCAATTGCCTTAGTCAAAATAGTTCTAATGATATGCCGATTTTCTAACCATCCCCATTCCAGTACTTCAGGCCAGTTGCCCTTATCATCAACTATTAATTGTATAGCGCGTTCATAAGCCGTATTCAGTATGGTATCAGCTTGCGATATCTTTCCTTCATTTAAAAGAATATCATAAAGAAATAAATAGGTATCAAAATAATCAGGATCTTTTTCTATCAGCTTCTTTACTTTAGTAGTTATGGATTTAGCATTGCGTCCATCATACTCTTCACACAGATCATAATAAGCATCTACCACATGATGGTCTTTGTCCCTAAATCTTTTCTTTTGTTTGGGCATAGAAATCACCTCCCATGAAAACAGATTTATTTACTTCAACCACCTGCCTCTCTGTTACGTAAAGCAAGGTAAGTTTTTAACATTGTCGTTCTGAGGGACGTAGTCCTGAAGAATCCATTTGTTCACAAAACGGCGAGATTCTTCACTTTGCCCAGAATGACATACCTATACATCCTCATCCCATATGGGTGGCAGCACACCGGTCATGAGCAATTCACAATAACTATACCATTACTACAATTTCTTTTTATGTGCAAGAAAAGGTTCAACCAAATCAATTGGTATTGGGAACAGCGTTGTGGAATTACGTTCTGTAGCCACCTCACGCAAGGTCTGTAGATACCGTAATTGCAGGGCTATTGGATGTGGTTCCATAAGCTTGGCTGCTTCTACCATTTTTGATGCGGCCTGGAACTCCCCTTCTGCGTTGATAATCTTAGCTCTTCGCTCACGCTCAGCTTCAGCCTGTTTTGCCATAGCACGCTGCATCTCTTGAGGCAGATCAACATGCTTAATTTCTACTGTTGTAACCTTAATACCCCATGGATCAGTCTGCTGATCAAGAATCTTCTGCAATTCATGATTAATGCGTTCCCTATCTGATAACAGGTCATCCAGTTCAACCATACCCAGAATGCTTCGTAATGTTGTTTGCGCCAGTTGTGATGTGGCATACAGATAATCTTCCACCTCGGTAATAGCTTTATTAGGATCTATCACCCTGAAATATACCACTGCGTTGACCTTGATTGATACATTATCCCTCGTAATAACATCCTGCGGTGGGACATCCATTGCAACTGTTCTAAGGCTTACCCGTAGCATTTTATCAACAAATGGTATAATGATAACAAGCCCCGGACCTTTAGGCCCTGTTGGTGGAGTTAACAGCCTCCCCAATCTAAAGACAACGGCTCTTTCGTATTCCCTGATAATCTTGATTGAGGCAACTACCAGTAGAACCAGAAGTAATATAAGGGTAGGTAATGCTTGAAACATAACTTACCTCCTGATGTAGAATGTTGTGTAGGTACTATCGCTAAAACTTTTTTATAAATCGTTTGTACTAAAAAAATAATAGGTAAATATAAAAAAACTATTATGATACATCATGATGAACCTTACTACTGGGATCTAATTCTTTGTTCCCCGGATACTTTCTCTACATACAATGTCAACCCGTCAACTCTTTTAACAATAATTTCATCACCCTTCTTTACTGGAACATCACAATATGCATTCCACAATTCGCCATGAATCTGAACAGCACCCCTACCGGTAAAATCAAGAGTTGCATATCCCTTTTCACCCAGCATACCTTCAATTCCGGTCACCGCTTTTTTTGTATGTACCTTTATTACAGCACGCACAACAATAAAGATAAACAACAGTAAAACAATGAGTACAGTAAAAACCGATGTTAACGGTATCTGTCCCCCTGGTAAAGGTGAATCAAACAGTATCATTGAGCCCAATATAAACGAGATAATACCCCCCAATGTCAGTAACCCATAACTTGTAAATTTTAATTCCAGTATAAATAATACAATAGCTAATATAATTAGTGTTAGTCCAGCAAAATTTATGGGCAACACTTTAACTGCTAATAAAAATAAAAAGAATGCAACAGCTCCAATGGCACCAGGAACTATCATACCAGGGTTTTTTAATTCAAATCCAATACCAACCACAGCAATAATAAACAGGAAAAAAACCATCTGGGGATCGGCAAAGTAATTAAGGACTCTTTCCTTCCAGTTCATGGTATATTGAACCTGTTGTATATTGTGTGTATGCAACCTTATAAATTTATCTTTTATTTTTACTGATTTGTTATCAATTTTTTTCAAAAGATCATCAATATCATTAGCTACAATATCTATCACTCCCAGCCGTAACGCTTCATTATTGGTACTGGAAATTGCTTCCCGTACTGCTTTTTCTACCCATGCAATATTACGGTTCCGTAATTGTGCTAAACTCCTGGCATAGGCAACAGTATCGTTAAGAACCTTTTTTTCCATAATTCCATCAGATTTTTGATCCTGACTGAAGTTTAAAAACGGACTGACTGGATGCATGGCACCAATTTCAGTGCCTGGCGACATCGCTGCTATGTGAGCAGATATCATGATAAAACCACCTGCCGAGGCAGCCTGTGCTCCTTTAGGATAGGTATAAACAATAACAGGTATCTGTGAATCTAATATTGCTTTTATAATATCACGCATGGCATTTAAGAGTCCACCCGGCGTGTCCATTACCATTACAACAAATTGCATATTATCCTGATTGGCTTTTTTTATTGAATTAACTATATAATCCGCTACAACTGGATTTACCGAACCATTCAGTTCAATAAGTGCATACTTTTCATCTGCAAAAACAAATTGTGTCAATAGCACCACACCAAGCAATGCAATGATAAGCGATCGTATCTTCATTTTTAAAACCTCAATAATTTATTGTAATAGTATACAGTATACAATATTTTATGCAACAGTCAAGATAATAAATAAAAAGAATTGCAATAGTATAACCGATAGTTATTATTGAGATATCTTAATTTTTTTTATATGACAAACAGTAACATATTGAAAAAGCTTTATCAATCGTATACCCACATGATGATTAACAATGCGAGTTTACGATGACACATTATATTTTAACCATGGAACATTATACAATATGAGGCAAACTATTGTCATTATTGCTATCATTGCATTAATAGGAACGATCTCCCTTTTTGCCCAAACAGTTAAGGACTCTACTCCTGTTGACAAACCTGACAACACAAAAACACCAGATGTTACGGCAAACGAACAATCTACAGTTACCAGTAAAAGCAAAACAATCAGTAATACTCCAGAGCAAGATAAGAAGAATACACAGCAAACTGCAACAACAAAACAAAAATCTGATATAAAGCAGGACAAAAATCCCGAAGCTGAAAAGAAAAAGGTTGAATGGATAAAAAATACCATGCGCTATGGTATTCACAGTGACAGGATTGATGCTATCAAGTCCGCATTAACGTTAAAGGAACAATCAAACAAAGATGATGTGATGAAACTTTTAAATGAGCTTATGCCCCAGGAAACCAATCCTGAGGTAAAACGAACCGCAATTACCATTGCAGGTGAACTTAAAAGCACATCGTCTGTTTCATGGATCATCAATTCATTAAACAACCAATCCGAAGAAGTTCGCATTGAAGCGGTATATTCAATTGAAAGATTAAAAGCAACTGAAGCTATTCCCAAATTGGTGAGTATTGTCAAAGAACAAAATTTTACTGAAAATTCAAACTTTACAGAAGCCCTTATTAATACACTGGGCAAATTAAAGGCAACTGAATTAAAAGATTTTGCCATTGAACGTATTAAAGAAACAAAAACTACTGATAATTTGCGACAATTATTAGTATTGTTTCTTGGTGAAATAGAGGACATAAGCGCTAAAGATTTTTTATTACAGTTATTAAAAGATAAAGATGAAAATCCGACGATAAGGTCATATGCAGCAGTCTCGCTTTCTAAGATAGGTGCAAAGGATACAGCTAACGACATTCTGGAAATACTATCCGAGATAGATAGCTATCCATTAAACAAAAGAAAAGATTATTATTCATTATCCATGTACTGTACGGCATCATTAGTTAAAATGGGGGACAGCAATGCTATACCAAGACTCATGGAAGCACTTCGAAGCGATAATCCAGTAGTCAGGCTTAAGGCAGTTGAGCTTATGAAGGATTTAAAAGACAAAAGAACTGTTGACATTTTGAAATATAAAATGAACTATGATCCAAGTCCAAAGGTACAAAAAGCAGCCAGAGAAGCATTGAAAGCAATGGGTGAAGAAGTAGATGAATCAAAATAGCTTACATGTTAAGACCGTACTATCGCAATCAATGACACTATGTGTGGCAATACTCATTAGCTTAATACTGATAATATTAATCTCAAACATACTTATTTTCCCAATAATCTATTTTTCAACATCTAATCCAAAATCATTTACCCTGACTGTAGAAATTGTATTGTATAGCATATTAATAGCTTTGCTTTTATATAGTATTATTTATAGATTAATAATACAAAAAAAAGCTGGTATTTCTTTTGATGTGACTATCAAACATTTTTTATTTACTGCTGTACAATACATAGCTCTATTTTTTATAGTTACTACTATAATTATTGTTTTGATAGCAATTATATATTATTTACTTAAAACAAATTATATATTGCTTTATAAACTAATACATTAAAACAATACTACGATGCCCCTAGTAAGCGATTTTGATAAATATTTTTTACACCTTCCCAGAATATCACGGCCGGATGATTTTGATGACTTCTGGCATACTGCTATTAATGAATTAAAAAAAACACCCATTGATGTTCAATTTATCCACAATAAAAGAAAATCCACCGGGAAGTTTACTGCCTACGACATGACCTACATTGGATATAACAAGGTGCAACTTTTTGCATCATTGCATATTCCTGATAAAATCAACAAGCCTCATGTCGTTATCCTTTTTCATGACTATGATGATGTAACATCACATGCTCAATTCCCCATTGATCTGCCGTTTGCATACTGTTTTGTAGAACTACGAAGCCATAGAAATATTATTCACTACGAAGAGGTTGAAAAAAAATCACCGGGATTTATGGTTGAAGGGATTTTAGAAAAAAATGACTATTATGTAAAAGGTTTATATCTGGACGGCTTAAGGACTATTGATGCCTTACGATTACATAATGATCTTGACTGCAGCAGGATAGCAATTGTTGGCAAGGGGCTTGGCGCGGCAGTTTCCGTTTTTACGGCTTCACATTCAAACAGGGTTGTTGCAATGGTGCTCGATACACCCTCGTTTTGTTATATTGACATGGCTCAGAACATTGCAAAAAGTACCATAGCAAACGAGATCAATGAGTTTATTGAGGAACATAAAAATAAAAAATCTGTTATAAAAAAAACGTTAGCCTACTTTGATGCTTTACAATTTACCAATAAAATTTCATGTCCAGTATTAGCAACAGTGGGTTTTAAAGATACGCTTTCACCTGCTGAGTGTGTTTTTGCTCTTTTTAATCATTTGCAATGTGACAAAACAATTGAGGTATATCCCGAAGAAGGGCACATTCCAGGTGGCATAGAACAGATGAACCGAATGATTGAATGGATAAAAAATCAGTTTGAGAAATAAGATATTCTATTTTTTAATTCCAATCATTGATAATAGATTTTTCATCTCATCTATTTTAAAGAGCAATGACAACGCAAAATATATCATACCATACAACGACAATACAATGAAGGCGATAGTTATTGGATGATAGTGAAGCACACTTTTGATGAGATAGGCAACTCCCGCTGCGATGAGAGCACTTACCCATAGCGACACTATATATCGTTTCCCAAGTGCGACTTTCCCAACAACTTTCGATAAGGTGTACCGCAGCATCCTGTATTCAACCCACCCGGATAACCCTGAAGCAACCGTAATGCCTACCGTACCATAGAGCTTATCGATATGCAATAGATATGGAGCATATTGCGAGGCACAATAACCCAATGTACTTGATAGCGCAACACGAATAAGTGCACATTTTAATGGTGTTTTTGTATCATGCATGGCATAAAATGCAGATGAGAACAACCTGCTCTGTGTTGTTGCAAATAAACCAACGGTTGAACCTGCCAATACCATCCATACAAAAAAGGTATCGCGTGTTGTAAATTTACCGGTTTGATATATAGCAGCTACTATGCAATCACCCAGTATAAAAAATCCAGCAGTTGACGGAACTATATAAAATGCAATGCGTTTGATTGAGTTGTTAATTCGCTTCTGTAATCCTTTTGCTACATCGCGGGTATTGCCGCTTACCTTTGACATGGCAGGGAGCTCTGCTGCCGATACTGACATACCAAATAAACTGATTGGGAGCATATACAGCGTCTGCGCATACGACAACCCTGCAAGAGCACCAGTTGGCAAAAGGCTTGCAAGCAATGCATCAATGTAAGCGCTTATCTGAACAACTCCTCTGCTTATAAATACCGGTACAAAATTTTTTAATATAGTTTTTACTTCTTTAGTCTTAACTGTAAACGATAGTTTTATATGATGGAGTATCCCTATCACAACCGGCAGTTGCATCAACAACTGCAGTAAACTGCCAATGACCGAGCCTGCAGCAGCATATTTTGCAAGCTCATCCTGTGAGGAGCTATCGCCAAACAAAATTAAGGTAATGATGATAACAACATTCCATAATACCGGGGCACTGTACGATAAAAAAAATTTTCCATGACTATTTAAAATTCCCAGACACCACGCTGAAAAAACAAGAACCCCCGCTCCCGGAAAAAGAATCCGTACCAGAGTAATGGTAAGCTCACGCTTTTGCCCTTCAAAGCCTGGTGCAATGACGGTGATAAGCAAAGGAGTGATAATAATACCAACCAGTACAAGGGTGGAAATTAATAACGAAAGAATGCCTGCAATTGCATGTGCTACCTTTGCTGCTTCGTCATGTTTGTTTTGTGCAATCAACTTTGCATATACTGGTATAAACGAAGCAGAAAGAACACCCTCACCAAAAAGATTTTGCAAAAAATTAGGAATCCGGAAGGCTGCTCTGAATGCATCAGCAGCATCCGAGTTACCTAAAAAATGTGCAAAAACTCTATCACGAATAAGTCCTGCTATCCTGCTAAGGAAAATACCGGTTGCCACCATAAGTGTGTTGAAAAAGCTTTTATCATGTTGTGTTGATGTAGCCATACCCTGATATACTAAATAGTAGTATTAATATTAATTTGAAAACATTGTTACGATGGTTGTATAACAGTATTGTTAGGCACAATTTGTAAAGAATAAAATAGAATATTTATATTCTATACCGGTGATTTCAAAAATTTCTTGAAATTTTCGGAATAATATTCCAGCATAGCTATAACTCATACGGTATATAGCATGTAAAAAAACTAAAAATATACAGCAAGCTTGTAGAACAATGCAAGCACTGTTGTTTTAAAGGTCAATGCTCATAATGTTGCGCTCCCCTTCTTTTTGCTAAAGCGATAGTTGTTGCAGTAACTGCATTATGGGCTGATGATGATTTTATTACTTTAATCTCTGGAGGAAAATACGCTCTATGAATCGAATTATCATCTATACATGTTTTATAGTAACTATCGCCACCATAGCCTTTGCAGGTGACTGGCCAATATATAAGGGGAATCTTTTTTTTACTGGAAACAATGATGAGATAATTGTTCCCGGCAACCAGATTAAATGGCTTTTTTTAGCTAAAGACAAGGTTTTTAATCCGGTGGTAAGCGATGGCAGAATATATTTTGTAGATAAAAATGCTTTTTTATACTGTATAGATGAAGAAGCTGGCACCATTCTATGGTTAAATGATGTGCATGCCATATCCGCACAATTTAAAGCATATTCTAAATCTGCTGGTAAAATTAAATACCCGCTTGTTTACGGCAATACGGTACTTGTGAGTGACCCAATAGCAATCTATGCTTTTGACAAAACAAATGGGAAGGTCATCTGGGCAAGAACAGGGCTCAGGGTGGATGAAACAAAACCGCAAGGATTAACCGGCATCGCAACTCAGGTCATGGTTGACGGAATTTATGCTGACCCAATCATTGATGCTGATACAATCTATTATGGAACACGGAAAGTATTTGCATCCAGAGACATTGCAAATGGACACATCGTATGGGAAAATAAGGATATTGCTACCTATAGTGGTTTTCCGGTATATTATGACCAATATATTATTACTCAATCAATGAATTATGAAACAAAAGCTTTTACTGTTTTTTGTCTTGAGCAAAGAACGGGAAAACCGGTATGGCAGCGTACGTTTTCTGTGCCAATTAAAATTTTACCTCCTGTTGTCAATAAAAATGTTTATGTTCCCGTAAATGACACCATTTACTGCCTGAATATCAAAAATGGCGAAATAATGTGGCAAAAAAGTTATAATAGAACTATCACTTCACCATTAAGTTTTACTGACAGGACCATTTTATTTTCATTTGACAACAACAGTATTAAAGCTATTAATCCTGAAAATGGTGAAGTTGTTTCAACTATTTTTGTTGGGCAACAATCCTCTCCTTACTTTGTTACTATACGTGATGTTATTTATATTGCCTTTAATGAAGTAACCGATAAAAATCCTGTTGCAAAAGTAAAGGCAATGTATATCAGCACATCACAGCTATGGTGGGAATTTGTTGCACCTTTCCCGGGCGGTGTATCCCAGCCGGTTGCTGCCGACGGTATCTTATTTTTACCAGCAGGAAATTATCTCTATGCAATTGGTGCAGGATATATGGGAAGCAAAGGATTTGATAGTGCAAAAACTGCAACTGATAGTGATAATAAAAAAAATGAACAAAAATCTATGCCAGCACCTCGTTATTCAGAAAAAGAACTATCACAAAAAACTATCACCCCTGAAACACAACCAAAAAAAACGTCTGAGCAAACACAAAAGCAATTGCCCATGCGAACGCTGCCAGTTGAAATAACAAATGACCAGCTAAGCCCGCTGAAAGCTAAAGCAACAATTCACTATAAAGACGAAGACGGTGAGTATAAACAATCAACTGCTGTTAATGCAAAAGGTGATATCACTGTCCCCGATAAAGACAATGTTGAAGTTATTTTTGAATCAGATGGCCATGTACCAAAAAAGGTCATTGTTAATAAAAGCGATAAGCAGCTAAACGTAGTGCTGGATCAGATACAACCTGGTAAATCGGTGGTTATTGATAATATACATTTTGATTTTGATAAATGGTACATCAGGAAAGATTCAGTAACTATACTGGACAAACTGGTTGAGATGATGAAAAAAAATCCCGGCCTAATAGTAGAGGTACAGGGACATACTGATTCGACCGGCGACAAAACATATAACCAGAAGCTATCAGAAAAACGAGCAGATGCAGTTGCAGAATATATTATAAAACATGGCATAAGTCCTGAGCGAATCAGCTCCAGAGGGTACGGAGAAACAAAACCAGTAGCATCCAACGAAACAAAGGAAGGCAGGCAAAAGAATAGAAGGACCGAATTTTATTTTAAATCTTAATTGGAAAGATGCATATCAATAATTATCAATAAAGGGGATATGAGCCCGTTAAATTCATTAGTCTTTACCGTGTAGATTATATCCACTGGTTTCTTTTGTGCTACAATAGCTTCATATTTATCTTTGCCATTCCATGCCATTGCCTCAAGTTTTATTGTTCCATCTACAATGCATTTTATATGTTTAGCATTAATAATATAATAGCTTGCAATAGAGCAATTGCGCGAAATAAAAGTAAAAGGCTTATGTCCTGCACCATACGGTTCAAACAGTTTTAATTCATCCAAAAAATCAAATGATATATAGTCAATAGGCAACTCATAATCATAGTGTATATTATTGTTACAGGTATCATACTGTTGTAAATAATCATGCAATAACTTTTCAAGCACCTCTATATTTTTTTTATGTATTGAAAATCCAAATGCCTGCTCATGACCGCCTAATTTTTCAAATATATGTTTAAATTGGGAAACAATTGAAAAAAAATCAAGGTGATTACCTACCCTTCCCGACCCTTTAACAACAGTGCTGTCAGTTTTATTGGCTATGACTATAACAGGCAACAGGGTTTGATCAGCTATTCTGTTTGCAATAATACCGGTCAATCCTTCCGGAATCTCATTAGATTGTATCATAATGATTTTTTTATTAGCGTTAGCACTATAGCTTTCGCTAAATTTGTTAACCAGTGTTTGTATAATATTTTTCCGTTCAGCATTGAGTTGTATTATTTCATCCAATATACCTTTTACTTCGGAAGATTTATCCATCAAAAAAAATTTTGCAGCCAATTCTGTTTTTCCAAATCTACCAGGTGTATTTAAAAGCGGTGATATATCCCAGCCAATAACATCTGCATTAATGGGTTTTGCAATATGCTCGCGAATAACGTTTATACCAGTATGATACGTTTTATTAAAAAATGAAATACCAGCGGTTACCAGTGTTCTGTTTTCATCCACCAGCGGCATCATATCTGCGATAGTTCCCATGGTTACCAGCGGCACCACATCTTTTATAAATTTCATCATCTTTTTTGATTGCTGGAACTGCATTTTCTGAGCCACTGTAACAGCAAAATCCAATGCAGAAGGAAAAACTTTTTCTGGTTCAATTTTCAAAAGATTTTTTTTGTTCGATAGTTCTCCTGAATAATCTTGTAAATTGAATAATTTTGCATGCTGTAATGCATTGACTGCCGCTACATCATAATGTAGTAGTATCGTGTTGGTATATTTATTTATAATATGCTGTATATCAGATATATCATCTACTACACCACATTCTTTAGTGCAGCCTCTGTGCATTACTTTATAATGATATGCATTACTGTCAACTGCACAAATAATGACATACTGTTCATAATATCTGGTATAGCTTAATAACAAAGCAATACATAACTTAAATGCAACTCCCACACCGGCAAGTTCTTTAAAAGGATAACTGCAAGTATGCAATTTTGGATTTATTATTACAGCATCAGGAAGTTCATCCGAAGGTTCATGATGATCGCATACAATAACATCCATACCATGAGCTTTCGCATATGCAATTTCTTCAACATCCCGTGTTCCGCTGTCAAGCGTTATGATGCATTGTACATCGCGCTTTCTAAATTCATCAATTATGGGGATGGTTAATCCATACAGCTCTTCTCCAACTGGATATCGATAACAATAATCCGCACCCAGTAGATCAAAAAGGTGTGATACAATAGTTAATGATGTCAATCCATCAATATCAGAATCTGAAAAAATCCCAAACTTTATTTTTTGCTGTATGCACTTTTTAATTAATACAATGGCTTCATTGATTCTATTGAAAAGAAATGGACTATAACAGTTAATGAGTTCAGGATTAAAAAAAATATAAGCCTTATAGGGAGTGTCAATACCTCGTAGTAATAATAGGTCTGCTGTTACATCAGTGATATTAAAAAGATGCAATAATGTTTTTTTTGATAGTTCAGCTGTTTTGGTATACACATTTTCCATCTTATATATAAATACTATATAACATTTATCTTTCTATTATTATTTTATATTTTTTTATCTGCAGCCTTCTTTGCCAAAAAATCTGCTCTTTCATTAAAGTTGCGCATAACATGCTCAATCTTAAAGTTTGGTATCTGTTTTTTTAATTCCATTACTTTATCATATAACTTTTTTATTTGTGAGTTATTTACCTGATATTCCCCCAGAAGCTGCCGCACCACAAGCTCAGAATCACTGCGTATTTTTAAAGTTTTAGTTTTAAAATAAATTGCTATCAGCATTGCCCGTATTAAAGCAATGTATTCTGCCTGATTATTTGTTTTTTTACCTATATATGACGATACTTTCCCAACAAACTGGTCATCATTATTATATATAACTATGCCTATTCCAGCCGGTCCTGGATTTCCTTTTGATGCGCCATCAACATACATTGTTAAAACTGATTCAGTAGGTATGGTTGATAACACTTCAAATCCATCAAATAGTTCTTCATCCGTTTCTTTCATCTCCATTGGGATCTGAGTGTTAATATTATTTTTCTTTTTTATGATAATCTTGCTTTTTGATTTTTGCTTATCAAATTGATTAACAATTTTTCGTGCTTCTTCAATTATAGCTAATACATCGCTACTATCAACATTAGCAAGCTCTGCAATCTTTTCTATACTCTTACCTTCAGCTAATAACTGCAATACTCTATCAATACTCAGTAACATTATTTTTCCCTTAAACTATATAGTGTAATTTTCATTTTCCATATAAACCATGAAGCTTCTCTTTCAGATTACGTGTCATGCTTATTCCGTTTTCCAAAATGACTTTTATTACTTTTGCCGTTCACAATAAATGCCAGAAGTATTATCTCTTTTATAATAATTCTATATATGCTATGTTATATAATTATTTTTACATTACGTCAACTTTAATTACAGCAATAAAAAATAGCTTAAAAACAAGTACAAAAAAGATACCATTTACAATATTATAGCTAATTTTTTAGATACAAAAACCTCCCACAATTAGTACAGGTTGCCGGTCTTGATTTTATAACCTCATCCTTTACATACACAGGTACCTGAAAATGACAGCCCATACAAATGCCATCTTCAAGTGGTACAATTGCATTCCCTTTTGTATCAATAACCTTTGCAAAACGCATACGTAAATCCGGTGGAAGCTCTGATATCCTTTTATTAAACTCCTTTGCATTATCTTCAGCTTGTTTTTGCATTACTTCTAATTTACCTTGTAACTGCTGAACATCATTTTCAATTTGTTGCAAACGTTTCGGCATCTCCACATGGAAAATCTCTAATTCACCTTCTATCTGCTCTACATCTTCCATATACTGTAAAAGTTGTTCTTCAATAGTATCTTTTTTTTTAGCCAGGGTATCCAGCTCGGTTTGCATTGATTCAAACTCGCGTTGCGATTTTAAAGAATTTTTTCTGCTATCCAGCAATTCAATCCTTGATTCTACATCATGCAATTCCATTTCCTTTTCTTTGATTTTCAATTTAAGCTGGTCAACTCTTGAACGCAAATCAGACATCCTGGCTCCAATGCTCTTCATTTCATCACGCCAGAAATCAATTGCATGACGTGAACGTGCAATCTCAGTTTTAGAATCTAAAACCTTATTCCATATAGCCTGAAGCTCTAACATTACATATATCTCATTTCCCATTTTGTACACCACAATGCATAGGATTTTGTTCTTTTTCTGAAATTATTAAACGAACATCGCTACAATGCATGGCATTTGTCAAGTAGTTGTATAGTTTTGAATGTAAAAAATGAAGGAGGGGTTTTTCGGAACTATAATGTCCAATATCAATAACCGCCACATCATGATTATTGGCATAGACTGCATCATGATAACCAACATCACCGGTAACAATGCAATCAACGGGATATGATTGTATGATAGCATTGATCTTTTTTGAACCTGACCCATTAAAAGCACCTATCGTTTTAATCTTTTTATCCAGATTGCCATAATAAATAATTGCCATGGTTTTAAGTTCATGCTGCAACTGCTCAATAAATTGCGATAACAACATTTCATCCTGCATACATCCAATGGCACCAAAACCAATTCCATTAAACCGCTTATCAGGAAATAACATTTTGATATCGTTAAGCCTGACAGTTTTTGCTAAAATATCCCAGCATAGTGCATCTAAATTGGTATGCACTGCATATACACTGATAGTATTTTGAATCAGCCGTATTGTCATGAAACCATGAACACTGGATATGGTAATATTTTTTAATGAACGGAAAAACATGGGGTGGTGTGTTATAATACAATTACATTTTTTTTCAATGGCTTCATCAATGATCTGTGGGGATATATCCATAGCTATAAGAATTCCGGTAACATTACTTTCATCAAAAGCTATCTGTCGCCCGGAATTATCATATTCCTCCTGATACATTAGAGGAAACTCATTATCCAGAAAATCAAATAGCTGTTTATGAGGTATATTCATGCAATCTCCTTTTTATGCTAACCACTATCTGTGCTACATCAAGAGGGTTTTGTCCAGCAATATATAACAACGGATCATCATCAACAACAATCATAATCTGCGATTTATCAAAACCCGTGTTCATAAGTTCATCAGGAGCAGTCACCTGTATAACCGGCACATCCATAGCATGAGCTATCGCCCTGATGGCATTACTATTTTTTATACTTATAGCTGTGCGATAGTTACCTTTAATTTTCTGCATCATATCAGCAAGCGGATGTTCAACATTACATGCTGCGTCTTTTATCTTGAAGACTGAATCCTGATGGGTTATGATACCTCCCGGAAAGAGAGCAAAATCAGTTTGATTTATAGGATACGGAAGGGCATACCCAATATTGGATGAACCGCTCACAAGGATATCGCCGCACTGTGCAGCCTGAATAACAGAAAATGCTTGTTCTACCTCATGTATAACTTCTTCTTTATAGTTATTATTAACAATATCAACTAAATGATTGGTGGGACCATGCCCTTTACCCAATGGCAATGAAAATTGTATTGCTTTTGTAATAAATGCTTTTGCCTTTGCTATGGCTTCTATGGCGTTGTATCCATTAGCTAAATATGATGCAATCGCGGCAGAAAAGGTACATCCTGTACCATGTGTGTTTTGTGTATTTATTTTTGTGCCCTGCAAAATGGTATAGTCGTTCCCATCATAAATAACATCATCGGCACTATCATTCAGATGGCCGCCTTTTATAACGACATATCGCGCACCAGATGAATGAATTTGCTTTGCAACCTTTTTCATATCATCTATTGTTTGTATGGTTAAACCAGTTAAAACCTCAGCCTCATGGAGATTTGGAGTAACAACATGCGCCACCGGTAAAAGAAGATTAATCACAGCACTGATGGCATCGTGAGAAAGCAGTGTTGATCCGCCCTTTGCAACCATGACAGGGTCAACAACAGTATACGGTATGGAATATTTCTTTATATTCGATGCTACCAATGCAACAATCTCAGAGCTGGCAAGCATACCAGTTTTAGCCGCATGTATGGGGATATCAGATGCTACTGCATCAAACTGTTTTTGAATCATATCAAGAGGTACCGGCATATAATCACTTACACCCAATGTATTCTGTGCAGTGATTGCTGTGATAATCGTCATACCATAATTACCCAGAGCGGTTATTGTTTTTACATCCGCCTGTATACCGGCGCCACCGCCAGAGTCAGAACCAGCTATGGTAAGCACATTATTAATATATGATGCAGTATCCATATTCCATGTCATGGTATATCAACAGTTATACTACAATAAATGAGTTCTATATATAGTATAGGTGAAATCACAGTTTATAGGTAATAGGTACACCATAATTTTCAAGAAAAATTTGTAAAACCTATTACATTATTTTGCAGTTCTTGTTGTTACTATTATCTATACAACTATAGTCTTACCCTGCTTTTCTGTCATGGTGATGGTGCATGGTGTTTGCCCATTGACAATCCTTTTAGCTTGACTGATTTTTGATTATGTGTTCTGCTTTCTTAACTTTTTATGATTACTTCTTTTAGTTTGTTGTTTATTCATATTGTAAATTGTAATCGTTTGTGACAGCTATCTATTGCAACAAACATTTTTATATGCTCTGAGGAGTGTACTCCATGAACTACAATGAAATTTTTAAACTTACTGCTGATACACGCTGGAATGTAGTTGCTCAGGATGAAAATCTATGGCGCGTTGGTATCTACCATCCGGAATACAACAGTGCCCATGAAATTGACAGGTTAGAAAAGCACAGTTGCCCTGAACTTTTTATTTGTGTCAATGGACAGTGTGGCTTGCTATTGCGTGAAGGAAACTGGGAACATCAGCTCATCATGAACCCGCTTGAAGCTATTATGGTAACCAGTTATCACAATGGATTTAAGGTTGACAAAGATGGCTTTTTTATAGTAGCTGAACGTACTGATTTTACAACCAACTTTATTGAACGAGATAAACCGTGAAACCAGATGCAAATACAACGGTATACTGTATCATAGGCAATCCAGTAAGGCATTCATTGTCACCTGTCATGCACAATGTTGCCTTTGAACATCTTCATATAAATGCAATCTACGTTGCATTCCAACCACAGTCTGCACAAAAAGCAATTGAAGCAATGAAAACATTGGGGATACAGGGAGCAAGTGTAACGATACCGTTTAAGGTTGAACTGGCATCTCTATGCGATGAGGTTGACGATCTGGCACTGGAAATTGGTTCGGTTAATACTCTCATCAATGTCAATGGCAACATAAAAGGGTACAATACCGATGGCAATGGTCTCATCAAAGCGTTAGAGCATCATGCTGTTGATTATGTACATAAAAATGTTTTAATCATTGGCAACGGCGGTTCCGCAAGAGCTATCGCCTACACATTAGCACACAACAATGCACATATTATCATCTGTGGAAGGAATGAAAATAATGTGATGCATCTGGTACATGATCTACAGCATCATGGTATATCTGTCAATAGCTGTTTACTTCATGATTTGCACCCTGATACAACATTGCCTTTTGACATCATCATCAACACTACTCCCGTTGGCATGTCACCGCATGCGGATACCAGCCCCATTAATGAACATTGTATACATCCCCATCACATAATCGTTGATATCATTTATTCCCCGCGTGAAACCATGTTGATAAAAAAAGCACGTAATAAAGGTTGTAAAACCATAACCGGTGAATATATGCTGCTTTATCAGGCATGTATGCAGTTTGAGCTATGGACGGGAAAACCAGCCCCATTTGAAATTATGTATAACGCACTAACTCAGGCATTGCAGTAACCATGCTGCCGCCTTTTTTACAATCGCTTGTGAATAATGAATCGGTTCATTCAGCGCGCTATGTACACTATTCACCCGATGCTATTGTTACATTGCTGAGCCTGCTTCATAATCCGCATACAGCCATTAAAACAATACATATTGCCGGAACCAATGGTAAAGGTTCCACGGCATATATGATTGCTGCCATGTTGCAGGCAGCAGGTTACCGTGTTGGACTTTATACCTCGCCGCATCTTCTGCGGTATAATGAACGTATCACTGTCAATGGTAATGAAATAGCTGATGAAACAATAGCACATTTCAGCACTATCATTGAACAACTATGTACAAAGCATAATCTGCACATTACATTCTTTGATGCATTTACCGCCATGGCATTTTTGTACTTTCAAAACTCAGTTGATATTGCAGTTATTGAAACAGGACTTGGCGGAAGGCTTGACTCAACCAATGTTGTAACTCCTCTTGTGAGTGTTATAACACCCATTGCGTATGATCACACTGCAATACTGGGAAATACTCTGCAACAAATAGCATACCAGAAAGCGGGTATCATAAAACAAAACACACCTGTTGTTATTGCGCACCAGCATCCAGAAGCGCTTGCAACACTGCGGCATGAAGCGGCATTAAACAATGCACCCATTATTTTGTTTAATACCAATATTCACTGTTCAATAACATCAAATCATCCCGTGTTAACATGTGATGTTGTGTGCAATCATCCGCTGTTTGGCGGTTTGCAAAAATGTAGCAATGTCACCATCCCGTTAGCTGGGAGCTTTCAAGCATACAATGCTGCGGTTGCCATAGCTGCAGTTTTACTTTTAAAAAATTATTATTGGGCGATAGTCACTGATGATATAATCAAAGCTCTATCAACCATAACCATCCCGGGAAGGAGCCAGTTGTTTGGTGAAGATCCATTGATACTGTTTGACTGTGCACACAATCCGGAAGCGATGCAAACCACAGTAGAAGCCCTGATAAACACCTATTCCGGGTATGATTGTATATTTTGTGTAAGCTTTATGAACGACAAGGATATCCACTCTTTGCTAACTATCATACAGCGCTATACACAGCATCCAGTATATTATCTCCCCCTCAATGACAGCAGAAGCTATTACCCTGATGATGAAGTTATCAAAAACTATCATCTCATCATTACTGATGATATACATTTACCAGTAACTATCGCCAAAAAAAGCCCTGGAAAAACTATGGTGCTATTTACCGGTACATTCCGATTATATCCATTGGTTCAAACTATTCACAATGCTTGATGTGCATTAACACAGCAATGCATCGATATTGATAATAAAAATTCATCAATTGTCATTACTGCCAAATGTACGCACCTGAGCACTGTTCATAGATAATAACAATTATAAAAAATGGATGTGTTCAAAAAATATTTTATAATAATGTATTGATTTTAGTAATATTATTTTTTTATGATACAATTATATTATGGAATTCCCAATAAAAAAAGGATATGCCATATAAAAAAATTAATTTATAAAGGAGATTATTTAAAACAATGGATCTATCAGAACTATTACCCAAAGAACATCTAATTTCCATTAAGAGTACAGAAAAGCAACTGGTAATAAAAGAGTTAATTCACAAGTTGCAGGAATTAGGGAAACTGGATAATGCCGACAGGTATTATACACAGGTCATACATCGTGAAACACTGGAAAATACCGGTGTTGGTAATGGTTTTGCAATCCCGCATGTTCGCACCGATTCAGTCAAAAAATTGCTTACTGTATTTGGAATATGTAATGAACCAATTGAATACGAATCGTTTGATAAACAGCCGGTTAAATATGTCATGCTCAGCATATTTCCCACATCACTCAGCACCAAGTATCTTTACCTGGTTGGTATGATGGCGCGAATATTTTCAAGCTCAGAGAAACGAAGTAAAATCGATGAAGCACGAACACCGTCAAAAATATATCCAATACTAACAAAAGAAGCAAAACTTTATTTTGAATCGCTAACCGAAATCAATAAGGAAGATGAACATATTGAGAATCTTTCTGGCATTCCTTCCACTGACCTTGACCTGCTCATACGGCTTGACCAGCTTTACCGCCTGTATGATACCGGCGATACATCCGAAGCATTAACAAGAAAGATTAATGAATTACGGAAATTTATTGATAACCGCTCACTTTCATATTATGAACGTATGAGAAAAAAATGTCAAAATCCTTTTGCCATTCTGGAAAAAAATGCCTGCGGTGGATGCCACATGGTTATACCGCCAGTTGAAATGGCAAAGATTAAATCTAAAAAGCACCTTGCAGTGTGCACCTATTGTGGAAGGTTTTTAATCACAGTATAAAATAGTATAAAAATGTTTAATCATTATATTATAACAGGTATCTGAAACGGTAACAAAACCATTCTTTTATAAGTTGTGTAGACGATCTTCGCTGGTATTGCTCAAATACTATCTCTTTACTTTGTTTAATATCTTTTAAAAACTGTTTCTTCATCTTATTCCCAAAATTCTGATCAAGAACAATAGCATTAACCTCAAGATTAGCATTAAAACTGCGTCTATCTAAATTTGTTGAACCTACTGTTGACCATATATCATCTATAACAGCGGTTTTTGCATGTAATACCGTTGGGATATATTCATAAATACGGATATGATTTTTAAGAAAACGTTTATAAAGGTATCTGCTTGCATATTGAACAAATGGGATATCACTAACCGAGGGTAATAGTATCCTGACATCTACACCTCTCTTTGCTGCATGGATCAATGCCCTGCTAATTTTACTATCAGGGACAAAATACGCATTTGCTATATAGATATATTTTTGTGCATTGGCAATTGCTGCTAAATATGTCTGGTAAATCGGCTTTACATTTTTACGAGAATAACTGCTTAAAACCAATACAATAGTATCACCTTTATGATTAATAACAGGAAAATACCTGGCTATATCAACAAGAGCGCCGCCCTGTCTATGCCAGTTTTCCAGAAAAAAATACTCTAAATCACGTACTGCTGGCCCTTCAATTTTCAGGTGAGTATCCCGCCAATTTTCACCTCCATATTTTTCTCCGGCATATTCATTCCCTATATTCATCCCACCTACAAATGCTGTGCTGCCATCTACAACCATGAGTTTACGGTGATCTCGTAGATATAAATTGAAATATTTACGCCAGGGTATAATGGGATGGAACTCAATTAATTCAACTTTGTTTTTTCTCAAATATTCAAAAAGCTCGCCAGAAGTATTAATGCACCCCACAGCATCATAGATGATATTAACATCTACACCTTTCTTTGCCTTTGCTGCTAACTTACGTGCAACTTTCCAGCCAATATCATCACTATTAAAAATATATGTTTCAAGATTAATACTTAATGTTGCACTATCAATAGCAGCAAATAATTCATCAAAAAATAAATCGCCATTGTTGATAAGGGTAACCTTATTGCCGCCTGAAAATCCGGATATACCATACTTTTTTATTGACTTTAAAAATTTAGGTAAAAAAAATCTATTTTTGATTTTATGTATAACATCACTATAACTGATTCTATGTCCTGAACCTTTGAATCTATGGTTTAAACGTCCATGGGTTTTCTTTTGTGATTTTTTCATGAAATGAGAACATATTTTTATTTATAATGAACAACTTCAGGAGTATTTATATCTCCAACTGTTCCATTTTTCTCAGGTTTAAAATAGATTGTTTGGTTCTTGATGCCAGCATACACCTTATGGCATCCTTTAAATTTCCCATTTAATATCTCAACCGCCAATCTGTCTTCAATCTCGTTTTGCACAGCTCTTCTAAGATATCGCGCACCATATTTGTCATTAAAACCTTTACTGACAAGATAGTTCTTTACTTTATGCGATACTAACAGTTCAATGCCCTGCTCTGTTAAATGTTCATTGACCTCCTGTAATAATAAATCAAGAATCTGCCGTATATGGTGCTCATTCAACTTATGGAAATGGACAACTGCATCAATTCTATTTAAAAATTCCGGACTGAATAATCGTTTAACTTCTTCGTCAACATTCTGGAATTGAATTTGATTGGCATTGATTTCATTAAATCCCATCTTACCTATCTTTTGGAATTCACGATTACCAGCATTAGAGGTCATAATAATAACAGTATCCACAAAGCTTGTTACAGAACCAAAATTATCGGTAAGTTCGCCTTCTTCAAGTACCTGTAATAATATATTGAATACATCAGGATGGGCTTTTTCAATTTCATCAAATAGTATCACGGAATATGGCCTGCGTTTTACCTTTTCAGTTAATTGTCCTCCTTCTTCGTACCCAACATATCCGGGAGGAGCGCCAATTAAACGCGATACAGAATGTTTTTCCATAAATTCGGACATATCAAACCTGATAAGGGCATCGTCATCATCAAATAAAAACTCGGCTAATGCTTTAGCCAATTCAGTTTTCCCAACACCAGTAGGGCCAAGAAAAATAAATGAACCAATAGGCCTTTGAGCACTTCGCAGCCCCGTGCGAGAGCGTCGTATTGCCCTGCTGATGACATTGATTGCATTATCCTGTCCAATAATTCGCTTATGGAGCTCCTGCTCCATCTGTAATAATTTCTGGGATTCGGACTCCTCAAGCTTTTCTACAGGTATTTTTGTCCATTGTGCAACAACGGTAGCTATCTGTTTTTCATCAACTACCACTGCATAGTCATTGATGCGCTGCTGCCAATCGCTTATCTTCTGTGAAAGAAGAGCTTTTCTTTCAATGATTGTGTCACGGATTGATGCTGCCTGTTCATATTCCTGAGCCTTAACAAGATTATTTTTACGATCATTAAGCTCTTCAATCTCCTGTTCTAATAATTCAATATCAACAGGCCTTTCACAGTTTTCCAATCTTGCCTTTGAACCTGCTTCATCAATAACATCTATTGCCTTATCCGGTAAATATCTATCATGTATATATCTGTTTGCATACAGAACAGCTTTCCTGATAGCTTCATCGGTATAGCGCACCTTATGGTGAATTTCATAGCGCTCTTTTAATCCAAATAAAATTTCAACAGCTTCATCAGCCGTTGGTTCATCTACCATAACTGTTTGAAAACGCCGTTCAAGTGCAGCATCTTTTTCAATGTATATACGATATTCATTGAGTGTTGTTGCTCCAATACACTGGAGCTCACCACGTGCCAGCGCTGGTTTTAAAATATTAGCAGCATCGATAGCTCCTTCAGCAGCTCCCGCACCTATAATGGTATGAAGCTCGTCAATAAAAAGGATAACATTGTCCGAGCCTTTTATCTCTTTCATGATGCGTTTTAAACGTTCTTCAAATTCGCCACGATATTTAGTACCAGCTACAACAGAAGCTAAATCCAATGATAATACTCTCTTGTTAAAAAGAGGTTCAGGCACATCATGATGAATAATACGCTGTGATAATCCTTCCACAATTGCAGTTTTACCTACACCAGCTTCACCAATCAGTACAGGATTATTTTTTGTTTTACGGGATAAGATGCGGATTACTCGTTCTATTTCAGTATCACGCCCTATTACAGGGTCCAATTTATCTTCAGCAGCCAATCGTGTTAATTCAATGGCAAACTCATCCAGGGTAGGTGTTTTTGTTTTATCATTACCTTTTTGCTGTGTGCTCCCATCAGGAGTAACACCCAATATCTTCTGTACTTCACTTTTCAAAACATTATAATCTATACCTGCACGGATAAGCGTATCAATGCCAGAGCATGTTCCATCCCTGAAAATAGAAAGCAAAAGATGTTCTGTACCAACATAGTTGTTTTTCAATTTACGAGCTTCATCTTTTGCTATTTCAATAATCCGGGTAAAACGAGCACTCAGCGGAAGATTGCCCAGTATTATTGTAGAACCTGACCTCCGAATTGACTGCTCTATATTTCTGCGTAGTATTTCAAAATTTACTCCCATATTTTTCAATATGCGTGCAGCGACGGAGTCATCATCCTTTAACAGGGCAAGCATAATATGTTCCGGCCCTAAAGCATCAGAATTTAACCGCCGCCCTTCTGCCTGTGCCAGAACTTCTAATACTTTTCGTGACCTCTTGGTATAGTCAAACATCTTTTTTTACTCCTTATCTCCGAATCTCTTTCGAAGATATGCTGCTCTGAAGGAATCACCTTCTTCAGATGTGGCAAAAATTTTTCCTGCTATTTTCTGAAGATGTGATACCTGTATATGTATCATTAAATCATTAATTGCAGAAAGTTCAATATTTTTTAATACGGATAATACAACACCCAGCCGAATAAGCGATAAATGCTCAATAGCTTCCGCATAATTCATTGTCCTTGAAAATGCAACAATTGCATATGATCTCCAGATCATATCTTCCAGCATATCTTTATGATGCTGATAATATTCTTCACGGGCATTATTTTCAAGATCAATAATAATACTGATAACCTTATCAACTTCTTCTATAATATCTATCTCAGATTTTCCTAATGTTGCTTTATTGCTGACGATATATATGCTACCTACTGTTTTTGTTGCATCATGGACAATTCCTTTTATCTGAGCCTGATATTCACGTACAATCTTAATAACCTCACCCATATTTTTTGTTGCTGTCAACATGGGCAAATGCAACATTGCTGAAACACGCAATCCTGTCCCCACATTTGAAGGACAGGTGGTTAAAAATCCAATATCATCATTGAAAGCATATGAAATGTACTTGTTTAATTCATCATCAATTTCATCGGCTAATTTGAAAGCTTCCAGCATCTGTAATCCAGGTTTTATAACCTGTATACGTATGTGGTCCTCTTCATTTATAAGAATGGAAAAATTTTGCTGATGATCAAAAACAACAGAGCTGTAATCACTTAATTCCATCTCATGAGTGATGATATCACGTTCACATAAAAAACGTCGGTCATCAGAACTGCAATCACGCAGATTAACAAATTGAGTATTTTGAAATAACGTTGAAGCAATAACAGCCTGTCGCACTATGGTTTCCAGTATGGTTATATCAGATTCCCGCATTTTAGTGGCAAAAGGTAACGATGGCAAATTTCTTGCAAACCTTACACGGGTTGTCATAGCAACATCTGCCAGAGGACCTATTCTTGCCCAGAAGGGTGATTGTTCCAACAACTGTTCAAACATTATGCCCCCTGTTGATTTTTCAGTTTTATTATCTCATCTCGTAATTTTGCTGCTTCTTCATAATTTTCATTTTCTACTGCAACTTCAAGCATATTTTCAAGGTCATGAAGCGATAACGTTGCAACATTTTTCAAACGCATTGAATCAAGCATTACCTTTGATTTTCTATGCTCTATATATTTCAGTGGCATTTTCCCAATATGAAATGTTGAACCATGATATCCTGATAAGATTGGTGTTAAAGCTTCCTTAAATGAGCTATAGCAATCTGCACAACCCAGCTTCCCTGTTCGTTTATAATCTATGAGTGTCCATCCACAGGTGGCACAGGTGTTACTATCAACCATATCATTCATATCATTCATATCCTTTACATCCAGAAAGGACATCATATCAGAAACCGTAAGAGAAAAACCACCGCCGTGTGAGCTTAGACCCATATCGCGGGCACAGTTATCACACAAATGAACTTCAGTTTTTTCATTCCTGATAATCTCAGTCAAATGGACTGTTGCTTCTCTTAGTTTACACCGTTCACATATCATAGTTCATCTTCCATAGTAACTATCAAACACTTACACATCCTTTCATCATATAGTATACTATAAAATAAGTTTATATGCAAGCCCATTTTTAAATCATTTTAATAAAATTTTATCTTTTTACTAAAAATTACCAAAATATATTGACATTATAGAATGATAGTATATTGAGTGAGCAATCGGGTCAAACCGATTTATTTTTTTTTATGGGATATACTTTATGGCAGTATCAAAAAAATTACAAACATTGATAGAACAGGATAATCAATATCTTTTTCAAAATTATGGCACCCGGTTACCGGCTTGTTTTATAAAAGGGAAAGGGAGCGAACTCTTTGACCAGGATGGCAAACGGTATATTGACTTTTTTGCCGGGATTGCAGTCAATTCGTTGGGATATAATCACCCGGCATTGAATAGCGCTCTACATAAACAGATTGATGCTATTATGCATTCATCAAATTGGTTCTTCAACAAACAGCAGATAGAAGCCGCTCAATTGCTTTCGGAAACATCATTCCCGGGCAAAACCCTTTTTACAAACAGCGGCACCGAAGCTAATGAAGCTGCAATAAAATTAGCACGAAAATATGGAATATCCCAATCCAATGATAAGTATCATATCATATCGTTCACAAACTCATTCCACGGCAGAACGTTTGGTGCCATGTCGGCAACTGCTCAGGAAAAGATTCGTTCAGGGTTTGGCCCGATAGTTCCTGGTTTTATCTATGTGCCGTTTAATGATGTCACACAATTTAAAAAGACACTGGAAGCCAATAAAGGAAAAATCTGCGCAGTGATAACCGAGCTTGTTCAGGGCGAAGGTGGCATAACAGTTGCCGATAGTTACTTTATAAAAGAAATCAGCTCATTATGTAAAGAGAACAATATTTTATTAATAATTGATGAGGTACAGACGGGTATTGCCCGTACTGGCAAGATGTTTGCCTATCAGCATTATGACATACAGCCTGATATCATATCGCTTGCTAAAGGTCTTGGAGGTGGTGTCCCTATCGGTGCCATTCACGCTCAAAATATTTTGGTGGAATTTTTTCCAAAGGGAACACACGGGACAACCTTTGGCGGCAATCACCTGGCTGCTGCAGCAGCAAAAACTGTTCTGGAACATTGCAAAAAAGAATCCTTGCTCAACAATGTCAATACCATGGGCAAACTTATTGTAGAGAAACTATCGCTTATGAAAAAAAAATATCCTACCCTTATTATTGATGTGCGGGGTATTGGTTTGCATATTGGAATTGAGCTTTCAATGGCAGGGCAACCCATTGTTGTTGAAGCATTAAAAAAAGGTTTAATTATCAACTGTACTGCCGAAAAGGTAATTAGAATAATGCCGCCTTTGACCATTAACAAAAAACTTGTTACTGAGGGGTTGTCTATCCTTGATAGTATTTTTGCAGGAGTAACAGCATGATTGGTAAAATTCCTAAGGTAAAAACAAAAGATTTGCTCAGTATTACAGACTTTTCTAAAGAAGAAATTATTGCTATCTTTGAATATACACAAAAGATGAAAGACGAACTTAACCATGGCAAAACACACAATTTTCTTGAGGGTAAAACACTGGGGATGATTTTTGAAAAGACATCAACCCGTACACGAGTTTCGTTTGAGGTTGCAATGTTTCAGCTGGGCGGTTATGCATTGTTTTTAAGCAGAGACGATATACAGTTAGGACGTGGAGAAACAGTTGGTGACACAGCTAGAGTTTTATCACGCTATTTAGATGGAATCATGATACGATGTTATGCTCATGCAACAGCGCTGGAATTAGCTGAAAATGCAACCATACCGGTGATAAACGGGCTAACCGATATGTTTCATCCTTGCCAGGCATTAGCTGATTTTTATACAATTTACGAGCACAATAAAAATTTTAAAAATGAGAAATTGGCATTTGTTGGTGATGGTAATAATGTTGCTCAATCGCTCATGCTTACCGCAGCTATGCTGGGTGTAAACTTTGCGCTGGCATGCCCTAAAGGATATTATCCTGCAAAAAATGTAGTTGAGATGGCTTTTTCAATAGCTTCAAAATCAGGCAGTGTTATTACTCTGACAAGTGATATTGCACTGGCGGTTGAACAGGCTACTTATCTTTATACTGATGTGTGGGTTAGCATGGGGCAGGAAAAGGAAGCGTCTCGACGGAGAAAAAATTTTGCAAAATACAAAATAACAATGAAGATTCTGGATAAATGTGCTCCCAATTGCAAAGTAATGCACTGCTTACCTGCCCACCGCGGTGAAGAAATTACCGATGAGGTCATAGATTCACCCCAATCCATAGTATTGGATCAGGCCGAGAACAGGCTCCATGTACAAAAGTCTATTTTATGTGCTTTAATGGCAAAATAGTACTGCACTTAATTGTATCCATTTTTTCTATAAACAGCAACACGGTTTCTTCCGCTTTGTTTAGCCTGATATAATGCCTCATCGGCATGTTTTATGATCATTTCCAGCTCTTCGTCTATATCCGCCAATGAGGCAATCCCTGAGCTTATGGTTACTGTTATTAAATGGTCATTGTCGTTAAATGTACATTCCTCCACTATATTCTTGATCCTTTCAGCTACTATCACAGCATCATCTGGCATTGTCTCAGGCAAACAGATGATAAACTCTTCGCCACCATACCGTGCATAGATATCCAGGGTACGTAGCTGTGATACAACCTTTTGTGCTATTTTTTTTTAAAATATCATCACCTTTAAGATGTCCATAGGTATCATTGATATTTTTAAAATGATCGAGATCAAATATAATAATGGAAAAAGGACGATTAACTCTCCTGGCACGTGCTAATTCACGCGAAGCTGTTTCAAAAAAATATCGCCTGTTTGCAATGCTTGTTAATTCACATGAACTTGTGCAGTTTTTACTATAACCATCAATATTTAGCTTGACTATAATGCCCTATACTTCAACGTACCAATATACTATTAAGAATTATGTAAATTACTATCGTTTGCTATTGAGGTACAGTATGAGTATTAAAAAAGTTGTGCTGGCATACTCCGGTGGACTTGATACTTCGGTTATTGTTAAGTGGCTGCTGGAAACATATAAATGCGAGGTCATCTGTTTTGCTGCAGACGTTGGACAGGAAGAGGAACTCAATGGATTGGAACAAAAAGCAATCAATACCGGTGCATCAAAATGTTATATCGAAGATTTAAAAGAAGAGTTTGTTCGCGATTTTATTTTCCCCTGTATTAAAGCAAATGCAATCTATGAAAATAGATATTTGCTTGGCACATCCATAGCGCGCCCTGTTATTGCAAAAAAACAGGTACAGATAGCGTTACAGGAAGGCGCTGATGCAGTATGTCATGGAGCAACGGGAAAAGGCAATGATCAGGTACGCTTTGAGTTAACCTTCAAAGCACTGGCACCACAGCTAAAAATCATAGCCCCATGGCGTGAGTGGAATTTAACTTCACGTTCATCGCTTTTTGATTATGCAGCAAAACACAATATCCCCGTTCCGGTAACAAAAGATAAGCCTTACAGTATGGACAGAAATTTGCTTCATATTTCCTATGAAGGTGGCATACTGGAAGATCCGTGGCGCGAACCTGACGAGAGCATGTTTCTATTAACTCAATCACCCCAAAAAGCACCGGATAAACCAACTTATATAGAAATAGATTTTGAACACGGCACACCTGCTGGCATTGATGGTAAAAGGTTGGACCCCGTTACCCTTATGAAAACTTTAAATAAAATTGCAGGGGAAAACGGTGTGGGCAGGATAGATATTGTTGAAAATCGTCTTGTTGGCATAAAATCACGTGGCGTGTACGAAACCCCTGGGGGAACCATTTTGCATGTAGCCCATCGCGATCTTGAAGCTATAACACTGGACAGAGATACTCAGCATTTAAAAGACAGGTTGGCAATAGAATATGCTGAGCTTGTTTATAACGGATTGTGGTTTACAAAACGTCGGGAGGCACTGGATGCATTTATCAATGAATCTCAGAAGAATGTGACGGGCACTGTTAAGGTAAAACTTTTTAAAGGAAGCTGCATGGCTGTAGGACGCAAATCACCCGTGACTTTATACGAGCCAGACATAGCTACATTTGACGATAGTGCTCTCTATGACCACAGAGACGCAACAGGCTTTATAAACCTTTTTGGTTTACAAACAAAAATTGAAGCGTTATTAAACCTAAAAAGAAAATAATATGGGCGATAGTTCCTTAAATATGGTAGAGTCTACTTATGTTGACCGAGTGCGCAATCATTCTTTATTTAAAGAATCATGGATAGCATTTGCAAGCGATTATCCCCCATCACACTGTTTATTAGACTTCAACCAACTGCCATCAACTGATGTAGCATTGCACGGTGGCGATTTAGGATTTGCTTTATTATGGATTGTTCAATCAGTATTAATGAGATGCGTTTACTTTGATATAAACCAGTTACAACCATGGGAAATACCAGCATTAACACCGGTTACAATAGGTGCCATGGCTCACACCGAACCTGATACTGCAAGAATGACAGCAC
>Ga0208196_1000212_pt1 | contig 83970 bp, 78 predicted proteins | sample AD_JPNNA7_MetaG_FD_184443 | JGI IMG/M metagenome (GOLD analysis project Ga0208196, IMG submission 184443) | Active sludge microbial communities of municipal wastewater-treating anaerobic digesters from Japan - AD_JPNNA7_MetaG (SPAdes) (version 2) | ecosystem: Engineered > Bioreactor > Anaerobic...
CACCGCCAAACGCCACATTGACCTCTGGATCTATCAGCCGCAGGAAGGGCTGGATGGACTCAGCCCCGCCGATTATGCTGCCAAGGACAGCGCTGGAATGCTGGCCTGGCTCGGCGGATTCCAGTTTCCTGCCAATTTCCCCATGACCTATCTTCTCCAAAAACTCCAGCTGCCGCACGATGAATATGAAGAACCGGAAACCCCGGAAATGGTGGCATTCGGATTCTTCGACGCCGTGATAACCCAAGACTGGCAAAAGCTGCGCGCTTTCACCATCAATGACCGGGAAGACCGTGACTTGGCAGAACGCTATACCAGGCTTGTTTCCGAGATACCTGAGCTGAAAAAGGTGAACCGTTACGAAATCCTGCACGCCGGGGCCGCCGATGACGGCGTGAGCGCGATGGTGGTGCTGGACTTGGGCGGAAAGTTGATCTGGGCGGTCCTGCTCACTTCAGCGGAAGGCCGCTGGAAAGTCCGACAGAACCTCAATGGCGGTCCCCATCTCTATTACGGGCAAAACAAACTTTTCCACAAACTGGCGGAACACCTTGCTCAGGGCGAAGCCGAAGCGGCCTGGGACCTAATCAGGAAAAACCTGCCCCTCTATCCTGACTGTGCTGATCTCTATTACTACCGCGCGCTTTACTGGCAATTGGCAAGGCAGTTTGACAAGGCCAAAGAGGACCTGCGCAACTCCCTGGCCCTGGACAATCATTTCTTCGCTGCTGGTTTCGCGCTCTCGGCGCTTTATCTGAATGACAGGGAACTGGAACAGGCGAAGGAACTGCTTTCCTGGCTGGCTGCCGACCGCCCCGATGACCTTAATGTGCGCAACAATCTGGCCGCCTGTGAAGCTGGCCTCGGTAACATTTCCGCCGCCCAGGCCATCTGGCGTGAACTGTTGAAAATCGCTCCCAACTATGAACCAGCCCTCAAAAACCTTGAACGCTACCCAGGCTGAACAGGCCAAATGGATGAAACGGGCCATCAGAGCCGCTGAAAAAGCGCGCGGGACCTGTTCTCCAAACCCCTTTGTGGGAGCCGTGATCGTAAAAAACGGCAAAATGATAGCTGAAGGCTGGACCCAGAGTTACGGCGGTGACCACGCCGAGGTCCAGGCCCTTGCCAAGGCTGGGAAAGATGCCCGGGCTGCGGATATGTATGTAACCCTGGAACCATGCTCCCATCAGGGAAAAACCCCGCCCTGCACCCAGGCCATCATCACGGCTGGAATCAAACGGGTCTATCTGGGAATCTTGGACCCCAATCCCCTCGTGCATGGCAAAGGCGTTTTGCAACTGCAAGAGGCGGGCATTGAAGTATTCTCAGGAGTTCTGGCGGAAGAGATTTCCCGCCAGTTGGAATACTATTTCTGCCGCGTTCACAATCGCCGTCCCTTCGTGATCTGGAAAGCTGCGCTGTCACTGGACGGTAAATACGCCGCGCAGGACGGCTCTTCACGCTGGATCAGCGGGGAGCGTTCCCGTGAACAGGTCCACCGTCTGCGTCAGGAAGCTGATGTGGTGCTTACAGGGATTGGCACGGCCCTGGCAGACGATCCGCTGCTCAATGTCAGGCTTAAAAATGCTTTCAAACAGCCTCTGCGTGCCGTCTTAGACCCTTTGTTGAAGCTGCCTCCGGATTCACGCATCGCCCGCAGCATGAACGACTTTCCCACTCTTGTCTTTTGCGCGCGGGGCAAAGAACACACAATGCGGGCCAAAATCCTTGCCGCCCTGGGCGCAAAGATCCAGCCGGTCACCGCCATTGGCAATATCCTCAGCCTGCAAGAGGTGCTGGGCATCCTTCATCAACAGGGTCATTGCCTGGTGCTTCTGGAATGCGGCAGCAAACTGGCTTCGGCTTTTTTCGCGGCGCGCTTGGTGGACAAATGCCTCATCTTTTACGGGCCCAAGCTGTTGGGTGGAAACAAAGCCATGCTTGCAGAACTAAACCTGCCCGATATTTCATCCGCTCTAAATCTTCAAGACCTGTCCTGCAAATCCAGCGGTGAAGACCTGATGGTGAGCGCGTATCCTGTTTATGACTGGCATGGCGACAGTTCCTGATTATCCTTTAATCAAATGCCGTCCTAATGGCAGAACCTTTTATTAACAAGCTATTCAAGGAGGAATAGATGAAAATAGTACATTTTGACAAAGTCGCCCTTGAACCCGTCAACGCTGAAGGGGCTGAGGGGACCAAGATCCGCTGGCTGATCGGGCAGAAAGACGGCGCTCCGAATTTCGCCCTGCGGTTGTTTGAAGTGGAGCCTCAAGGCCACACGCCTTACCATGTTCATGATTGGGAGCACGAAGTTTACGTGCTTTCCGGCATCGGGGTGCTGCAAACCGAAAACGGCGAACTGACTTTCAAGGCGAACGACGCCATCTATGTTGATCCCGGTATGCCCCACGCTTTCAAGAATACCGGCACGGACCTGATGAAATTCCTCTGCATCATTCCTCACGAGCAGCCGGTGCTGAAAAAAACACTCAACCCCTTCGCGGACGAAACCGCCAACAACTGTTAGGAAGTGAAGATGCCAAACGCCAAGAACCTGAAATTCCTGAAAGACCTGGTTTCCGCGCCCAGCCCCTCCGGCTTTGAAGGCCCTGCCCAAAAAGTGGTGCGTGATTATCTGAAACCCGTGGCAGACAAGATCACGATCGACCGCAACGGCAATCTCATCGCCCTCAAAAAGGGTAGCGGCAAGCTGAAAGTGATGGTGGTGGGCCATGCCGACGAAATCGGGCTGATCGTGAACCACATTGACGAACAGGGCTATATCTACGTGAAATCCCTCGGAGGTTTTGATGTCAATTTGCTGCCCGGATTACGTTTGGACATCCATCATCAGGGAAAGGTGGTGCGTGGGATAATCGGCAAAAAGCCCATCCACATGATGCGCGGAAGCGACGAAAGCCCCAAGCTGAAAATGGAAGACCTCTGGATCGACATCGGCGTTTCGAGCAAAGAAGAAGCCCTGAAGAAAGTAGCCATCGGAGACGTTATCATCTACCACAGCGAATTTGAGCAGCTTTCCGACGACCTGATCGTCTCCAAAGCCACTGACAACAAGGTGGGGGTGTATGTTGCAGCCGTAGTGATGCAGGAATTGGCAAAGAAACAGATTACAGCCTCTTATTACGCTGTTTCCAGCGTGGGAGAGGAAACCACCATGCGCGGCGCCCGCACCAGCGCCTGGCAAATCGAGCCTGACATCGCCCTGGTGGTTGATGTTACTTTCACTTCCGACATTCCCGGCACGGACAAGCGCGTGATAGGAGACATTTCCCTGGGCAAAGGCCCCACTCTCAGCATCGGCGCGGCTTTGCATCCTGCTGTGCACAAACGTCTGCTTGAAATAGCCAAAAAGCACAAGCTCCCCATTCAGATGGAGATAGCCCCAGGCCGCACAGGAACCGACGCTGACGCCATCCACGACCTCAAAAGCGGTGCCGCGACTGCCGTTATCGGAATTCCCAATCGCTACATGCATTCGCCCAACGAAGTGATTTCTCTGAAGGACCTGGACACTGCGGTTAAGCTTATCACCGAGTTCGTGCTCTCCCTGGACGACAAATTCAAACTGGAACGCTAAACAATACAGCCTTAACAAATAAACATCGAAGCCCGCTGAGGAACCCTTCGGCGGGCTTTGCATTTATTAACTCGATCTTATTGGGCTCTCTTTCAAACCGGGTGAATAACGCCTTGAAGCGGAGGATGATAGCGTCGGTGTGAAGTAGCTGGATACCCCGCAAAGGAGCGAAGCTAAGCCATCAGGCTGTTAAGGCCGTTTCATGTGACCTTGACGCGCCTCCCGAACAATTCCCTCGTTCAATGCGGGAATCATACGAGGGGTTTAGGAAAGGGATGAAAGCAGGCGTTCAGGTCGCGACTGTCAGTTATTAACGACGGGTTTTATGATAATATCTGTTGACGCAAAAGCCGCCACGGTATTTTTGGGTCTGTTATAGCAAAAAATAATGTGAATAACCCAAGGAGATAGTGATGTCCAAAGACAACCGTCGTGGCAAAGGTGTGAAAAACCTCCCCAATCACGGGCGGGGTGAATGCCCTGTCTGCCACCGCACCGGGATCAAGTTACTTACCGAGATCAAGGTCGGCGAGAAGACCGTTAAAGTTTGCAAAAACTGTAAGAACATCGCCGCTGCGCGTCTCAGCGCCTGACGCGGCCACTTTCTATAGATTCAGATCGCCCCTTGACAAGCTTTTGGGGTGATCTGAATTTTTTTGAGCAATGCGCGCCATCAAAGCCCTCGGGCAGAATTTTCTGAATCAGCCGGAAATCGCGCGAAAAATCGTGGAGCTTGCCGGTATCCAGCCTGGAGAAACGGTTTGGGAGATAGGGCCCGGCCATGGCATTCTCACCAGAGCCTTGTTGGCAGCCGGGGCAAGGCTGCGCGCGTTTGAGCTGGACAGGAGGTTGGAAGCGCCTTTGCGTGATGAGTTCGGCGATTCCCTCGAACTGGTGATGGGTGACGTGCTGAAGCAGGATTGGGATAAAGCCCTGGCGGAATGCTGCCAACCGCTGAAACTGGTTGCCAACATTCCCTACAACATCACCTCTCCTCTTTTGGCCAGGCTGGAAACTCACCACCAGGCATTCACTTCAGCCACTTTGATGGTGCAAAAGGAAGTGGCGGAGCGAGTTTGCGCGAGTCCGGACTGCAAGGCTTACGGAGTGATGACCCTGCGTCTGCGGAGGATTTTCGACGCAGAGATTTTGCTTGATGTTCCCCGAAAGTATTTCAGCCCTGCCCCCAATGTCGATTCAGCAGTGCTTTCCCTCAAACCCAGAGCTGTTCCAGCCGTTATCCCCGACCTGGCCAAATATCTCAAGCTGATCGAACTGGCCTTCGCCCACCGGCGCAAAACCTTGCGGAACAATCTTGCCAGCCTGCTGGACAGAGATGGCCTCAACCGGCTTCAGCAGCAAAGCGGCATCGATCTCACCCGCCGCGGAGAAACCCTGAGTGAAGCGGAGTTTATTGCTCTCAGTTCTTTGCTTTAGCTGCTGCCTGCTCGCGTCCCAGGTCAATCTGCTCGATTTCAGCTATTCAAGCAGCAACGCTTCCCGCAACCTGGAAAACAATCTCCGTTGCCAGCTTGCCCCTTTCAAAGCCTCTCTGATGCAGATAAACGCCCAATCCTTCGGCGAACAGCGGCTGAATTTCTCCCAACGCAGCCGTCGGTCCCTTCTGAATCTGGACCTGGCTTTCGACCGCGGACTTTTTAGACACAACGTTCAATCCGGCTACGAATACCTTTACGATTCCAGCGAACTGGATGAGGATTTCCAGCCTTACCGCAATAAAACAGGATTTTTGGGTTATTCTTTGGAAATCCAACCTGCGGACAGCCTGCTCTTCGAAGCTGGAGTGCAAGGCCTGATCCGCTCTGAGGAAGACCGCTATCTTCTGGATTCCAAAATCAACAGCCAAGGCTATCTGGTGCATGGCAGGGCAACCGCCTCAACCGGGCTCTGGAACTCCCGCGCCGGACTAAACGCCGCTTTCGAGCGCAAGACAATGGATTGGGAATTTTATCAGACGGGTTCCCTTTCCGCCTGGCTGAACCACCAGAGCCAAAGCCTGCTCTTCAACAACAATTTCAGCCTCTCGCGGCGGTATGATGACATTTATGTGCTGCTGCCGGACGTCGGAGGCAGGGGTCATTATGACCTCGACGACAGGCAGAAACGCAGTTCGCTGGTTTATTCTGGCAGCCTCGAGTATGAGCCTTGGGAGATCCTGCGTCTCAGCCTGCTGGAGAATTTCAGCAGGAAAATCACCGATCTGGCCCAAAACACTATGCGCAACAACACTGACCTTGAGAACCAAGCTTCGCTCTCGCTTGAGCTGAAACCCTGGTCACGCCTTGGCTGGACATCCACTTTCAGCCACGGATACGGCCTTAAGACCTTCGCCCAGGCCCAAACCAGCCGCCAGCTTGAAAACCGCTTCCTTTCCTCACGCCTGAATTGGGAATACACAGACGGCGACACTCTGTCTGCAGCTTTTGCTGTGGACTTGCAGCGCAGCACCTTTCCGGACGACCAGAACCGCTGGGACAACGATCTGCGCCATATCAGGCTCAACTTTACCAACGCCCATTACTGGAAAGACCGCCTCAAAATCAGCAACGGCTTTTTCTGGAATATAACAGACGACGTATATCTGGACGGCCTGCTCTCCTGCAACAACAAACAGACCTCCAGCTACGTTTACAACCCCTCCTGCGCTTTGCTGATCGGCGACCGGCTGCTTTTCAACCAGAACTACCTGGTCCGGGCCGATTATACCAGTTACATGTACGATCCCACGGACAAAGCGTTTTATCGCCAGTTGGAAATGGAATACAAACTGGTGTTCGACAGCTTTCCCTTCGCCGCCCGCTCCCAAGACCAGCGCTGGCTGCTGCTGCCTTACCGCACCAACGATGGAAACGCCCTGCTGGCTGACCTCAGTTTTGGGTTCGAGCGCAACGAATACGCCGATTACAACGGACAGGAATATGTGATCGGATTTAAAAACACCCGCTACTCGGCAGCTTTCACACTCAAACACGACATCCAGGACCTCTACTACATCATCCAACCCCGATACACTTGGGGAACCTGGATAGAATACAATCTTTTGCTGGGGCTGGCTTGGAAATTCACAGACTCCTCGCTGTTGGAATTTTCACTAAACCCCGTGGGTGATAGTCTTTCCAACCTTGACTGGCGCAGTTCCGTGAGCTTGGGAGCGCGTTTCTGATGAGTGCAGAACACTCAGCCTGGATGAAGCTTGCCCTTGAGGAAGCAAACCTGGCCCGCTCTGAAGATGAGATCCCGGTTGGGGCGGTATTGGTGAAAGGCGGTGAGCTGATCGCTGCTGAACACAACCGCACCCGCCAATTGAAAGACCCCCTTGCCCACGCCGAGAAATTGCTCATTGACAAAATCCTCGCATCCAAAATCAAGTACCTGCAGGATTACACCCTGTATGTAACTTTGGAACCCTGTTTGATGTGTGCCGGAATGATGATCTGGAGCCGGCTGGGCACTTTGGTGTATGGCGCTTCAGACCCGAAAGCCGGAGCTGTGGGTTCCATCTACAACGTGCTGGCGGACAAAAGCTTCAACCATCATCCCCGCGTCCTCCGGGGAGTGCTGGAAGCTGATTGCGCGGCCTTGCTCAGGGATTTTTTCCAAAGCCGAAGACAATGAAGTGGAGAGTTGCCGGAGCGGTTGAACGGGACGGTCTCGAAAACCGTTGTATCCTTACGGGTACCCAGGGTTCGAATCCCTGACTCTCCGCCATTTTGATATGAACCAGACAGATACTCAACTTGTTTGTGACTCCGGTTGTCCGCTTTGCGGAGGCGGCACCCTGCGCGAGGAATTGCTTCTTTATAACATCCCCACTGAATCCTATCATGCTTTGCAAGTTGAATTTGCCTCTCTGACCGGAAAGAAACTCAGTCCCGATAGTGATGTCAGCATCCTCTCCGGCGGCCAAAAAGTCCTCCTGATGTGTCTCTGCGCTCTATTCTCCCCCGCCCGGAAAATTCTGTTCATCAACCTATGGCACTCGCTGGATGCTGTAAACCGAGCTAGAACTAAAGAGCTCATCACGCTCCGGCAAAACGGCCGTGATATCAGTTATTCTGAGGAAGGCTATGCTGCTTCCCAAGGGTGATTACCAGGTTTGGGAAAACTTTTCCCTCACTCTGCCTGAAGACCTGACATTCGGGCCGGGAATCCACTATCTGAGCGGCGCCAACGGTAGTGGAAAAAGCTCGATGATCACAAAGTTACTCCTGCCCCGTCTGCTGAAGACAAGCTCTATTTACTGCGTTTATTTGGAGCAGCAGATACAGGTTCAATTAACCGCCGTAAAGGCTTACGCTAGTGTAGTCCAACCCCGCAGAACTATAGATACTGAATCCGAAACCATTGATTTTCTGCTGGATAACTTGCTCTGTGCTTGGCAAAAGGAGCCCCGTCCCTGTTATGTGGTGATGGACGAATCATTGTTCGCCATGAGGGTTCTGGATTTCCTCCAAGCCAATCTGCCCTCGTTTTCCCTGATCTATTCAGCTCACACGCAACTGGTTAAGGCTGACCAGACCATTCTGTTCGAAGCCATCTCCCCCACGCGAAACGAAGTCTATGTCTCCCGTCCTTAAGCTTGGCCTGGCCCTTACCCTGCTCATCGCCGTCCTGGCGCTGGTTTTGGGTCTTTACATGAATGTTCTGGCAGCGCAGGCGATCTGTTTCGCTACCCTTACATTGATTTTGCTGGTTTCCAAAGGCTCCAAGCGCTGGGCTGCTGGATTGCGGCTCATGCTGCCTTTCCTGATATCACTTTCCCTGGTGTATTTGCTTTTTGGCCTGCTGAAAGTTCGCACCCAGGAAGCTGGGGTCGGGTCAGTTCTTTATTGGCTGGAATTCGGACTAAAGCGGATCCTGCTCTTCGCCAATTCCGTGCTTGCCTTCCAGCTTTTCTTCTCCTGGTTCGGTTTCGACGACCTGTTGCACCTGCCTCTGAAAATCAGCACTATGAAATATGTGATTCTGGGCAAAATCCTCTTCGCCAACGCCTTCAATTCCTACTCGGACATCAGATTCCACCAAAGCCTCATCCCCTCTGAACAGACAGCCAAACCCAGATTGGCGCATAGATTCAGGGGTCGTCTCTCCTTAGTGCTGGCCCTACTTCTCACCCTCTGGCGGGAATCAAGGCTGCGGGGACAGCAGATCGACAATCGCCTGGCTTGCTGCCACGGACTGAGTAGCAGCCAGACCGGACAGTGGTATCTAATCCTGGGTTTCGTGGTACTGGTGACGGTGGCAACAATGATCATCCCCATTCCCGTGCCGGGAGGTGGATTCTTCAATTTCGGCGATGTGATTATCGTTTTCATCGGCCTTTACGCTGGCAGAAAAGCCGGTGCAATCGCCGGCGGGATAGGCAGCGCCATTGCCGATCTGCTCCTCTTTCCGCTTTTTGCACCCATCACCTTGATCGTTAAAGGGCTGGAGGGTTATCTTTGCGGATTGGCATACCAGCGTCCTAGCATCTGGAAAATAATCCTTCCCCTGGCAGGCGGTGTCGTGGTCGTACTGGGATACTTTTTTGGGGAGTGGGCGCTTCCCCAACTGGGCAAAGCAGTGGCCATAGCGGACCTGCCGGTGAATATAGTGCAGGCTTCAGTGGGATTCTTGGGCGGTCGGGCTCTATTCGAAGCAGCCAGATATCTGGATTTCTAAGCCTATTCTTCCCAATAAAAAAGCCACCCCAAACGAGGTGGCTTAATTGTATCGGAGTGGATTCACTTACTTGAGTTCCACCACCAGGAGCTTCTGTTTGCGGAAAGAGTTGGGGTCGGTGACTTTGAGAACATACTGGTCTCCTTCCCTGGTAACTTCATAGGAAGCGGCTACGTGGCTGGAAAGGATGGAATAGCCTTTCTTGGTGGCGGGGAAAGTGACTTCCTGGGTGTCCAAAAGGTTGAATTCGGAGAACTTGGTCAGGTCGGCGTCTTTCACTGTGGAAACTTTGCCGATGCCCAGCAGGCCGCCCTTGCGTTCGATTATGCCGCTTTCCCGAAGCTGTTTGCGGGTCCCCACCGCAAAGAACAGACGGTTGCTTTCCCTGGTCTGGTTGGCGATCTCGGTGTCTTTGTCCCTGATTTGGGAATCGCGTTTACTGATCTCGGTCTGGGCTGTCTGACGTTCGGTATCCAGTGTCTGGGAAAGATTGGAAACCCTGCCTTCCAGTTCGGCGACTATCTTTTCTTTGTCGGCAACGGACTTTTTCAGCTTGTTAACCACTGCCTGGATGCTGGCCAGTTGGCTTTTGCTCGAAGCGAGGCGGGATTCCAGCTCACTGATCCTCTTTTTGTATTCATCAATCTTGGCACGGGCGCGGGTGATGATCTCAGCGGGGGTCGAGCCGCCAATTTCGCTCGCGGTGCCGATGCTGTCCATCAGTTCCTTGTCAAAGATATCCAGACTGCTCTGTATCTCGCCGATGGTGGCTGTTGATGTGTCATATAATTGCTGCAGTTCGGTGTTCTTCTGTTCCAGTCCTTTTGATTTTTTGGAAGCGCTGCTCCACATCACGCCAAAAACGATGGCAAGAACAGCCAAAACTGCCGCTATAATCCAAGATGTCGATTTCATGCTTGACTCCTCATCTCTTTCAAATATGTTGGCCCATTATTTCACAAGGCGGTTTTGCTGTCAAGAACAAAGCATAGGACTTATGAATTATTCGATCTTATCAGCTTGGTCCAAAGAATTCAGCCCAAGAGGCCGCAAGGTGGAAAGCGTCAATTTAGCCCATTCCACTCTGAGGCTTAGGTTCAGCGATAAAACAGACCTTATCTTTCTGGCCGGAGCGGACGCCTTTGCCTTTCACAGCGCTGATTTCAGAGCCCCAGACGGCGAACAGAGGATTTGGGACCAGCTCACCTATGCTGTCCTCACTCAGGTCGAGATGGATCCAGCCGACAGGATCATCCGCTTCCGCTTTTCCCAAACCGATATCTACCAGCAAAATACGGAATATTTACTCATCGCGGAATTCACCCCACCGAAGCCGAACCTCATCCTGGCCCGGCAGAACGGAGAAGCCATTATCGTTGATGCCCTACATAAATATAGCTACGCTGACAACCCCCAGCGCCAGATTCTCCCCAAATTGCCATATCAACAAGCTAAGACCACATTCCAGCCTGTTGTTGAGGATGTTTCGCTGCCGCTGGAACTGGTGTCCGTCAAAACCGGGGCCAACCTTCTCTGCCCCAGTGTGAACGATTGGCTGGATAACTACTACCACCATGTATTCCTGGCCCGCGAAGATGCCCGGCGGCGCCAGCTTCTTCGCTCCCGTTGGGAACGTGAATTAAAGAAAGCCCATGCCAAGCTTGCCAAGCAACAGGCTGAGGCCAGCTTGGCCGACAAAGCCGAGTATTGGATGATTTGCGCCGAGACTCTCAAGACCAATCTGGCTAATATCTCCAGGGGCCAGGCCTCCCTCGTGGCCGTTAACTATTTCGATCCGGAGCTTGGCAAAATCGAGATTCCGCTTCAGACGAATCTTTCCGCCCACCAGAACCTCCAGAGTTATCTGAAAAGATATAACAAGGCCAAACGGGGCAAAGAACTCATCGCCAAAAACATAACCGCCACCAAGCAGGAAATAGACAGGCTGTCCGATATCCTCGCCCGCGTGGAGGCTGGCGAGGATATCGAAGCTCCTTCCGCCAAAAACATGATCACCCTGGGACGCAGGCTGGATATGGAGGACAGGCTTTTGCGCCTGCGCCTTTCGGATGAGTTTGAAATCGTGATCGGGCGCAAAGCCAGTGAAAACGACTTTATCACCACGCAACTTGGCAGACCTCACGACTGGTGGTTTCACACGAGGATTTACCGCGGTTCCCACATCCTGCTTCGCTGTTTCCGCAAAACCACTCCCCCGGATGAGCTTATCAGCCTTTGCTGTTCACTCGCGGCCTGGTATTCCAAAGCCCGATTTTCGCAAAACGTTCCCGTGGATTACACTCAAATCCGCTATGTACGCAAGCCCCGTAAAAGTCCACCAGGATTCGTCGTTTATACAGAGCACAGGACGGTTTTTGCCGATCCCCGCGATCTTCGTTCCGTGCGTGAGGAACTGAAGCAGTGAAAACCAAGCTCAAGGACCGCGCTTTTCTGATAAAAAGCATTCCCTACAGCAACAGCAGCCTGATCCTGAAAGCTTTTGGACACGAACACGGACAACTTTCACTCTTGGCCAAAGGCATCCGCTCCAAACCCCAAGCCAGCCTCCTCAACCCGCTCTGCCTCTATGAATTCAGCTTTTATGAGCCGCGCGAATCCGGTCTTTGCCTGCTTGCTGAACTTTCACTTGTGAAAGAGTTTGACTTCACGGACCGGATCGAGGTCTGGACAGCTGCTGAGTGCGCTTTGGAGTTATATTCACAGCTTATTATCCCCGCTGAGGAAAGCGTCGCGTATTTTGAGCTGCTGCGGAACTACCTTGTGTATTTGGATTCACTGCAAACGAACGCCGTGCTTATCTGGTGGCGTTTTCTGCTTCGGGTTTTCAGGATGCTGGGTATTCCCTGTGATACACAAGCCTGCTCCTCCTGCGGCGGCAAGGCCCTCAAAGCCTGGGATAAAGGCAGCGGCAAACTGTTCTGCGACGAATGCTGGAACGCCTTGCCCGACCTTCAAAACTGCGAGCTGCTCAGCCCCGTCTCAGCTATGGTTCTGAGCCTGATGCCGGTGATCGGGGAACACCTGTCCACCCTGAAACTGGACCGGAACAGCGTGTCCAGCCTCAACGAACTCTTTGCCCGTTATTACCAGGCCCATTTCAACAAAGCCCTCAGGCTGCGAGGGCTGGACGTTCTTGAACAATTCTACACCTGATAATCAATCCCAACTGACTCGCAAGCACTACGTTACCCATTCGCTTTGTAAGTGATTCATTTAAAAGTGAGCCTTACTTGTTTACTCACAATCATATCATGCCGGTCACACCCTTAGCGCTCGAGTCTATACCTCTCCCACGCCTCCCGCACTATTCCCGTATCAAATGCGGGGATAATGCGGGAGGCGCATTCGCGGCCCATGACAAGGCCTTAACGGCCCGACAGGATCGTAAGCTCAATTTCAGGCTGTGCGCTGGAATTTCCCTTGTCAAAATCTCCACATAGCCAAAGATGGATTCTCGCTATAAAATGATGAATAGGAAGACCGCTTGAAACCGAAACTTCGCGCTTTGATCCTTGTGTCAGTCCTGCTGCTCAGCTTCAGCCTGCTGGGCGCTGAATCCTTCGGCTCGCGCACCGCCGCTTCATTGCGGGCCCGTGGTGTGAGTCCCTGGCTAATTGTGGTGATTATCTCAATGTTGCCCGTTGTTGAACTGCGTGGGGCCATCCCTGTTGCCATTGCGCTTTTTGGCATGTCCTGGCAGGAGGCAGTGTTGCTGTCGATATTGGGCAACATGATTCCCATTCCCTTTCTGCTGCTCTTTCTGGAGTGGTTTCTGAAGCTGATTTCCCGCTTCCGCTGGGGCAAGAAGTTCACCGACTGGCTCTACGCCCGCACCCGCAGCAAGGGCAAGGTGGTGGAACGCTACGCGGAGCTCGGTCTGATCATATTTGTGGGTATCCCCCTGCCCGGCACGGGAGGTTGGACCGGAGCGGTGGCTGCCAAAATCTTTGGACTTGATTTCTGGAAGTCCTTTGTCTGTGTCTTCCTCGGCGTGCTGCTGGCTGCAATCGCCATTACGCTAATCACTTTGCTGGGCACCACAATATTCTGAATCATGGGCTCCTCCGCTTTTCACATCTTCTGGCTGGCTGGTGAAAACTCCGGCGACCTGCATGCCAGCTTGGTGATGAAAAGCCTCAACGCCGCCATTCCCAGCCTGCACCACAGCGGCATCGGCGGGCCCAGAATGCAACGCGAGGGCTTAAAACCGTTATTTCCCTTCTCCAAATTCAACGTGATGGGCTTTGCGGAAGTGCTTGGCCGTCTGGGCTTTTTCTGGAAAGTGGAACGTTTTCTGGACACTTTTTTCAGGGACGATCGGCCTGATTTGGCCATTTTGGTGGATTATCCCGGCTTCAACTTACGCATCGCCCGTCTGGCAGATTCACATCGCGTGCCTGTGCTTTACTATATCTGCCCCCAGTTTTGGGCTTGGAAACACAACCGCGTTTTCCAACTGCGTGACCACGTTCGCCACGTGGCCTGCATCCTGCCTTTTGAGCCGGAATTGCTGGCCAGGCACAATGTTGCTGCCACCTATGTGGGCCATCCCATCGCGGAGGAAATCAGTTTTGAACTCGACCGTGACAGCTTTGCCAGTTTATATGGTCTCGATCCTGCCAAACGCTGGATCGGCTTTTTGCCCGGCAGCCGCGACAATGAAATAAGCCGGATGCTGCCTGTCTATCTGAAAGCGGCACGGAAACTGGCATCCCAAGGTTTCGAAATTCTTGTTTCCAAAGCTCTCACCGTTTCTCGCAGTCTCTTCACGTCACTGCTTGAAAACACCCGGACCGCGGGACTGAAGGTGATCGACGGCTACCGCTACGATTTGATGCGCCATTCTGATTTGCTGGTCTGTACTTCTGGCACAGCCACCCTGGAAGCTGCCTTTATCGGCACTCCAATGCTGATCTGCTACAAAACTTCCGCCTTCTCCTATGCCATCGGGCGTCGCCTGGTGCAAATCAAGCGCGTTGGACTTCCCAACATCCTGCTGGACCAAAACCTCTTGCCTGAGCTGATCCAATCCGCCTGCACACCCGAAAACATCGTCCGGACAGCACTCAGCCTGCTGTCTGACCAAGACCGGTTACAGGAAATAAAGCTTGAACTGCTCAAGATTCAGGCTTCATTGTCTGAACCGTATCCCAGCCTGGAAATGCCGCGCTTGGTGAAAGACCTTCTGGACGTCCATGTCTGAGCTGCTATTGAGGCTGGAGGGTGTTCTGGGCGCTTTGCTGCTGCGTTTGTGGCGCCGTACCCTGCGTGTAGTAGCACTGAATCAACCTCCCATTGGCCATCCTTGCGTTTACGCGCTTCAGCACCGAGATTTGCTGCTGCTCACCTTGCAGAGGATAGATCATGATATCGCCGTGATGGTCTCTCGCTCCCGGGATGGTGAACTCATTGCTCGCCCTCTGGCCCGCCTGGGTTTTTTCCCGGTGCGCGGCTCAACCTCCAGAAGCGGCTCCCAGGCTTTGAAAGTTATGGTTAGACTGGCCCGTGAACGCAGCCTGGCCCTAACGCCAGACGGCCCCAAAGGCCCTGCCGGATCAGTTCAGCCCGGAATCCTCCAACTTGCTCTGCTGGCTCAGGTCCCCATCATTCCAGTGGTCGCCTCCGCCAGCCGGATGTGGCAGTTGGATTCTTGGGACCTCTTTCGCCTCCCCCATCCCTTCAGCAGGCTCACCGCCATCTATGGTCCTGAGATTTGGGTGCGCTCACGGGAGGATTTTCCCGCCGTTGAAGAGGCCATTCGCCGAGCCTGGCAAAATCTCCAGTCCACTTCCCTCCGTCAGTAATCAAAATTATTGCCCAATAGAGGAAATCTGCGCTTTCGAGTCAGTAGGATCGTCCAGTTTTACAGGATAAAAGAAACAAGCCGGAGATCATCTCCGGCTTGTTTTTAATTTGAATGATGAGACTTATCTGGACAGGGCGCGCTCGGTGAGGCGGCGGACGTAGTTGGCAAGGCGGGCAGGCGAGAAGCGGTCGATCTTAGCATCGCCGTAATCCTGCCAATCGCTCTGGGCGGTGGCAACCATAACATTATCCACATACTTGTGGTTCATCTGGGTGATCTCAAGGGAGTATAGAGAACCGTCTCCATGGTCCTGCACGACGTTCGCGGGGAAGGTGTATTCGCGGACGGAGGCAGCCAAATCAACATCGGCAACTTCGTCATCGTAGGGATCGTCCGGATCGAAGGCGTAGGCAGAAGCGGTCTGGCTTTGGTTGCTGGCTTCGAGGGTCCAGTAAATGTAAGCGCTTTGGGCGGGGTTGAAGGTGAGCGGGAAAGTCCCGTCGGCATTGTAAACAATCGTTTGGCGGGTGTTGACGACGGTTTCTCCGTCCACGATAAGCTGGAAGTAGTAGGCGTTGCCGGGAGTAAGGTTTGCCCCACCCGTCCAGAAATCGCCCCAAGCGGAAAGCGCGACGGTCTCGCCACCGATCTTGAGTTCAAGCGTGGTGGGCTCGACATAATCGCCCATGGGGCCAATCCACATCACAGTAACGATGTGGCTGTCTTCTTTGCCTTCGGGGCCGGCAATAGCCATCACGGACCATTTGGCGTCTTCAGGCTCGGTAATATTCTCACAGCCGGTGAGGAACAAGCCCAAGGCGAGCGTTGCGATAATCATCAGTATAAAGAATTTACGCATTTAATTCTCCTTTTGTTTTGGTTTCTGAGAGTCTTAATCCTGTATCTCCCGTTATTTGTCAAGCTTTTATTGATTTAACGTAAAAAGCGAGTTCTTTTCCCAAGATCTCCTGGACAGCTCTCTACGCTATATACCACCTCGATATCACAATCCTGCAATTTTTTCATTTGAACAATTTCCCCAATCCCCATAACTGTGTTTGTCACTCCCAACAATGCGACTATATTGTCTGAAATACTCAATACCAAACGACAGATTTCCTGGAGGAACGATGCAAAACTACTACAAGCTAACTCTCAAGTGCCCCAAATGCGGAAAGGAACTCGGCGACGAGACCAAACTCATCGACAAAGTTCCCGCTGTGAAACTAATGGCGCGCACCGGCCAAGAAGAAGGCTGTGTATGGCTTTCAGCCCTTTACGGAAGCTACAGCAAGGAATCCAGCCTTTCACCCCGGGACGGCGAGATCAGTGTCTTCTCCTGCCCCCATTGCGGCGGTGACCTAACTTCAGAAGAAAACTGCAACATCTGCCAGGCCCCTCTCGTGGATTTTCACCTCTTTGAAGGCGGCAAGGTCTCCATCTGTTCACGTGTTGGCTGCACCAAGCACTCAATCGAGTTCGAAGACCTCAACACTGCCATCAACCATTTCTTCAACGAATTCGAGATTCAAGCCCAACGCCCGGAGTAAGGAGCGGTCCTCACTCAGCCTGGCAGATTCATACCCCAGTCGGGTAAGATTAATTCAACTCATACAGGATTGGTAATTATCACAACAAGCCGCCTCTCAAAAGGCGGCTTTCTTATTTTCCAATGACTTCTTACGATTTCACAAAGTATCTGTGAAACCCTTGAGTCGCTATTATCACATTCTTCTTAGTGAACCGGCAGTTAAAACCCTACCTATGCTCAGGCGCTGGCCAAGCCAGTGGAAAAAGCCCTTCGGACTGCTTTCGGGCTGAACACCCGCATCCACTTGATTCAAAAAGAGCCATAAAACGCTAACTTACTTCAATATCCTACCAGTCTCGTCCTGAGCGCCCGCGACCTTCCCTCTCTCCCGCCTCCCGCCAGATTCTCGCATTAAATGCGGGTATCATGCGGGAGGCAACTCTGGAATCAAAGAAAGGGCCTTAACGGCCAGTAGGCTCCGCTTTGACAAGGCAACTTCAAACACACGCTATCGCATACAATATGAGGGAGTTATCCACCCGGTATGAATGAGAACCAGAACAAGCAGGAATGAGCTTCGACTCCGGCATGGTATTTCAAATATGACAAACAGGTTTGGTTTCGGAACCCCCATATGCTAACATGGATTTTTTCATTGACAGCAGTCCGGTCTGAAAAGAAAAGGAAACGAGCGTGGACATAACGATGTAGTTCACCGCTGCTACAAAAGCAAAGGAAGCCCATGATGAAAAAAAGCAAAGCCCAAACAAGGCGCATGATTGTTCAAATCGTCAGTTTGGCGCTTGCCTTGGGGTTTCTCGCGCTTGTGATTCGGGGCACAAACCACAGCATTCATGAAGCCTGTCCCTACGCTTTTGTTTGTTTTGGTCTCAGCGGCAGCACCTTCCTGAGGTTGGGAGGCTGGGCCATGGCCGGGATGGTCGTCTTTGGCTTCGCCATGCTGGTTTATACGATATTCCAGGGTAGGAAGTTCTGTGCCTGGCTGTGTCCGTTGGGAACAGTCCAGGAACTTTTGTTCTCCCTGAGGGGAAAGAGTTACCGGATGAAGCACAGGTCGCCTTTTTACGTGGAGCGCAAGCTGGCCTTTCTTAAGTATCTCATCCTGTTGATAACAGTAGTTCTAACTCTGCTGGGATTTAATTATCTCTTCATCAGGCTCTGTCCCTTTTATTCTCTTTCCTTGCTGCCCAAGCTGTTCGCGCCGGGTATTTTGGTCCTGGGCATTGTATTACTGATTTCCTGTTTCAGCGATCGGGTTTGGTGCCGCTTCCTCTGTCCTTATGCGGCTTTGATGAACATCTTCCAATGGCTGGGTGATACGGTCGGGATTCAGCGGAAAAAGATCAGAAGAAACCTGGAACGCTGCACCGACTGCGGTTTGTGTTCGCTCAACTGTCCCATGAATATCAACATCGCTGAAAATGAATTCGTGCAAGACCGCAACTGCATCCACTGCGGCCTCTGCGCAGAAAGCTGCCCCAAACCGGGAACCTACACCGAGGAGCGCGAATGCGAAAACCAGCCGCGATCTTGATAACCCTGCTGCTTGTTGCTGTGATAGCCTTGCAGATCCTGGCCGCCCTGAATATCTTTCCCAAGCAGGAACGGGTGAAAATCTGCCCCGTGGACGCCATATCCATGCAGAACGGTAAAGCAGTGATAGACAAAACAAATTGCATCGGCTGCCGACGCTGCGTGGCAGGGGTGATGGTTCCTTCCGGATATTTGGAACAGAATTCCGAGCTTGTTGTAGATTCTTTAGGCTCCTCTATAGAGAAACCTGGTATTCTGGCTACAAATCCACCATTGGAAAAGATAGAGGAAACCAAGAAAACTCCGGCTTTGAAAAAGACTCCTGAGACCGAGAAAGCTCCGCCAGCTAAGAAACCTTCAAAGCCTGTAACCGCTGCCACAATCGAAGCCGAAACCAGCGAATCAAAGCACCGGGTTGATGCTGTTAAATGCATCGGATGCGGCCTCTGCACCATCTACTGTCCCACGGGCGCGATTACTATGCTTAACAACAAGGCGGTGATCGACCCAGCCAAATGCATCAACTGCGGCATCTGCAAAACAGGCAACAAAGCTGATTTCAAGGGTTGCCCGGTGAAGGCCATCAGTGTGCCCTAATGCTTTGCTCAAACGTGCTTGCTGGCAGCAAAGGAATAGCGTTCCAAACATTCTACTGTCCTTGATCGCGAGCTTTCAGGACCCAAGATAATAAATAGCGGTTGACCAAAACCGCCCTGTAAATAAAATGAGAAAAAACCAAAATACAGACATGGAGGAAATCATGAGAAAAACCGTTGTGGTTAGCGCCAAGCGGACCCCCATCGGAAGTTTCGGAGGAGTTTTCAAGAATGTGTCGGCAGTGGAACTGGGTGTCGCCGTTCTTAAAGCTATCATCGCAGAAACCAACCTGAAAGTCGAACAGATCGATGAAGTGATCCTCGGCAACGTTTGCGGCGCCGGACACGGACAGAACATCGCCCGTCAAGTGGCCATCAAAAGTGGTGTTCCAGACCACATTCCAGCCTATACAGTGAACAAGGTTTGCGGCTCAGGCATGAAAAGCGTGACCCTGGGCGCGTTGATGATCGGCACTGGCGAAGCGGACATAGTTGTTGCCGGCGGCACTGAAAACATGAGCCAGATCCCCTATGCGTCGATGGACACGCGCTGGGGTGGTAAAATGGGAGACAAAACTCTCACCGACCTGATGATCCGTGACGGCCTTAGCGACATTTTCAATGATTATCACATGGGAATGACGGCTGAGAACCTCGCTGAAAAATATCAGATCAGCCGCGAGGAACAAGATCAATTTGCCACGGCCAGCCAGAATAAAACCGAGAAGGCAATTAACTCCGGCCGTTTCCGTGACGAGATCGTGCCAATCATCATTCCCCAGCGCAAAGGTGATCCCCTTGTGATCGACACCGACGAATTTCCCCGCAAGGGCGTGACAGTGGAAGCCCTGGCCAAGCTGCGCCCTGCCTTCAAGGCAGACGGCAGCGTTACTGCCGGCAACGCCTCCGGCATCAATGACGGCGCGGCCATTCTTTTGCTGATGAGCGAAGAAAAAGCCCTGGAACTAAATCTGCCCATCCTTGCCACTCTGGTCGGCAATGCCTCCGGAGGTGTGGATCCCGCCATTATGGGATACGGGCCGGTTCCGGCGATAAAGAACCTGCTGGCCAAAACCGGCTGGAAACTTGAAGACATCGAACTGGCTGAGCTCAACGAAGCCTTTGCCGCTCAATCCCTGGCTGTTTTCAAAGGCTTGGAAATGGAAGGGGTAGGCAAACTGGATATGGACAAAGTTAATGTCAACGGCGGAGCCATCGCTTTAGGACATCCCATCGGCTCCAGCGGAGCCCGCATCATCGTTACCCTGCTGCATGAAATGGGCAAACGCAACCTCAATAAAGGCCTTGCCGCCCTCTGCATAGGTGGTGGAATGGGCATAGCAACCCTCTGGGAAAGGAGTAACTAACATGGCAGACAAACTGAAACTGGACAAGAGCATGGCTCTGTATGCCGAGGCCAAAACCCTCGTGCCCGGCGCTGTGGCCGGCATACGCAGACCCTACAACTTCGTTGAGGGCGAATACCCCATCTTCTTTGAAGAAGGCAAGGGCGGGCGCATCCGCGATGTGGACGGCAACGAATACATAGATTACCTTTGCGCTTACGGCCCCATTATCATTGGCTACCGCGAGGAAGAAATCGACAACGCGGTGATCGAGCAAATCAAGAACAAAGGCTTTTGTTTCTCACTCACCCAATCCATCCAAAACAAGCTGGTGCAGAAGCTGCAGGAAGTGGTTCCCTGTTGCGAAATGGCCGCGATAGTGAAGACCGGCAGCGACGCAACCACCATCTCCATCCGCGTTGCCCGAGCTTACACCGGCAAGGTGAAAGTTGCACGCTGCGGCTATCACGGCTGGCACGACTGGTGCGTGGAAGTGAAAGGCGGCATCCCAGAGAAATTCTACGAAGATGTCATCGAATTCCACTACAATGACCTCGACCAACTGGAAGACATCCTGAAAGCCAATGCCAACGATATGGCCGCCATCATCGTGACTCCGGTTGGCCATCCCCTGGCAGCTGAAGTGCAGATGCCCAAGCCTGGATACCTGGAAGGCGTCCGCAAACTGGCAGACAAGTATGGCTGCGTGCTGATCTTCGACGAAATCCGTAGCGGTTTCCGCTGTTCCCTTGGTGGCGCGCAGGAATTATTTGGAGTAACTCCAGACCTCTCAACCTTCGGCAAGGCAATGGCCAACGGCTATCCGATCGCAGCGCTGGTGGGCAAGCGGGAGGTCATGGATGTCCTAACCAAGGACGTCTTCCTCTCCTCCACCTTCTTCCCCAATTCAGATGCCCAGATTGCGGCCCTGAAGACCATCGAGATCCTTCAGCGTGACAAGATTCTGGATGTGGTGGCAGCCAAAGGCAAAAAGTTCGGTGAAGATGTGGAAAAAGTGGTTGCTGAATCCGGTATTCCAGCCCGTTTTTCCGGCTCGCCATGGATGCCCTTCATCACATTCCCGAGAGATGAAGAAGGCCTTTACAAAAAGCTGCGGGTGGAGTTTTACACCCAGCTCATCCGCCGGGGTGTTTTCCTTCAGCCTTATCATCACGGCTACATCTGCTACCGTCACACCGACGCCGACCTCGCCTTCACGGTGCAGGCTATAAAAGAATCGCTGGCCGAGCTTAAAAAGCTGGCCTGAATATAAATGAACCGTCTGCCGGGGCTGGATTTCCAGCCCCGGACAGCTATGCTTTACTGAGGATCTATGGCAAAATACATCTTCGTGATAGGCGGCGTTCTATCTTCCCTTGGCAAGGGGATCGCCACCGCCTCCATCGGTTTGCTTCTTAAATCAATGGGTTACCGCGTGGCAACCCAGAAATTTGATCCCTATCTGAATGTGGACCCCGGCACAATGAGCCCCTTCCAGCACGGCGAAGTTTTTGTGACTGACGACGGCGCTGAGACCGACCTCGACCTGGGACACTATGAACGTTTTGTAGATGAAGCCCTAACCCGACACTCGAGCTGTTCAGCCGGCCAAATCTACGAAAGGGTGCTGCAGAACGAAAGGAAGGGAATATATAAGGGTAAAACGGTGCAGGTGATTCCGCACGTGACGGATGAGATAAAGCGCCGCATCCAAAAACTGGATGCCGATTACGATATCATCATCACCGAGATTGGAGGAACCGTAGGCGACATCGAAATCCTGCCCTTTCTGGAAGCCGTGCGCCAGTTGCGACTGGACCTTGGCCTGCAGAACACCCTCTACGTGATGCTTACCTATATTCCATTTATCCACGCAGCGGGCGAGCTAAAGACCAAACCCTCCCAACACAGCGCCTACAAGCTGCGTGAGATCGGAATCCAGCCTGAGATACTGCTCTGCCGCTCGGAAAAACCTTTTGAAAGCGAGATTTACGACAAAATCGCCCTCTTCACAAACGTGCCCCGTGCCAATGTAATCAACGCCATCGATGTAAAAAGCGTTTACGAATGCCCCATCACCTTCAAGAATGCCAATCTGCACAAGATCATATGCCGTCACTTCGGATTGGAATGCAAGCCTCTGCGCCTGACCGCCTGGAACAAGTTCCTGCAAAACAGCACCAGTTGGGAGCAAAAAGTCACCATCGCCGTCTGCGGCAAATACGTAAAGCACCAGGATGCCTATAAAAGCGTCGAGGAAGCGTTGTTCCATGCCGCAGCCCACCATAGGATGGGGCTGCAGGTGAAATGGGTGAATTCCGAACAGAAATTCAAACCATCCTCCCTGGCAAAAATACTCAAGGACGTGGACGGAATCCTGATCCCGGGCGGATTTGGAGTAAAGGGAATCGAAGGCAAAATCGCCATCGCGGAGTATGCCAGAACACGCAACATACCTTTCCTGGGCATCTGTCTGGGCATGCAGGTTGCTGTGATAGAATTCGCCCGCCACGTTTGTCACCTCAAAGACGCCAACAGCACAGAATTCTTTGCCGACACACCCCATCCGGTTATCCACAAGATGGAAGACTCAATCTACCAGAAACTTACCGGAGGCACAATGCGGCGGGGGGCTTATCCCTGCAATTTGGAGCCAGGTTCACTGGCCAGAAAGGCTTACGGCCGTGCCAGGATCAGCGAAAGGCATCGGCACCGCTATGAATTCAACAACGCTTATCGGGATAAGCTAACCTCCAAAGGCATGTGCCTGAGCGGCTTTTCACCTGACGGGCTTTTGGTGGAAGTGGTGGAACTTCCCAAAAAGGGTTTTTACCTCGGCGTGCAGTTCCATCCCGAGTTCAAATCCCGTCCAAACAAGGCACACCCCCTTTTCCGGGATTTCTTCGGTGCCGCCCATGCCTATTCTTCCGGTAAGTCCAAACAGTAGATAAGAAAAGACTTCTGCCGCCTTTGTGTAAATATTTCCACTAAATTGTGGTTATTTTGGCATATTATGCCTTGACTTGATCATTGTATCATCTAGGATGACATTGCTTAAACAATTATGGGCCCAACATTGGCTTAGGTTTTAGTGTTTTTATATTATGAACCCATTGCTTCAACCCAAACTTCCTCAACATCGTGGCATACGTCACGCGGTCAGGCTGATCGTGGTTCTAATGCTGTTTGTATTGTCCAGTTGCGGGGACAAGTGCATTGATTCTGGCAGAAGCAAGAAAAACAGACCCAGTATGGAGGAAGTTCAACCCGGAGAGCTTTTCAAATTGCGTTACCGGCTGAAATGGCTGCACCAGGCCCAATTCGCCGGAGCTTACATGGCCAAGGAAAAAGGCTTCTATCAGGCATGGGGCTTGGATGTCGAGTTCCTGCCCGGAGGAGGAGATCATCCACCTTACCAATCGCTTATGGAAGGTTCCGCCGACATAGCCAGCTTTAACCTGGTCACCGCTCTCAAGTATCATAATCCCAAAAATCCCGCTGTTTTAATGGCTCAGATATCGCAGAAAAATTCCACGGTGTTGGTGGGGAAAAAGAGTTCCGGAATCAAAACCATACAAGATCTTGATGGGAAAAAGATTGGCGTCTGGCGAGAAGAAGGTGGCGACCACACCCTTTTCTTTCTGGAAAGCCTGGGCCTGAACATAAGAGCGATACCCATGGACTGGTCTGTCAACCTGCTGCTGGAAAATGCTGTGGACATGATTAACGCCATGTACTACAATGAGTATCACCGTTTGCTCATGACCGGTTTGGATGAAGAAGACCTGGTGGTCTTTGACCTTGCGGATTACGGCTTTGACCTTGTTGACGATGGAATCTACACTACCAGGGACTTTTTTGAAAAACACCCCCGGCAGTGCCGGGATTTCACAGCCGCCACCCTAGATGGCTGGAACTATGCCTTCCAGAATCCTGAGGAAACCCTGGCTGTGGTGCTGCGTTACCTGAGGGGAAACCATCAACCGGCAAACCTTGAGCATCAGGCCTGGATGCTGGAACATATAAAGTCCCGCATTCTGGAAAATCCCGCCCGCGTTGGTTATCTCGATCCCAAAGATTTTGATCTTGCCAATCGCATCCTGATCGAGCGTGGCATAATCGACAAACCTGTTGATTACCATACCTTCTACCCCCATGAACACAAATAAGAAGACCAAATATCTGGGGCAACAGCTCATCTCTTTCATGTTCATCTTCATGTTGATCCTCTTTCTGGTGACCTTTCTCATCACCCGCCAACTGGCCTACAAAGTGATGCGCAGCAACGCAGAAGAAAGCATTAGCAACCTCACAGAGACAAACGCGCAGATGATCGACAAGAACCTCTCCAACATCATGACCATCGCCCAAGAACTGAGGACGGTGATCAACGACGATCTATACACCCCGAAACAGCTTAAGCGCCACATCCACCATCTGCTGATCGATAACCCCAGGCTGATCTCGGTTTGCCTGGCCTATGACAAACCATCCACCAAACGCACCCAAACCTTCTATTTGGAAAACCAGCAGATTCGTAGCATCCCAGCAGAAGATGACGATTACCTTTACAAGGACTGGTTTCAGATACCCTGGCTGTCTCTAAGGCCTTGGTGGAGCGATCCCTGGTTCGACAACCTGGGTTCCAAAGAAAGAGTATGCTCTTACTCCCTTCCGCTCACCATCAAAGGCAAGCATCAAGGCATTATCCGTTTGGACACTCCGATGGAAAGCCTGCACCGCATCGTGAAGCCGATCCGGGTGAAAAAAACCGGCTTTGCCTTCATGATTGCAAGCAACGGCATGATCGTAGCCCATCCCAGGGATTCCCTGGCCATGAACTATTCCGCGTTTGATTTCGCCAACCGTTACGGCGACCAGGAACTGCGCCAAATATGTAAAAACGCCGTGAGTGGCCAAAGCGGCTTTGAGCGCTTCCGTTTTGAAAAACCTGGACCTGATGTCTGGATAGCCTATCGGCCCCTGCCTTCCAATCATTGGAGCCTGTTGGTGGAGGTTCCCAACAGTGAGGTTTTTGCCGATTTGCACTCTCTCTCCATTATCACCACGATTGCTTTCGTGCTTGCTTTCCTGATCTTTTCAGGCACGATCTGGTACCGCACCAGTGCTCTTAACCAACCTCTCTCAGAACTGGTGGATGCCATCAAACTGGCAGGGGAAGGCGAGCTGCAGTCTGGCCCGGAGATTGATTCGAACACTTACGAAATCCAAGTTATCGCCGAGAACTTCGAAAAAATGAAGAGCTCGCTAACCAGCCATATAAACAACCTTCAGCAAGTGACCGAGGAAAAGAACCGCATCATGGCTGAAGTTGCCTTTGCTTCGATCATCCAGCGCAACCTTATCCCCAAAAACGATGATGCCTCAAAGTTGCCGGCCAACCTGAAAGCCTTTGGCATCCTCGAACCAGCCGGTGCCATCGGCGGCGACCTCTACGATTATTTCCTCAAGGACGACAAACACTTTCTCTTCGCAATTGCCGACGTGGCGGGAAAAGGCGTTGCCGCCGCCATGACCATGACCATGATGACAACCTTGCTGCGCACGGTTTCATCGGATAAAGACAAGCCGGAGGATATCCTGCACATCCTGAACACCTTTTTGGTGGAAAACAATCCGAAATCCGACTTTGTGACCATGGTCCTAGGCATCATCGATCTTGAAAGCGGGAGTTGCGTGTTTTCCAATGCCGGCCATACACCAATATACCAGCTTAAGGCGGCAGGCGGATTCAGCAAATTCGCCACCACCCATTCCACTGCGCTGGGATTTTTTGACAATATCAAAATCACTTCCGACGTGCTGCAACTTGCGCCCGGTGACAAAATCCTCGTCTTCACAGATGGCGTTTCCGAAGCAGTGGACCGACATGACAAACTATTCGGCACAGACGGGCTGGAAAAGGTTCTGAATAAAGAAGCAGGCTCTTCGCCTGAAGAAACCGTTCAGGCGGTCCTGGCTGCCGTTGGCGAGTTTGCGGACACCCAGAAAAGCCACGACGACACCACCATCCTGGTCGTGGAGTTCCTGAAGCCTCTGAACTGCTGACACACCCTTAACCCTCTATCTTCTGCCACTCTATTGCCTCCCGTCATATTCCCGCACTCGATGCGGGTATTGTGCGGGAGGCTAAAAACTGGATATCAACATACCCCATAAGGGCGAAGCGGCTTGGAATAAATCTGTCTCTCAATCCGTGAGGCAGGCCTCGATGGAGCTTTTCAGATGAGCGGCGAGGGCGATTTTATCGTCGTAAATGGGATCACCCGGTCTCACGGGCGGCAGGATGGTGAAATTCACCCTGGCGGCGTGGATATCGCCGTCGATCTCCAACATGCGCCAGGTGCCGTCCAAGGCGAATGGCACAATGGTGGCGCCAGCCATTTGCGCGAGCTTGAGGCTGCCCAGATGTAAATCAGCCAATTTGCCCCGCTCCGCGCGCAACCCTTCAGGAAAAATGACCATGGGATGGCCTTCCTTCATCACTTTGGCCGCTGCCTGAAAAACTTTGATGGCCTGGCGGGCGTTATCTCGGTCCAGAAAGAAACTGGGTAGCTGGACCATCCACTGCTTGAGCACAGGCACCCTGGCCAATTCCTGCTTGGCAATGAAGCCCATGGGGCAGCCCGCAAAACCAAGGAGGGTTGGAATGTCAAAATAACTTTGGTGATTGCCCATGAAGCAGATGGGATCTTCTAAAGGAATGTTCTCGCGCCCGGAAACCTTCACACGCGTGCCGGTACTGACCACCGTAAACCAGCCCCAAACCCTTGCCACCTGCCAGGTTAGCCTGCGGTAACGGCTTGGTGACAAAAACAGCTTGGTGACAAGGTGAAAAAGCAGAAAGATGAACAACAACAGCATCATGATGACGAAGAAGACTTTCCAGAGAATGCTGGTTAGTTTGTTGAACATGGGTTTTCCTTGGTCAGTCGAAATAGGTCCATTCTGTCCAGATATCGTGCAGGGAGGTGATCCAGCCGCCTTTGCTGATGGCATAGCGCAGGGTACTCCAGTAAACTCCAGCCCAGAGGGGAAAATCTATGGGGTCAAAGGTTACATTGTGCCAGAGCAGAGACAGATGGGACTGGTATTTGTCCGCCATGTCGATCAAACGGCGCAGGGTTAATCTGGCCGCCAGCGGATTCATGTTCATGGCCTTTTTGGAGTGGAGGGTTGTGTCCATTACGATGAGAGGTATCTCCAGCACTCGGAAGGGACGGTTTTCCTCTATGTTGAAGGGATAAAAGGGAAAGGATATCCCCGCCCGGAAGCCGATGTTTTCCCAGTAGCCGAGGGTCGAATCGTAGAGGATTCCGGCGTTTTCGAGAATGCGGAAGCTCTTCTGATAATCGAAATGGAGGTAATGGGATCGGTATCCGCGCACCTCAAATCCCGCTTTGACCAGACGGTCCATCTCTGCTCGGAGGACTTCCTCGTCGAAAGCTGATTCCGGACTGCCATGCAGCCCCACTTCCTCGCCGGCCAGCAATTCTTTGAGCCGCCTCAGCACCTTGGGGTTGGATATGTAGTTTTGGCGTTTGTCCTTAAAATCGCCCTTGCCAAAGAGAAACCAGGTGGCCTTAACCCCGAGGTTCCTTTCCTTCTGCACGATCCAGCGGATTTGGCGGCGGGGATTGTGGATCAGGTTTTTATGGAGGGTGTGGCCGAGGATTTTAAATGTGGCGGTAACAGGGCGTTTGTACCAGGTGCGGAGGTTGTATTTGAGGGTGTCAACCTTCTGTGTACCAGCCCAGTAGTTCCAATAATCCACATCGTGGGAAAGCGATATGCAGAAACGGTTTTCCTCATTCCAAACGATTTCGCGGATGAATTGGGGCAAGGCCCTTTCCATGGCGTAGAGCAGCATCTGGCAATAGACATCGACCACGGGAATATCTGTAAAATCCCATCGGTATTGCAGCGATTCAAAGTAATCAACCCGTCCTCGCTGTTCACCGTGGCGGCTGAGAATATATTCGTGCCAGCAGGTTAGGAAGTAGAAAGCGCTGGCCACGACGTCCTTGCGGAATGTCATGGATTGCGCGCCGATGGCGAAAATCGCCCCGGGCTGGGAGAATAGGAAGGGTATGTATTCCTTCTGATAGAGGCAGAAATCCACTCGGTCCAGGGGATAAAGCTCCAACCGGTTGAAAAAATCAGGAGTGGCAGGATCAAAGTGGATCTTTATTGGATAGGCGCGTTCGCTTTCCGGCCCGTAATAAAGATGAACCCCTTCAATCCTCTCTCCGTATGTGAATTGTGGGTTCAGGCGCAGGATGTTGCAGAACGTCCTCAGCACAAACTCGGCCTTGGGTATGAAATCCCTCGGCAAATCAAGCAGAATGAGGATGTTCGGGAAGCGGTCCATCAGGTTTGGGCTGGCTTACCAGCCTTGGGTGCGGGTTTGGCCATCAGCACCATGTCCAGCACATCCTTAACACTGTCCACCCAAGTGATTTCCATTCCTTCCAGGATGTCCCGGGGAAAATCGCTGATGGTTTCCTCGTTTTCGCGGGGAAGGATGAGTTGGGTGATGCCAGCGCGTTTGGCGGCCAGCACTTTTTCCTTGAGCCCGCCGATGCCTAGAACCTTGCCGGTGAGGGTGATTTCGCCGGTCATGGCCAGATCGTGTCTCACCTTGCGACCAGTGAATAACGACGCCAAAGCTGTGGTAAGGGTAATTCCGGCTGAGGGACCGTCCTTGGGCACGGCGCCAGCGGGGAAATGGATGTGGATGTCATATTTTTCCAATTCACGGGGTTCGATACCGTATTTTTGGTGATTTGCCTTCAGATGGCTGAGGGCGATCCTGGCTGATTCTTTCATCACTTCACCCAACAGGCCGGTTAGGATGATCGTTCCTTTACCTGGCATCCGGGTAGTTTCGCAAAACAAGATTTCCCCGCCGTAACTGGTCCAGGCAAGGCCGGTGGCGATGCCCACCTCTGGTTTGCGGTTGGCCAGTTCCAAACTGAATTTGCGGGGACCCAGGTAATCCTTTACGGATTTGGCGTCGATCACCCGGGCATGGACATCCCGGGAAGCAACTTGCCTGGCTATTTTGCGGTAGATGGATCCAATACGCCTTTGCAGATTGCGCACCCCGGCTTCCCGCACATAATAGCGGATCAGTTCCTGCAGCGCAGATTTGTGGAAAGTAATCTTGTATTCCTTCAGGCCGTTGGCGTCTTTTTCCTTGGGAATCAGGTAATGGCGGGCGATCTGCACCTTGTCATTCTCAAGGTAGCTGGTGAATTCTATGATCTCCATCCTGTCGCGAAGGGCTGGAGGGATGGTGTCCAGCGAGTTTGCTGTGGTGATGAACATCACCTCGGAAAGGTCGAAAGGCAGATTCAGATAGTTGTCCACAAAGCTGTGGTTCTGTTCTGGATCAAGCACTTCAAGCAGGGCTGAGGCTGGATCTCCGCGAAAATCACGGCCCAGCTTGTCGATCTCGTCCAGCATGAAAACGGGGTTGGCGGTGCCCTGGCGTTTAATCTCCATCATAATCTTGCCGGGCATGGCGCCAATGTAGGTGCGGCGGTGGCCGCGAATCTCAGCTTCATCATGAATTCCGCCTAAAGACATGCGGATAAACTTGCGCTTGAGGGCCCGGGCGACAGATTGTCCGATCGAGGTCTTGCCAGTGCCGGGTGGCCCTACAAAACAGAGAATAGGGCCTTTGAGGCTGCCCTTCAGCTTTTTCACAGCTATGTATTCCAGTACGCGTTCCTTGGGCTTGGCCAGGCCATAGTGGTCTTGGGTAAGGATCTTTTCGATCCTGACCAAATCCAGCCTGTCCTTGCTGTAGGTGGTCCAGGGCATATTCACTATCCAGTCCAGATAGTTCCTCACCACGGCATATTCGCTGGCGGCAGGTTGCATTGTGGCCAGGCGGTCAAGTTCCTCGAAAGCCACTTCCTCCACATAATCCGGCAGCTTGTTTTTCTCGATGAGCTCTTTCCATTTGAGGACCTCTTTGCTCACCTCGTCGCTTTCGCCCAGTTCCTTGCGGATGACGTCCATTTGTTCGCGCAGGTAGTAACGACGCTGGTCTTCGCTCATCTCCAACTGGATGTTGCTGCGGATGGCGTTTTCCAGCCGCATCTGGCGAATCATCTCAGCCAGACAGTTGTTCAGGTGTTTGAAGCGTTTCTTGAGGTCGATGGTTTCCAGGATTATCTGGCGGTCTTCGATCTGGAGGTCGAGGTTTCCCGCTATGATATCTGCCACCCGTCCGGATTGTTTGACGTTGCTGAGGCCCGCGATCATCTCATTGTTCAGGATTGTGCTTTCAGAGGCTATCTTTTCCATCAGCTCGATGGCTATTGTGCGATAGGCATGGATTTCTGTGTCTTCCTCAATTTGTTCATGCACAGTTTCCACATCCACCATGACGAAGGGTTCCCTCTGCACAGTGCGCTGAAGGCGGACTCTGGAGGTTCCCTGCAACAGCAGGCTAATAGAGCCGTCCTGATTTCGCAGCATCCGGAGTATGGATACGGCCGTGCCAATCTCATTCAGGCCAATGTCGCTGGGACCTTTTTTTTCACGATCCAGGAAAAAGGCCATGGTTTTATCGTGTGCCAAGGCATGGTCAATGACCAGTCTGGATTCTTCGTCGGTTACCACCAGAGGCATCAGCAGGTGCGGAAACATCACCACATTGTTTATGTGCAGCACCGGCAAGGTTCTGGGGATCCGGCTGTTTTGTTCTTCCATTATGTTGCGCTCCTGATCAAACATAAATCGTAATGTCCCCAGCAGAATGAATTACAAACAAGGCTGGGATACACAGACAATATAACTCTGCAGGTGCCTCAAGCCAAGATCAGGAACAAGATCATGTTGAAGATTCCGAAGACCAAGTTTATACCTGCCACAATCTTCAGTAGCGGCACATAAAGGTATTGGCGGAAGTATTTATAGAAAAACTCCAGGTTGAACTGCTCGTCATATTCGTCTATGCGGTGTTCGATGCGCCACTGCTCAAGTAAGTGGGGCACGGTTTTGCGCAGGATCTTGCTGGCAATGCCGCGCACGGCGTTGGAAACAGTGTTGCGGATACTTTCCTTTAATCCGCCGGGCAGCAGAGGCCAATCGTCCACGAAGGAGGTTTGCTCCCAAACCTTTTGCTGAATCTGCTCTTCAAGGTTGTAAAGATAGCCGGTATTGGCCTGGGGGTTGCCGGCCTGTTCCAAATAACCATGCAAAAGGTCGCGAGCTTTATTGAAAACCCAATCTCGCTTGCGAACAAGAAAACCTGGTGTAAGGGGATTTCTGACCCCAAAGATCTTGCGTTGAGTGGGGTTGAACAGAAACCACTTGGCAAAATAGACCAGCAGCAGGCCGACACCAACGTTCAACACTATAAATAGCAGTGATTTTAGAAACAGCATCTGACCTCCTCAGTCAAGAGACGCTTAAAAAACTTGGTTTAAACATGATTCAGGATGTGCCCCATCTTTTTCTTCTTCGTTTGAAGATATTCCAGATTGGTTTCGCGCGCGGCTATCTCTATCGGTACTCTTTCAATAATCTGCAGACCGTAGCCCTGCAGGCCAACAATCTTTTTAGGATTGTTGGTGAGCAGGCGTATCTTTTTCAGGCCGAGGTCCTTGAGGATCTGGGCCCCTATCCCGTAATCACGCAGATCAGCGGGAAAACCGAGGTCCAGATTGGCTTCCACTGTGTCCAGTCCCTCATCCTGCAGATGATAGGCACGCAGCTTGTTAACCAGGCCGATGCCCCTACCCTCCTGGCGCATGTAGAGGATCACGCCGGTTCCGGCCTCGGAGATAAGCTCGAATGAACGCTTCAGCTGCTCGCCACAATCACAACGCAGTGAGTGTAGTGCATCACCGGTGAGGCATTCTGAATGCACGCGCACAAGCACTTCCGCCTCCGCCTTTATCTCTCCCAGCACCAGGGCGAGGTGATATTCCTCAGACACGGTGCTCACATAGGTAAGGATGTCGAAGTCACCGTAGGGTGTGGGAAGTTTGGCTTGGGATACGCACTCCACCAGCTTTTCGCGGTGGCGGCGGTAGCGGATCAGCTCCGCTATAGTGATGATCTTCAACCCGTATTTTGTGGCAAAAGGGATCAGGTCGTCGAGACGGGCCATTTCCCCATCTTCGCGGATTATTTCACAAATCGCCCCAACCGGCGCACGTCCGGCCAATTTAACCAGGTCCACAGCTGCTTCGGTATGCCCCGCCCGTTTAAGCACACCCCCGGTTTCAGCCCAGAGCGGAAAGATGTGTCCCGGCCGCATGAAATCTTCAGCCCTGCTGTCGGGTGAAGCCAGAGCGATAATGGTCTTGGCCCGCTCGGATGCTGAAATTCCCGTGGTAGTGCCTTCCTTAACGTCCACTGTGATAGTGAATTTGGTACCGTGGCGATCAGTGCTGTTCCGCGTCATTAGAGGAAGGTCCAGACGTTTGAGGGATTCGGCTTCCATGGGTACGCAGAGCAACCCTTTGCATTGGGAAATCATGAAATTCACTTGTGAAGCTGTGATAGCGTCCGCCGCCATTACCAGGTCACCTTCATTTTCACGGTTCTCGTCATCAACCACGATCAGCATTCCGCCATCCGCGATGATCTGGATGGCTTCAGCAATCGTGCAAAAAGGGCTGTCGCCTTTTACTTCAGTCATTTTCACCATTCTTCATTATCGTTTAGGATCGAGAATAAATCCCTTGTGTCTGTGTCAATGCCAAAATAATTCTCCAGCCAGGCCATTGTATAATTAAAGTCTTGCGGAGGATCTACCTTGATATCCAGAGGCTTGCCTGAAATTGGTTGCACGAACTGCAGCCTCCATGCGTGCAAAGCCTGTCTCAGCAGATGGGTTGTGAGCAGTTGCGTCACTTTTCGTTTATAGTTTTCCGGAACTATGGCATGAACCTGCCTGCGGGTGTTGTAAAGAAGGTCTCCCAGAAGAGGCAGGTTGCGATGCGCAAAATGCACTCTGATCTGATGCATCCTTCCTGTTTCTAGTGATACCTTCACCAGCGAGAAGCAATGGAAGTACTTGATTACCTTGTAGTTGGTAAGCGACCATCGTCCTTCAGGGGTCACGCACATCTTGCGTGGATTGCTGATGCTGCGGCCGATGTTGTCTTCAATACTGTCCTCGGCTGGGTCCGGAATTCCGCAAGTTATAGCCAGATAGGTTTTTTTCACCTGGCGTTGGGCGAACATGTCGTTAAGCGCGCTTTGGACCGGGTCATTCTTGGCAATGACCATCAGACCGGATGTGCCTCGGTCAAGCCGGTGCACGATGCCGGGGCGATTGGCTTCCCGACCGCTGGAAAGGTCTTCCCGCCAGCGGAATACGATGGCATTCACCAGCGTCTGGTCAGATGCCCCGTAACCCGGATGGACGATCATACCGGCAGGTTTGTTGATCACGGCTATGTCGTCATCCTCATAAACCACATCCAGGGGAATGTTTTGCGGCACAACCTCTGCAGGCTTAAATTCCGGCAGGGATACATCCACCTCGTCACCCTTGGTAAGCAGATAACTCTTTTTAACCGGGACCTTGTTCACCAGCACACGGTCTTCTTCTATCAGCTTCTCGATGAAGCTACGGCTGTATAGCTCTTGGATGCGTAAATCTACCAAGTATCTGTCCAGACGGTCAGTCCCATCTTTGTCAAAAACAACTTTAATCCTGTTTTGCATGCTCCGTGAAGACAAGTGTATAAACTCCACCGATGGAATCGCCTCTAGCGTTACGCACGATGGCGCCGTTTAGGGTTGCCAGGCATTGGTAATCGTTATCGGGTATCCTGTTGTCATAGAGATTATCGCCGTAACGAAGGGAATCGAATATCTTTTGAAAGATTCGCTGGTCAAATTCACTTTTCAGCTTCAGGTCCTGGATATTGTTGCTCTCATTGAACATGGGGTAGCGCCGCCGCAGGGCGTCGTTGCAATAGCTGATATCGCCGTTATTGAGGGCGATCAGGACCCCCTGGGGTAATAGGTTAATCATTTGTTTGATGCGCTGATCATGCTCGTAAATCTTGTTTTCCTTGGCCTGGTCAAAACCGTGGATGTTCCGCAACATTATCTTCAACCCTTCCAAAAGTGGCACAATATCCTTGTCTCCGGCATGGGCTGCAAGTTCGCCATCTATATTCACCTCGTAATTACCGTGGGCAATTTCGCTGACGATTTTGGCCGTACGGCTCAGGGATTTCCTGAGCATCACCGGAATAAGGTTGTAAATAACCACACCGCAGACAAAGATAGCTAAAACTGAAACAATCAGGGTTGTTTGCAGATCATTGACCATGGTGGCCAAATCCGTTTTCCGGCTGATGATGATCCATAGCAAGAGTGTCTCCAGCAGGATCAGTCCCAGCAGGATGGATATGGCAAGATGATAGCGTTTGCTAATAGAGTGTTTCATAGCAGGTCCCTCTTGTTCGCGACGTCCCGGATCAGGGAGTCGATGGCGTTTTTTCTTCCCATTAGCATCATCACATCCCCTTCGTTGATTACATCATTGGCTCCGGGCATGTCATTCAGCCTCTGTTCCACCTTGTTCTTGCCCTCGTCAGTCACTGTCAGGTAATTGTATTTGATGGCAATCACATTTATCCCCCTGCCAGTGGGCAGAGCCAACTCCTGCAGAGACTTACCGACAAATTCCAAGGGCGCGACCAGTTCAAGCACTACATGGCCGCTGGTTAGATTGTAGTACTCCAGGATGTTTTTCGATATCAGCGTATTAGCCAGTTGCGATCCCACCGTCTCTTCGGGAAGGATGGTGCGCTTAACTCCTATCAGTTCAAGGATACGGCCGTGCAGATGGTTTTCTATCTTGGCGTAGATGATGCCAACGCCGATTTTCTTGAGGATCGCGCAACTGAGGATGGATTCCTGGATGTTGCTGCCGATAGCCATGATCACTGCGTCAACTTCGTTCAGATTCATGTCCCTCAGAGAGTTTTCATCTGTGGAGTCCATGCACACAGCCTGCGCGACCTTGCTGCTAATTTGATCCACCAGTTCCTGTTTTTTGTCGATGGCAAGAACTTCCATGCCGTTCTCTGCCAGGATCGTGGCCACGGTCATGCCAAACCGGCCCAGTCCGATTACCGCGTAACGTGCCATAATTATTCCCTTAGCCGATGGCTATATTTTCCTCGGCATAATTGATATTGGTTTTCCTGTTTCTAACTGCGAAAGCGTAGATCAAAGTCAGCGGACCGATCCTGCCGACGTACATCAGAAGAGTTATCAGAATTTTTCCCAGAAAGGAAAGTGAAGGTGTGATACCGGTGGAAAGGCCCACTGTGCCGAAAGCTGAAATCACTTCGAACATAATCTTTTCAAAAGGTGAGGGTTCCACCAGTAACAGTATCAAAACTATGAAAAAGACCAGGGAGGCTGAAAGAAATACCAGTCCTGCTGCTTCCCGGAAATTGCTGGAAGGGATTCGCCGCTTGAACACGCTGATATCTCTTCTCCCCCTCAGCAGTGAGACCATCGTGAGCCCTAATATGGAAAAAGTTGTAGTCTTGATCCCGCCGCCTGTGGAGCCTGGCGAAGCGCCGACGAACATCAGAAACATGCTAACCAACAGGGTCGCTTTACCCATAGCACCGAAATCAAGTGTGTTGAAACCCGCCGTGCGCGTGGTAACAGACTGGAAGAAAGAACTCAGCAAGCGCTGATGGATTCCGAAGCCTTTCATCGTACCGTAATACTCCATCACAAAAAAGGAGATCATTCCCCCCACAATGAGAAATGCGGTGGTTACCAGCACTATCTTGCTGTGCAGGGTCAGCTTCCGCACAGTGTCGCGCTTGAAGAAATAGCGGTAAAGATCGATAATAACTGAGAACCCCAAACCTCCAAAAATGATAAGCAAAGGAATAACGATGTTTACCACAGCGCTGTCGCGAAACCCAACTAGGTTATCCGAAAAAAGAGCGAAACCAGCGTTGCAAAAGGCTGAAACTGAATGGAACATGGAGAGATAAAGCGCCCGTGCCAGCGAATGGTGATGATAAAACCTGCTGAAAAGCAGCGCTGCTCCTGTCAGTTCTATTATCCCGGTCACTAGCAAAATGTTTTTTAGGAGCTGAGCCAAGTTGATTCTGTTGGTGCCTCCCACCACCTGGCTCATAACGTTCTTGAGCTTCAGATCGATGTTTCTGCCCATTAGCAGGGCAAAAGCCGTCGAAACTGTCATGATACCCAACCCTCCGATCTGGATCAGCAACAGGATCACCACTTGCCCGAACCTGCTGAAATAGGTTGCGGTGTCATAGACTATCAAGCCTGTAACGCAGGTTGCTGATGTTGAGGTGAATAGAGCGTTCACGAAAGGCGTCACTCTTTTTTGTGTTGATGCCACAGGCAGCATCAGCAATATGGTCCCGATAAGAATCACCAAGATAAAACTAAGCATCATGGTCACCGGGGGGTTGTCTGCCAGCCATTTGTAGATTCTGCCCCGGGAGAACCGGAAGAGGATGAAATCCAGTATGAAGTAAGTTTGCCGGACAAGCAGGAAGAAAATGACGAACCTGGCGTTGAAGTTCATCAGCAACAATCCCACCACCAACATAACCGTGTCGAAGATCACCACAATCGGGATGGCGCGTCCTTCCCTTAGCAACAGACGGTGAAGGATAGCCAAAGCCAGCAGGAGCAGATTGACCCAGGCTGTGGCGGTTTGCACCAACTGATAATTTGAATAGTAACTGATCAGGGGTTCCAGAAAAAGAACCAAAAGGCTCCACACGGCCAGTAAATACGCTGCCGCTTCCACTGGGCTCAGTATCAGCTTCAGGATTTTGCGCATACTCACTCAGCGGGCAGCGATGCCACTATTTCTCTGATATCTTTAGCCACCGCTTCGATCTCCTGACCAGCATCCACTTCAGAAAGCAGACCACGCTCGGCAAAAAAATCCTTCAAGGCCAGGGTCTGTTCGTAAAATTCAGCCAAACGGCGAGAGATAGCCTCTGGTTTATCGTCGTTGCGTATGATCAGTTTCCCACCGCAGGCATCGCAAACATTTACCTCGCTTGGCGGATCGCTCACCAGATTGTAGTTTTGGCCGCAATCACGGCAGATTCGGCGCGAGGAAATCCTGGCAATGGCCTTGGCTTCGGAAAGTTCAAGGAAGAAAACTTGCCTCACCTTGAAGTGCTTCACCAAAAACTCCGCCTGCGCCAAAGTGCGGGGAAATCCGTCAAAGATGATTCCCTTGCGATCTGGATGCAGCGATTGGTCTATGATGTCGAATACAAGTTCGTCGGGAACAAGTTCACCGCGGCTGATTATTTCACTCACCTGCAAACCGAGCTTGGTTTTTAGGGAGATTTGCTCCCGGAAGAGATCGCCAATACTGACGTGCTGGAACTTCAGGCTGTCACCTAACAGGTCTGCCTGTGTGCCTTTCCCGCTACCCTGAATGCCGAAGAACACGAAACATCGCATATAAAACACCTCAATTTTGGTAAATTATCCAGATACTCGCAAGCTGTCAAGCTTTTGCCTTTCCAGCACCACAAAGGCCAGCGCGTATTCCTTTTCGTGAGTCAGGGACAGGTGAACGCGATCTGCCGCCAAAGCGGTCAAACGTTCCAGCGCCCCGCCCCTGAGCAGGATGTCCGGTTTTCCGTTTTTATCTGTAAAAACCTCGATGTCCCGCCAATTTACCCTGCCGTCCCAGCCCGTACCCAGAGCTTTCATCACGGCTTCCTTGGCGGCGAAACGGGTGGCGTAACTTTGTTCAGGGTTCGCTTTTCCCTGGCAATGGGTGATTTCGCCCGCGCAGAAAACACGTTCAACGAAGTTTGGATACCGTTCCAGCAGTCTGCGCACACGCTCCACTTTCACGATATCGGTTCCTATCCCCACTATCAATTCTACTCCAAATGCCTGCGTTCCAGTTCCAGCAGGCGCCGTTTGATTTCAATGCCTCCGGCATAGCCGGTAAGAGAACCGTTCGAGCCCACCAACCGGTGGCAGGGAATCACGATGGGCAGGGGATTCTTATTTGCAGCCTGCCCCACCGCCCTACAGGCTCGGGGGCGTCCAATCCGCTCAGCGAGTTGCTTGTAGCTGCGGGTTTCGCCGTAGGGGATTTCCATAAGCGCGTTCCAAACTTCCAGCTGAAAGTTAGTTCCAATGGGTTCGAGCTCCAGCTTGAAAGCCTTGCCATTTCCATTCAGATAGGCCAGCAACTGCTGGCAGGCTTTGGCCATTTCTGGCTCCAGGGCTTCTGCTGCCTTGCCTTTCTCCACAAAAAGCAGCTTGCGGAGTTTTCCTCGCTCCATAACCAGTTCAAGGCCCCAGTCCTCCCAATCCACATAGCCAACTTGCTGTTCGGCCATTCCTTACCTCGGTTGTTTATGTTGCCAAAAAAACGAGAGCCCCTTTCTCTGAAGTGAGTCTGGGGCTCTGAGGGATAGTGTTTCGCAATTAGGCAGTGAAACGTCTGCGCTCTTTGATGCGGCCCGCTTTGCCTTTTGCATGGCGCAGGTAAAAGAGTTTGGCCCTGCGCACCTGGCCATAGCGGACTATTTCAAGCTTATCGATGTTCGGCGAATTCTGCGGGAAAATACGCTCTACGGCAACGCCGTTCGATATCTTTCTAACGGTGAAGGATTTGGAGATTCCCGATCCGCGTTTCTGGATCACGATTCCCTGGAACACCTGGATGCGTTCCTTCGCGCCTTCTTTGATTTTATAATGGACCTTCACAGTGTCGCCGGGGCGATACTCGGGAAAGTCGGTTCTGATTTGGTCTCTGCCAACTGTGTGCAGAATATCCATGGTTCCTCCCATATATGTACTCGGAAGAAAGGCGGTCCAACACGACGCTCACGGCACTACGGACGGACAGATGATTGTAGTCCCCCGGGCCTGTAACCGGCTCGAGGACGTGGTCCGCCGCTTGATGAACTTCATCGCATAATCCATAACCGGTGCCAAATATGAGCAAAACCGGCCTGTCATTTAGGGTGAGAGTTTTCAGATGTCCAAAGGATATCTGGTCTCGCAGCTTCCGCGCTGTCGTGGTAACGATGAGCGGACGCTTTTCTTCCTGCGTTGTTATCTCGTTTATCAACATATCGATCGAATCGCTGGGGCGAATCCGGGCCAGGGCCTGGCTGCGCTGCGGATTATAGGGCAATCCCTGATCCTGCCAGAAGTTTCTGATGTTGTTGAGCAGTTCCTGCTGGCGGGGGTCGGTATGAACAATATAATAAGCCTTAACGCCGTAGGTTTCAGCCGCCCGGGCAATGTCATGGATGTCTAGGTTGCTGATGGAAGTGGTCACGGTCTCACCGGCTTTGTTCAGCACTGGATGATGCGCCAGGGCAATATAAAGGACGCTCATTTGCCCCGCTTCAGATCAGGACGTCTCACCCGGGTGAACCGCTTCGCGCTTTCGTTGGCCCAAGCTTGAATCTTGGCATGATTGCCTTCACGCAGCACCGGAGGGACGCTCTGCCCCATCCAATTCACCGGCCGAGTGTAACAGGAAAAACCAAGTTCATCGCTGCCTGCGCTGAAGGAATCGCTGGCGGCGGATGAGATGTCTCCCAAAACACCGGGCAAGAGCCTCGCCACGCCGTCGATGAAAGCCAGGGCAGGAATCTCGCCGCCCGAAAGGACGTAGTCTCCAATGGAGATTTCATCGCAAACAGCCAGGTCACGCAGTCGCTGGTCAGTTTCCTTGTAGTGTCCGCAAAGCAAGATCACGCGTGACAGGCCGGCATAGTATTCCAACACCGCCTGATCGAGTTTGCGCCCCTGGGGGGTGAAATACACAACCGGGGCCCAGCTTTCCTTGACCAGTTCAGTGATCGCCTGATACACCGGTTCGGCGCGAAGCACCATGCCGGCGAATCCGCCAAAAGCATAGTCGTCCACCTGATTGTGCTTGTTTCCGCTATAGGTGCGGAAATCGGTGAACTCTACTTCCAAAGCTTTCATGGCTCTGGCGCGGGCGATCATGCTGCTTTCCAGAACGCTGGCAAAAGCTTCCGGAAAAAGGGTGAGGACGTTTATCTTCATGTGGTGCTGGTTGCCAACAGGCTCTCGGCATTGATTAAAACGACCACGCCGGGATCGGGAATTACCTCGCCGACAAAATGGTCAACCTGCGGGATGAGTATCTCCGTCCCGTCGGGAGCGGTAACCACCAGTACATATTGCGCGTTATTGTGGAAATAGTCCGTCACCTTGCCGACTTCGCGGTCCTGAAAAACCATAGTGTAGCCCAGAAGTTCATCCGGTTCGTCGGATTCTTCTTCCTCTGGAGGTAGCGCCAGCATCACCTCGCGGTGAAGCTTTCGTTCCCTGTCTATTCCGTCCTCAGCAAATCTCAATCGCAGCTTACGATCGGATATGTCTCTATCACTAATAGTTACGAAAAACACTCTATCGCTGTTAAAGATCAGAAATATTTCTTCGGTTTCAGTCAGAATCTTGCGGTAATGCGGTTTCACCATCACCTGGAAGAAACCGTCCGCGTCCATTCCGCCCAAACGGCCGACGGCTGTCAGGTCCGAAACCTTCATCTACTCGATGATTTCGAGCTCGGCTCTCTTCCCCTGCTTGGTGCTGACGGCGTTGATGATGGTGCGCATGGCGCCAGCGGTGCGGCCTCTTTTGCCGATCACCTTGCCAATATCGGTCTTGGAAACACGAAGCTCGTAAAGAGTTATCTTGTCGCCTTGAATCTCTGTGATGTTGACTTCGCTTGGATCGTCAACCAGTGCCTTGACCATGAACTCAATCAGTTCCTTCATTTCTTACCTCTTGTGTGTTTTCTGCTGCTTTTCTGCTTTCTATTTTCTGCTCGTGCCGGATCTGCAGGATGCCAGCCTTGCGCAGCAGCGAACGCACGGTGTCGCTAGGTTGCGCGCCGACTCCAAGCCAATACAGGGCGCGATCTTTTTCGATCTGGATTTTGGAAGGGTTGGGTTTGGGGTCATACCAGCCAATGCTCTCTATGTACTTGCCATCGCGGCTCACACGGGAGTCAATTGCAACAATCCGGTAAAAGGGCTGGTCGTTAGCTCCCATCCTTCTCAGTCTCAACTTGACCATTATTTCTCCTTGCTATTATCAATAAGATGAGTCTATTTTGCGCCAACATTTTTGTAAGTCCTATTTTCGTCAAGGGATTTCTCGCTGTGGAAACGCAATTTTTACTTGACATTATTGCCCGGCTTGAATAAAAGAAAACCCATGGCATGGGAGGTGTCAATTGCGTACTTTACTGATCGTCGCTGTGTGTCTTGTGTGCGTTGCAGCCACAGACGGACTTTACGGTAATTCGGCACTTGAAGCCGCAGAAACAGCCGAACAGCTTTTTAAACAGGCATTGTCGCTGTATCAGGATGACGGGGCGGAGCAGGATCCAGCTCTGGCGGTGAAGTTGTTCCGTCTGGCCAAAGACGGTGGTGTGGACGAGGCACAGTATTATTTGGGGCTTTGTTACCTCCAGGGCCGGGGTGTCGGCAAAGATGAAAAGCAGGCGTTTCGCAGGTTTCATCTTGCTGCTGTTGCCGGTGTACCAAAGGCGATGACGGCTCTCGCAGATCTATATCTGGAAGGCGTTGGAACACAAGCCGATACAGATATTGCCTTAAAGTGGTACATAAAAGCTGTTGCCGCCGGTGAATCCAGAGCGATTGGCATCATTGGGGTAAGATTGCTGGAACAGGATAACCCTGATGTTGGCAGGGCACTAAAATACCTGCGTCAGGCTGCCTCGGATGGCGATTCCAGGGCTCAGAACGCCATCGGCAGGTGCTACAAAGAAGGAATTGGCTTCAAACCAGATTTGGCGAAGGCGATAAAGTGGTTCATCCGTTCTGCGGAACAGGGTCATCCGCCCGCCTTGGTGAATCTCGGGAACTGCTACATGAATGGCGAGGGAGTACTGAAAAACGAGGATGAAGCTTCCCGTCTGTACGCTCTCGCCGCGGAGCAAAACTACAGTTGGGGGCAGTTCAAATTGGCTGGGTGTTATGCCACAGGCAGGGGCATATACAGGAATTTGCCAGAAGCCATGCGTCTTTATCGCCTTGCGGCGGAACAGAATCTGCCCGAGGCTTGCTATAACTTGGGATACTATCTCCAAAGAACCGAAGCGGGGATTACGGCAAACTTGAAGGAAGCCGAGCTATGGTTTGGCCGGGCCGCGGAATTGAATTTCGCACCTGGTCAGTTTGCCCTAGCTTTTTATAAATACCACGGCACAGGTATCGGTGTCAATCGCATTGAAGCCTTTCGTAACTTCAAACTAGCCGCGGAACAAGGCCCCGCAGAGGCACAGGGATATCTCGGCCTGATGTATCTGAAAGGGCAAGGCACCTGGCCGAATCCAAAGGAAGCTGTCAGATGGCTGGCTTCAGGAGCGGCGGCGGGTTCCAAGGAAGCGCAGTATTGGCTGGGCACCCTGTATGAAAACGGAAAAACGGTGTCCATGGATCAGGAGCGCGCTTTCAACATGTTCCGGCTTTCCGCTTTGCAAGACCATTCGGAATCCCAGAACAAACTCGGGGAGTGCTATCTCTACGGCCGCGGGGTGGAGCGTGACAGTCTGGAAGCCTATTACTGGTTCGTGCTATCAAGTTCTTTCGGTAGCGTTGACGGATATACCAACAGGATCAAACTTATGCAGGAACTCTCGCAGGAACAGATAGACCTGGTCAACAGCCGGGCGGATGTCTGGCTTGAAGAACGTGGTATGTGGGTGCATACCTCCTATTTCAACAAATGAGGTTATCCCGGATTTCTGGTTCACCCTGGTTCGTTCTTAGCCCTCGCTGATGTTTCCCTGTGTTGCCTCCCGCCAAATGCCCGCATAAAATGCGGGAATCATGCGAGTGTCATGCTAGATGGGAACTAGCAGGGGTTAATGAGGGACGGATGGTTTCTTATGTCGCTTCTGTGTTACCTTGATCCAAAGCCAGGTGGGCTATCTTGTCCACCAGGTCCACAAAGCTGATCCCCACGGCCTTGGCTGCCATCGGGGTCAGGCTGAGCGTAGTCATCCCGGGGAGGGTGTTCACTTCCAGGAAATACGGTTTTTCTCCGTCATAGCGAAAGTCTATCCGCGCGTAGCCCCGCAATCCGAAAACCTGCCACAGTCGCACAGCGTATGTCTGCATCAATTGGGCCACTGATTCTTCGATTGGGGCCGGGGCCAGATATTCAGTGCGTCCGGCGTTGTATTTGTTGTCATAATCATACCAACCACTCAGGGGCTTGATCTCAACCAAAGGCAGGGCCTGGCCGTCAATCACGGTAGCCGTAAGCTCGCGGCCAGGGATGAAGCGCTCCAAAAGCGCGCTGGAGCTGTATTTAAGGGCATGCTGAGATGCTTCCCGAAGCTGCTCGACACACTCCACCTTGCTGATGCCGACCGAGGAGCCGCCATCGTTCGGCTTTACGATCAGGGGTAGCCCCAGCTTGTCCACTATGCCCTGAAGGTCGCGGGGATCGTTATAATCGCCCAATTGGTCACCGCGAAGCAACACCCAGTCCGCAACAGGCACCCCCTCCTCCCTAGCCATCAGTTTTGACACGTATTTGTCCATGGTGAGGGCGCAAGCCTGGAACCCCGACCCCGTGTAGCGCAATCCAACGAGGTCCAGGGCGGCTTGCAACTGCCCGTTTTCACCAGAACCGCCGTGCAAACCAAGAAAGACGAGCTCGGTTTCCAATTCCTGCATCCGCTCGATCAGTTGGCCCAAGGTTGAAAAATCAGCCGGATCAAGTTCCGTGACCTCATAACCCTTTACTCTCAGCCCCTCCGCGACCGCCGTGCCGCTTAACAGCGAAATCTTCCGCTCGGAAGAGTCGCCGCCTTTCAAAACTGTTATTCTTTCCATGCTTCCTCTGTTTTTCAGCTTATATAAACCGCCTCAGCGCACTATCTTGAAGAACATCTCCAAATCAAGACCCAGAGCTGCTTTGAACCTTGCCACATCAGGATAGTTCGCGCCGCAGAAATCCAGGCAGGCAAACCTATCCTTGAGCATCTCCACCAACAGCAGGCTGTGCAAGGTGCTCGCCCCACTTTTAAAGCTACTGGGAAGGGTGCTGCGCATGATGGAATAGCCGCGCTGGTCGTTTATGCCGCCTAACACTATGTTGGTGCTGACAATGCGGTCCTGCTCCATCAGGTTGAACTGAGCCAACAGGCCGTCCCGGTGCAGCCGCTCCATCCAGGTCTGGAAGGCTTTGAAGGACAATCCCAGGCTCTTTTCTTTGCGGTCGTAGAGGTCCTTGATCAAAGTGATGAATTCCTCCGGACGGAATTCCCCCACCAGCTTGTAATCGTGTTTTCTGGCGGAACGCAGTTTCTCGCGTTCGTCTCTCAGCATTTTCATTTCTTTAGCGCTGTTGTAGGAGAAAGTGTAATAGGGTAAGACTTTCAATCCCTGCCAGGTGAATCCGCGGACGTCATAATTGTGCGGCGACAGGTTGAATTGCATCCGTTTATAGCGGGATTTCAGCCACTTCGCCACTTCCGAGGTTACCTTGAGTTCGTCCAGCAGATTGCGGTTCGGCTCACGCTCCGGTTCCCAGAAAAACCACAAACCCTGATAGTAAGAACTCATGGGACAGATCAGCCGCCTCAGGCCCAGGCTTTTTTTTTCATACAGCGGCAACACCGCGACCAGTTGTTCGCCTTTGTGGCAAAGCAATTGCAGCGCTTCCAGCTGATGCAGTTCCTGAACCGCCAGCATAAAGCGCGGATCGATCCAGATGGGGGGAGCTGGCAAACCCTGGTCGGAAGGAGCACGGAGGCTTATATCATACATATGAGTACTTTTTCAGGATGTTGATCAGTTCCTCAAGTTGGAAGGGTTTGAGGATATAATCCGTGAAACCTTCCTCCATCGCTTCGGAAACCGTTTTCACGCCGGAATAGCCTGTCATGATCAGACAAAACACGTTCGGATAGGCCTGACGAATCTCACGCATCAGTCTAATCCCGCTGGCTTGCCTGTGGCCGTGGTCGATCAGGGCCAGCCCATATTGTTCTTTTTGCAAATGCTCCTCCGCCTCCTTGCGGTTCTTGGCGATGTCCACAACATATCCTCTTGAGCGCAAAAAGTCGCCTATAACTTCTCGCAGAAGCCGGTCGTCGTCAACCAGCAGGATTCTTGTGTTCATTTCACCGCCTTGGCTTGGGTTGATTTTTCCACACCGCGTCCTGTCCTTTTCAAGCAACTGTCGGAGTGGTGTCTTTAGTCTAGCTTGCATTTTCAGAAATCCCCACAAAAATGTCAACTAAAATAATCCAGACCCATCTGCTTTTCCCCTTGCTCTGAATTTCATTTTTATATTGACTGAATTCGGACTATATTATTAGTGGAATCACAAATACTGATGAGGTACCAATGAGAGGAAAAGTCAAGTGGTTTAACAAGAATAAAGGTTACGGCTTTATTATTACCGAAGACAACAAAGAATACTTCGTGCACTGGAAGTCCATCGTCACAAATTCCCCCAGGGAGTTGAAAGTGCTCGAACAGGACGAGATCGTCACTTTCGATTTGATGGAAACAGACAAGGGCACCCAAGCTATCAATATTATCAGGATTTCCGGCTGAAATCCGGCCAGATCCATGTTTTGATCAGGGACGGAAGCACGTTGCTTTTGTCCCTGTTTTTTTAACCTATGCCATTTCTGCCCACGAACCTGAAGGAAGCCCAAGCCCGCGGCTGGAGCGAACTTGACGTTATAATCGTCACCGGGGACGCCTATGTGGACCATCCCAGCTTTGGAGCTGCCATCATTGGCCGGCACCTGGAAGCGGCAGGTTTCCGAGTGGGAATCATTCCCCAGCCTGATCCCGCCAGGGACGGGGATTTTACCGTTTTGGGAGAGCCCCGCCTGTTTTTTGGCATCACGGCTGGAAACATGGATTCCATGGTCTGCAACTACACGGCCCAGCGCAAAAAACGCAATGAGGACGCCTACAGCCCCGGCGGCAGGGCGGGTTTGCGTCCGGACCGTGCTTCGTTGATCTACGCGAACGTCCTGAAGCGGCTCTACAAAAAGGTTCCGCTGGTATTGGGAGGCATCGAGGCCTCGTTGCGCAGATTGGCCCATTACGATTTCTGGCAGAACAAGGTGCGGGGCAGCCTGCTGGCCGATACCAAAGCCTCCCTTCTGGTTTACGGGATGGCGGAAAATGCGGTTGTAGAGATAGCCCGGTCTTTGCGGGACGGCAAACATGCAAACGAACTGACCGAACTCCCCGGGACCGTGGCTTTCAGTCCGGAACCGCCTTCCGAGGATGATCTGGTGCTGCCAGACAACCTCGCCTGCGCTGACAAACTCACCTTTCACCGCATGACCCACCTCTTCGAGGAAAACCAGCATAGCAGAACCCTTTTCCAGTTGAACGGCGGCCGCTGGCTGCGGCATAATCCTCCAGCGAAAACGCTTTCGCGAAATGACATGGACGCGCTTTACGCCCTGCCTTTCGAGCATGCCCCCCATCCGCGCTACGGCCAGCAAAAGATTCCGGCCTTCGAACAAATCAGGGATTCGCTCACCTCGCACCGCGGCTGTTACGGTAGCTGCAATTTCTGCGCCATTTCTTCACATCAGGGCCGGGCCATCCAGTCCCGGTCGGCAGATTCCATCGTTAACGAAGCCAAAAGCCTCTCCACGCGCCGCAAGAAAGCCATAACCATCACCGATGTCGGCGGCCCCACTGCCAACATGTATGCCTCGAGCTGTGAACTGGGCTGGCCGGAAAGCTGCAAACGCGCATCCTGCCTCTATCCGAAGATTTGCCCCCGGCTCAAGCCAGACCATCAGGAGCAGCTTCGTCTGCTGGAAAAGCTGGAGCATCTGCCCCAGGTCAATCACGTTTTCATCGCTTCCGGAATCAGGCACGACCTGGCTTTGCGAAGCCCCGACTACATCTCATCCCTAGCCACAAAATACACCGGAGGACGTCTAAAGCTTGCCCCCGAGCACAGCGTGCCGGGTGTTCTGCGTCTGATGGGAAAGCCAAATGTCAGCAGCTTTGAAGAGTTTTCCCGCGAGTTTCTCCATGCCTGCAAACAAGCCGGCCTCAAGCGCCAAATCATCCCCTACATCATCATCGGCCATCCCGGCACCACAATCCAGGACGCTCTGGAACTCCGCAAATGGCTGATCCGGAACCGCCTGAAGGTGGAACAGGTGCAGGAATTCACCCCAACGCCAATGACGATCAGCACCTGCATGTATTACACGGGACTGGATTATTACACCGGCAAACCCATCCACGTGCCGAAACCTTCAGAGATCAGGCGCCAAAAAGAACTCGCCCTCTGGCATTTGAATTGATATCCTCCCCGACCCTTTCACTCATCGGAGCCTCTGCATTCATCAAAAGCCTCGCTCCAAGCTGATTTCAGCTTTTGTTGGCTGTTTATTCGCCCTTTGCCCTATTCCACTCACAACCCATTCACTTCCCGCTAACTTCCCGTTTGAAGTGCGGGAACTCAGCGGGAGGCGAAAAAGAGGTGGACTGGAAGGGGCAAAGGAAGGGTAAACCACCGGGAAAAACAAAACCCGGGCTTCCACCCGGGTCTGATAGTGTTGGTCGGGATGACAGGATTTGAACCTGCGACCACTTGAACCCCATTCAAGTACGCTAGCCGGACTGCGCTACATCCCGGACCGTGGAACCTAAAAAAAACATACCCCGTTTTTGACAAGCAAAATTTGTATTTGACATCCCCGCCCCTTTGGAAAGGATGGTCTATTCGCTAGCGCAAGTGTGCATTGAAGCCGCAAGCGCCAAGTTTCAGAAAGGAAGACGAAGATACAGTGAGTTTGATCCGTGCGCGTGATTTGTCGCTGGAGTTTGGCGGCAATTACATCCTGGACCAGGTGGACTGCAGTTTGGAGCAGAACAGCCGGGTGGGGCTGATCGGGGCCAACGGTTCCGGTAAGACGACCCTCATCCGCTTGTTTCTTGGCTTACTGCAGCCAAGTTCCGGAGAGGTTTTGCGCGCCAGGAACTGCCGCGTGGCCTGGCTGCCGCAGGATTTCAAGCTCGAACCGGACATCACACTGCTGGAGCATGTTCGCGCCTCCCGAGCCGACCTGATTTCCCTGGGAGATGAGATAGACCGCCTCTCCCGGGAACTTGCTGCCACCCACAGCGCGGAGACCGAAGCCCGGCTGAATCTTTGCGTGGAGCGCTACACCAGCCTGGGCGGCTACGAGTTTGAAAACGAGCTTAAATATGTGCTCACCTCGCTTAACCTGCCGCCGGATACTTGGAATAAGTGCTGCGGAGATTTCAGCGGCGGCGAGCAAACCCGTATCTGCCTGGCCGCCATCCTGTTGCTGGAGCACGAGTTGCTTATCCTGGACGAGCCCACCAACCACCTCGACCTGGCGATGATGGCCTGGTTGGAAAGATATCTGCTGAAGCAAGCCAAACCCTTTCTGATCGTATCACACGACCGCCAGTTCCTGGATAACACCGTGAGCAGCATCTGGTGCCTGCGCGAAGGCCAGATATCCGTTACCAAGGGCAATTACAGCTCTTTCAAGGCCGCTGACGAAATCGCCCGCCTCAGCCAGGAACGCCAGTATGAGCGCCAGCAAAAGTTCATCGCGGAAATCCAAGCCTACATCCAGAAATTCATCGCCGGAACCCGCACCAGTTCAGCCCGCTCGCGCCAAAAGATGCTTGAGCGGATGGAAATAGTGAAAAAGCCGGGCCAGCAGAAGCAACTGCGACTGCCCGTGGCGGCCGGAAAACGCAGCGGCAATGACGTTTACACCCTCACCAACCTCTGTTTCGGCATCCCGCCGGAGCTCGAGCTTGCCCGGGAGCTTGACCTCAAAGCCCATTACCGTGATCGTATCTGTGTTATAGGACCAAACGGATGCGGTAAAACCACCCTTTTGAACATCCTTCTCGGGGAACACGAGATCATGGGCGGCAGCCTCAAAACCGGTGCCAGCCTCGATATTGGCTATTACGACCAGCATCAGGTATTGCTGGATGACAGCCTCACCGTGATGGAAACCATCTGGCAGCTTGTGCCTCAGGCACCGCAGGGCTATGTTCTGGGCTGGCTGGCGCGCTTCGGCTTCCGCGGCGACAATGTGGATAAAAAGGTTCACGTGCTTAGTGGCGGCGAGCGTTCCAGGCTTTACCTCTGCCAGATGATCCACGAAAACCCCAATCTGATGATACTTGACGAACCCACCAACCATCTGGATATTGACATGACCGACGCCCTGCTGGAAGCGCTGAAAGCCTTTTCCGGCACAATCATCTTCGTTTCCCACGACCGCTGGTTCCTCAGCCAACTGGCCACCAAGTTCTGGGTTTTCCGGAAGAAAACTTCACCAGAAGGAATCTACACCACCGTGGAGGAACCCGACTGCGACTGGCAGAGAGCGATCGAGCTGTCTTTCGAGGAACCGGAACTGACCAAGGCCCCTCCCCCACCCCGTGAGCGCAAAAAGAAGGTAAATCCCTGGTATCTGGAGCAGATACATCTGAGTATTGAACAGGGCGGGCAGCGCCTCGGAGAACTGCAGAACGAGCTTGAATCCATCCACATAGAGCTTTCGCGCTCGGAAACTTATGCGGAACCGGGACGTCTCAGCACCCTGCAAACGCGGATGGCTGAGCTCGAAAGCGAGATCGGGACCTTGGAAAGCCAGATAGACGAATGGGAAGAGCAGTATCTGCGGCAAAGCTATGAACAATAAGCGGATAGGATTCACCACCTCCTTCCCCGTGGAAGTGGTTTTCGCGGCGGGGCACACTCCGGTTGACCTCAACAACATTTTTGTGGAGGGTGATTCAGCTACGCACGTCCGCAACGCTGAGCTGAAAGGCTTTCCGCGCACCATCTGTGCCTGGATAAAGGGTAATTACGACGCTGCCCTCAGCGCTGACCTTGATGAAGTTGTCGGCATTGTGCAGGGAGATTGCTCAAATGGCGCTTCGCTAAGCGCGATGCTGGCAGAAGCAGGATTGCCGGTCTGGCATTTTTCCTTTCCGCTGGAGCGCACCTGGGAAGCGTTGGATGCCGAGATAATCAAACTGGAAGCGCATTTCGAAGTTAGCAGGGATGAGGTGATGAAGGTGAAAAGACGCCTGGATGCCATCCGCGCCAAGCTTAAAACGCTGGATGAATGGACCTGGCGCGAACGCCTTGTGACCGGCAAGGAAAACCATATCTGGCTGGTGAATTCGTCTGATTTTTGGGGCGATCCTGATCGCTTCGAAGAAGAGCTCGATTCCTTTCTGCGCGACGCCGCCAACCGCGATCCCATACCCTACGGGCTGCGCTGTGCCTATCTTGGCGTGCCTCCCATCTACCGTGATATCTATGACAGCATCGTTCAACAGGGCGCGGATGTGCTCTACAATGAGGTGCAGCGCCAGTTCGCGATGCCATCTCTATTGCCGGACATCGTGGACCAATACCTCGCTTACACATATCCCTACAGCGTTTTCGAGCGTCTGGAGGATATCCTGCCCCAGCTCAGCCAGCGCCGCATCGACGTGGTGATTAGCTACACCCAGTCTTTTTGCCATCTGCAGATCGACAACATTCTGCTAAAAAAGCACATCGACCTGCCCTTCCTCACTCTCGAAGGAGATCAGCCGGAAGCGCTGGATAACAGGACTCTGCTGCGTTTGGAGAGTTTTTTCGAGGTGCACGGATGAAGCGGGTTCTGCTGGCCATGAGCGGTGGTATCGATTCCGCTGTGAGCGCCGTTTTGCTTCAGGAACAAGGTTTCGAAGTGATGGGTGCCACGATGCGTCTGTGTAATTCTGATGGTGACCCCTACGGTGTGAGCAGCGGCTGTTTTGGCCCCCAGGAACCGCAAAACCGGCAAATACTGGAACGGGTGGGGAAAAAACTTGGCATCCAGATCCTGACAATTGACCTGAGCAAGCAGTTCGAAAACGAGGTTCTGGAATATTACCGCTCCAACTATTTAGAAGGAAGGACACCCAATCCATGTGTGGTCTGCAATTCCCGGCTGAAATTTGGCCTGCTGCCCAAAATGCTGAGGGACCAAGGCATGGAATTCGACCTTTTTGCCACCGGACACTATGCCAGAATCCGCATCTGTGAACAATCCGGGCGATGGCAACTGCTCAAAGGCATTGATCCTCTTAAAGACCAGTCCTATTTCCTTTGCCTGCTTACACAGGCACAACTTGCCACCACGCTTTTTCCCCTGGGCAAACTCACTAAAGCCAGGGTGAGGGAAATTGCCAGTCTGCACGGCTTGGATTTTCTGCTCAGCAAAGCCGAAAGCCAGGATTTCCTGAGCGAGGAGGACCATCCCCGCCTTTTCAAATCGGCTAAAATCGAGCCGGGAGAAATGGTCGATCCCCTCGGCAAAGTTGTGGGAAATCATCGCGGCTTGATACATTACACTATCGGCCAACGCAGGCATCTGGGCCTTAGTGGAATGTCCGAACCCTGGTATGTGATTGGACTTGATAATAAGCGAAACCGGGTGAAAGTAGGTCCCCAAAGCTTTCTATACAAAGACCGCCTCACGGCAACCAAGGTAAACTGGGTTTCAATCCAGCCCACCAGCGCTGAAACCCGCGCCGAAATAAAGATTCGCCTGGCCCATAACCCTGTTCCTGGCACACTCCGAATCCTGCCAAACGGCTCTGTCGAGGCGGTGTTCGATACTCCGCAAATGTCAATAACCTCAGGGCAATACGCTGTTTTTTACGATGGAGACATCCTTTTGGGAGGAGGTACCATAGTCTGATGTATTATGTGATTAAAGTCCTTGTTTCTGCCGCCCTGATCGTGCTGGTCAGCGAGATTTCCAAACGCAGCACCATCTTGGGAGCGGTGCTGGCCTCCATCCCGTTGGTTTCTTTCCTCGCCATCCTCTGGATATACCTTGAAACTAAGGACACGGCAAGGATCGCGACTCTTTCCACGGAAATCTTCTGGCTGGTGCTTCCCTCGCTGGTATTTTTCATCCTCTTCCCGGTTCTGCTGAAGCGCGCTATGAATTTCTACATCGCCTTTGCCATCTCCACACTGGTGATGGTGGGCTGCTATTTCATAACGCATTGGTTGATAAAGCTGAAATGAAGTCGGGAACGGCCTTACAGTATTGATGATGGCGTCCAGATTGGCGTGATTCAATGGCAGAATGAAGCAGGGATAAACGATGTCCAAACCCGCTCTAATATCTATTGACACAATCTGCACAGGCAAAACGATGGGCATATGATTAGTATAGAATGGGATAAAAATCGCTGTCCAAATAACATTGAACTGCCTTCGGGCTGGGTTTTTTACACCTTCCGGCAAGGCGACGAGCCTTTGTGGTGTGGCATCACACCCAATGTGGCACAGCGTTTGAAGGTCATCCGCCAGAAAGCGGAAAACGACTCCCGCTATGGGGAAAATTCCTCTGCCGCGGATACTTTGCGGATAGAAAGCTATCCGCGGGCGATCGACGCCCTAATCCGCTTCAAAGTCTTTCTAAGCAAGCAACAGCCCCGTTTCCAGCATGCCATGCGGACCAGCAGTGACTATGTATATCTTGCCCTTGATGCCCGCCGTTTCCCCTTTGTCTGCGTAAAAGAGGACACGAACGACGACTGGACATATCTGGGGCCATGGCGCGGACGCTTTTTCCTTACCGATGTGATAGACAGCTTCGCGCGCATCCTGAAGCTACCCAACTGCGAAACTGACAGCCATCCCTGCGAGAAGCTGGAAAGCGGCGCCTGCCAGGGCTGGTGCCAGGCCTTCGCGGAGGATCTTAGCGAAGACCAGAAACCTGATCTGGAAAAGCTCGAGACCCTTCTGCGCGAAACATATCTGCATCCCCAAAACGGCATTCTGGAGATGATCTCAAAAGAACGCGACCGCTATTTCGATGATCTCGAATTTGCCAAGGCGGACCTGCTGGATGACGAGATCGAAAAACTGACCCAATACCGCGACTGGCTCAATTTCCTTTACGTGACCAAGTCTTTGAATTATAATGAAGAGAAATTCGGTGTGATGAACGGCCTTATGAGCTGGTGTCTGTATGAAGGGATGAGCTACGAATTCGCCAACGCGCCTGTCTCCTATCGGGACAACGAGCTGCTGGCGATCAACCTAATCGACACCGATGAAGCAAGATTGCTCTATGAATATCATGTTAAACATCGTAAAGGATAGTCTATGTACGAACAAATAGATGAGTTGGATATTATATTTAGCAGCCATCAAGGCAAAGTTCGGGATATTCACGACCTTGGCGACAAACTGCTGATCGTCACCAGTGATCGCATTTCCGCCTTCGATGTGGTTTTCCCCGATCCGCTTCCCGGCAAGGGAGTGATCCTCAATCAGATCGCGGCGCACATCTTCAGAACTACCGCGCACATCGTTCCCAACCATTTCATCACCGACAAAATCGAGGACTATCCGCCTGAACTGATGCCTTTTAAGAGTTATCTTGAGGGACGCAGCATGTTGGTGAAAAAGCTGCGCGTCATCCCCGTGGAATGCATCGTGCGCGGCTACATCAGCGGCTCTGCCTGGAGCGAATATCAGCAGTCGCGCAGCATTGGCGGCATGGCCATAGAAGAAGATTTGCGCGAAAGCCAGAAATTCGCCCAACCGCTTTTCACTCCATCAACCAAGGCCTCAACAGGCCATGACGTGAACATCAGCTTCGAGCAGATGAAACAGCGCATGGATCCCGCCATTGCCGATTACATCAAGGAAAAATCCCTCGAACTATACAAATGGGCACACGCGAAGCTGCTGGATAAAGGCATCGTATTGGCCGATACCAAATTCGAATTCGGAGCTCTCGGCAACAATATAATCCTCGCCGATGAAGCCCTTACCCCTGATTCCTCGCGCTTTTGGGACCTTTCGCTGTATGAGGTTGGGCATAGTCCTGCCAGCTTTGATAAGCAGATCGTGCGCGATTACCTCATCAGCACAGGTTGGGACAAACAACCGCCCGCGCCGTGCCTGCCGGAAGAAATTGTGCATAAAGCACTTGAGAAATACCGGCAAATCCGAGACCTAATCGTTGGAGATTGATCCATGCCCAAAAGAATATGCATAGTGGATGACGAAGAAAGCATCATCGCCGGTCTGAAGCAGGAATTGGAGACGCTCCGACCCGCCTGGAAAGTGGTGGGGTTCAACAGCGGTTTGAACGCCATCAGAGAGATCATCAGCGGCGGCATTGACCTCGTTATCACAGATATAGCCATGCCGGACATGGACGGCTACGAGCTTTTCTGGCGTATAAAAGACCACGATCCCAGCCTGCCCGTGATCATGATGACGGGCTTTGGCTACGACCCCAACCACGTGCTGGTGCGGGCCAAAACCGACGGCCTGCAGGATATTCTGTTCAAACCGTTCGACATCGACAAACTGATAGCGTTGATCGAAAGCAAACTTGAACCGGAAGGTTGATTGACGGATTTCGCAGACCGGCACCTTAAACGCCCCTCACCGCTCAGCGACCTTCTCAGTCCCCTTGGCCGGATCAACTCCCTTTTACAGACACAGCGCCGTAAGCGGCTTTCCAACAATGCCTGGCGTCCACATTGCAAGGTGATAAGCATCGGTAACATCGTGTGCGGAGGCAGCGGAAAAACACCTTTCACCATCTATCTTGCCGCCCTTATGCAAGCTTCCGGATACAGGGTCGGAGTTTCGCACAGAGGCTATAAGGGCGGACTGGAAAAATCCGCTCCCACGCTGATTTCAGGCAGGGATGGCTTACTGCATGAAGTTGAAGCTGCGGGCGACGAAGCTCTGCTCATCGCCAGCCGTCTGCCCGGCATCCCCGTGGTGGTGGGAAAACACCGTGTGGCAGCAGTTTCCCTGTTGCTGGCTAAGTATCCCGATCTTGACGCGGTGCTTCTGGACGACGCGTTTCAGCACCTCAGCATCGCCCGCGACCTGGATGTAGTCTGCTTTGAAGCGGACACCGGCTGCGGCAACGGAAGGGTTCTGCCAGCAGGATATTTGCGCGAACCTCTCACTGCCCTCAACTTCGCTTCCCTGATTGTCGTCAACCACAAACACCCTTACCGCGAAACAGAAGCTGGTAGTGACTTTTGGGCTGAATTTCGCAAACCCTTGCTCCACTACAGGCTGCAACCGCGGGATGTGGTCTCGGCTGATGGCAAAGAGATGGAAATCAGCAGTTTGAGGAGGAAAAAGCTGCTGCTGATAAGCGGAATAGCAAATCCCGACTCGTTTGAAGCAACTCTGAAAGCAGCAGGGCTAAGCTGGCTGCATCACTTCCGGTTTGCCGACCACTACGCTTTCACAAACAAAGCAGAGATCAGGCGAATGGCTTGCCTGGCTAGAAAATACGGAGCCGAAACGCTGCTTTGCACAGAAAAGGATCTGGCGAAACTGGCGCGGCACGGGGAAATAAGGGATATGCTGCTGGCATTGAGGATGGATCTCGTTTGCGAGGACGAAGAGGCATTGATGGGGTTGGTAAAGCTTAAAGTTCCTCTTTCATAACATACAGATAACGCCCTGGGTATGAATGTTTTAATTGATGTTTGAAGTAACCGGGAAGAAGCAATGCCGTCTGGCCATGAAGGCCTTGCCCCGTGTCCCTGAAGCGCCTCCCACATGATGCCCGCATTTGATGCGAGTATTTTGCGCGTGGCGTGAGAGGGGAGTGAATTCGGGCGCTAAGGACGCAACAGGCAGGATATTGCTGTGGGGAAAGTAGCTTTTACTCTCTATGAAATAGGTTTCTCTTACAAAGGCTCTCTTTCAAACGCCCACAAGGGGCTATTGATCCAGATTATTGGCAAAGGCTTGCCACTGAGCCGCGACCACGATGCCAGCCGTTTCCGCCCGCGTGATAAGATCCCCCAAAGTGATCTCTGTCAAACCCTCCATCAGCTTGAATTCCGCCTCGCTCCATCCACCTTCCGGTCCGATCAGGAAACATGGCCGTCCCACCTCTTCCTCCGTCAAATGATGCAACCATCTATCCGGTTTGCGTTCCGAGCAGAGGATGGGAGTATAACCGGCTTCGCGAATGGTTTCCAAAGCGGTTTCGAGCTTTTGCGGATGACGTATCTCAGGCAGCCAGGGATTGTCGCATTGCTTGGCGGCGGCAAGGCTGATCCTGCCAAAACGGGTTATGGTATTGTCCATGGCCTGGTGTATCGAATGCTCCGTGATGAGAGGAAACAAAGCCGATACGCCAAGTTCGGTGCATTTTTCCACCAGCAGCTCATCGTTTCGGTTCCTGAGGAGGGCGAAAGCTATCGCGAAGGGATGCCTCCGCTCTTCTGGGAATTTTATCTCCGTGAGCCTCAACAGGACCGAGTGCGCCTCCAGTTTTTCCACCTTTGCGGTGGCGAGAGTGCCTTTGCCCGAATTAAGCAGCAAAATATCTTTTAGGCGGCGTTTGGCCACCCGTGCCAAATGATGGAATTCCTCGCCTTCGAGCCTTACAAGACTATCCGTTTGCAGCCTTTCCAGACCGGGATAATAAACAGACGGCATCGCGCTACTCTGATTATGTGAAGAAATCCTTCAGCTTTTCCTTGAAGGTCTTGCCGGGCTTAAGTTCGCGCTTCTTGTTGAGATCAGCGAGACGTTTGTAAAGCTCTGTTTCCTCGCGTGATAGCCGGCTGGGAGTATGGACGTTTATCCGCACTATGAGGTCACCGCGGGAATCGCTGTAAAGGCCCTGGATGCCTTCCCCCTTGAGACGGAATTCCCTTCCGCTCTGGGTTCCGGCGGGAACTTTCATCCTGGCTTTGCCGGTGATGGTGGGCACGATGATTTCGTCTCCCAGCACAGCCTGCGTGAAATGCACAGGAAACTCGAGGACCACATTGTTGCCGTAGCGTTCGAAAAGATCGTCCCGCCTTTCGTTCACCTGCACCAGCAAATCGCCGTGGGGGCCGTTGCGCAGGCCGATATGGCCCTGACCGCGCACACGCAGGATTTGTCCTTCCTCCATGCCGCCGGGAATCTTGACCTTGATTTCTTTCGTCTTGGCCATTCGACCTTCGCCGTAGCATTTGGAGCATTTATTTCGGATGATCTTGCCTTCACCGCGGCAGGAAGGACATTCGGAGACCGTCTGCATCTGTCCGAACAACGATTGGCGCACTGTTCGCACCTGACCAGTGCCGCGGCATTGGGTGCAGGTTTCGGTGTTTCCATCCGCGCTGCCGCTGCCGTTGCAGGCGTCGCAAGCTGTTTTGGCGTTGATCTTTACGGTCTTTTCGGTGCCGAGGGCGATTTCTTTCAGGCTGAGTGAGAGCTCGATGCGCAAATCGCTGCCCTTGTTGGAGCGCGACGACTGCCCTCCACTTCTTCCAAAACCTCCGCCAAAGATGGTGTCGAAGATGGAGCCGAAGCTCCCACCGCCAAAGAGGTCGCTGATGTCTTCAAAGCGGCTGAAATTTTCCCAGTTGAAGCCGCCGCTGCCAAACTGTTGATCGATGCCCGCGTGCCCATACTGATCGTAAATCTGGCGCTTGTCCTTGTCGGAAAGGACCTCGTAGGCTTCGGAGGCTTCCTTGAACTTCTCTTCCGCTTCCTTGTTGTCCGGATTCTTGTCAGGATGGAACTGCATCGCCAGTTTGCGATACGCTTTTTTGATCTCGGCTTCATCTGCCGTCTTGGGCACGCCCAAAACTTCGTAATAATCTCGTTTCGCCACTTTTACTCCTCTGCTCGCGAATAAGGTGAGGCCCCGGCGAAAGATATTCCCCGCCGGGACCTTTCATATTTATTTATCATCCACAACTTCGAAATCGGCGTCGATTGGGCCTTCAGATTGTTGCGCTTCTTCGGCAGGCGCTTCTCCCTGGAAACCCTGTTGGTCAAAGCCGGAGGTGTTTGGTCCTTCCGTACCTTGCTGCTGCTGCGCCTGAGCGTAGATGATCTCGCCGAGGCGCTGCGCTTTCTGTGCCAGGTTCTGCTTGATTGATTCGATTTCGGAAGCCTCAGTTGCTTTTTCCATACTCTCTTTGGCGTTCTTCAGCTCTGCTTCGAGCTCGCTCTTCTCACTTTCGCTCAGCTTGTCGCCATATTCGCGCAGGCTTTTTTCAGTGCCGAAAATGAGGCCGTCGAGCTCATTGCGTGCGGAGATGAATTCCTGCCGCTTCTTGTCTTCCTCAGCGTGCATTTCCGCTTCTTTAATCATGCGGTCGATGTCATCCTTGCTCATGTCACCGGCGCGGTCGATGTGGATGGATTGCTCTTTGCCGGTGCCCATGTCCTTGGCGGAAACGTGCAGGATGCCGTTGGCGTCGATATCAAAGGTGACTTCGATCTGCGGAATCCCGCGGGGGGCGGCAGGAATGCCGACAAGGTCGAAACGGCCAAGGGACTTGTTATCTTGCGCCATGGGACGCTCACCCTGCAGCACATGTATGGTGACCGCTGTCTGGTTGTCCGCGGCGGTGGAAAACACCTGGCTTTTTTTCGTGGGGATGGTGGTGTTGCGCGGAATGAGTGACGTCATCACGCTGCCGAGGGTCTCGATTCCCAGGGTGAGGGGCGTAACGTCGAGCAGCAGCACATCGCTAACCTTTTCGTCGCCGGAAAGGATGGCGCCCTGGATGGCGGCACCGATGGCCACCACTTCGTCAGGATTGAGGCTGCGGTTCGGCTTTTTGCCAAAGAATTTCTCCACCGCTTCCTGCACTGCGGGGATGCGTGTGCTTCCGCCCACGAGCAGCACTTCATTGATATCAGAGGCGCTCACCTTGGCATCCGCCAGGGCTTGTTTGCAGGGTCCGAGCGTACGCTGGACAAGGTTTTCCGTGAGACGGTTGAATTCAGCCAGGCTGAGGTCGATGCTCAGATGCTTGGGGCCGGTGGCATCGGCAGTGATGAAGGGCAGGTTGATGTTGGTTGTCTGCGTGCCCGAAAGCTCGATTTTGGCTTTTTCAGCGGCTTCGCGCAGGCGCTGCATCGCAATCGGATCCTTGGAAAGGTCGATGCCTTCCAGTTTCTTGAACTGATCCAGCATCCAGTCGATGACGCATTTATCAAAGTCGTCTCCGCCAAGATGGGTGTCGCCGTTGGTGGAGAGCACTTCAACCACGCCCTGTGATATGTCGAGGATGGAGATGTCGAAGGTGCCGCCGCCAAAGTCGTAAACGGCTACTTTCTGTTCTTTTTTGTTTTCCATGCCATAAGCCAAAGCCGCGGCCGTGGGCTCGTTGATGATGCGCTTCACGTCCAGCCCGGCTATCTTGCCGGCGTCTTTGGTGGCCTGGCGCTGGTCGTCATTGAAATAGGCGGGAACGGTGATCACGGCTTCCGTGACGCTCTGTCCCAGATAGACTTCCGCGGTCTCCTTCATCTTCGCGAGCACCATCGCGGAGATTTCCTGCGGGGTGTAATCCTTGTTGTCGGTGTCGATATGCACAGCCGCCTGGCCTTTGAGGCCGGACTTCACTTTGAACGGCACCTGCTTCATTTCGGAGCCGACTTCGCTGAAAGAGCGGCCCATGAAGCGTTTGATCGAAAACACCGTGTTGATGGGGTTGGTGACAGCCTGACGCTTGGCCAGTTGGCCAACAAGACGCTGTCCGTCCTTAGTGAAACCTACCACCGAAGGGGTGGTGCGACCACCTTCAGCGTTGGTGATTACGACGGGTTTGCCACCTTCTACAACTGCTACGCAGGAGTTGGTGGTACCCAGATCTATTCCGATTATTTTTCCCATTTCTTATTCCTCCATGGTACTTTTATTTAATTTCAATGTTTATGCTATCGGAACCATTGCCGCTGGAAGGCTTATCCTCCACGGGCGGATCGGTTTCCGCCTGATTGGCTTCATATTTGCCTGAAGAAACGGCCACACGTACGGGGCGAAGCACCTTGTCGTGCATGGTGTAGCCATTTTGGATGACAGCGGCCACAAGGTTGGCCTCATATTCGCTGGGAATGTGTGCCAAAGCCTCATGCAGCGCGGGATCGAACTCCTTTCCGAGGGCATCGATCCTGCACACGCCTTCCTTGCCAAGGACACCGCGCAATTGCTGTTCGATCTGCGTTACGCCCTTCACGAAGGCGTCTTCGCGCGCAGCTTCTTCAACCTGGTTCAGGGCGCGCTCGAAGTTGTCCATCACGTCGCAAATCTCCAAAGCCAGTTTCTGCGTGGCCAGCTTGATCCAATCGCTCTTTTCGGCAATGCTGCGGCGGCGGTAGTTCTCAAATTCCGCCATGCTGCGCAGGTATTTGTCCTTCAGTTCCTGATTCTCCTGTTCCAGTTCAGTCATTCGCTTCATCAGGTCCGGCTCGTTTTGCGTTTCGTCACTGGCGTTGGCTGCCAATTCTTCCGAAGCTTTTTCGGCTGCCTGTTCTTCCTGAAATGCTTTCTTTTCAACGTCTTCGTTAAGTTTATCTTTTTTCTTTTTCACATCTTCTCCTATTTGGCCACCATCATGCCTTTTCTGGTGGTTTCAGTGATGGTTTGCGTGATGTCGCGGATCAGCGGGACGAGCTTGCGGTATTGGGTGCGCAGAGGAGCCACAACACCGAGGTAGCCGGGAATCCCGAACACCTCATAGCGGCCGTAGATGAGACAAAACTCCGTCCATTCCGGAACGTTGAAATCCTCTCCCATCAGCACGTTCACCGCTTTACCTCTGTCTTTGCTGCGCATCAGGTTGATAACGAGGTCCTGCCGCTGGATGAAATTCATAAAGCTGAGTATGTTGCGTTTGTTGTCAAATTCAGGCTGCTCGAGAAACTTGACGCTGCCGTCGTAGTTGATGTAGAAATCGCTGATATCCACGAAAGCTTTGTGCAGCTCGCGCAGAAAGGTGCTTACCATGGGGTTGTCGCGGTACATGTTTTCACGCATTTCCACCAGCACACGGTTGGCGATATCGTAGATGCGGAGACCGGCCAGTTCGTCATTCAGATAGCGCACCAGCTTTTTAAGCTGCGCTTTCGTGAATTCCTGCTCGATCTTCATCACCACGGTTTTATCCAACCCCGAATCGAGGCTCATCACGAAGATGTATTTGCTGTTGCCGATGGGAAAGACTTCCAGCTTGGCAAGATAGCCGCCGGAAACTTCCGGCTCGGCCACAAAGCTCAGCTGGTCGGTCTCCTGTGCCAGCATCAGCATGATGTAATGCAGCGCCAGCGGGGTATCCTTGTAATGCTTGATCAGCAACTCGCGCAGCAGCTCCATATTCTGGAAGCGCACGTTTTCGTGCTCCGCTTCAATGAACCGAAGGTAATTGCGATAGCCCATGATGGTGGGCACACGTCCAGCGGAAGTGTGTGGCTGGCGGATCAGATCTGCCTGCTCCAGCTTCATCAGGTCGAGGCGCAGCGTAGCCGAACTCACTTCAGTGAGATACTTTTCATTCAGCACACGCGATGACACAGGCTCGTTGCTGTTGATGTATTCATCAACCAGCGCGACCAATGCGGTATTGAGTCTGATCTGATTTTTCTTCATGTTTCGGCTGTCACTCCCTTGTATTTATTAGCACTCGCTCGGGCAATCTGCTAATCTAAGGACAAAGTAATCGAAAGCGGGAAATTGTCAATCGAAAAGTGAGACTGCTAAAATCGCCCTAACAGACCTGGCCGATCATCTACGCCTGACCTGAATCAAAACAAGCCCTCCAAGCCCCTCTGTAAACTTCAAAAGAGCTTTGCGCATACTCTTCAGATGCCGTTTTCAATTCTATCAATTGATATATTTCTCTTTCACCGCCCCTGATTTCAGGTTTTATTGATTATTCAATCTATCGATTCCTTTCCACAGCCCCTGGGGAGGTGTCCCACAAACCTAAAACGACATTATATGGAGATATTAACATATATAGCATATAGATACCTATATAACTACTAATTCCTACTATATTAGTATATATTATATCTATCTAGTATATATATCAGTATATTAGATACATATTATCCAGGTCCTGGACTGGAAGGTCGGGAAGGGGCCGTGGAAAGAAACTGATAGACTGATAAATTTATAAAGTCGGTTTTCCCATCTTCCCGATTTCAAGGCGAGAAAGAAAGTTGTGTCATCACACCCAGTCCGGGATTATGAATTCAGAATAACCAGTTGAAACATATGGCATTGTTTTTCCTTCGTCTGGAATATCATGTCGTTAAGCCGCATAATGAACATACCCATAAATGCCAGAACCAGCTTTTGCTTGACACGAACGGCCTCTGAAACTTTTTGAAACACAATTAATCTTTCCAAGGAGCTTTTCCATTGATGGAAAACCATCGGCTCGACAAGCATCCGATCCTCTCCGTCCCGGAGCGGGAGGATGTTCTTTTCACTTTCAACGGCAGGCCCCTCACCGCCAAGCAGGGTGAGATGATCTCCTCCGCTCTCATTGCGAACGGGATCAGCGTTTTTGGCCATCACCACAAGGACGGCAGCGCCCAGGGCATTTTCTGCGCCAACGGCCAGTGTGCCAAATGCACAGTTATCGCAAACGGCGTGGCCGTGAAATCCTGCATGACCCTGGTCACCCCCGGAATGGAGGTCCGTTCCGCAGAAGGCCTGCCAGCCTTGCCGGAAAGCCCTGTCATTGTGCAGCGTCCCGCCATCGAACAGGTCGCCTGCGAGGTTCTGATCATCGGCGGAGGCCCTTCCGGACTTGCCGCGGCCATCGAACTAGGCAAACACGGCATCGACACTTTACTTATCGACGATAAACACACCCTGGGCGGCAAACTGGTTTTACAGACCCATAAATTCTTCGGCAGCGAGGAAGACAGCCACGCAGGAGTGCGCGGACACGACATCGGCAAGCTTCTGGCCGACGAGGTGGCCACCCATCCCTCCGTGAAGATCTGGCTGAACAGCACCGCCCTCTTCATTTTCAGCGACAAAAAGGTTGGCATCCTCAAGGATGGCATTTACAAGATAGTTTCACCCCAGAGGATTCTGAACGCCGCCGGGGCCAGGGAAAAGTTCCTCCGCTTCACCGGCAACAATCTGGCCCGGATTTACGGAGCGGGCGCTTTTCAGACCCTGGTGAACCGCGACCTCATCCGCCCCACCAACCGGCTCTTCATAATCGGTGGCGGCAACGTCGGCCTCATCGCCGGCTATCATGCCCTGCAAGCCGGAATCGAGGTGGTAGGCCTGGCTGAAGCCATGCCCCGATGCGGAGGCTACAAAGTCCACGCGGACAAGCTCAAGCGTCTCGGCGTGCCCATCTACACTTCCCACAGCATCCTCAGCGCCAATGGCACCGAAACCGTGAAGAGCGTAACCATCGCCGAGGTGGATGATAAGTTCCGGATTAAACCCGGCACGGAAAAGAGCTTCGCCTGCGATACCATCCTGATCGCCGTGGGCCTCGATTCGCTTTCCGAATTCACTCAGGAAGCCATGGAAGCCGGAATTCCGGTTTACGCTGCCGGAGACGCGCTGGAAATCGCGGAAGCTTCCTCCGCCATGTTCAACGGCAAAATCGCCGGACTCACCATCGCCAAAGACTGCGGCCACGAGGAAATCGGGCCTGTTCCAGCGGACTGGCTTGCCAAAGCCGAGGTGCTCAAATCCCATCCCGGCCAGATCAAAGGCTACCAGCAGGGCCTGCCGGAAAGCGGTGTTTTCCCCGTTATCCACTGCCTTCAGGAAATCCCCTGCAATCCCTGCACAACGGTCTGTCCCACAAATTCCATCCGCACCGAGGACGGCAGCCTGCTGTCCCTGCCAATTTACGACGGCGCGTGCATCGGCTGCAACAAATGCCTGCTGATCTGCCCCGGCCTGGCCATCACGCTGGTTGATTTCCGCCAGGATCCGGAAAACCCTACCATCACCGTTCCCTACGAAATATTCAACCTGACCAAACAAACCGGCGACACCATAGAACTTGTGGATATCGACGGCAATCCGTTGGGTGAATATCTTATAAACGCCGTTCTGGACATGCCAAACCGCCACACCCAACTGATAAAGGTAAAGGTCCCGAAGGCCATCGCCAAACGCGTCGCCTCCTTCGGGGTGCAACCTGCGGAAGTCGGCCAAGCCCTGCCCCAGCCGGTGATTCCGGAGAAGTTGGCTGACGATTCCATGATTTGCCTCTGCGAAAGGGTGAGCGTGGGCGAAGTGCGCCGCCTCATCCAAAGCGGCATCACCAACCTCAACCAGATCAAAGCCATCACCCGCGCGGGCATGGGGCCCTGTGGCGCCAAAACCTGCGATACCCTCATCCGGGGCGTCCTGCGCGAAGAGGGCATCCCGGTGGAAAATGTGGTCCCAAACACCAAACGCCCCGTTTTCGTGGAAGTTCCGCTGGATAAGTTTCCTGATGGAGGCAGCGATGAGTAAAAGCTATGACATCGTGATCATCGGAGCTGGCTCTATTGGAGTTCCAGCCGCTCTGGAGCTTGCCTCCAAAGGCCTGAAGGTGCTGGTTCTGGAAGCTGAAAGCGCCCCCGGCCAGGGCAACAATAAAAAAGCCATCGGCGGCGTGAGGGCCACCCACAGCGATTTTGGCAAGATGAGCGTTTGCCTGCGCTCCATCCAGATCCTGAGCGGTTGGAAGGAACAATACGGCGAAGACATCGGCTGGATGAGCAACGGCTACAGCTATCCCGCCTACACCGAAGCGGACGAAAAGATACTCAAGGATCTGATGCGGGTCCAGCTTGGATTCGGCCTGCACATACGCTGGGTCAGCCCGCAGGAATACAACGAACTGGTGCCTGGCATCAACATGGATGGCCTGCGCGGTTCCACCTATTCAGCAGAGGACGGAAGCTGTTCGTCCTTGTTGACGGGTTCCGCTTACTATTTCCATGCCCTCAGAGCCGGAGTGGACTTCCGTTTCGGCGAAAAGGTGCTGGGCTTCGAAATGTCCGGCGATAGAATTGCCAAAGTTCGCACCGACAAAGACAGCTACACGGCTGGAACCGTGATCAACGCCGCGGGCAACCACGCCCGGGAAATCGGCGCCATGGCCGGGCTCGATCTGCCCGTGCATCCAGACAACCATGAAGCGGGAATCACTGAACCCGTCGCCCCCTTCATGGGTCCGATGGTGGTGGACATGCGCAAGCGCCCCGGCTCTGCCAACTTCTACTTTTACCAGAATCACGAAGGGCAGGTGGTTTTCTGCATCACCCCCGATCCACCCGTCCTGGGCATCGACAACCGCAGCACCTCCAAGTTTCTGCCCCTCTGCAGCAAACGCATGCTGGAAGTCTATCCCCGCCTCAGGCATCTGAAAGTGCGCCGCACCTGGCGTGGACAGTATCCCATGACCCCTGACGGTTTCCCCATCGTGGGCAGGGTGGGCGCCAACCTTGTCAACGCCGTGGGCATGTGCGGCCAGGGATTCATGCTGGGCCCCGGACTGGCAGAACTGCTCGCCCGAATCTGCCTGGATGAACTCACTCCCGAAGACCTCCGCGAACTGGAGAGCTTTGATCCTAACCGTGATTTCAGTGGCATGGAAGCCTTCAAATAGGGCTCTCCGCGAGGCTTTACTGGTCCTTAGCGGTCGCGTCCATCCCTCTCCCCCGCCTCCCGCGAGATACTCGCATCGAATGCGGCTATTATACAGGAGGCGCGCAAGTGACTAAAGACAAGGCCTTAACGGCCAAATGAAAAAGAGCGGCCGGATTGGGCCGCTCTGTGCTATTATCTGGCTCTGTTACTTGCTTACTTTCTGATGCGTCCTGTTAGCTTGCGGAAAATATCCAGGGGTTGCTCCTGCTTTTCTTCTTTTTCGGGCTTCTCCTTTTCGTTGGGCTTGGCTTTCTCAACCGAGCCGCTCTTTCCGTTGCTGGGAGTAGAATTAGGTTTGACTTTTTCAGTTTTGTCGTTGTTTCCGACGCTGGGAATGTAAATCGGCTTCTGTTTTTCCACTTTGATGCCGCCACCGGTGTTTCCGCTCGGACGGGATTTCTCGGTAGAAACACTGCCCGGAGTGGGGTAGTTGCCCCCGCTACCGAAACCGCCACTGGGAGGGGTGTATCCGCCGCTGCCGGGATCGGAACCGTGACTGCCGCCATGTCCGCCGCCGGGAGGGGTGATTCCGGAATCGTTTCCGCCTCCACCTCCGCCATGACTACCGGGATGGCCTCCGCTACCTCCGTGGCTGCCAGGATGTCCTCCACCACCGGGAGGGTTGACCCCTCCGCCGCCATGGCTGCCGGGATATCCGGGATGGCCGCCGTGACCACCGCCGGGAGGGGGACTGGGAGGAGTCCAGCCTGGAGGATGAGGCAGATAGCCGCCGGGAGGGGGCGGATACCAATAGTAGCCTGGATAGTAATAATAATACACGGGGCGGGGCCGGTAGTAGTTGTAGGCATAATAGTTGCAGATATTGATGTAGCTACCACCCCTGTCGCGTTTAAGCCGGAAATTGAAGACCGTGGGATAATCCAGGGCCATCCTCTGGCTCGAGTAAAGGAAAGGCACAAACAGATCCTTTTCGATGGGAATGTAACCTTCCTTGCTGATGATAACCCTGATCACGCGGCCGGGGATGCCTTCCCTTAGCTCCATGTATTCATCCATGAAGACCGGATAGACGGGACTGGGCGTGGAACAAAGGTAGAGGTCTATCTCGGAAAGGTTCACGTCAGCGCCCTTGGGCGAGGTTTTGATCTGAAACGCGCCATAAAGGTCATAGGCACTTAACAGGCCCGCAGTTAGAAGCAGGCAGACGACGAGCAATAATCTGGTTTTCATTTTTTCCTCCCTTGGGAGTTATATTTCTATAGTTTATACAAGGCTAATCCCAAATCCTGCAAAAAAAGATCGTTTTAACATCTGGAAAACGAAGGCGGAACCGCAGCAATCCAGGGCTGGGACAGATGAAACACGAACCAAACCAGGGATCGATCACATAACAATCCAGTTTCTATAGATGCAATATTCAAGCCATAACTCCGTTTGTCAAGGGCAAAAAAAGCCACCCCCGGGAGTTGGAGGTGGCTGTTGAGGGAGGTTGCGTGAGCAGCAGAGAGCTTCACACTCAGGGTCTGGGATGGCCGGCGTGTCCGCCGGAAGGTGGTTTGTGGCCCGGTCCGTCATCGTCGTGGCCATGACCGCCATGGTTGTTTCCGTGTCCGGGTTTGGGTCTATGGCCGTGACCGTGACCGTGGCCATGCCAACCGTGACCATGTCCCGGGCCGGGCCAGGGATCGATAAAGTAATAATGGGTGTTGTGGTTCCAATGCGGCCAATGGGGATGGGGATGCATCGGCTGCCTCTGAAGGTCGAAATGGAAGACGGTGGGATTGCGCAGGGCATCCCATTGATACCTGGCGTTGTAGGGAACGAAGATTTGATGGCGTATCGGAATGTAGCCCGGTTTGGAGATCAGAAGGTCAAAAACACGGCCGGGAACGCCCCAGTTATAGGTCATGTATTGGTCCATTGTGATGGGGATGGCTTGGCTGGGAGTGGACCCCAGATATTGATTGGTACCATACAGAGTGATCGTGGCGCCTATTGGCTCGGTGTAGATCTGGAAAGCGCCGAAGATGTTCTGGGCGCTGAGCAGTCCGGCCATCAGGGTTAGGCAGGCGATCAAGATGAGTCTCGGTTTCATGTCTTCCTCCTTGGGATTGGATGATTCTACAGATAATACCTGCCCAGCCAAAAATCCTGCATACAAAAAACCGGCCTGAATACCAGGTTAAGGATTCAGGCGCGGTTTAAGGTATTGTTGTTGTGGTGCTTAGAGGTTCTCGATATTTTTCAGGGCTTTGGGCGCGGTGGCGGTAGAAACGCCCTCCAGGGTCAGATAAGCCACCATCGGAGAACCGCTTGCATTCCCGGCTTCATCCACCCGGAAGAGCTGAACCGGGATGCGGATGGGAAGCTCGTTCTCATGGGAGATGAATTTGCCTTCGGCATCCTTCTGGAAGGGATTCTCATAGAGCCAGGCAAGGCCAATGGCGGCATTTCCGTCCTCCGCGTTAACATTCCGGCGTTTGGAACCGAGAGCCAAACGTTGCTCCAGTGATAGATTGGGGGAGTTGATGCTGGAAGTCACTGTGCCGAGGCAGATACCGTCCTTGAAAACCCGGCGGTTCGTGGCGATGCCTTCTGATACAAAGAGGATCAGGGCTTTGCGGGGATTAGCCGCGAAACCCTTTTCCAGAGCGGCCTTTCCCATAAAGTCCGGTTTGGTCATATCTACCGCAGCGTCGAAGAGCGGAGCGTGGATGGGATTGTGCTCAGGGTCATACTCGCTGCCCATCAGAGGCAGACCAAAGGGACCAGCGGAAATGCGGTTTTCATCACGGCCGCCAAGGCCAACCAGCAATCCGCCCAAATCCAAAGCCAGGCTCACGATCTTTTTAAAATCCTCCGCCGCATTGGCCACGGGCAGATAGAGTTCCCAGCCCCAACGATTGGTGTAGCCGGTGCGGCTAATCAGGTAGCGGGCACCGTTGCGCTCGAATTTATTGAAGGTGAAGAAGCTCATGTTCTTTTCCGGGTTATTGCGGTTTTTGAGCACTTCAGCGCCGTAAATCTGTTTGATAAGCTTGTAGGAGAGAGGGCCCTGGATGTCCACTTTCACCAACTGGTCTGAAATATCGGTGGCTTCTACCTCTTCCCCATCCAGTTTGCAGGCCATGATGCGGTCGATGTCAGCGATTAGTTCCTGGCCGTTCACATTGTCAGTGATGTCGTGACCGGCGTTGATCACGGCAATGAATTCCGTTTCCGAAAGGCGCATGAAGATCATGTCATCCTGCACTCCGCCTTGTTCGTTCAGCAGCAGGGTGTATTTGCATGCGCCGATCTTCATGTCGCTCATGCGGCCTGCCAGGGCACGGTCCAACAACGCAGGAGCGTCCTTTCCGGTGAAGAGGATCTGGCCCATATGATCGATGTTGTAGATAGCCAGATTGTTGATGGCGGCGGCCTCATCCAATACGGAGGTGAGGTAGTTCACCGCCATGCTGTATTCGCCAAAGTTGCTGCGTTTGATATCCTGGAGGGGCAGGCCCTTCTTTTGCGCCAGCAGGGGCAGATACCAGTTTTCCTCCAGTTCGTAGAGGAAGGTCCTACGCGGCGTTGCCGGGAAATCGAATCCTAATTTAGCCATGTTTGACTCCTTGTATGTATTTTATATGTTATCTCTGAAAACTATGCGACTGTCCAGCATGGTGAGCAGCGCCGACGCTTCCAGCCAGTAATCCGGAGGAAGTGCCGTGAAATCCCGCAGGACGATCAGGTCCGCCACCTTGCCCGGAGTGAGGGAACCTGTCCAGCCTTCCGCTCCAGATGCTTTCGCCGCGCCCAAGGTGTAGGCATAGATGGCCTCATGTGCGCTGATGCGCTGCTCCGGCAACCAGGAAGGCTTACGCGGGTCCAGATTCTTTCTGCGTTCCACAGCGCTGTAGATTCCCGCGAATGGACTGATCGTCTCGATGGGGGCGTCAGAACCGAAACTCACCGGTATGCCGGCGTCGAGGATTGACCTGAAACTGTAGGCCTCGTGTTTTATTTGGCGCCAGTGGTCTTCTATCATGTCCACATCGTTGGCCAGATGCACGGGCTGGATGGAGCAGCAGGCTCCGCATTCCTTCAATAGTGGGATATCCTGAGGCCGGATGGATTGCAAATGCTCGATCCTGAAAGGGCTTGGGGGCTTTATTCCGCTTTGACGCAAGCGCAGCAGGGCCTGAATTACAGTGAACACAGCGCGGTCGCCGATGGCATGGACCAGGCAGGAAAATCCGTGTTCCGCGGCTTGTTTGGCCAGGGCAAAGATCTCTTCCTCGCTGTGGCGCAGGATGCCGCGATTGCCTTTTGAATGGGGATATTCTCCGAAAATCGCGCCTGTCTGTGAACCCAGGGAACCATCAGCAAAAAGCTTTAAACCGCCCAAGCGATGCCAGTTATCGCCGCTGCCTGTGTGCTGGCCTGAATCCCGAATGTAAGGGAACTCATCCAGATAGAAATGACGGCAGACCCTAAGCAACTGGCTTTGGGAGCAAAAAGCCTCCAAGACCCTGGCTCCGGCAGGGACTTCCATGCTGTGAACGCTCACTAGGCCAAGTTTGTGGATTTCTCGGGCAGCTTGCTCCAAACAGCGGAAGGTCTGCTCGTCGGAAAGCGGCTCGATGAACTTTTCCAGCCCTTCCGAAGCGGTTTCCACCAGAATCCCGGTTGGGTGACCGGCATGATCCCTCTGGATCAGTCCCCCGGCGGGGTCCGGACTGTCAACTGTGATTCCGGCAGCTTTCAAGGCTGCTGAATTACACCAGCGGCTGTGATAGTCTTTGCTGTAGAGGGCTGTGGGGGTGTTGGGGAAAAGCTCGTCCAAAAGCTGGCGGTTCAGATATTGAGACTCATCGATGATATTCTTGTTCCAGCCTCCGCCCAGTGTCCAACGCGGAAGTTCTGGATTATCCCTTCGATAGTTTTCCAAACGTTCACGGATCTCAGAGATGCTGGCACAGCCGGTCAGATTGATCTGTGTGCGGTTTTTGGCGTATTCTGTGAAATGGGTGTGAGTGTCGGTGAAAGCTGGCAGGAGCATGTTTCCACGCAGGTCGATGAGCTCGAAAGGTTCTTTGGAAAAGCGTTTGCATTCATCCAGACTGCCGATCGCAGCAATTTTGCCCCACGCCACCAGCAGCGAGGCATTGAGCATCGCCCCGGGTGTTTCGCAGGTTAGAAGGCGTCCGTTAGTGAAGATATAGTTCATTAATTACAATCTCCAGGGCTACTTCCAGCTTGTCTGGCGGCACAGCGATATTGATCCGCAGCCAGCCCTGTGAAACTGAACCGAACGCCCGTCCGGGAACGCAAATAACGCCTTTGGCCGCAAGGTGTTGGCAAACTTGCAGGTCGTCATCCGGAGTGCGCAGCATCAGATAAGGTCCGGCCGGGGGTGCCATAACTTTTTCCCTCCAGGGTTTCAGCCTGGTTAAAGCTAATTCGCGGTAGGCCTTCAACTGGTCCAAAACTTCCCGGGAGGCAGCCAACCCCTCGTCTGACAAAGCGTACATGGCAAGCTGCTGGGAAAGCCAATTGCTGCAGGTGGATACGTATTGCCGGGCTTTCACAACGGCCTCTGCCAGTTCCGGCGGCGCCAAGGTCCAACCAATCCTCCAGCCGCTCATGCAGTGGGATTTGGACATGCCGCCCAGTACAAAAAGACCGGCTGACTGTCCGTAGAATTTAGGAACAGCTCCAGTAAAAACAAGCCGGTCGTAGATCCCGTCAACGATCATGACGATGCCGAGCTCAGCGCATAGCTTGGTTAAGCGATCTGCCTCCTCTTTAGAAAAGACATGACCGGCAGGATTGGATGGATGGCTAAAAACCAGAGCCTTCACATCCGCGGCTAACAGCTTGGCCCACAGTTCCAAATCCACACTTGAGAGATCACTTTCAAAAGGAAGTCTTATCACTTTGCATTCCAGCATCTTGGCGATGGCGGAATAGGCAGGATAATCCGGGTCTGGGATGGCTATGCAGTCACCGGGATTGAGCAGAGCAAGCATGCTTACGAACAAGGCTTCCTCCACTCCGTTGCAAACGCAGACGGAAGAAGCAGTGTAGTCGGGATGAAGTTTGGCTATGGCTTCCCGCAGCAGCGGAATTCCAGCATTGGGAGTATAGACCGGGGTTTCAGTCCGTAGCAGTTCCAGCGCTTTGCCGCGCAGAAACTCAGGCAGGGGAAATCCCAATTCACCCAAAGCCAGGTTGATGGCGTCGGGTGGCGCAGCCTGCATGATCCGCCGAATGAGGGATAACTCAATCCCTTGCAGGCGATTGGCTTCAGTCATAAACGGCACGCAGGTCCTGCTCGAGCTGCACGGCGTTGTCGGTCTTGGCGTCGCGGTATTTCACGATCACGGGGCAATAGACCTGAAAGCTGGGATCATTCTTCATTTGTCGGCTTCCGGGAACAACCACGGCGCCTTCCGGCACGGTGAAGGAGCCGCCAGGGTCACGCTGGAGAAACTCCTGGCGCACTGAATCCCAGATGGGCGTGGAAGCCGTGATGATGGTTCCGGAGGCAATCACAGCCCGCTTCTGGACCAGGATGCCTTCGTAGATGCCGGTGTTTCCGCCGATGAAAGCATCGTCTTCTATCACCACAGGGCGGGAACCGATGGGCTCAAGCACACCACCGATCATGGCCCCGGCTGAGAGATGGACGTTTCTACCGATCTGCGCGCAAGACCCCACCAAGGCGTGGGAATCAACCAGGGTGCCGCTGTCCACATATGCCCCGATGTTGATGAAGGAAGGCGGCATCACCGCCACTCCGGGAGCAACGAAGCAGCCGCTGCGCGCGGAACTTCCTCCCGGCACCAGGCGCACCCGGTCCTTGAGTGTGAAAACCTTCTCCGGCAGGGTATCCTTGTCAAAAAAGCTCTTGCGTTCGCTCCAGGGGATTTCAGCAAGCTCGCCCATCCGAAAACCAATCAGGATGCCCATCTTGATCCACTGGTTCACTTTCCAGCCTTGTTCAGTAGGCTCGCAGGCCCTGATCCGTCCTTCGTTCAGAGCTTGGATGAAATCCTCGAAGAGGGACCTGTCCGCGGGAGTGTAAACCTCTGGCTTGTTTTTGTATAGGGCAATGATGGCGTCTTGCATGGTTTAAACCTCGCTGATGGCTTTTTTAAGCCGGTCCACTGCTTCGGCTAGGACCGACCTGGGGCAACCGAAATTCAGCCTTTGGAAGCCCGCGCCCTCGTCTCCGAATTTCAGCCCGGGATCGAGAGCCAGCCTCGCTTTGTTGACCAGCAGGTCCGCTATCGCCTTGTCTGAGAGGCCCAAAGCGCGAAAATCTATCCAAGCCAGATAGCATGCCTCCGGCTTGAGCATCTTCAACTGGGGAAGCTCGCTCTCGAAAGCATCAAGCAGAAAGGCCCTGTTGCCTTCCAGATAGGTCAGAAGCGCTTGCAGCCAGACTTCCGAATCCCGGTAAGCGGCGATGGTGGCTTCGATGCCGAAGCTGTTGCCCATAAAGAGATGGTATTCCTCGATGGCGGAAGCCAAAGGCTGGCGCAGAGAAGGGTTCTTCACCAGCACCACCGAGGTGGCGAGTCCGGCCAGGTTGAAGGATTTGGCCGCTGACATACAGCAGATGGTGATATCCGCGAAATCATCCAAAGCCGCGATGGAAACGGCTTTTGCCCCGTCAAAGACCAGATCGGCATGAATTTCGTCGCTGATCACAGTAACGCCGTGCTGACGGCAAAGCTGGCCCATTTTCCGCAGCTCCGCCTCGCTCCAGAGCCTGCCCACAGGATTGTGGGGGCTGCAGAGGATGAAAAGCTTCGCGCCTTTCAGCTTGCTTTCAAGATCGTCAAAATCAATCTCGTAGCGCCCATCCCTCAGCAGCAGCGGGGAGGTGAGCAAGACCCGCCCCTGATCCAAAGCCGCGTTGTGGAAAGGACGGTAAACCGGGGTTTGGATCAGAACTCCGTCGCCAGGCTCAGTCAGCACAGTGACCGCAAGGCTTACAGCCGGCATCACTCCAGGCGTGGAAAGCATCCAGTCGCCGTCCGCCTTGTAGCCATACTGCTTTTCCACCCAGTTCAGAACCGTGTCGTAAAACACAGGCAGGCGCAGATTGTAGCCAAAGATGCCGTGATCGAGCCGCTTTTGCAAGGCTTCCATGATAGCTGGCGCCACGGGAAAATCCATGTCCGCCACCCAAAGCGAAATCAGATCGTCCCGCCCATAGATCATGTTCAGGCCGTCATACTTGAAGCAACCGCTGCCGCGCCGATTGGTAATCCGGTCAAAATCATAGCTCATTGTTCCACCTCGCTCTGCTTTTCCTTCATTCTGCGGATCACGCCCACCATCTTGTCCAGTTCGTCATTCAGCCTTGCCTGCGGGGCCAGGTCCGCGATGTTGTACATGATCTCCATCATCCTGGGAAACGAGGCGGGGCTTTTCAGCACACGCGTTTTTCCCCGGCGGTCGGTGAACTCCAGAAACATGTAATAGGTTATCACCTTGCGCAGTTCCATGCTGCTGATCTTTTCGTATTCGATGGGCACAGAGGGAAGCAACAGATAGCGGAACCAGAGGCATTCCGGGGTGAAAATAACTGAATTCAGCGTGGTGAAATGCCTGAAGAGAGCGTCCAGCGACACGAACAGCACCAGCAGCGGAAGAACCTTCATCAGAAAAGGGCTGGTGGCGCGGATCACGGAGAACAGCACGAAAATGCAGTAGCCGGAGATAAGGATGTGGGCAACAATGCCCAAAACCCTGCTCAACACAGGCACCCGATAACGGACGGGCATGCGCCCCCGAACGGAATTGATATTCAGCTCACGCGGCAAAGGTATTCCCTCCAAAGGCGGTTAACGCTTTCCAGGATAAAGCTGTCGGCTGGAACGGCATCGAAGTGGTTGTGGCGGTCGGGGTCGCCGTGGAAATCGCTTCCGGCAGTCATGTAGAGGCCGTTGTTCTGGCAAATCTCGGTATAGGCCTGGATTTGATACTGATAGTGGTCCGGATGCCAGACCTCAAGGCCGTCGATGCCCATGGCGATGAACTCCTCGATGTAACTTTCCTTTTCCAGCTTGCCCGGATGCGCGATAATCGCGAAGCCGTCAGCTTCGTGGATGACCCGGATCGCGTCTGGAACGGAGAATTCCGGCTTGGGCGAGAAGGCGGGTCGATCGTTGCCGATATATTTGTCGAAAGCTTCATTCTTGCTGGCCACATAACCTCGGTCCACCATGATTTGCGCGATATGCGGACGCACGATCAGTTCACGGCTTCCGGATATGGCAACCACTTCTTCGAGGGTGATTTCCATGCCTAGGTCGGCCAGTTTTTCAATCATCCGGATAGCCCGTTCGCGCCGGCCGATCAGATACATTTCCATCATCTCCACCAGAGAAGTAGAGGCCAGATTGACCCCGAAGGCGAGAACATGGACATCTGAGCCTTCATGTTGTGAACTGATCTCCATGCCGGGCAGGATCCGCAGCGGAGCTATGTCCTTCGGCAGCATCCGATAAGCGTCTGCGGTGTCGTGATCTGTTATGGAGATCAGGTCCAGCCCGATTTGCTGGGCACGCCTGACCAGCTGTGCTGGACTGAGCAATCCATCTGAAACGTTGGTGTGCAAATGTAGATTGATGAGCTTGATGGGATCTATATTCTTAACTATCATAATCTCTTTTTCTATTGACGTATTTCTAGCTCCCCAAAAATCGTCAATGATTATTTTATGCCAAGTTCCCAGTCTGCTGGGAATGGAAAAGCGAACTATTGGAGTTTTGATGGAATACGATCCACTCAAAGACCGTGCCGCGAGTTTGATCAGGGTTTGGCCTGCCGCGCGCGTGTTTTTCTACCGCGTTCTGGATCTGCTGCTGCTGCGCCAGCGCTATGTGAAACTCGCCCTGCGCCAATACCTTCCCATCGACCGTGGATTCCGCTACTACGATGCCGGAGCCGGTTTCTGCCAGTATTCCTGGCATGTGTTGAAGAACTATCCTGCCGCCAAAGTCTTTGCCAACGATCTCAAACGCGATTACCTGGAGGATTTCTCCCGCTACGCTAAAAAGAGCTTCCCCGGCCGCTTTTCCTGGCAGCAGGCGGATTTGCAGACCTTCACACCGCGCAATTCCTATGGCCTGGCAACCGCGATCGACATTTTGGAACATATTCAGGACGATGAGGCCGTGCTACGCAATTTTAATGTAGCTTTGGCGGATGGCGGAATCCTGATCATCTCAACTCCCTCGGATACCGATGAGGCGGCCAAATTCACCTCTGAGCACGTTCGCCCCGGCTACAACAAGGCAGAGCTGGAAGACAAACTCCGCGCCTGCGGCTTCACCATCCTCGAAAGCATTTACAGCTACGGCACCTGGGGCAGCCTGGCCTGGCGCCTCCTACTGAAGCATCCACTAAAGTTGATTGCTCGAAGCAAGCTCATCCTGTTGGCCCTGCCAATATATTACCTACTCGTCTTTCCCCTGTTGGAACTCCTTATGCGACTGGACCTTAAATCCTCCAACCCAACCGGAACCGGAATCATCGTCGTGGCTCAGAAACGTCTCTCTTCTGAACCGGACAGGTAAAACCTCGAGACCGATAGAAACAATTACCCACCGATACTTCCCCTCAGTCAGGTCCTTAACCCTCTCGACCATCGCGCTCCAACGCCCCTCGCCATATCCCCGCATCAAATGCGGCGATTGTGCGGGAGGCAGGAAAATGATCTTAAAAAAGGCCTTAATGGCCTGATGACATCGCTTCGCTTACCAGTGGGTTTCCCGGCTACTTCGCAACCCTGCTATTGTATTCCGCCCCAGAGTGTTACTCACCCGAATCGACAGAGAGCCTCAGAAACACGGCAGAAGCACCGCGCAAAATTCAGCTTGGGGTTATTCCTCGCGGATCACCAACCAGATTGGGAAAGGAGGGATTCCTATTGGGAAAAGGAGCCGATGATCTGCGGCAGATCCTTAATCATTTCATCGAGCAGGTCAGGCCGATTGCCGCCGCCCATGGCGGAATCGGGCCGGCCGCCGCCTTTGCCTTCCAGCTTGGCGGAAACTGCCTTGACGATGTTTCCGGCATGGAATTTGGGTCGCAGCTTCTCCCCCACAACGCAGAGGATCGTCACCTTTTCCCGCGCGGTTGCGAAGAGTAGTGAGATAGCGTCGGGGGCACGGTCTTTCAGTGAATCGCCCAGTTCGCGGAGCTTGGCGGCGTCGGCATCGATTTTCTGGCTGAGCAGCTTGAAATCCCCCAGGTCCCTTATCCTGCGTATGAGTTCAGCAGCCTCGGCATCAGCTTTTTGGGCGTCCAGTTGTTTTAGCTGCTGTTCCAGTTCCTGCACCCGGTTTTGCAGAGCTTCAATCTTGGAATCCAGCATCTTTTCGGGAACGTGGAGCTTATCTGCCAACTGGGCCAGCTTGCGCTGAAGGTCCAGCACAAACTGCTCAGCGGCGCGTCCTGTGAGGGCTTCGATGCGCCTTATCCCCGCGGCGGAGGAGCTTTCGGAAACGATCTTGAAGAGCCCTATCTCACCGCTGGCGGAAACGTGGGTGCCGCCGCAAAGCTCTTTGGAATAGTCCGATACGCTCACCACGCGAACCTGCTCAGAGTATTTTTCACCGAACAGGGCGATGGCGCCTTCCGAGCGGGCTTCAGCGATGTTTTTAAGTTCCACAGAAACCGGGAGGTTGTCGCGGATAGCGGCATTGACGATGCTTTCGATGGAATTGATCTCGACTGGGGTCAGGGCCTGCATGTGGGTGAAATCGAAACGCAGATAGTCAGGACCAACCAGCGAGCCTTTCTGCTGCACGTGTTCGCCCAAAACGGTGCGCAAGGCCTTGTGGAGCAGATGGGTGGCTGTGTGGTTACGCATGATGTCCTGGCGCCGGGGCAGATCGATCTCCGCTGTGACGGGGTCGCTATTAACGGCCCCGCTGATGAGGGTGCCGCTATGGATGAAGTGATCGTCATTCTTCCTCACCTGGCTGACCTGCATCTCAAAGCCGGAATTGAAGATGCGCCCTGTGTCCGCCAACTGTCCTCCGGATTCCGCGTAAAAGGGGCTGCGGTCCAACTGCAAATGCAGCAGGCCGTCTTCGCTTATTCTGTAACGTTGGATTTGCGCGGTGGCGTTGTTCTTCTCATATCCCAAAAACACTGTCGGAGATGAAGCTTCCAGTTCGATCCAGTCCTCGGAACTGGCCTCGAAGGCAAATTTGGAACTCTTGCGGGCCCGGGCGCGCTGGGCTTCCATCTCTTCCTCGAAGCCGTCGGTGTCAACCCTGAGATTCTTTTCGGAAGCCAAGATCAGGGTGAGGTCAAGCGGAAAGCCGTAAGTGTCGTAAAGCATGAAGGCGTCTTTGCCGGAGATGAGATCACCTTCGAGTTTGGCGCAAATCTGGTCGAGATGCTCCAAACCCTTGTCCAGGGCTGCGGTGAAGCGTTCTTCCTCGGCCTTGATCACCATGCGGATATAGGCTTCCTTGCCCGCCAGCTCGGGAAAATGGTGGCCCATGATGGAAATTACGGTATCCACCAGATGGAACATGAAGGCTTCGGCAAAACCCAGCAGGCGCCCATGCCGGGCTGCCCTTCTGAGGATTCGGCGCAGAACGTATCCCCGGCCCTCGTTGGAGGGGAAACCGCCGTCGGCAAGGGCGAAGCAGAGGCAGCGAACGTGGTCTGCGATCACGCGATGTGATGTGCCGGTTTCAGGTGTGTAGGGCACTCCGCTGAGCTCTACCACGCGCTCTATGATTGGTAGGAAGAGGTCGGTCTCGTAATTGCTGTCCTTTCTCTGCAGCACCTGCACAAGGCGCTCGAAACCAGCTCCGGTATCCACAAACCTGTCTTTGAGCGGGGTGAGTGAGCGGTCCGCCTCACGGTTGTACTGGATGAAAACGAGGTTCCAGAGCTCTATGTAGCGGCCACAGTCACCACAGATTTCACAAATGTGGCCTTCCTCGCCCTGACGGGAACAGTGGGCCGGACCGCGGTCAATGTGGATTTCGCTGCAGGGTCCGCAGGGGCCGGTATCCCCCATTTCCCAGAAATTGTCCTTGTCGCCCTGGTAGGAAATGTGGGCGGGATCGATATCAGTGACAGATTTCCATATCTCGAAGGCCTCCTGGTCAGAGTCGTGCACGGTGGCGTAAAGCTTGTCCTTGGGAAGCTTCCAGACTTCGGTAAGCAGTTCCCAGGCCCAGAGGATGGCCTCTTTTTTGTAATAGTCGCCGAAAGACCAGTTGCCCAGCATTTCAAAAAAGGTGTGGTGATAGCCATCCCTACCCACTTCCTCAAGGTCGTTGTGCTTGCCGCCGGCGCGGATGCACTTCTGGCTGTTCACGGCACGCTTCGCTTCCGCTTCCTTCAAGCCGAGGAAGACGTTTTTGAACTGGTTCATGCCGGCGTTGGCAAAAAGCAGGGTGGGATCGTCTTCCGGCACAACCGGCGAGGATGGCACAAAGATGTGTCCACGCTCGAGGAAAAAGTCGATGAAGGTCTGGCGGATCTTTTTATTTGTCAGCACTTGGAGCTTCTCCCAGTCCTTCGACGTGATCGAAGTTTTCAATGATCCACTTTTCCGCGCTCCAGGCTGCCACAGCGCCGTCGCTGGTGGCGGTGACCACCTGGCGCAGAACGGTACTGCGGATATCCCCCGCTGCATAAATGCCGGGAACGTTTGTGTGCATGTGGTCGTCAGTGAGCAAAAAGCCTCCGCTGTCCTGTTCCAGCATGGATTCCAGCAGTTCGTTGTTAGGCAGGATGCCCACATAGATGAAGACTCCATCAACCGGGACGAAGGAAGCCTGTTGGGTCTTGACGTTCACTACTTCCAGCTTCTCGATTTTTCCGTTGCCATGGATTTCCCTAACAACAGAATCCCAGATGAATTCTATCTTGGGGTTCTTGAAAGCGCGCTCCTGAAGGATCTTCTGGGCACGGAGTTCATCGCGGCGGTGGATCACGATCACTTTGGAGGCAAAGCGGGTTAGGAAAAGCCCCTCTTCGATGGCGGAATCTCCTCCGCCGACCACTGCCACCACTTTGTTTCGGTAGAGCGCGCCGTCGCAGGTAGCACAGTAGGATACGCCGCGGCCGGTGAAACGCTCTTCCCCCGGCACGTTGAGCAGTCTGGGATGGGCGCCGGTGCAAACGATCAAAGCCTTGGCGCGGTATTTATTCTCTTGGGTTTCTACTATCTTGCAAAGCCCCTCCAGACCAATGGCGGTAACCTCTTCGTCAATTATATGGGCCTGGAAGCGTTCGGCCTGCTGGCGCATTTTATCGGTGAGCTCAAAGCCTGAAATCGGTTCCGGAAAACCGGGATAGTTCTCCACTTCGTCGGTCACGTTGATCTGGCCGCCGATTATCCCTTTTTCAAACAGACCGGTTTTCAGGCCGCCACGGGCAGCGTAGATAGCTGCGCTCAGCCCGGCGGGGCCCCCACCGATTATCATCACGTCGTAATACATTATCTACCTCAATATCAGGAAATTCTTAGAAATTAACGTGTCTTTTGAACCGCCTTCCTCCGTCAAGGAAATTATCTGGATGGCCAGAATCTGAAAAGAACTTGACCGAATTGGCGGAAGTAGCTTTTATGGTATAAAGTAGAAATTTGGGAGTGACAAAATGAGTTTGCCTGTTTTGCGTAGAATGGCTCTGATGGCTGGAAGAAAACAAGGTCTGGAAGCTTTTCGGACAAGGGGGCTGGAATGAATTATAGGGTTTCCGTGCTGCAATATGAGCCCCGTCTGCTTGACCTGAGCGGCAATCTGAAGCAGTTGAAACAGATGTTGAGCGGTCTGGAAACAGACCTTGTGGTGCTGCCTGAGCTTTGCGCCACCGGTTATGTTTTCACCTCTCTGGAGGAAGTGGCCTCCGTTAGCGAGGAAGTGCCCTCCGGAGCGGCTTTCGGAACTTTCAGCGCTCTGGCTTCGGAAAACCGGTTCAGCATCGTTTACGGCTTTGCCGAACGCAGCGGGAATATATTCTACAACTCTGCTGCCCTGATAAATCCCGACGGAAGTTACCATATTTACAGGAAAACACATCTCTTCGACCGCGAGAAGCTCTTTTTTACCCCCGGCGACACCGGATTGCACGTTTTTCCAGCCAAGGATGGAGTGCAGGTGGGGATGATGGTTTGCTTCGACTGGACCTTCCCCGAATCGGCGCGAACCCTGGCCCTGAAAGGTGCTCAGATCATCTGCCATCCCTCAAACCTGGTTCTGCCCTGGTGCCAGCAGGCAATGACCACCAGAAGTTTGGAAAACCGGGTGTTTTCAATCACTTCCAATCGCACCGGAGATGAAAGCAACGGCGGGGTGAGCCTCCATTTCACCGGCCAGAGCCAGATCCTGGGCACCAAGGGAGAGATCCTAACCCGGATGAGAGTGAAAGAAACCGGGGTGCGGACCTGCGAAATCGATCCCGAACTCGCTTTTGACAAACAGGTGTCACCCCTGAACCACGCTTTTTCAGACCGGCGTCCGGCCTTTTATGATTTATGAATGATGAGTTGAAACGGGAAATCCAAAGGTTGCGGGCTGAGATAGAACGCCACAACCTGCTCTATTACGAGCTGGCCAATCCCTCCATAAGCGATTTTGAATATGACCAGCTGGCGCGTCAGCTCAAAGAACTGGAAGCCCTTATGGAGGCAGATGAGCGCGGTGAATCTCCCCTGGACAAGGTGGGCAGCGACCTGAGGCCGGGAGCGGAGACGATCCCCCACTTGCAGAGGATGTACAGCCTTGACAACAGCTATTCCACGGAGGAACTGGAACAGTGGTGCGCCAAACTCGCTTCCGAACTTGGTTTCTTCCCCACCCTTACCGCTGAGCTTAAGATCGACGGCTTTTCCATCAACCTTTATTATGAAAACGGCGAACTTGGCCATGCCACAACGCGCGGCGACGGCATCACCGGCGAGGTGGTAACTCCAAACATCTTAAACCTAAGCTCCATCCCGAAGAAAATTGCGCACCTCTCACCCATCGAAATTCTCGGTGAGATATACATTCCCGTGGCAGATTTTCTGAAACTCAACGAAGAGCGACAAGCCAATGAAGAAAAGGCTTTTGCCAATCCCCGCAACGCCGCTGCCGGCTCCATCAAGCTGAAAAACCCTGAAGAGGCGAAGAAGCGCCACCTGAACGCCATCTTTTACAGCATTGGCCACAGCCCGGATTTGCCTCTGCAAAGGCAGTCCGAGCTTCTTGCCTGGCTAGCGGATCAGGGATTCCCCACGTCAGGCCAGTTCAGGGTTTGCGCCAGTTACAACGAGGTTAGGGAATTCTGCGACCACTGGGAAAATGAACGCTACAGCCTGCCCTACGAGATCGACGGAGTGGTGGTGAAAGTGGATGATCTTGCTCTGCAAAAGCGATTGGGCTACACCGCCAAAAGTCCCAAATGGGCGGTGGCCTTCAAATTCAAGCCGGAGGAAAAGGAAACCCGCTTGTTGGAGGTGCAATATCAGGTGGGACGCACCGGAGCGGTGACCCCGGTGGCCATCCTGGAGCCGGTCTACATCTCCGGCAGCACCGTCTCACGTGCCACCCTGCACAACGAGGATGAAATTAAGCGGCTGGACCTGCATCTGAACGACATCGTGCGCATTATCAAATCCGGCGAAATTATACCCAAGATCCTCACCGCCATCCCAGCCAAGCGCGAACCAAACGCCGTTCCGGTGAGATTCCCAGCCAACTGCCCCGTCTGCTCCAGTCAGCTTGAACGGGATGAGGAAGGCGCCATCAGCTATTGCCCTAACGCCTCCTGCCCCGCCCAATTGCAGCGCCGCATCGAGCACTTCGCCTCCCGCGATGCAATGGACATCAGCGGCCTGGGCACCAGCCTGATCGCCAGATTACTGGAGCAAAACATGATCGCCGGCCTCGCTGACATCTATCGGCTTGATTATGAAGCCTTGGCACAGCTTGACCGCTTTGGCGAGAAATCAGCCGAAAACCTCAGGAACTCCATCGAAGCCAGCAAAGCCAGGAATTTCGACCGGGTGCTCTTTGCCCTCGGAATCCGTTATGTGGGTTCCGTCACGGCACGCCATCTCGCCGAGTATTTTGGCACGGTGGATGAACTGCTGATTGCCGGGGAAGAAACCCTGGCCCAGGTTCCAGAGGTGGGAAGCAAGATCGCCCTGTCCCTGAAAGCCTGGTTTGGTAACCCCCTCAATCTGAAATTGGTGGAGAAGCTGCGCGCTCAGGGCCTGCGTTTCAGTTACGAGCTGCGGCGCGAATCGGAAACCCTGGCCGGCAAGACCTTTTTGCTCACGGGCAGCCTGGATAACTACGACCGCAAGACTATGGAGGAACTCATCCGCAGACACGGAGGCCGTATCGTGAGCGGCGTTAGCACCAGCCTTAACTATCTGGTGGTCGGCGCCAAACCGGGCTCCAAACTGGCCAAAGCGCAGAAGCTGCCTTCTGTGAAGATAATCAGTGAAATCGAGTTGCTGGAGTTGATCGGCTGATGAAGATCCTCTCGCGCTACATTCTGCGGGAACACATCGCGCCTTTTTTCCTATCACTGCTGGTGGTTACTTTTGTGCTGCTGATCGACCGCGTGATCGACCTGCTGGACCTGATCATCGAGAAAAAGCTGGATGCCAATACAGTGCTGCAGCTTTTCGGTCTTTCCCTGCCCTACATGATCGCCCTTTCCATCCCCATGGCAGTATTAGTGGCCACCATCCTGGCTTTTGGGCGCATGACAGTGGACCGCGAAACCATTGCCATGAAATCAAGCGGCATTAATCTCTACCGCATGTTGGGACCTCTGATAGTGACAACCCTCTTTCTGACCGGGGTGATGGCCTGGTTCAACCACTATTTTCTGCCCAACGCCAACCATAAGCTGAAAAACCTCACCGTGAAAATCGCCTATTACCGGCCCATGACCATCATCAAACCCAACGAATTCACAACCCTTACGAATTACACCATCTATGTGAGGGAAAACCTGAACAACGAGTTGCGCGATGTGCTTATCTATGACCGCAGCCAGACCAAGCTGCCTCGGATTATCACTGCTGATACCGGTGAAGTGGTGCAGCTTGATAATGGCAACAGCCTTCAGATCATCCTCCACAGCGGCGAAATGCACGAACGCAACGAACAGGAGCAGGGCAAATACCAGCTGCGGCGTTTCGAGAACTTTTCCGTGTACATCAGAGATTTGGCCACCAATCTGGATTTCACGGACAGCGCCTACCGCAGCGACAGGGAGATGACCTATCCCCAATTGATATCAGCCATCCGAGCCAAGGAAA
>Ga0208196_1000214_pt1 | contig 83809 bp, 77 predicted proteins | sample AD_JPNNA7_MetaG_FD_184443 | JGI IMG/M metagenome (GOLD analysis project Ga0208196, IMG submission 184443) | Active sludge microbial communities of municipal wastewater-treating anaerobic digesters from Japan - AD_JPNNA7_MetaG (SPAdes) (version 2) | ecosystem: Engineered > Bioreactor > Anaerobic...
GTGATGCGGCGGATCAGGCTGACTTTGAGATCGTAAAGCCAAACGTGCCGCCAACAACCGTTAGCCTGCAGCCTGACCAGACAAGCCCACAGAACGCAGGAGCTGCGGTCACGTGGACAGCGATGGCTGAAGATCCGGACGGCGACCAGGTAGAGTTCTTATTCCTGATGGACGGGCAGATGGTACAGGACTGGTCGACAGGAAACTCCTGGACTTGGCAGACAAACGATAACGACGCAGGGGTTCATGCATTCGAGGTCAGGGCAAGGGACGGAATGCACAACCAGAATGGTGATGCGGCGGATCAGGCTGACTTTGAGATCGTAAAGCCAAACGTGCCGCCAACAACCGTTAGCCTGCAGCCTGACCAGACAAGCCCACAGAACGCAGGAGCTGCGGTCACGTGGACAGCGATGGCTGAAGATCCGGACGGCGACCAGGTAGAGTTCTTATTCCTGATGGACGGGCAGATGGTACAGGACTGGTCGACAGGAAACTCCTGGACTTGGCAGACAAACGATAACGACGCAGGGGTTCATGCATTCGAGGTCAGGGCAAGGGACGGAATGCACAACCAGAATGGTGATGCGGCGGATCAGGCTGACTTTGAGATCGTAAAGCCAAACGTGCCGCCAACAACCGTTAGCCTGCAGCCTGACCAGACAAGCCCACAGAACGCAGGAGCTGCGGTCACGTGGACAGCGATGGCCGAAGATCCGGACGGCGACCAGGTAGAGTACATGTTCTTGCTGGATGGGACAGTGGTGCAGGACTGGTCGACAGGAAACTCCTGGACTTGGCAGACCGCTGATGCGCAGCCAGGCGAACATGTCGTCTGGGTGAAGGTCAGGGACGGACTGCACGACATGAACGGGGATGCGTCGGATGAGGATGCATTCGTGATCGAAGCCGCTCCTGTAGTCGAGGAAGTCCCGGCTGCAGCCGAGGTGCCGCAGACCGAACCAGCTGCACAAAACCAGACTCCTGTGATAACTTCGCTCAGCGTGGAGCCAGCAAGCCCGCAGGTGGCTGGGACGAACATCACATGGACAGCTGAGGCTGCTGACACGGACGGAGACCAGATAGAATTCTTATTCATGCTGGATGGGGCAGTGGTGCAGGACTGGTCGACAGGAAACTCCTGGACTTGGCAGACCGCTGATGCGCAGCCAGGCGAACATGTCGTCTCGGTGAAGGTCAGGGACGGACTGCACGACATGAACGGGGATGCGTCGGATGAGGATGCATTCGTGATCGAAGCCGCTCCTGTAGTCGAGGAAGTCCCGGCTGCAGCCGAGGTGCCGCAGACCGAACCAGCTGCACAAAACCAGACTCCTGTGATAACTTCGCTCAGCGTGGAGCCAGCAAGCCCGCAGGTGGCTGGGACGAACATCACATGGACAGCTGAGGCTGCTGACACGGACGGAGACCAGATAGAATTCTTATTCATGCTGGATGGGGCAGTGGTGCAGGACTGGTCGACAGGAAACTCCTGGACTTGGCAGACCGCTGATGCGCAGCCAGGCGAACATGTCGTCTCGGTGAAGGTCAGGGACGGACTGCACGACATGAACGGGGATGCGTCGGATGAGGATGCATTCGTAATCGAAGCCGCCCCCGTTATTGTTGAGCAGAAGCCGGCAGAGGAGGAACAACCCGCTGCAGAGATGGCGGAGAACTCAACTCCGCTGGCAGAAGCCCTGACAGCTGAGCCGGCAGGCTCAGCATCCGCTGGCACAAGCGTTGTATGGATGGCATTGGCCTCCGATCCGGATAACGATCCTCTCCAGTACGCGTTCTTCCTGGACGGTCAGTTGGTCCAGGACTGGTCTGAGGACAGCACATGGAGCTGGAACACCACCGATAGCGACGTGGGAAGCCACAGCGCAGAGGTGAAGGTCAGAGACGGCCTGCATAACAGCGAGGGTGACTCAACCGCCGCAGCCCAGTTCACCGTCGAACAGGCCGCAGCAGTGGAGGAAGAGCCTGAACCTGTCGCACAGAATTCTGCACCGCAGATCGATTCCCTGAATGCAGATCCGGCAAGCCCAAGCCCAGCCGGCACGAATGTTACATGGACGGTCATGGCAAGCGACGCCGAGCAGGACACGATGGAGTTCAGGTTCTCCCTAGACGGCCAGATTGTACAGGACTGGTCCGGGGAAAGCACCTGGACGTGGAATACCGAGTCGGCATTCCTTGGCACCCACCTGATAGAGGCCGGTGTGCGGGACGGAGAGCATGCCACCAACGGCAGCGCTGACGCAACCCGCAGCGGCGAGTACGTGGTGGAAGCAAAGCCAGAGGCGGTCTCAGAGGAAGCAGTGCCAGGGCCTGTTGCCGAGGTAAAGCGCAACGTCAGTGGGTACGTCTTCCACGACCTTGACGGAAATGGCGCCATGGATCCAGGAGAACAGGGACTTGCCGGATGGACGGTAACACTTAGCGGCCTGGATGTGTCCGGAGCCGAGGCCACCACCGGCCCGGATGGTGCCTATCTCGCAGGCGACCTGGACAGCGGCAACTACTCTGCCCAGGTGGCTGTCAAGGCTGGATGGACCATCACCACGGCAGAGTCACTGCCGGTTGACCTGACGGCCTCGGACGTTACAGCAGTTAACTTCGGAGTGAAGGCAAGGAAATATTCCATATCGGGAACCAAGTTCAATGACCAGAACGGCAATGGACAAAGCGACGGTGAGCCGGGCCTGTCAGGGTGGAAGATATACCTGAGCAAGCCCGACGCAACTGAGGAAGAGACTGCTACCGATCAGCAGGGATCTTACAGCTTCGCAGATCTGGTCCCAGGAAACTATACTGTCCGTGAGGAGTTCCGGGCAGGATGGAAGGCGGTTACACCCACAACGAGATCGGTGACCATCAGCGATGCCGAGGTAACCGGTGTTGATTTCGGAAACCAGGAGATCGGCTTCACACTCTCCGGCCGGGTCTTCGACGACCTGGACGGTGACGGGGCAAGCGAAGGCGAGCCAGGCATTGAAGGGGCAGAAGTCTTGCTGAGCGGTCCGAAGGAAGCTTCCGCTACCACCGCAGCCGACGGCTCATACCGGTTCGATAACCTGACAGCCGGCACCTACAAAGTGAGCTACTCCGAGCAAGAGGGCTGGACCAGGACCGTGCCCAAAGAAGGGTACTACTCGGTGGAGATCAAGGACTCCAACGTGGCCGGCAAGGATTTCGGCAGCTATGGCGCGCTCGCCATCAGCGGCACTGTATTTGCCGACAAGAATGGGGACTTCGCAAAGAACGCCGATGAGAAAGGGTTGGCTGGATGGGTCATCAAGCTGGAGCGGGATGGAAATGTGACCGCTGCAGCCACAACAGCCGCTGACGGGTCCTATAAGTTCTCCAAGCTGGCACCAGGACCCTATTCGCTGACTGCTGTGCCCCAGGAGGGCTGGTCGGTACAGCAGCCGTCGCAGGCTGTGAACCTACAGTCCGGCGATGCGACAGGCATCGACTTCCCTGCGAAAGGAAACCTGACCATCTCCGGAATCAAGTACTATGACCTCAACGCCAATGGCGTTCAGGATGCAGACGAACCGGGGATCCCGGAGAGCAGCGTAACTTTGCTTGAGGGCAACGTCGAGCTGCAAACGGTAACCACCGACAGGGACGGCAAGTACACGTTCACCGGTGTGGTGCCGGGAACATACTCCCTGCGAGATCCGCCGCCAGCCGGGTTTACCATGACCACCTCGTCCACCATTACGGTAACGGTGAGCACATCGGTGGTAGTCGGAGCCAACTTCGGCCTTGTGGGCAGCTACTCCATATCCGGCAGGAAGTGGAACGACATAAACGGCAATGGCCTGCAGGACGCCGGAGAGCCGGGAATACCGGGCTGGGGAGTTATACTGGATGGTACCACCGCCTGGGAAGGATTGCCGGTTACAATGAGCACAACCACCGGACCCAACGGAGATTACACCTTCCAGTGGGTGGCTCCAGGAAGCTACAAGGTGAGCGAGCTGGCCAAAGCCGGCTGGACGCCCACCTACCCGACCCCGAATACCGAGCACCAGGTTGTCATCCTCGGGTCGAGCGTTTCTGGAAAGAACTTCGGCAACCGGGCGGTTCCGCCGGCTGGAACAGGTTCCATATGGGGCTTCAAGTTCCACGACCTGAACAAGGACGGCGTGTACCAGAGCGGTGAGCCGACCCTGGCTGGCTGGACCATTCAGCTCGGAGGCGCTGCCACTGCCACCACAGTCACCGACGTCAACGGCTGGTACAACTTCAGCGGGCTTGCCCCCGGAACCTATACAGTATCCGAGGTGCAGAAGGCCGGCTGGACCAGGACAAAACCTGCCAGCGGGACCTACACCCTGAACCTGCTGGCAGGACAGAGCCTGACAGGAAACAGCTTCGGCAACTACCTGCCTGCGCCCAGCGGAGCCAACCTGGCGGCAGCCCCGGCCAGCCCCCAGAATGTGGGGGTGCCGGTTGTATGGACCGCCACGGCCAGCACATCCGCCCCGCCGCTCCAGTACAACTTCTGGATGAGGGGGCCGGCGACCGGAGGCATATGGATAGAGGTGCGGCCATGGAGCTCAAGCAACCAGTGGACATGGAATACCGCAGAGCTTCTGCCAGGCAACTACGATGTCAGGGTTGACATCAAGGACAGCCTGCAATCCACCATCTCGGTAATCAAGCCCTACACCCTCAAGTCCACCAACCTGCCGCCGGTCGTCCAGTTCATATACACCGACCGGCCCAGCCCGCAGTTTGCCGGCAGCTGGGTAAGGTGGACGGCTGTAGCCTGGGACCCGGAGGGCGACCCCATACAGTACAAGTTCCTGCTAAGGGGCCCAAGGACGGGTTACATCTGGAAGGACATGACCGGATGGGCGAGCAACGCCAAATCATGGACCTGGAAGACCAATCCGTCAGACCTGGGCGAAAGCGAGGTGATGGTCTATGTGCGGGACGGCAAGCACGCACCGCCGAGCGGATATGACGACCGGGACATTGGCGACTTCCTGATCCTGGGATATATCCCGGTCCAGCCCAACATGCCGCCGGTATTGACCGGATTTGGGGCCAGCCTGCCCAGCCCGCAATACTCTGGCTCCAAGGTGACCTGGTCAGCCTCAGCCTACGATCCGGACGGAAATCCCGTCTACTACAGGTACTGGCTGAAAGGCCCGGCAAGCAATAACCGCTGGATAATGGTCAGGGACTGGTCGATAAGCAACACATGGACCTGGACCACCACAGCTGCAGATATTGGGCTGAGCCAGGTGGCGGTTCACGTGAGAGACGGCCTGCATGCCAATTTGGGCAGCTGGGACGACGAGCTGGCATCAGCCTTCTCCGTGATCGCAAAGCCTCTTCCGCCCAACAGGCCTCCGGTGCTCACCAGCCTGGCCTCTGATAAGGCCAGCCCCCAGAACGCTGGAGGAAGCATCAAGTGGACAGCCACGGCCACCGATCCGGACAGGGACCCAATCCTGTACCGGTTCTGGCTGAAAGGCCCGGCCACTGGCGACGCATGGGCGATAGTCAGGGACTGGTCAACCAGCAACTCCTGGACGTGGACAAGCGCGCCGAGCGATGCCGGCGACTACTCGGTATTCGTATATGCCAGAGACGGCAAGCACGCACCGGCGACCGGCTACGACAGCTACAAGGGGCAGCTCTACCAGCTGAAGGTGCCGATGGTGGCTCTCACCACCGGCAATATAGCCAGGGACGTGCCCCGGCTTATCTACACGGATAAAGGCTATCTGCTGGCTTACCAGTCCTGGGAGAAGGGCAAGGTCTATCAGGGCGACATCCAGATGGTGGCCTACGACCAGGCCTTCAAGGCCTTGAAGAACACCTGGGCTACCCAGGAGAAGGTCTACCAGGACTATCCGTCCCTTCTCTTCTCTGACGGGTTCTACTACCTGGCTTACGTCTCTGGAGAGCGTGGCAACCTGGATATCTTCATGAAGAAGTTCGACCAGAGCTTCAGGCTTCTGGAGACGAGAGCCCTGACCACCTCGCGGCTGGACCAGGACTCCCCGTCCCTTATCAGAGTCGGCGACGACTTCGTCCTGGCCTACCAGTCCTGGGATCGGGGCAAGTCATATAGCGGAGATATCTATGTGACCAGGTTCAATTCCACCTGGAGCCCGGTCAAGACCGCCCTGGTGGTGGGCAACCGGACATATGAGGACCGGCCCTCCATGGCCTTCGCAAGCGGGAACTTCTACCTGGCTTACTCTGGCCAGGTAGGAGACAACCTGGACATCTTCGTGGCCAAGCTGGACCAGAACCTGAGGCTTCTGGACAACCGCAGGATTACCACCGATAGGTCAGACCAGGAGATGCCGTTCTTGCTCTGGAACAACGGGGAGTTCATCCTGACATACGCCACAACCAGTTCGGGCAACTACGACCTGGTTATGGAGAGGTTCCTGCGGGACTGGAAGCGCATCGAGAAACGCAACGTTGTATCGGCCGCTGGAGACCAGACATGGCCTTCGATGACCTATAATCCAACAAGCGGCCTTTACTGGCTGGCATATCTCAACAAGGATGCCACAAGCAGCAACATCTACGCGCTGCCGCTGAAGCTGACGAACAGCCTGCGTCCGTGCAGCATATCGGCTGGCTTTAGCGCGGCCAGGGCCAACCAGCCCTTCGTCATGGAGGCCAAGTTCTCCAACAACTACGGCGAGCTGACAGATCCCAGCGGCATCCGAGTATCCTGGAGCCCGAGCGACGCAGCAAGGCCTGGTGCCAGCCTCAAGAAGGTGAGCACCGGAGTCTATCGGCTGACCTCCACCTTTGGGGCGCGTGGGGACAAGGTCTTCAACATCGCGGCAAAGATAGACGGCTGCTACTCCGAGAAGAGCTTCCCGGTGAAGGTGAGTTAGGGCCGAACAAGTAGAATATGGAAGACTGGAGGAGAGAAGAGCGGTCGGGCGTGAAGAATTGTCGTTAGAAGGCCAAGGGCACGGGGCGGCTGCCATCGTGCCCACCGTTATTTTTTATATTTAAATATTTTTGAGTATATGTTAAACATCATCGTTCGGTATCCTGCCCTTCTGAAGATCTGGACCCCTCATGAAGCGCCCAGTCCCTCACCAGAGAGGGCAGCGCAGCCACGGCCACTAGCAGACTATACCCCCTCTCGCTGATCAGATAGTCGCCCCTCTCATGCCGCTGGAGTATCAGGCCTGACTGCGAGAGCCGATCCAGGTGAAATAGCAGGTTTCCTCCCTTAAGGCCGGTGATCTCGGAGAGGGCAGAAAAGCTCCTCTCCCTTACAGACAGGGCTTTTAGGATCTGCAGACGCTGCCGGTTGCTAAGGGGCTCGAGTATATCTCGAAGCAGGATCTCGCCATCCAGATCCTCAAGATCCGTTCTGTCCGGCTGGTCCCTGTACAGGCGCAATGAACGAAGCAGGTCCACCTGATGATCGATGATCTGCCATGCCTGGGAGAAGCAGATGCTGCAGCTGGGAAATGGGGACTTGGCCTGCTGCTCTGAGAGGAGCGCGCGGTTGGCGTTGACCTGCTCGGTGGCGTCCCCCTCACTCCTACTTCGCAGGAGTGAGGCGTTTTTTAGCAGCAGATCGGTGAAGAAGGCATGGCATGTCTGGTGCATTCGGCAATCCTGCACCATGTTCTCCTCTAAGCCGGCCGAGATCTCAAAAGACTGGTGACGGAGAAGCGGCCCGGATACACCACGCCGCATCTCGGAGAGGGCTGATTGCGAACTCTGCTGGCAGGAGGGGACAAGCGTCCCGATCTCCCGGCGCAGGTCAGCGAGGTCCCGGCGGATCTCGCGAATATCCCGACGTATCTCATCATCCATTGTTGCCCAATTTCGCCGGACCTCTCCAAAAAGGTTTCTGTCATGCACATTAAGGTCATCCTGGTATAGTCAGATGCCTAAGAGTTATTGGACTAACCTAAAAGTATAAATTAATGACAGTGAACAGGATATACGGAGATATCTGCCAGAGCCGGAGGATATCTCTGCCGGAGTGATCTTGAGATGACCGCGAAAGAAGAGATAAGATCCCAGATAATCGAAGCCCTGAAAGGAGCGCGTTTTCCCATCAACAGCCCATCTGACCTGCTGGCTGCCCTGCCGTATGGGGCAGACACCAGATGCAGGGCAGGAGACGTGGAGCTATCGGCCGGAGATGCCGGAAAGGTGCTTAAAGCTAGCGATTTTCCTTTCAAGAGCAGCGAGCAGGTAGCCGATACAATCGTGACGAGAGCGGGGCTTTAGGCCGGCTCCTCACGATCTGGTTATTTTTCAAGCAACTCCAAAAAGCTTCCTGGAAGAGATTTTCGGGCGGCACAGCTGGATTTCGCTTGCCTCTAGGCATTATTATTCCCATTTATGCCGATTCCCAGGAGCTTGCCAGAAGGATATCTCGGCCCTTGGTCTCAACATCCTTAAGATCCGGGGCCTGGAGCCGCATGGACACGGCGGGATTCGAACCCGCGGCCTCTACCTTGCGAAGATAGCGATCTACCAGCTGATCTACGTGCCCAAAAAGGAGAGGATCAGATCAGGCCGACCTCTTCCACATTTATGGACTCGACGCCCTTGACCTTGGAGAAAGCGTTCTCCACCTCAGTTGTTCCCCCACCGGCCTTATCGTCCAAGAGCACAACCACTATGAGAGCCTTCAGCCCGAAAGCTATCGGGAGCTCCTCCATGGCATGCAGCTTGGCAGCGGAAGGAACTGCGGCCTTGATGGACTGCTTAAGATCGTTCAAGTTTATATCAGTGCTCTCAGGCATCACCCTAATTCTGGCAGCTACCGTTCCCATTCAAATCACCTCAGGGTCCGGCAAACCCGCAGCTCTTGCAGGTATAGGAATTGCTCTGTTGCTTGCACTTATTGCATCTGGCGATCATGGTCCCGCAGCTTGGACAGGGGAACTTGACTCCCCCAACACCGCTCAGGGTTACGCCACACGATACGCACTTCTCTGGTATTTCCTTCATGATCCTCGGCCCTTTCCATGGCCGACGAAGGCTTATAATCCTTGCGATATCCAGCAAGCCGCTGAAATTCGATAAAAGCGGCCGATCCCGGCCCAGGAGAGGCCCGCGCTAGGTCCAACGGCCGCATGTTTGGGTAAGATAGCGTCTCAACGACCCAGAATGGTTGTGCCTCCCTGGCCAAAGAGTATCAGGTCTGCGAGCTTTGAGGGGTCCCGTCCATCCAGGACCCTGGCACTGCGGCCGCTCTGGATCAGTATGCGCAAAGCCCCATTATCGATGCAGCTGGGAATCCCCAGCATGTCTGAGGCCGCAACCACCTCTGCTTGGCGCCCGCCGATCAGAACGCCCGAAACATCGGTCAGCTTGATCAGATCGACATCCAGCCGGGCTGCTGCCAGGGCAGCGACCGCATCGGATGTGTATTCCCAGGTATGTTCCAGACCAGCATCATCCACTTGAAGAGAGCTGTACGGACGCAGCACCGCCACTCCCGATACACGACCGACCTTATCGGTCATGGCCGCCCCCGTCCCGTCCGCCAGGAGGTAGGCATACTGCTCCATGGCCAGGACTGCCATCCAGTGAGACGCCTCCAAAGACAGCTGCCCCATGGACCACAGCTCACGCACCAGGTCGGCCATCGGACCGCCTCCCGGAACCACGAGGAATCCGTGGCCGGAGATTCGGCCCAAAGAGCGCATCACCTCCTTCGCGCAGCCGATCAGGCTACCCCCCACCTTAACCAGATGGAAAGTCATAGCTGCGGGATTGGGAGCGACTTGTATATTAGAGGTGGCAATGGACGCCCTGGCCAGCCCGAATGACGAGTGATAAAGAGACGGTGAGATCCTTGACGTCACGCGGCACCAGACGCCTATTTCGCCTCGTTTTCGTCCAGGGCCCGATTGATCATCGGAAGAGACCGTTCAATTGCTTACGTTTGCGACAGTGGAATAGAAGGGAGCAAAAGCCGATTGGATGTAGGGTAAAGGAGGGAGATTATAAACGAACCAGATCGGCCTTTGCCGGGATTCACTCCAGCAGGACCCGAATATAAATTTTTCGGTGGATTGAAACTGTGTTAATTTAAACATTCGAGCATATCGATGAACAGATCTGGCCAAATATTGTCAACGGACGGTCTTCGGCAAGAGGTGTGGGATGACGACCACAACCACGATGAAATATCTGCAGGGGCGTGCCTATTTGAGCTGAGCCTGACTCCAGGGGTAAACCATGGACGATGATTGCGATAAAGACAGCCGGACCCGTCTGCGGACACCGCTTCTCGCAGTTGACCTGGTGATAGAGAGAGATGGTGCAATTGTGCTGATCCGACGAGAGAATCCACCCTATGAGGGGTGCTATGCCCTGCCTGGCGGATTTGTGGAGGTTGGGGAGAGGGTCGAGGATGCGGCCGTAAGGGAGGCATGGGAGGAGACGGGGCTCTCAGTGACCTTAAAGCGAATGATAGGGATTTATTCAGATCCCGGTCGTGATCCGCGAGGGCACGTAGTATCCATCTGCTTCCTGGCCTGTGGAGAGGGATCTTTGCGCGCGGGGACTGATGCGAGAGAGGCTGCCTGGTTCTCGAATCAGTCACTACCTGCCCTGGCTTTCGACCATGCCCTTATGATCGAAGATTGTCTGAAGAACAGGACGATCAGCTTAATGTAGGGGCAGGACAGCGCCCAGATGGAGATTTGGATCGTTGCGCCACCCCATAGTGTCACGATTGAATCTGGATCGGGAGGTATCAAGTGGCCGAAGACATCAGGGCACTGGTCGAGAAGTATGCCCTGCAAAACGCGGTGAAGTATAAGGCCGCGCCAAACCAGGGTGCGGTAATGGGAAAGCTGATGGGAGAGCATGCCGACCTCCGCCCCCGGGCCAGGGAGTTCTCCGGGATCATCGCCGAGGTGCTAAAGGAGATTGCCGGCCAAAGTCCGCAGCAGTGGGAGAAGAGGCTCGAGCAGCTCGCTCCGGAACTACTGGAGGAGCTCGAAGAGAAGAAAGAGCCTGTCAAGGGCCTGCCGGCTCTTCCGGGAGCGGATGGTGGCGTAGTCATGCGTTTTGCCCCCAATCCAAACGGACCGCCCACCCTGGGATCGGCCCGGGGGATCATCATAAACTCCGAGTACGTCAAGAAGTACGGCGGCAAGTTCCTCATCCGCTTCGACGACACCGATCCGGTAAAAAAACGCCCGATGCCGGAGGCCTACGGATGGTACCTTGAAGACTGCGAGTGGCTCTTGGCCAGGCCGGATCAGGTAATCACAGCAAGCGAGAGGGTCGGCCAGTACTACCCGATAGCCGAAGAGCTGATCCGCCGGGGCGGAGCTTACGTCTGCCAGTGCAATCAGGAGCAGTTCAAAGCACTCAAGGATGCCGCAACGGCGTGCCCTCACCGCGATCAGTCGCTTGAGGAGAACATGGAGCTGTGGCGGATGATGCTGGATGGCCGTCTCGGCGAGGGAGAGGCGGTCTTGCGCATCAAGACCGACATAAAGCACCGTGACCCCGCCATCCGGGACTGGGCCGCATTTCGCATCGTCACCACACCTCACCCCATAGTGGGAGATCGCTACCGTGTCTGGCCTTTGCTGGACTTCGAGTCGGCTGTGGAGGACCATCTCCAACAGGTGACCCACATCCTCCGAGGCAAAGACCTGATGGACAGCGAGACACGCCAGAGATACCTCTACCAGCACATGGGATGGACCTACCCCCGTGTTGTGCACTGGGGAAGGATCAAGATCCACCAGTTCGGATCGTTCAGCACGTCGAAGCTGCGCAAAGCCATCGAGGCTGGCGAGTACACCGGATGGGACGACCCCCGCCTGCCAACCGTGAGGGCGGTTCGCCGGAGGGGGCTTCGCGCCGATGCCCTTCGCAAGTTTATGGTTGAGCTTGGCGTGGGCGAGACCGACATATCCATCAGCATGGATACCATATATGCGGAGAACCGGAAGCTTGTTGACCCCGAAGCCGACCGGCGGTTCTTCGTCTGGGATCCGGTGGAGATTTCGATCGCCGGCGCCGTGCCGGACAGGGTGGAAGCGCCGCTGCATCCCACGATCAAGCGCGGAGTGCGCAGCCTTACAGCCGGAAACAGGGTATTCGTCTGCAGGTCTGATCTGGAAGGGCGCAGCAGCGGCGACCGGTTGCGTCTTAAGGACTTCTGCAACGTCGAGATCGTCGGACCCAAAGAGGCCCGGCTTATCGACCTCGATCCGGATACGGCCAGAAAGCAGCGCCTGCCCATAATCCACTGGGCTCCACCAGATAGCCTGGCAGTCAAGGTTCTGGGCCCGGAGAGGACCGACACCGGGGTCGCCGAGCCTGGGATCGCCTGCGACCTCAACCGCGTGGTCCAGTTCGAGAGGTACGGCTTTGTGCGGATCGATTCGCTGGGCAATCCCATAACAGCTTGCTTTGCCCACCGCTAGCGGCTAGAGAGAGCCGATGGTGAATGCCACCAGTGCCAGGGCCATCCCCAGCTTCAGGAACCGCTGAGACGCCGACGGCTCACCCTGCAGGGCCTTTCTGACCGAGGCCAGGAACAATATGTTGGCGGCTGTCACAGCCACAAGGTAAGGGCGGCCCAGTGGGGCCAAGTAGCTCAGCGCCACTCCACAGAGGACCGCCGCAGCCGCCGCACGGCTTGAGAGGGCAGGCCCAAAGAGTATCGGCAGGGTGCGAGCCCCACCCGCCCTGTCGCCATCCACATCCTCCACATCCTTTACGATCTCACGGCCCAGAGTGGCAAGCCCGGCAAGTATCGAGAGAACTGCCGTAATCTCTGAGTAACTGCCGGTGGCCAGGCCGCCAAACAGGAATGTGGAGCCTGTCAGGTAGGCCACGGTCAGGTTGCCGGCCAGCGGCGTTGCCTTCAGGTATCCGGCATATGCCACGAGAAGCAGGGAGTTGGCAGCAGCCAGGGCGAGGCAGAGCGGATTGATCATCAGGGCCAGGGCAGAGCCCAGCAGGAACAGTAAGAAGGACCAGCGCAGAGCCAGGACAGGGCTGATCCGGCCGCTTGGAACAGGGCGGGACGGCCGGTTCACAGCATCGATATCCCTGTCGAAGTAGTCGTTTACGACATTTCCGCCACCGGTTACCAGGAAGACCACAGCCGTGACGAGCAAGGCGGTCCTCGGATCCAGGCCAAGCAGGCCGGAAGCTGAGATCATTCCCACCATTGAGGCCACTGCCGCCATCAGGCAGTTGGCTGGTCGCAGAATCTCGATTAGGGCATGCATATCTGTAGCCTCTACCGGTTGCCAATCGTCAGGGCACCGTAGATCAGGTTCACCAGGTAAAGGTTTGTGAAGTAAATATCTATCTGAGGAGGATATGGCGGGTGACTTACCGGGTGCAGGGCATAGGTCCAGCGACCCCTGTACAGCACCATCTCCCTGCGTATGTGGCCGCCCTTCATAAGACTGACCACCAGCCTGGAGCAATGGCTTCGATTCACCCGAAGCCTGCGTCTCAAATCGCATTGGCGAAGGCCAGGTTCCCGCTTTATCATCTGAAGCGCTTGTTGCATGTGCCGCTTGCCGGCATCGAGCCCAGAGCCGACCCAGGGATCCTTTGCACCTCCAGGCGGCCGTCTCTGGCATGCGTCCGGCATCATGAGCTTTTCTATGCCTCGAAATTCCCACATTTTCGACTCGATCTTACAGACAAAATTTATCAAGTGAACGATCGCATAGTATTTAATTGTTATCTTTTATTACTAAGTGATATACTATTCAGTAATATTGCTAAAATAGCGACATGTTGTTGAGGATTTCCTCAAGCTATTCGCCCCTTATAGAGGCCTTTCGCAGGCTATCGGCCTGGGCAGTGAAGTCAAAGACCTGTACCCCATAGCCGCAGACCGTTTGGCCGCTTGATTTCATGGATGATTGAACCGAAGTTATCATGTTTCGTTCAACCGAAAAAAGGCCAATTAGCGACTTGGACATCCCCCCCTGAGACTGAAGAGAGGGGGAAACCAAATTAAGCCGGTAAGCTGTCTTTGCAGCTGGGACGGATACATGCATCTTTCAGCTGATCCAAAGAGCATTCGTCCGGCAATCTGTCGTGTCTCTGCCGAATGAAGGTTGGGGCCCTGAGGTGCCCATCAGATGTGACCTCAAGAGCGGAGACCTCCATGACAAGCAAAGGGCTGACCCAGGTTACGCCAGGCGTCCCAGGTGGATTTTCGAAAGGTGATATCTCGACCGGCTGAAGCTGAGATGATATGTCCTCCAGCTCCTCCTGGGTAAATCCGCTCCCCACCCGACCTACGTAGATCAGGGCACCATTTCGGAATGCCCCCAGCAGCAAGCCGCCGAAAGTAAAGCGGCGGTGACCCTTGCCCGGGATGTATCCTCCAACCACAAGATCCACGGTCAGGCCTTTCTTGACCTTTATCCAGTCAGCGCTGCGCACCCCCGGCTGGTAAGAGCTGCCCTTCCTCTTGGCCACAACGCCTTCCAGCCCCAGCCGGAGGGCTGCCGAGTAGTAAGCCTCACCAGCCCCATCCCAGAAATCCATGGGCACAACATTCCCTTCATGCGGCAAGACATCGGCCAAGATAGCCTTCCTTTCCAGGAGAGGCAGGCTCATGAGAGACTTCCCACCCAAGAACAGGAGGTCAAAGACAATGTATGAGGCTGGCAGGCTCTCTGATAAGTAGCCGATGCGCAGAGGATCCGACTGGCGCTCCCTCTGCGAAAGAGCAGAGAAATCCGGGCGTCCCTTGACCAGGACGGCGATTTCCCCATCCAAGACGCAACTTCTTTTCAATTGCTTCAGCTGCGACAGCAGCTCAGGATAGCGGAAAGTGATTGACCTTTGACGGCGGTTCTGCAGATTTACCGCCCTGCCAAGGTGTGCGATGCAGCGGGTGCCGTCTATCTTGGGCTCGAATATCCAGTCTGGATGAGAGAATATACCTCCGGATCTGGCCAGCATCGGCTTGATGGGCTTTTTAAATCTCATGGCAGCTATGAACCGACAGTGTGATCACGATATGGATGGGCTGATATCCTGAAGCACGCTTGCCAGATCCCCCATACAGCCATACTAATACATTTGTTTCTCCGCCCAGCACTCTTACATGGCCTTCTCGTCCTCAAGGCCCTGGGCGGTACGGCGAAGGGCATCCATCAGGTCATGCGCCTGCCGGCGGGGCTTCTTTGCCGCCTCTACCACCGGGCCGCCCATCCTGGACCTGACAAGCGCCTCCAGACGTTCCCGGTATCCGTCACGGTATCTATGAAGGTCAAGCTCGCCAGTCAGCCTGTCGACTATCTCCAATGCCAGTTCGAGCTCCCTTGAAGAGGGCTGAGGAAGGCCTTCCAGATCTGGGAAGGGCGATGGGTCCAGCAGCTCCTCAGGGTAACGCAGCGTTGTCGCAACCACCGCGTCCCGGTAATAGTGGACCAGGACTATCCGCTCCCGCGAGCTGACCGTCATGCGGCCCACCGCAGCACGGCCTGTCTTCTCCATGGTCAGCCGCAACAGCGAATAGGCTTTCTCAGAGCGGTCCGGGATCATGAGATATGTCTTGTCGAAGAGGTGGGGATCGACCTCGAAGAAGCTGACGAATCTGTCAAGCTCTATGACATGGCTGGACTCGGGACGGACCGCATCAACCTCAGACCTCTCCAGTACCAGGTATCTGCCCTTCTGAAGGGGATACCCCATCACGATCTCGTCCTTTTGAACCTCCTCGCCCTCCTGACAGAACCTGCGAAAGGATATCGGAGTATTGCACTTTCTATGGATCATTCTAAAGCTGATCCGGCCTTCCCGGAATAGGGGCACTGCCTTGACCGGTATGTTGACCAGACCAAGGCTCAGGCTGCCTGACCAGACGGGCCTGGGCATTGATGCAACCGCTTTTCCGCCGCCCTCTTCCGCTATATCGGGCCGTTCCTGCTCTGCCTCAGCCAGGGCTTCTTCCATATCAGACTACACCACTGGATACTAGATGAAGGTTCCTTGAAGAGGCTGATACCTTGGCCTATTGGAGAAAGACTGCTCTCACGTAGAGAGCGGCAAAGCCCAGGGTCCCGGCAAGGGTCAATGGCAGCGTGTAGCCGAGCATAGTCTCCTTGACCGTCGATTCGCTGGTATCCCTGACAAGCCAGAAAAAAGGATCTGTAACCCAGGAGAATGTGAGCGTGCCGCAGCAGACTGCAAGCAACAACAGGGCCGGCTCAACCGGACTGCCCGAAAATAGCCGGGCTGCCATGACCGCAGTGACCACCCGGGAGCCCAGAGCCAGCTGAAGCAGACCTGCCACAAGGAATGGTGAGGCCAGGTCTGGCAGGAAGGAGAGCGCCGATTGAAGAGCCGCCGGAAGCCCGCTGGACCCGGCCACCGCCCCAAATGCACCAGCCCCACACAGGTCAAGCAGTATCACACCTGAGCGGCGGGTTGCTGAATGAAGCATATCCCCGACAACCGCCTTCCCAAGCCGTCTCCTTGCCAGTCCCAGGGAAAGCATGGCACCGGCAAGCAGCGCAAGGCCTGGCTGGCCGGCAATCTGCGCCACCTCCTGATCAGACCAGGCCCCTGCGAGGATCAATACCAAAGGAAGCAGCAGTGGCGACCAGGCTGCGAGGCGTGATATGGGAGGACCGGGCTGGACGGTGGCGACCGGGTCCTCGCGAACCGGCAGCAGGCTGAGCACAATAAAGCCCACCGCCAGCGACAGGAGGGATATTGGCAGGCCGATTTGAAAGGCCTCCTGGGCAGATACGCCAAGCGTAGAAGCTGCTGCAGCCACCACAGGAGAGGGGTAGACGAAGACGAATGAGGAGGCTGCCGCCACTGCCAGCATGAACCTCATTCGGCGGGCGCGCCTATCGAGCAGGGCTACTGCCGGCTCTAAGACCATGTATGAGGTTATGCAGCACATGACCGGTATGGAGACAAGGTAGCCGGATATCGCTGAGGCTGCGAGGCCTCTGCGGCCGCTGATCAGTAGCAGATCCTCCACAACCCTGCCCATCGCCCCGCCTTTGCGCAGATGCTCGGCGATGATGGCTCCGGCCAGTATGACCAGGGCAAGTCCTGAGAAGATGGCCCCAAGACCGTCATTGATATGGACGAGCGTTCCCGCCCCAAGTCCAGCCAGCAGGCCGAATGCCAGCGATGCCATCACCAGGCTTAGGAACGGCTGAAGACCCAGACGAAGGGCCAAGACGGCCAGAACCATCGCGATGATGAAGGCGGCCATGGAGTCCATACCCCACCTAACTCCGCCCTTGTATATCAACATCGCTAAAAAAATTCGGCAAAGCCAAACTCCAGCCCGAAATGTTTATACACAGAAAACAATAATTTCTAAGTGGGGATAGCAGTTGAAGGGACGGAGCCGTAGGCTTAAGTTATTGAACGGGAGGCGGCGCCATAGTTTATCCCCAAGTGCGTCTTGGATCGCCCCCTTCATCCTGGCTCTGATCTGCTGGTCTGCCCTATCTCCCGTCGCGGCCTGGCCCTTCGACTTATCCCTCTTCTCCGGCTCAAAAGCCTCTGATACGCCCGCTGTGGAGATGGTCCTGCAGGCGCCCAGCCTGGCCGCCCCCGGAGATGCCGTCAACTTCTCTTGTACTCTTGAGAACCGTGCAGATAGCCCACTTCACAAGATCACCATCTGCGACCGATATGGCGACCTCGGATACTGGGAGGAGATCGGGCCCGGCCAGACGGTCAGGGCGCAGGGCAGGACAGCGCCTCTTCAGGAGAGCGCCATCGTGGACGTCACTGCCTACTCCCAGGGACAGCTCCTCGCCCGCGAGGAAGCCCACATAAAGGTGATTGCTGCAGGCCGTTCCGCCCTCCAGGCGGTGGTGGAGGTGCCTTCCGGCGATCGGTCGCGGGCCCGCTATAAGATAACCAACAGCGGAGAGACCGATCTGCACCGGATCAGGGTTGCAGACTCTCAGGGAAAGACCCTCGGAATCCTCGCCAGGCTCGATGCCGGCCGCAGCCTGCCACTGATCACGACCGGTCCGGTGCTGCCCGGAACCAGGATATCCGCTCTGGATCCTGCCGGAGACCTGGTGCACGGATCGGTGACTATGCTCGCTCCCACTGGCGGCAAAGCACCATCTGGCTTAGGCCAGGCGGACGAGTCCCAGCAACCCCCCGCAAAGGACCTGACCGTGATGTCTGATCCGCAGCCGGAGGCTTCCCTGGAGGGGGTGGCTTCGCAGGAGGAAGACGTCGAGCCGACATCATCTCCAGCAGCAATTGAGGAGGAGCCACAGGCTGATCCCGTATCGCTGGATCATGGAATCGAGATAGAGATAGAGGCAAACCGGACCGAGGGCAGGCGCGGAGAGGTCTGCGTATATAATTGTACCGTCAGAAACACCGGCGAAGACGTGCTCTACGATGTGGAGCTCTACTGCCAGGGACACACCACCACAACGACCTTTATAACACCAGGAAGGGCCTTCGTAGCAGAGGGTTCGCTCGTCATCGATAAAAGCTCGGAGATCCGGGCGGCGGCCAGGGCCAGGGACGCCCAGAACCGGCCCCGCCAGGTTACGAGCAGCCAGCCGGTCTGGGAGATCTCACCTCGCCTCAGTCTTTCTGCCCAGGCCAGCCCGTCCAGTCTGCCTGCTGGAGAGGTGGCCCAGCTGACGCTGCTGCTTGAGAATAACGGCAACGATCCCCTGACCGATATCCAGGTAAACGACAGCCATGGGACTCTGGGGAGGCTGCCGGCTCTGCCTCCCGGCACCGCCCAGAGCATAACCGTCCCCAGAGCCGTGACCGGCTCGGTCGATGAAGAGGTGATGGCCAGCGCCAGGGACAGCCAGGGACAGTATATCTATGCATTCTCACCGCTGAGCATCCATGTCTATGATGTCGGCCTTTCTCTTCAGGCAGAGCCTGCAGAAGTGGTAGCCTATCAGGGAGACGATGCGGAGATACTCTGGACGCTGACAAACACCGGCGAAGAGACGCTGCATAACGTGACCCTCGAAGGACAGAATGAGGCATGGTGCCGGCTGCCAGAGGTTGCTCCCGGACAGAATATCCGTATGGCTGCGACCCTGTCTGTCCAGCAGTCCGGACCAGTGCGCATACTGGCGAGGGCAGTGGGCAGCGGCGACCGCCTGGTAGAGGCAAACGCCACCATCTCAGTTCACGCCATAGCACCTAACCTATCCCTGAATGTGATGCCGGCGACAGCCGAGTTTTGTGCCGGCGAGCAGATCAACCTCTCATGCTTGATCTCCAATGACGGCGACGATGTGCTGAAGAGCGTGGTCCTGTCCCAGAAAGATGGGTCGGTACTGGCAAGGGCCGGCGATCTTGGCCCAGGGGAATTTGTGCTGCTCAATCCCCAGCTCCTGCTGGCCGGCAACAGGACCCTGGTTATCCAGGCCTCTGGACAGGACTCCAGGGGCAGGACGTGGACGGCCTCAGACACGGTGAACGCAAAGCTCATCTTGGCTGCGCTGGACCTGAAAGCATCCGCTTCCCCTGAGGCGGTAGCCCTTGGAAAGAAGACCTTGATCCGCTGTCAGGTCACAAACAGGGGAAGCCTGCCACTCTACAACATCTTCGTCATCAGCAAGAGCTTCGGTCCTCTGGGAAGCCTGGACTTCCTGCCGCCAAAGAGGTCGAAGGTAATAACCGCCGAGATCGCCCCACCCCAAGACATCTCGGATACAATAACAGCAGAGGGGTTCACATCCTCGAAGAGCCCGGTTGTTCAACGACAGGAGCTGCGTCTGAGGGTGATAAGAAGCCCATCGCCCCGGGCAGCTGGATCAGGTGACGGGCTGATCGTTGACCCGCCACTGAAGGTGACCGCCGCCAACAACACGACAGAGTCCCCCGCCTCGCCTGACAGCCCGCCAGACTCAGCATACGTATCCCCTCCCCAAGCTCAGGCGGAAGCGGGAAGCGGCAACTCCGTGGTGGCGGGGATTAAAAAGCTCGTCCTGTTCATCCAGGGACTCCTCACAGGGCAGGCGGCCAGCGGAGAGCAGGAGCAGCTGGGAGTGAAGAGCAGCAGAGAGCTTCCATATAGCATCAAGATCCTGGACGTGGCCGCCATTCCACCGGAGCCGGCTGCTGGCCAGCCGGTCTCGGTCATGGTGCATGCAACATCGGAGGCCCGTATCAGCCAGGTAATCCTGGAATTCGGCACGGCCGATCCGGGAACCACAGGCTCGGATATGCTCTCGGTGCGACGCTCCGAGAAGATCGAGCTGACGATGACGGGCGGGAGTCCCGAAAACGGATACTGGAGCGGCAACATACCTGGCCAGAAGCAGGGCACATTCATGGTGATCTCCGTGCGGGTGACAAATCCCCAGAGCATGGCTGAGGACGGGCCTTACATGATCCAGTGGGGAGGCCAGAAGCAGGGGAGCAGGAGGCCTGCCTCCACAACCACAGCAACCGCTTCCGCCGGCAGAGACGGCATGCTTTATATCGAATCCACAAGCGTATCCGGGACGGGTTCGGTCTCCATAAAAGACAGGTTCTCGGAGAGCACCATAAGCTTTGAGGAGAAGCTGAAAGGCCATGGCAACATCAATATAGAGACGCTGCGCTGCGTGGACAAGCAGGCAGACGTGGTCAACTTCAGCCAGGATCGTGACCTGTCGTTTGAGGGCGGGGTACTTAAGGGATTCAAGGAGTTCGACTCGCCTACATTCCACGGAGGTCTGGGGGCAAGCATAACAGAGCGGTTCAATGCGAGCCATATAGACAAGAGCGAGCAGGGCATGATAAGGTCCTTCAACGCGCGCAACAACACCCTGGCTTACGATACGGAGCAGGCCTTCGACGGCAGCTGGAACACCAGGACGGAGTATGCCAGGTTCAACAAGAAGATCAAGGCTAACCAGAAATACACCGGCAGCTTCCAGACCCAGAAGAAGATCAAGTTCGAGGACTGAGATAGGCGTCAAATTGCGGCGGCGCACCCCTCAGTAGAAATGCGGGGCATGCTTCGCGCCGCCGCCTAAGGATTCTGGTTTTTAGGACAGCCCTCTAACATGTGGCACCGTTAAACCGCAGAATATATTGTCCCAAAATATTGTCCCAAAATATGTGTATCACATTATTATATTAAATAGTTATTGGTAAATCGAAACCTGGGCAAAGAACTCCGCTTGCATCCTGTTGCGACTTCGTCGCAACTCCCCAAGACTCGCAGTCCGGGAGACCACCATGAAGGAGGGGGACTTCCCGCTTCGTCCTTCGCGATCCTGCGAGTTAAAGCCTAGGTCGAGGCGTTCGCGCCTTCAGAAGGACTCAGGGGGGGAAAAGGGATATCTTCTGCCTGTGGGCTATCGGCATTCATGGAGAATATTGCCGGATGGGATGGCCCAACTGCTATCAAGGACGGATCTTTCCGCTACCAGAAAGCCATCGGTTGGTCGACCCTGTGCATCGAGTGCAGAGGCCAAAGCTTCGTGGGCAGGATCACTGGCTGTGGACGGGACTGCGAGATCGCAAGAGAGGACGGCCTATGGAAGCGCTTCTCCATCGATGTCGATGAGACAGCCGGCGGAGACGTAAGGATGCTGCTTGTAGGTGGGACCACGCTGCAGGTAGTCATGGTAAGAACCGGCGAGCAGTGCCCACTCTCAGGAATAGCCACCCTGCACGACCTGGCCAGATATATGGAATGGTGGGCAAATCCCTGCTGCGATCAGGCAGAAATCCATCGGCTGCCGCATCAGGGTGACGGGCCCCATCAACCAGAACAGATCTAAAAGAGCTGATCCAAATCTCAGAGACGGCGAGCCCTGATGGCTCCTTTCCACAGCTCGTCGGCAACGTCGGACACCGCCTCGATCTGATCGTGGATCTCCAGGCGGTGCTTGATCTCAGCTGCCCTCATCCTGGCCTCCACCGATTGGCGCATGAGCTCCCGCGAGAGCTCCCGCAGCTCCTCAGACTCATTCCACAGCCCTTCCGCCTTATCCGGATCCAGAGGTCGTGTCTCCACTGCGAGATTGCGCAGCTCGTCGGAACGGTTGAGTGCATCCGACGATTCGGCCTTGAGACGCAGATGATCGGCACATAGCTGCTCCACCTCCTGGCGCATCTCCTCATAGCTCCTCACCACCAGGTCTTTCTCGCTTCCGAACAACCTAAATCGCCTCCACCATCTCCCGGAACAGACGATGAAACCGCAGATCTTCTGTCAGCTCCGGGTGAAAGGCCAGAGCCAGCACCGGCCCCTCTCTGGCCGCCACTGTCCTGCCTTCAAACATGGCCAGCACCTCCACACAGGGACCGCAGCGATCAATGACCGGAGCCCTGATGAAGACGGCACGATATGGACGGTCAAATCCTTTGACCTCCAGGCAGGCCTCGAAGGATTCCCTCTGCGAGCCGAATGCGTTCCTGTTTACCGTGATATCCATCAGCCCCAGCGGCACGACATCTCCCTGATCCACGCCCCTTGATACGAGGACCAGGCCGGCGCAGGTGGCCAGCAGTGGAACGCCCCTGCCTACTGCTTCCACGATAGCCGCCGCGACCCCACGCTGGGCCAGGAGGCGCCCGATCGTTGTGCTCTCCCCGCCGGGAAGTATCAGGCCCTGACATGTCGAGACGTCCTCTGCACTCCTGATCTCAGATACGGCACCCTTGCCGAAAATCTGCTCTGCTGCGGATACGTGCTCGGACACGTCGCCCTGAAAGGCGACCACGCCAATCCTGGTCACTCACCAGCCCCGGCTTTGGAGTGCCTCAGCCTCAGGAATCGTGCTCACATCGATGCCCTTCATGGCCTGCCCAAGCCCACGGGAGACCCGTGCCAGCACCTGAGGATCATCGTAATTGTGGACCGCCTCCACGATAGCCGCTGCCATGGCCGGCGGATTCTCGGACTTGAATATGCCTGAGCCGACGAAGACCCCGTCAGCCCCAAGATGCATCATGAGGGCCGCATCGGCTGGAGTGGCCACGCCACCAGCGGCGAAGTTTACAACCGGCAGCCTCTGCCGCCTTGCGCATTCGGCCACAAGTGCCGGGTCTGCCTCGATCTCCCTGGCAACACGTGCCAGCTCCTCGCCGTTCATGCCCTTCAAGCGGCGGATCTGGCCCATGATCATCTTCATATGCCGAACTGCTTGGCTGACATCGCCTGTTCCCGCCTCGCCCTTGGTCCTGATCATGGCCGCCCCCTCGGCGATCCGCCGAAGCGCCTCACCAAGATCCCGGGCGCCGCAGACAACGGGTATGGTGAACCTGGCCTTGTCTATGTGGAACTCGTCAGCTGGGGTGAGAACCTCCGACTCGTCCACCATATCCACCCCGATGGCCTCCAGGATCTGGGCTTCCACGAAGTGGCCTATGCGAGCCTTGGCCATGACCGGGATGGTGACAGCATCTATTATCTGCCCAACCACCAGAGGGTCAGCCATCCTGGCAACCCCCCCCATCTTCCGGATGTCTGCGGGCACGGCATGAAGTGCCATCACCGCCACCGCTCCAGCCTGTTCTGCCACGACCGCCTGCTCGGGGGTGGTCACATCCATGATGACACCCCCTTTCTGCATGCTTGCAAAGCCGCGCTTCAGGAGCTCCGTTCCAAATCTAAGAGTCTCGAGTTCCATGATCTCTACGCAACCCCGAACCTTTAAACGCCGACCTTAACCGCATCGAGGATAAATAAACTTTGCTGCCATGGAAAAAAAGGATGCGTTGAGGGTGAAAGGGCGCCTGTGCCGTAGAGAAGACCGAAAGCGGGCTTTTTCCGCCAGGGCAAACCAGATGGCAACTCGGTTCACCGCACTATCAAAAGGAGACGCGTCTGCCATAAAAGATGTAATAGGGCCCTGCCGGGCCCCATCTCGTCGCGGAGGCGGCGTTCTTGGTTTGGCCGCCTATATCTCGAATCCGTCGTACATGTAGATATCCTGGTTGCCGCTTCGGCTATCGGTCCAAACTATGCGTCTATCGTTGATCTTGGGCTGGGTCTGGTCTCCGCTATCCCCGCAGACCAGCTTCTCCTTTCCTGTGGATAGGTCGTAAGCATAGATGTCCCATTCTCCGCTGCGGTTATCCTGGTAGACCACAAGGCTTCCCTCAATGTGCGGATTGGTCTGATCAGACCTGTGGGTGGTGATCTGACGCTCCTGGCTGGTGTTCAGGTCCAGGGCATAGATATCCCAGTTGCCGTTGCGGTTATCCTGGAAGACCACCGTAAAGCCGCTGATGGCCGGATTCATCTGGTCAAATTGGTCCTTGGTCAGCTGGACGCGCTCCTGGCCACGCCATAGATACAGGTTCCAGTTGCTGCCGGTTCCTTTGTCCTGATAGACCACCAGGTCGCCGGATGTAGCTGGATTTTGGCCACTTGGCGGAATTGCGTCCACGGCCTCTACTCCGCCATAGAGCAGCCGCTTATAAAGCCTCCAGCCGAAGGACTCGGTGAGCTGATACGGCCAAACCAGGTACTTATCGCCTATGGCCAGGCGAACAGGTGATGCCACATCGGTTCCTGTCAGCTGGGTACGATTGGCAGTGGCAACATCGAAGGTCTTGACGATCCAGGTGCCATACCTGGGGCTTGGGCCCATCCAGGCTATGATGTCGGAATGCATAACCGGGAACACGTCGATCCCCGGGCCGGCTGCCAGGGGTATCTCCAGCTCGCTGACGAGGTCATAGACATATATGTCCGGATTTCCGGTCCGGTTGTCCTGCCAGACCACGAAGTTGCCGCTGACATCGGGGTTTGACTGGTTGCCAGGAGCCCGGCATATCGCGCTGATCATGCCTCCGCCAATTGTGGAAGACCGGGGCCGACCGCTGCCCTCGTCAAGCCAGACGAGCTTTCTGTCCATCGAAGGCCGGACCTGGCCTGGGCCGGATGAGACGAGCTCGTCCTTCCAGGAGAGTATATCCAGCTGTCGCAGCGACCCGTCGTCATCCACATAGGCTATGATGTTCCCGTGAGCTGCTGGGCTGGTCTGAACGCCGGGTCGTGGATACGTCTTTGCTTTGCTCCAGCCCTGGCCGTACTGGTAGTAGGATATGTCCTTGGATGTGGCATCCTCCCATACGATGAGGTTTCCTGATACATCCGGAAATACCTGGTCACCCTCTCCGGTGAGCTTCGTCTCCTCGCCGGTTTTTTGGTCCTTCACCACGATATCCCAGTTGCCGTCGGAATCGTCCTGCCAGACCAGCAGATCGCCGCTAATCGCCGGATACATCTGCTGACCCGGCCGCTTGCTGACCTCCTCAGGCTCACCGCCTGATACGTTTCTCTGGAATATCTTCCATTTGCCGGACGAGTCGTCCATCCACGCCACCCGCTCCCCGGATATGTCTGCCCAGACCTGGTCGCCCTGGCCAGAGGCAACAACCACCTCAACTCCGCTGTCCAGATCCTTCATACGGATATCCGAATCGCCCTGGCGGTAGTCTGACCAGACCAGCTTGCCATCTGAGTACCGCGGGTAGAGCTGGTCTCCGGGGGCCCGCACTATCGGGACCTCGGTGCGGGTGAAGAAGTCGAATCCGAAGATGTCCCAATCCCCGCCCCGGTTGTCGGTCCACACCATCAGGCTGCCGTTTGTGGAGGGGTAATCCGTTCGCAGCCAAAGCAGCGGGTCCCAGGAGATGTCCCGGGTCCAGATCTGGCTGCGGCCGCCTGAGTTGTCCATCCAGACTATCCTATCCGCGCTGATGATCTTGCTTGACGAATAGGGCTTGGTATGGAACGGATCGCCCTTGCCGTCAGAAGGGGTCTGGTAGAAGGGCTTGGTCACCACCGGGACCTCCTGCCGCTTGTTCAGATCGTATAAGAAGAGGTCAGCAGCCCCGCCACGCTCGTCAAGCCAGGCCACATACTTGCCGAAGACCGCCGGAGCCCCCTGGTTGAAGGTGTTTGTACAGACCGGGGTCTCCTGCCTGGTGGTCAGGTTATAGGAGTAGATATCCCAGTTCCGCACAGAGCTGTTGGGGGCGTTGCGGCCGTCAGCCCAGACCACGGTGTCCCCGTAGATCCAGGGCTGGACCTGGTTGGCAGGATCGGTGCATATGGGCATCTCGGTGTTTGTGCTCAGGTTGAAGAGGTAGATATCCCATTTTCCGGACCGGCGGTCGGCCCAGACTATGCGGTCTCCGTGTATGACCGGAGAGTAGAGCTGGGCGTTGGGCTGGTTGGTTATCTGCCGCTGGTTTCCACTGGAGATCGTATGAAGATAGATCTGGTCCACGCCAGACCGGTTGTCCACCCAGACCACCCGTCCGTCATCGATCATGGCATATCTCTGCTCGGAGGGATCGGCAGAGACAACGCTCTCCTTTCCAGCTGCCAGGTCGTAGAGGAAGATATCCAGGTTTCCATTGCGCTTGTCAAGATATATCACATGGTCGCCGCTGATATCGGGACTGGTATGATCCACCTGGTTGCTGGTTATGGCCTTCTCCTCACCGGTTGTGAGGTTCAGCAGATATACCTGATACAGCCCGTCCCTATCGTCCGTCCACACCACCCGGTCCTGCCAGATGGCCGGATTTGTGTGATTGTAAGGCCCTGCGGTTACCGGTATGTCGGAGGGTATCTTCAGATCCCACAGGTAGATGTCCGGATCCCTCAGGCCCTGCCGGTAGTCGCTCCAGACGACCCCCCGCGATCCGATAGCTGGCTCAAGGACCAGGATGCCAAAGACCACAGTCTGCTCCTGGCCAGTGCTCAGATTCAGGAGCACGATCTCCGAGGAGTTGCTCTGCCAGGCCAGGTAGCTGCCGAATACTGCCGGAGAGGTCTGAACGCCTGGCCTTGAGAGTACCTTCTCCTGGCCGGAGGATATGTCGTAATAAGCTATGTCCATATCGCCGGTCCGGTTATCGGCCCAGGCCACGATGTCGCCGTCGATGCTTGGCAATGTCTGATCGCCTGCAGCCGTGGTAAGGGCTTTTTCGGAGGACGAGGCCAGATCGTACATGTAGATGTTGAAGTCGCCAGACCTATCATCTGCCCACACAATCCGAGAACCGCTTATACGGGGATTGATCTTGTCGCCCGCGCCTGATGATACGACCTTGACCTGGCCGGACTGAAGGTCTTTGCAGCGGATCTCCGAGCCGGCATTATCATCGCTCCATACCACCACCTGGCCGTCGATATCCGGGGTGGTCTGGTTGCCCACACCATCGGCAACTATGATCTCGGTCTTGTTGATCAGATCGAACATATAGATATCAGCGTTGCCGCTGCGCATATCCTGCCAGACTATGCGTTCGCCGGAGACCGAAGGGCTGATCTGGAAGAACGGATCGATGCAGATCCACCGTTCCATGCCGGTCTCCAGGTCCAGCATGAATATGTCGAAGTTGCCACTGCGGTTGTCGGACCAGACGACAACATGCCCGTCTATGGCCGGCTGCTCCTGCTCCGAGCCGGTATACATGGCTACTGGTCTCTCCTTGCCGAATTCCGCCCCGCTGACCAGGGCGGGCAGCATCAGGACGGCCATGAGAACTATGCCGATTCGATTCATCCTTAATTTGCTCCTTAGGATCTTGATTGATGAGCTAGACGATGATTCGAATCCACCTCGTCGGAACTAATATATGACTTTATCTCGACATCTGTCGTATCAATCCTATCTGAAATGCACTAAAGACGGCACGGATCCAATTCTCGGCACAGGAAGGAGCACGACCCATCTTAGCGGATCATTATCCTGCCAAGGGTAACCAGGAACAGCGCCATGAGCAGCCAGCCAAGGGTCCCCTCAAGCACTGCTGCGTAACGGCTGATTCCTATAGAGTACCATTTGCCAGGAGGCCTGGAGAGAAAGGTAAGAGCGCTGTAGTAAAGGTTATCCAGGAACGAGAGACGGTGCTGGCTATCCCAGGTCTGGTCAAGGACCGGATCTTGTGAGGGATCAGTGCCTGGCCCGGCCCAGTCAAGCGGCTCTACCACAATGCCGCCGCTTGCCCAGAACAGAAGGGCAAAGAATGACACCAGCCCCAGGCTGAGCATGATCGTGTAAGCAGGCCGGACCCCATAGCCGCAGGAGATCCAGGCCATCATGTCGAAGAGCTTGGACCAGTTTAGGCGCCGGCCCCTTAGCAGCGGTTTCTCACCCTGGCTGTCGCGGCGGTACTGGAAGTAGCAGCCATCTGCGTCCAAGAACCACTCCAGGTTTCGGAAGTTCCTGACCAGAGCCATATAGACTGATCCGTCGGCAACCAGCCGGCCTTGCAGGACAGACCATTGAATCTCCAGACGCTGAAACTCCGCATTTTTAAGGGAGATCAGAGAGCCTGAAGAGAAGGTGGACTCAGCCATTCGAAGTTCTTTAATGCTGGCCTTCTCAAGGATCAGGTTCTTCTTAAAAGCCGCTGCAGTCATATCAAGCGAGTCGGAGAACCTTGCCCCAAGGAACCTTGCGTCCTCCGAAAAGAGAGCCCCTGAGAGATCGGCTCTGCCTCCGAAGGCCGATGACGTGAATGAGACGTCGCCCTCGAATTTGGTGCCTGCCAGGACTGCCGCGCCGGAGAAGGCTGCCGCCTTGAAGCTGGCCGGACCATGCAGACGGCAATGCTGCATGCTGAGCATTTGCTGAAATTCGGCTCTGTCGAAGAGCGCCTCAGATTGGAAGCTTGAACCATCCATGACAACATTGCCCAAAAACGTCATCCCCTTAAAGCTGACGGGGCCGCCGAATCTGGAGCCAGCGAATCTCGCATTTTCGGCATATGAGCCCGTGAAATCCAGCTCTTGGCCGAATATGGAGGTGTCGAAGCTGGCATCTCGAAAGCGCGAGTGCGTGAAATCGGCACGACCTGCCATCCCTACCGATATGAATACTGCACCACCCAGGAAATTGGCAGACTCGAAGCTCGAGTCCTCGAATGACGACTGCCGAAAGTCGGCCATTCCGGAGAACTCGGCGCTTGAGAAGCTGGCATAGGCCAGAAACGCTGCATTTTCAAATGAGGCTTCGGCGCCGAAGGACGCCTGCCAGAAGCCAACCGATCCCATGAATTCGGCCGATCGGAAGTTTGCGGTGCCAGGAAAGGCGACACCGGTCATATCGGTCTCCCCTCTAAATGAGGCGCCTTTGAAGTTGGTGCAAAGCGGGCTGAATTTGGCTGAGGCGAATATCGATTGCTGAAACACGGATCGCCCGAAGTTGACTATCTCGGAGAAGACTGCCCCGGTAAATCGGACCTCTTCGAGGAATACAGCATCCCTGAAGGTCGCATATCGATAAAATACGGCAGCTTCAAACCTGGCTGGCTTTTGAAACACCGAGCCCTTGAAACGAGCCTCCTGGGAGAAGTCGCATCCGCTGAAATCGACCTGGCCTTCGAATATGGCGTCGGATAGGTTGGCCTGCCCCAGTATCTGGCAGTTGCGTATCTTGATGTCTGAGACCACCCTCTTTGCGGTCTTGCCTTCCGCCAGATCTGAATGGCATAGTGGCAGATCCAGACGGGATATGTCCAGGTCGCCTTCAATGGCCACCCCCTCGAAGATGACCGGATCGCCGCCCTCTATCCGGTCCAGCACAGATGAAGCGGAGAACACCGGCAGGCTTCCAGACGGGCTCATCTTATTCATCTGGGTGAGACTGACCTAAACTCTTTTCGAGGGGATTTGCCAGGGATACTGCTTAAGAGGCGTTGAGACCGGAGGTCAGGTCACGTGATATGTTCTGGTCGGCGAGGACATCTGACCGCCCGCTCGTCCACCGATTGTGTCCTGACCTCAAATCAGAACGCCTAAATATTGGCGATCTCTACCCTTACCCACTCATAGCTGGAGGGAATGGAGTGAAGGATTACCTCACCATGGACGATTTCGTTCTGGAAAATAAGCGCGTGCTGGTAAGGGTGGATATCAACTCCCCCATGGATCCAACAGGGAAGATCCTGGACGACAAGAGGCTCAAGAGCCATGTAGAGACCCTGAAGGCCCTGGAGGACTCAAGAGTGGTCTTGATGGCCCACCAGTCCAGGCCGGGCAAAAAGGACTTCTCAACTATGGAAGTCCACGCCAGACACCTCTCCAAGCTCATGCACAAAGAGGTATCCTATGTGGACGACCTCTTCGGCAGCCGGGCCAAAGATGCGGTCCGCTCACTTGAGGCTGGCGAGGTATTGCTCCTCGAGAACACCCGTTTCTTCTCAGAGGAGAGCATGAACCGGTCGCCTGCTGATCACGCCAAGAGCCACATGGTCAGGCAGCTGGCCCCGCTGTTCGATTACTTCATAAACGATGCATTTGCCGTTTCCCATCGCTCTCACCTCTCGGTTGTGGGCTTTACCGAGGTCTTGCCAAGCGCAGCTGGAATACTGATGGACCGGGAGATCGCCAACCTGGACCGCGGCCTCCACGGCAACGACCATCCAAGCATCTTCGCCCTGGGAGGTACCAAGGTCGACGACTCCATAAAGGTGGCCAGAAACGTTCTGGAGAGAGGCGGAGCGGACGAGATCCTGTCATTGGGCGTCGTCGCGACTGTCTTCCTGATGGCCGCAGGGGTGGATGTGGGCGAGACCAACAGAAAGTTCGTCGATGGTCAGGGATACACAGACCAGGTGGAGATCGCCAGAAAGCTGCTCCAGGATTACCCCGGCAAGGTGATCATGCCAAAGGATGTGGCTGTGGATAAGGCAGGAGAAAGGGTTGAGACCCCAGTGGACCGAATTCCCGACCTCCCCATATCCGACCTTGGGCTGGAGACCATCGTGGACTTTGCGCGAAGGATCAAGAGCTCGCGCATCGTGGTCCTGAACGGACCTGCTGGCATCACCGAGAAGGAGAAGTTCATGCTGGGAACCGCCGAGATCCTCAAGGCTGCCACAGAGTCCGGATTCTCGATCGCCGGAGGCGGGCATACCGTGGCTGCAATCGAGAAGATGGGGCTTGAGCCGCGCTTCTCTCACGTAAGCATGGGCGGAGGCGCGAGCATCACGTATCTCTCGGGAGATCCACTGCCAGGAATCGAGGCACTCAAGAAGGCTGCCGAAAGGTATCGCAAGCGCTGATCCGCCAGCTTCCCTCCAGCTCGTCTGAGAAGAGCGCATCTCATCAGGCGCGCTTTAGCCCCTCCAGCCGGCGCAGAGTGCCCCTTCGCAGCTCGCCGAGCAGCTCGGCTACCGGCCAGTCCACTTCCAGAGCAGAGGCCCCTTTATGGCCGCCACCATCTCCGCCCCTGGACTGTGCCACCGATCGCATTATCTCAGATAGATCAATGCCAGCCGCTGTGGCCTGATACCTGGCCCGGCCGCTCGCCCTCGTGAACCGCCCATGACGCCCCGCGGCAAAGGCCACATCCGCCCCCAGCTCCAGCAGGGCCATGGCAGAGGGGCCTTCAAACGCCCCCACCTCAGTGGTGACAACCACCCAATCGTTTTGACGGTAGATGCGTGCCCGGCTTGCTGCTTTCAAGGCAGCTATCCTCTGGGATATATCGTCCGGCATCCGGGATAGGACTTCCAGCGCCTCCCCGTAATCCAGACCGCTCGCCTCCAGGATCTCGGCCATGGCTCGAAAAGACCCGGCATGACCATGCTTGAACCGACCAGTGTCGGATATTATTCCAACGGCCAGCCCCAGAGCCGCCTGCAGTGAGGCGGACCTGCCGGATTTCTGCAGGATCTGCCAGACGATCTCAGCGGTTGAGCCTGCAGGCTGCTGAATGTAGAATTGGGCGGACTCGATCAGCCCGACATCCATGTGATGATCGACGACGGCGTATCTGAAGAGGCAAAGGTCGCCCAGCTGTGTGGATGTAGAGGCGTCCACAACCACCACAAAGTCGTGGCATTCAGGTGAGGATTCCATTACCAGGCTTGCCCCAAGGGCACCGACCAGCTGCTGGGCGGTCCTGCTCAGGTCCCCTGTCACGCCGACCGTTCCGCCAAATGCCTGACAGAGAGCAAAAGCGCTGCCTATCGCATCTGCATCCGCATTGCGGTGGGTGAGGTACAGGATATCCTCCTCCCTGCTAAGGAGCCTGGCAAACTCGACCTCGCTCACCTTCATAGGGACAATTGAGCCGGGGTGCGGGAAAAAAGCTGCGGTTGGCAGGCTGTGGCCCGCTTTCTCGAACGAGGGAAACATATATCCCACGGCCATGAGATATCCACGGGTTATTGCCAGGAGGGCAGAGAGCTTTGCGAATACTGATAACCGGGGCGGGCGAGGTGGGATATCATGTGGCCCGGGCGCTTTTGGAAGAGCATGACGTGACTGTAATAGACCAGAGCCATGAGGCCTGCCAGCGGCTGGAGGGCATGGATGTCAAGGTCCTGGAGGGAAATGCCGCCAATGCCAGCCTGCTGAATTCTGCAGGGCTCAAGGACATGGATGTTGTGCTGGCTGTAACCGGGAACGACGAGGTCAACATCATCACCTGCATCATCGCCGGAAATCGGGGGGTCACCCAGACCATCGCCAGGGTGAGCAATCCGGAGTACACAGACCAGCCTGTGAAGCATCGGCGACAGATCGGCATCAGTTACATGATATGCCCGGAGCTGGTCATGGCCGAGGAGCTGGCACGGACGCTGTACTTCCCCTCCATGCTGATGAACCGGCAGCTTGCCGGTGGAAAGGTCGAGCTGATCGAGTTCAAGGTCACAGAGAGCATGCTGCTGACAGGACCGATAAGCGGGATTGCTTTTCCAAAGAACTGCAAGCTTGTGGCCATAAACAGGAGCGGAGAGATCATGATCCCGCGGCCCGATGACACCATAAGGCCACAAGACCACCTGATCATGATCTGCCACTCCGAGGCACTGCCTGCGCTTCGTAGCGCCATCCATGAGGAGAACAGCGATCGCAAGGTGGTCATCGTGGGAGGCGGGATGGTGGGGTTTTACCTGGCCAGCCGCCTCGAGAAGATCAACTTCGACCTCAAGCTGGTGGAGATCGATAAGGAAAGGTGCATGGTCGTTGCCGAACAGCTCTCCCAGACCATGATCTTAAACGGCGACGGAACCGACATCAACCTGCTCAAAGAGGAGAACGTGAGCGAATCGGACGTGGTATTCGCCGTAACCGGCCTTGACGAGAAGAACCTCCTCACCGCCCTCCTGGCAAAGCAGCTGGGATCGAAGAAGATCATATCGCGTGTCAACAAGAGCGAGTACATCAGGCTATTCGAGCTGGTGGGAGTCGACCGGGCGATCAGCCCGGGCCAGGTGACCGTGGATGCCGTGCTGCAACTGGTGATAGGCGGAGAGGACGTGATCACGCTCAGCGACGAGCGGATGGAGCTCGTGGAGTTTGCCACACGCAGGAGGGCCAAGGTCATCGGCAAGAACCTCCTTCACGAGCTGCCGGAGGGAGCGGTCGTGGGAATGGTATTGAGAAACAACCAGCCCATAATTCCGGACGAGAAGTTCAAGGCTGAGGAAGGGGATCTGGTCTTCGTGCTCGCCCTGCCCGGCGCGATATCCAGGGTCAAGAAGCTCTTCTTGGCATGAATTTTAAAGCAGCCAAGACCCCCCAGATGGTTTGGCCAGGGGGCCAGGCACGTCTGAAGTCAGAGGCTGGCGATCTGACGGAAATCGGATATCAGCAGCATCTCCAGGTTTCGGTTGCGAAGTACGGCTGCCGGGTGGAAGGTAACGAAATAGCGGTCCTGGTACAGGCGTCCGCGCATCTTGGTCACGCCCTCGCACCCCAGCAGAGCATTGCACGGCACATTTCCCAGAAGACAGACTATGCGCGGCTGGACCAGCTCCATCTGGCGATGCAGATAAGGCAGGCATGCCTGGATCTCCGACGCCAGAGGCCTGCGGTTTTCCGGTGGCCGGCATTTCACCACATTGGTGATGAATAGGGCCTGCCGATCGATACCTGCCGCCTCCAGGCTGCGGCTGAGAACCGCGCCGGCTCGTCCCGCAAACGGCCGGCCAAGCTGATCCTCATCTCTGCCGGGTGCCTCGCCGACGAGCATAATGGTGGCATCGACCGGACCCTCCCCTGGAACTGCGTTCTTGCGCGATATGGAGAGCGGACAGATCGTGCAGGAGCAAATCCGACCTGAGAGGGACCCCATATCACGGGAATTAGAGATGCTGTGCACAAAAGCCCTTGAAGACCTCGATTATTTCAATTTGGCGCATGCCTTTGACGGGAACCTAGCACCTGCGGCCAGGTATCATCTGATCCCCTGCTGGACGAAACATTCTTATCCGCCAAAAGCACTCGCATTAAAGGTGGTTGATGATGAAGTTCAAAGAGTGGACCAGGCCGATGCGAAAGTTCGATGACATCTATTACACCATCGAAAGGGTGATCTACGGTGGAGGCAAGCTCAGCGGCTTCACGACTGAGGAGGTATACAACAACCTGAGGGACAAGAGGTTCTTCAAGGACGCCGCGGAACTTCACAGGTTCTTGCTGAGCAACGGCAAGAAATACAGGATCAGGGCCAAGGACGGCGCATGGGAGCGGATCTGGTAGGCCAATCCCCCCAAAATACCCACGTCCTCCTCGAAAATATGCAGCAGCCTTGCCGGCACTGGCCGGGCTGCCTGGCGCAACCTCTGTTTTGCCGTTATTTTTGAGAGAAGTAGATGTTCCTGTGATCTGATCCAAGCTCCAGGAACTTGCCGGTAGCCAGGATCATGTGGCTGTAGCGCAGGCTAGCCACCCGCGTGCCTGGACCAACCACCGAGTCCTTGGGCAAGAGCACGTTCTCTCCGAGGACGGCAACGCCTTTTCCGTCGCCTCTGCCGCCGTCCAGGATGCAATGAGCCTCGATGGTGGAGTGCCTTCCCACAACAGCCTGGTCAACTGTTACCCCATGCATGATGCTTGAAAAGCTCATGACAGCGCTATTCCTGATCTCAACACCCCGCTCTATCACCGAGGTGTGACCCAGGTGAGAGTTCTCTATCACGCACCCGGGCTCGATTAGGCAGTCTCGACCGATGAAGACCCGGCCTCGAAGCTCGATATCACCGCTTTCCAGGTATCTGCTTATGCGGCGAAGGGTGGACGGATGGATCCATTGGCCCTCACGATACAGGTTACGAAATGTGAAGTGCCGGACGTTTCCTGCCAGGACGTCTCCGGTGGCCTGCAGCAGCCTCTCAGGAGCGCCGATATCTATCCAGTAACCCTTCAGAGGGTAGCCGTAGACAGGATAGCCGTTTTCGGCCAGGTAAGGTATCAGATCTCCTCCAATGTCCCGGCACCGATCTCCCATGTCCTTCAGCACCTGCCTGATCTGAGAGGAGAACAGGTAAAACGCCGTATTTATCATCCGGCTGGGCTCCCTGCCTTCCCGGGGCTTCTCAACAAATCCCCGCAGCCGCATATCCGGACCGATGTCTGCAGCTCCATACTGGGAGATGCTCTCCCCGGCGGGAAGCTCCTTTAGTGCCACGGTGAGCAGCGGCTTATTCTCCCGGTGGAATCGGACGAAATCCGCCAGGTCGATGTCGATCAGGTTGTCGCCGGAGATCACCATCACATCCTGATCCATGTCGAAGTAGTTCAGACAGAAGCGCAAGGAGTCGGCGCTTCCCCGGTCGTCATACTGGGGCTGATAGCTGATCTCCTGATGGTCGGTTATGCCCAGGCGCTGAAAGAATCCCTCTCCGGCCTTGAAATAATTCGAGAGCGCAAGTGTGTTATCGGCACCCTTGGACCCCAGGATGAATCGGCGGCAACCCTGCCTGGCCAGTACGCGGAAGAGAACTGCGATGATGGCGGTATCGCAGACCTCGACCAGGGGCTTGGGCTGACAGAGGGTCAGAGGGTAAAGCCTGGTCCCGCTTCCACCGACCGTGGCAATCACTGGAGGGAGGGTATCATGGGAATCGAGAACATCAGCGGGAGACATAGAGCATTATGAGACGCCGGCGATATATTAAGATTGTCGCCCCCGATCCGGTTTTGCTGCCGAACCTATGCCGGTCTCTCATCCACCTTAAATCCACCTCACCCCATACGCTGACCGCTTCGGCCTAATATCCCCGGCGGATCTTCATGATGATCCGGGCGATCATGAAAGCGATGATGAACAGTATGGCATAGAAGATCATGGTTCCAATATCCATCTCTGTCACCTCCTGAAGGCTCTCTCCTCCAACCTCTAGAGACGGCTACGGACTTACGTGCCTATAATCCTTTTTCCGCGGCATCTAATGCCCAACTTCTTGGTCGGGCGAAGGGGGCGAGATTTTGTAAAATCCGAATTTGGGTGGCTTAGAAAGCCTGAAGAGCTGCTGCCTTTGCCCAGGAAAAGCTTGATGAGAAGGGAGAGCCGATCTGTGATGATCAAGACCATGACCCAGAATGAGGCGATCGAGAGGGCCAAGGAGCATTTCGGAAAGCTCCTGGAAGAGCAGCTGGCCAGGGTAGAGCGGATGAAGGCGGGGGAGGACTGGCTGAACTTCGATCAGCTCCACCCAATTATCGTGGGTTTTGTTGACGGTGATGGAATCGGGCCGTACATCACCAAAGAGGCAAGGAGGGTGCTGGAGAGACTGCTGAAAGAGGAGATGGCTTCGGGAAAGGTAGAGTTCCGGGATATCGCCGGGCTGACGATCGAGGAGAGAGCAGCAGCGCTAAAAGCTCTTCCGCAGGATGCTTTGTCGGCACTTCGGAAATGCCATGTCATACTGAAAGGCCCCCTGACCACCCCCAAGAAGGGCGATCCCTGGCCCAACCTGGAGAGCGCCAATGTCTCCATGCGCCGCGAGCTGGACCTCTTTGCCAACGTCCGACCGGTAAAGGTGCCCTCTGAGGGAATAGACTGGGTTTTTTACCGTGAGAACACCGAAGGCGCCTACATACTCGGGTCAAAGGGGGTAAACGTGACGCCAGACCTGGCTGTGGACTTCAAGGTGATCACAACCCAGGGAGCAGAGCGCATCGTGAGACTGGCCTTTGAGTTCGCCCGCAAGAACGGGATACTCCGGGTATCTGCGGTGACAAAGGCGAACGTAATCAAGACCACGGACGGCAAGTTCCTTGAGATGGCCCGCTCGGTTGCCAAGGAATACCCGGAGATCTCATTTGACGACTGGTTCGTCGATATAATGGCTGCCAAACTTGTGGACACAAAGAGGAGGAAGGACTTCCGGGTGATAGTGCTGCCCAACCTCTACGGGGATATACTCACCGACGAGGCTGCGGAATTCCAGGGAGGTGTTGGGACAGCCGGGTCCGCCAATATCGGCAAACGATATGCCATGTTCGAAGCCATTCACGGCTCTGCGCCCCGCATGGTTGTCGATGGAAGGGCCCAGTTCGCCGATCCCTCCAGCATGATGCGGGCATCGGTTATGCTGCTTCGCCATATCGGTTTTGGTGAGAAGGCTGCCAGGCTTGAGATGGCCCTGGATATATGCGGCCAGTTCGAGAAGAAGCTGGTCATAACCGGGAGAGCCGATGGAGCAACTGGCCAGCAGTTTGCCGATTACGTCATGGAGACAATGAACGCGCCTGACCTGTCCTCCCGGCATCAGGCGTACCTGGGAAAAGGGATTTAGCCGCTGGGAGCTGATATAGAAAAGCGTGAAAGACCTGGCCAGGGCATTCTTCGGCCTGACCGGGGAGGATCGCCCCGCCTCTGCTGTCGCAGAGACGGAAAAGCGCAGAAGGCTGCGGATCTTGCGGCTTCTGAGGGCCTATAAGCCGGGCATATCACCTCCCTGCACCAGGCGCCTGATCGGACCTCGGATCGAGCGTGAGCTGGTGGCATGCCCAGCCCGACCCGTCCAAATTTGGCAGGAGTATGCCCCATCCGAAATGTCGGTCCACCATGAGGTCCAGGTTGGTGTGGGGACTTGAACGACCGCCTCATATTCGGAGTGGATATTGCCAGCAGGTCGCCTCACAGCCGGCGCCCACCCACGTATGCCCTCTTCGCCTTGGCCGGGGAAAACGCCTCCGCTTACTCTGCCATCGGGCGGCAAAAGCTGATCCGCCTGATACGTCGAGAGAGGCCGGATCTGGTGGCAGTGGACAACGTATATGAGCTTGCGGCAGGCCGGGCGGGACTTGTATCCCTTATGCGTCTGCTGCCAGCCAACACCAGGCTTGTGCAGGTTACCGGAGGTGAGCGGGCCGAGCCCCTGACCAGGGTCGCCCGCTGGCACGGCCTGACATTTGATCGGTCAAGTCCTGTCGAGGAGGCCGAAGCCTGCGCCAGGCTTGCAGCCAGCGGAGTTGGGGCGGTGCTCTCAGCCTTCGAGGATCGCACCTGGATAAAGGTCAGCCGCAGAAGATCGCCGGGCAGGGGCGGGTGGAGCCAGAACCGCTATTCCCGAAAGATCCACGGTAATGTCAAAGGCCTGGCCAGAGAGGTGGAGAAGCAGCTGAAAGAGGCGCATCTGGAGTACAGCTGGCGGGCAGTTGAAGGGCTTGGTGGCTATATTCGTGCCGAGTTCACCGTCGAGGCACCTCGTGATAAGGTGCCGGTCAAGCCAGGGCTGAGGGAAGATGCCCAGATCCGGGTCGAGGCCATGGCCCGTCCACGCCTCGAGTTCACGCCACTTGAGAGCCGGCGCAACTACCTGATAATCGGGATGGATCCGGGCACCACAACCGGCCTGGCAGCGCTGAACCTGCGAGGCGAGCTGGTGGACCTGACCAGCGGCAGAGAGATCTCACCATCCGATGCAATCGAATGGATAGCTGAGAGAGGAAAGCCTCTGATCGTGGCTACCGACGTCTTTCCCACCCCCGGAGCTGTGGAGAAGGTCAAACGTGCCTTCAACGCGGTTCTGTTCTCACCTGGAGAGGCTCTGGCTGCCGAGGAGAAGATCCTGCTGGCCCGACCATACGGATACAGAAACGATCACGAAAGGGACGCTCTGGCGGCAGCTGCCTCGGCCTTCAAGCGATACCGCAACAAGTTCCACCAGGTGGAGAGGAAGGCCGCAGGGGCGGATCCCGAGGAGGTCAAGGCCCAGGTGGTGCGCGGCCTCAGCATCGATCGGGCGCTTGCCGAGCTATCCTCGCCCCAACCCTTGCCGCCTCAGCACACGCCTGAACAGGCAGCTCCGCCGCTACAGGCACGAAAGGAGCAAACCCGGCTCTTGGAGCAGATCAAGAACCTGCGCTCTTACCTTGATGATTTGAAGAGCGAGCTGGCAGATCGTGACCGCAGGCTGGCTGATATGGCAGCCCGCATTGAGCGGCTTAAGGACAGGAGCTTTAGGGAGATGAAGCGGGAGAGGGAGATCCGCATCCGTGACAAGGAGATAGAACGGCTGAGAGTTCTCTTGCGTTCGGAGAGGCGAAAGACCAGGCGTCTGTCGGCTCAGAGGGCGCAGGCCCGCCAGGTCAGGAAGGTGGAAGAGATGGCCGGATACCGCCGGCTCAAGCCAGTCTCTGCCTTCTCGAGGGAATCTGTTGTGGCTGCTGCGGAGCGCTGGTCCATAGGACAGAATGACCTGGTGCTGCTGGAGAATTCCGCCGGAGGTGGGACAAAAGCCGCTGAGCTGCTGGCCAGCCTGGGGGTAGAGGCCATTGTGGCGAGGGGAGAGATGGCCGAGCCGAGCATGGAATTTTTGGAGAGCCACGCCATCCCGGTGCTGAAGGAGGACGAGATCTCAGTCAGGCGCCTGGACGGAATCGCCTTCATAGATCCAGATGAGCTCAAAGCGGCCAAGGAGGCCTGGGCAGAGCGCAGAAGGGCACTCGAGGCTGAGAGGAAGAGCCAGTGGCTTGAGAGCATGGTCCAGGAGTACCGGGCAGAGCGACGGCGAGAGGAGCGCCTGGAGGAGAGGAGGCGGGCGGAGAGGAAGAAGGCCTAATGCACCTCAAGGCCGGTCAGGGATGCCAGAATCCGGGGATTCTTCATCAGAGCTGTGCCCACCAAAATGGCATCTGCCCCTGCCTGCACCATGCGGCAGGCGTCATCAGGACATTGCACGCCGCTTTCCGCCACAAGAAAAGCCCCGGCGTCCATGGCAAGTGGAGATAGTCGCTCGAATGTGGATAGATCCACCTCGAGAGTTGATAAGTCCCTGTTGTTGATGCCAATGATGGATGCATCGGCACGAAGGGCCCGGGTTAGCTCCTCTTGGAAATGGACCTCCACCAAAGGCTCCATCCCGGCAGACCTCACAGCGTCCATCATACCCTGGAGATCCGGCAGCAACGATGCTATTAGCAGGATAAGATCGGCCTGCCCTTCACGCACCTGGCCAAAATCGGTGATGAAGTCCTTTCTCAGCACAGGCAATGAGACTGCCCGCCGCACCTCATCAAGCCACTCCAGGGAGCCCAGGAAGTATGTGGGCTCGGTGAGCACAGAGACGGCGCAGGCCCCCATCTGCTGATAGAGGGCGGCCCTGGCTGCCGCCTCCCCCTCGCTCAGTGGGCGGGACAGCACGCGGGGCTTGATCTCTGCGATAACCGGAATCAGTCCGCGCTGCCGAGCAATCCTTGCCGAGGATATCAGATCCCGGCGGCCCTCCAGATAAGAGAAAGACGGCTCGTGATGCCTTGCCGAAGCGGCCCCCAATATGCCCTCTATCAACGGGTGCAGGCCATCACCCCCTGCACCCAGTTGGATATCAGCTTCTTGCCGCATGGGGTGAGGACGGACTCTGGGTGGAACTGCAATCCCTCGACCGGACGGGTGCGGTGTCTTATGCCCATGACAACGCCGTCCCCGCTTCGGGCCGAGACTACCAGCTCCGGGGAGAGGCGGTCCACTGCCAGTGAATGGTAGCGCCCACCCACGAGCGGGCTCTGCAGTCCAGCAAAGAGACCTCGACCGTCGTGGTAGATTGAGGATACCTTGCCGTGCCTCGGGATGGTCCGGCCGATGCTTCCACCAAATGCCAGGTTGATGGCCTGATGACCAAGACATACCCCCAGCACCGGAACGGCCGCCTCTCTTATTATCTGAAGGCAGCTGCCTATATCCCTCGGGTGGGCTGGGTGCCCTGGGCCTGGCGATATAACAACACCTGCCGGCTGCAGATCCAGGGCCTGCCGCAGGGGTATTTGGTTGTCCACAACAACAGTCTCCGGGTAAAACTGCGAGACGTAATCCACCAGGTTCCAGACGAAGGAGTCCTGATTATCCACGAATAGTATCGGCCTCATGCCGCCCCCAACGCTTTTTGCATGGCTGCCATCTTCCTCTCAGTCTCGGCAAACTCCCGGATAGGATCTGAGTCCGCCACTATGCCGGCTCCGGCCTGCACCCTGGCGATCCCGTTTGAGATCAGGACCGAGCGGATGGCTATGGCGAAATCGACCGATCCGTCGGCAGAGAAGTAACCGATGCCGCCCCCATAAATGCCGCGGGGCTCGGCCTCCAGCCGGTCGATTATCTCCATAGCCCTCATCTTCGGCGCCCCTGATAGGGTTCCGGCTGGAAAGACCGCCCGAGCCGCGTCGAACTGGTCGCATTCGGGCCGCAGCCTTCCCGATACGGTGGTCTCGATATGCTGGACGTGGGAGTACTGAAGCACCGACATGAAGTCCTCCACCTGAACCGAACCGGACTGGCAGACCTGACGTACATCGTTTCTTCCCAGGTCCACAAGCATCACGTGTTCTGCCCGCTCCTTCTCATCCCCGAGCATAGCCTCGGCCAGCGCCCGGTCCTCGTGTATGGTCCTGCCTCTGGGACAGGTGCCGGCGATGGGATTGACCTGCAGGCGGCCGGCATAGGCCGAGAACAGGGTCTCAGGGGAGGCCCCAACTATTGCCAGATCACCGAACTCGAACAGGTAGGTATATGGGCTGGGATTGATCGTTCGCAGCCGCAGGTACAGGTCGAGGGGCCTGACACGGCCGAATCGGGCAGACCTGGCAAGTACCACCTGAAAGATATCGCCTGCTGCGATATGCTCCTGAGCGGCGCGCACGGCGTCCATATACTCCTCCTGCCCTCCGGCCCCGAGGAACTCCGCCGGCCTGGACTGATGTATGGGCTCCGGATCGATCCCCTCGATATCCTGGATCAGATCCACCTTTGGGCCTGGGAGAAGTGGAGAGAGCGCGAAGTAGACCTTCCTCATCAGGTGGTCGAATATGAAGGTGCTCTCAACGACGGCCATCTGGGCATCTGGCACCGTAGATGTTGATGGCCGGCCAAGCCGGGACAATACGAGGTCGTATGCGAGATAGCCTATGGCTCCGCCGTAGAAGACCTGCCTGCCAAAGCTATTGGGATCCCTGCAAGGCGCTGCGGGGATTGCCGCTCGCAGGGCGTCGAACAGGTCCCGGCCATGGCGGATTGTGCCCTCCAGAGCCGATCCTTCCCGGGACATGTCTGCGACCGTCTCGAGCCTCTCAGCCATGAAATGACCTGCTGCCCTGGCCTCTCCCATCAGCTCCACACGCAGCCTTTCGCCCTTGACGGTTACCAGCGCCGATGGGGCAGCCCCCACAAAAGAGAAGCGGGCCTTCTGTCCGGACTTCTCCACCGACTCCAGGAGGTACGAGTAACCCCGGCGGCGCAGGGCCTGGTAGAGGGTGAATGGAGCATCCACGCTCACCTTCCCGGTCACGTCCACAAGCACCGGCTCTACCGGCATAGGCGGACAGCCTCCACAAATTCCCTGACAAGCTTTGGATCTTTCCTGCCGTCCTGTTCCACCCCACTGGACACGTCCACCGCGTAGGGCCGAACCGCCCTGACAGCCGCTGCGACGTTGCCGACATTCAGGCCGCCGGCCAGAATCAGAGGTATTGGGATCTGTCTTGCAAGCCTTGCGCTGGCCTGCCAGTCGTGCACCCTTCCCGATCCGCCAAGCATCCCGGCGTGAAGCGTATCGACAAGCAGCGCGTCGGCACAGGAGGCGAAATCCGTGGCCTGGGGATAGGCCGGATCCACAGCAGCGATGACCTTGGCCGAGACCTGGGACCTCAGGGCAGCCATCTCAAGGGGACCCAGGCTACCCTGAACCTGAAGCACATCGGCTCCGGTCAGTTCGGCCAGACTGAGAGCATCATGGACGCTGGAGGGCTGAATTACAGCCACGCTCTGGACAAAGACAGGCACGCTCACGATCAATGAGGCGGCTTCCTCGGCCGAGAGACGGTGTCTGGAGCCGGCGATCTCCACCACAAATCCGACCGCATCTACACCCGACGACAGCGCCAGGTCAAGATCCCGCCCGTCACACAGCCCGCAGACCTTGATCCGTGTCATAGATACCTGCCCAAAACCTGGGGATTGCCGCATCTCTCAACCAGTGCGCACAGGGTCCTTAGAGCCTTGCCGGTCGATATGGCCTCCTGGGCGATCATGCAGCCTTCAGCTATCGATCCGGCCCTGCCTGACACATAGATGGCAGCTCCGGCGTTCATCTCCACAAGATCCCTCCCGCGGGACGGCTCGCCCTTCAGGATCTCGATCAGGGTTCGGGCGTTCTGCTCAGGCCTGCCTCCCCGGATCTCTTCAGGCCTGGCCCGCCGATATCCCAGCTCCTCGGGGGCGATGGCATAGCTGTGCACCTGGCCGTCCTTCAGCTCCGATACCGCAGTCTCCGCGGTGTTGGTTATCTCATCCATGCCTCCACCGTGCACCACCAGAGCCCTCTCCGATCCCAGCTCTCCCAGCACCCTGGCCAGAAGAGGGCACAGGCGGGGGTCGTATACCCCCATCAGCTGGGCGCTGGCCCCGGCTGGATTGGTCAACGGACCCAGCAGGTTGAAGACCGTGCGCACCCCCATCTCCCGGCGCAGCGCTGCAACACGCTTCATATAAGGGTGAAATAGCGGCGCCAGCATGAAACCTATGCCAACATCCTCAATTGCCCGGCAGACCTGATCAGGTCGCTGCTGCATGTCAAGTCCCAGCGCCTCCAGGACGTTGGCGCTGCCGCAGCTGGAGCTGACGGCATAGTTTCCGTGCTTGGCAACAGGCACCCCGCTTGCCGCGGCAACTATTGCCGCTGCTGTGCTCACATTGATGGTATTTGCCCCATCTCCCCCAGTTCCGCAGGTATCAACCAGCCCTCCGCCCACCCGGGGGGCTATCCGGACCGAGGAGCGGCGCATGGTCCGGGCCAGACCCGCCAGCTCGCTCACCGACTCTCCTTTCATGCGCAGCGCGATCAAGGAAGCGGCGATCTGTGCATCTGTGGCCCCGTTGAAGACCTCTGCCAAGAGGTCCTCCGCCTCTGCTGAGTCCAGGTCACGGCCCTCGACGATCTTCTGTAGGTACTTCATTGATAATCACCACTCTTTAATGTATCTATATGTACTTTGATGTACTCATAAATACATTGTATATAAGATTTGTGCATCCAGGCCAGGACAACAGCCTTTTAAAGGAGTCCTTACAACCAGCGCCGATGCCATGATAGAGGAGGAGATTCTTAGGCTGAAGGAGGAGAGAAATGCCCTCATCCTGGCCCACAACTATCAGCCACCGGAGCTGCTGGAGATCGCCGATCATTGCGGTGACTCCCTGGAGCTTAGCCGGGCGGCTGCCGCCACGGATTGCGACGTTGTCCTCTTCTGCGGGGTGGATTTCATGGCTCAGACCGCAGCTGTCCTCTCCCCTGAAAAGACCGTGATACTCCCGGAGACGGATGCCTGCTGCCCTATGTCGCAGATGATCAGGCCACAGGACGTAAGGTCGCTGAAGAAGGAGCATCCAGGCGCTGCCGTGGTCTGCTATGTCAATACATCGGCGCAGGTAAAGGCCGAGAGCGACATATGCTGCACCTCAGCAAATGGTGTAGCCGTGGTCAATTCGCTGCCCGAGAAGGAGATAGTTTTTATCCCCGACCGCAACCTGGCCGCTTACGTGGCCAGCAAGACCGACAAGAGGATCATAGCCTGGCCGGGGTTCTGTCATGTCCACGATCGGTACAGGGCGCAGGATGTGCTGGCTGCCCGGACCCTACACCCTGAGGCCGAGGTGCTGGTCCACCCCGAATGCCGACCCGAGGTCGTTGATCTTGCCGATGGGGTCTACAGCACGTCAGGCATGGCCAAACATGCCCGAGCGAGTGCTGCATCCGAGTTCATCATAGGGACGGAGGTGGGCATGATATACAGGCTGGTTCAGGACAATCCGGACAAGCATTTCTTTCCCCTGAAGGAGGGGACCGTCTGTCTCGACATGAAGAAGATCACACTTAAGAAAGTACTGAGATCACTTGAGACACTTCAGCCGCGGATAACCGTGCCGGAGCAGGTGGCCATCCGGGCCAAGAAGGCGATAGACCGAATGCTTGCCATCTGAGGACATTTGCATCACCAGAAGTGCCCAGGTCCGAAATGGGGATGATCGCTCATTGAGGGGGCTTTCTCATTTTCTAAGACTGACGCGGCTCGAATCGTGTGCTACATCAACCAATTTAATTTAAGTTTAATAAAATAAATACTACAAAATGTTGCCCCTCTGACAGTATTTTCGTCAATACTTACATGTCAAAGGCATATTGACATGTTTAGACAACAATGCCGTCTGCAGGTCGCCTTCCGAGGCCGTGGATAAAGATGCAAGTGAGGTCGTTGCACGCATTCATGTAGCATCGTATCTATGGTGCGATCTCACGCATCATATCCATCGATAGGCTAGACTGCAACTACAGCCGTGAACTTCAACATAATAGATATTTGCACAATGTCGGGGCCGGCATCCGGCCAAGAGGCCAGCAACCGCATGTCAGGGCTGCAGTCGTTTGCCTCCCCCCAAGACGCAAAGGAGCAGGGGGGGCCACGGGCTGTGGCCGAAAACCTCAGGTCATGGCCATTAGCTCAAGCTTCATTCGATCCTGCTCGCTGATCTCCGAGCCTGAGTCGGCGGAGGACGATTGCTCCTCATCAGGGGTATAGCTAAGGGTCAGCTTCTTGCGTTTGCCATGGGTGAGCTTGATGTGCCGTACGTCCAGCTCAGCCGCCCGCTTCATGACGCTGATGACCGTGGTCTTGTTCAGCCCCAGCATATCAACAAGCTCGCTGGTTGCGTATTTGCCGGGCCGCTCCTTCATGAGGCCTATCAGAGACCAGGCGTGGTTATCCAGCGCGCGGCCTTCCCTGCTGGCGGTTGCCGACGCCTGAACCGGCAGCCGACCCTGCCTCGCCTTAAGCTGGCTCTTCATGTCAGAGACTTCCTTTGACAGTCGATCCACCTGATCGATCAGCCTTCCCAAAAGCTCGACATCCCTCTGCTTCGAGCTTATCATCTCCGAGAGATTGTCCACAGCCAGGACGAGTGCGATCATGGACTGCTGCTCTTTCAGGTTGCGTTCCGTTGCTGCCGCTTTGGCTTTGTATAGCTCCAAAAGGTCTTCAAACATTGATACCCTGCTCCTGTTGTCAATTCCGCAGTATGGTTGATCCAAAATATTAACAATCATCAAATCCATAACCGTATTTAAAGATTTCGCAATCATCTGAATATAATAGGGCATAGTTGCCGAATGCTGAAAAAATCAAGGCAAGCCCTTTCGCTCACCTGAAGGCTTCCCAAGGACGATGGGAAGCTCGCGAATGTCGCGAATTACGCGATCCGCTGCCGAAAGGAGATGAGGGGAAGGGCAAGCGCTTTGCTGAATGGTCAGGACTCCGAGATCAGCCGCCCTAAAGGCCAGCATGTCGTTTAGCCCATCGCCCACCATCACCACCCGATAATTTTCCTTGAGGGCCATGACCACCTCTTCTTTGCGCCTGGGATCGGCCACAGGATGTATGTGATCAGGCCTAAAACCCAGGGAAGATAGGTGGGAGAGGCTGCGCATGCTGTCGCCCGACGCCACATAGATCTCCGCACCCATCCCAGCCAGATCGTCAAGCACATCTCTCAGGCCGGGGAAAGGGACCCCCCCCGTGCTCAGGGTATGGGAGACCACCCCAACCGACGCATCGACAACCAGACCGGCGGTATGATAAGGTCCAGGGCAGCGTTCCATGACGAGGGAACATGTCACCTGCAGGTCGAAGAAAGTAGCAGTGGACCTGCGGATGATATCCTCTGCCTGACCAGGATTGACCGGAGAGCTGGAGCAGCTTATCTGCAGTTCTCCAGGAAGCATATCCAGAATTGCGGAGAGGGGCAGATCGGGTGAGCAGCCCAGCAGATCGGATGGGTCGGCCTGAGGGACGACCAGCGCCCGCCCCAGGCCCTCCACTATCAGGTCGGCGGTGACCACATGCTCGATGATGCGTCTTTCTTGCAGGTCATTTGCCACCCGATACATGCGCAGCAGAGTGCCTGCAACATCGAAGACCACGGCCAGCGGCAGAGACCGGCGTGCTTCGTCCCATCCGAAGGTCACTGCAGGGACACCAGCCAGCACCTGTGAGACCCAGCATCGCGGACTTGGCTGATCGGCGCCGTCCTCTTCAGGGCACCATCAATGGAGAAGACGGGGAAAACATGCTTGACGAAAGCAAGACTTAAGGCCCCCAAATCCACAGTGTGCCGAGATTCCTTCGAGCTTCTCTGAAGACTCATTGCCATTAATCCGGGAATACTAAATGGCACCCGCATATTTCAACTTTCACCCCACCACCAGGAACCAAAGAGAGGCCATGTTGGTGCACACTTTTTTTCGGCCTCGATCTCGCATCACAGGCTACCACGATTTGGCGAAGATGAAAAGAGCGCATATCCGGAATTTTGAAAAGAGAGCTCCAGCTTGCCAGCAGGCATCGGGACACTCATTTTCCAAAGGCAGCCACTCCATTTCTGAGAAAACTTAAATAACATTTCTGTCAGGTAAGATGATGAGGGAGAGGTAAATGGATCAGATCGGCCTGGATCAGGTCTTTGGGAATATCTGGATAGTATTCTTCCTGCTGCTCTTCCTGGTACCGATGGTCCAGAGGAATGCCCTGCAGATGGCCAGAAAGAGGCTGCTGGTACGCCTTGGAAAGAGCAGGGGCAGCCAGGTGATAACCCTGATTCACCGCCAGGAGGTGATAAGCTTCCTGGGGGTGCCGCTGGCCCGCTACATCGATATCGACGACAGCGAAGAGGTCTTGCGGGCTATAAGAAACGCTCCCAAGGACGTCCCCATCGACCTGGTGTTGCATACGCCAGGAGGGCTCGCCCTGGCTGCCACCCAAATCGCCCTTGCCCTCAAGCGCCACCCTGCCAAGACCACCGTGATCATCCCCCATTATGCCATGTCAGGAGGCACGCTGATCGCCCTTGCAGCCGACGAGATCATAATGGACCAGAACGCTGCCCTGGGACCGGTCGATCCGCAGCTCGGAGATCAGACCGGGGCTTATCCCGCCACATCAATACTGAAGGTGGTTGAGAGGAAGAAGATCGATGAGATCGACGACAAGACGCTGATACTTGCTGAAGAGGCCAGCAAAGCGGTCTCCCAGATGAAGAATCTGATCCGCCGCATTCTGAGGCCGGGATGCGCCGAGGAGAAGATCGACCGGATCATCGAGGAGTTCATATCCGGCAAGTACACCCACGACCACCCCTTCATGGCGGAGGACGCCCAGGCCCTGCTGGGCGACTGCGTGAAAGTAGAGGTCCCTGGGGAGGTCTATGAGCTGATGGCCCTTTTCCGCATGGATATCGGCCGCAGAAGACCTGGGGTGGAATACGTCCCGATGTCCAAAGGCTAAGAAACCTCTGGGAAAAAGGCGTCCCTCTGCCAACAGCCCGCCTGCAGGTACCGCCTCATCTCCGGGTATCAGGCCCGCCAACTGCCCTGCTCTTTCGGCCGGCACTCCGCTCGGCCGCCTTGCCTTTGGCCAGCTTGTCGCCAGCCGGCCTATCTGACGATTCCCGATGGCCCGAAGGCACCAGGCATCCTGGACCGTCGCCGATCAACTCGGGGCGGCCGGCAAGGCGAAGCCCTTCCCTGACCATGGAATAGTTGCGGGGATCGCGAAAGCCAAGGATGGCCCTTTGGATTCTCTTCTCCCGCCCTTTGGGGACGTGCACCGGCTGAAGCGTGAACGGGTCAAGGCCGGTGTGATACATGGTGGTGGATACGGTCAGCGGAGTGGGCGTGAAGTCCTGCACCTGTTCGGGATAGATCCGGTTGTCCCTGAGGTACAGGGCCAGCTCCACCATATGGCCAAGGGTGCAGCCGGGATGCCCTGACATCAGGTATGGCAGCACGTACTCCTCCTTCCCCGCAGCTCTGCGTGCCTCCCCGAACATCTCCAGGAACCGGTCCAGGTATCGCCTGGACGGCTTGTTCATGCAGGCGCATACCTCCTGCGATACGTGCTCTGGAGCCACCTTCAGGTGACCGGATATGTGGTAGCGGCAGGCCTCTTCCAGGAACTTTCGGCCGGCATTTCCGTCCCGCACTATGAGGTCGTGGCGCAGGCCCGAACCGATGAAGACATGCCTCACTCCCTTGACCTGCCGCACCTGCCGGAGCAAATCCATATACCGGCTGTGGTCGAGGTCCAGGCTGGGACAGCCAGGATGGCAGGCCCGGCCGCAACCCGAATGAGACCATAGCTGACAGGCCAGACCATACATGTTGGCGGTGGGGCCGCCGAGATCCTGGATGACGCCTCGAAATCCCGGGATGCGCGTCAGGGCCGCCGCCTCCCTCACCAGGGAGGCTGGGCTTCGGGACTGGACGATCCTGCCCTGGTGGTGGACCAGCGCACAGAAATGACAGGAACCGAAGCAGCCACGGTGGCTGGTTATTGAAAACCGAACCGGCTCCAAGGCCGGGACGATCTCTGTGTAGCTGGGATGCTGCCGCCTTGAATAAGGCAGCTCGTAGATCCTGTCCAGCTCTTCAGACGGAAGGGGGCGAGAAGGAGGATTTTGCCAGATCACGCTCTTTGGGTGGGGCTGGACCACCCCCTGACCTGCGAAAGGGTCCTGCTCCTGGTAATGCTTGCGAAAGGCCTCAGCGTACACCGACTTATCTGCCGAAACCTGACTGAAGCTGGGGACATTTAGCCACCCATCCGTCCGGGCACCCCGCCACTCGTCCAGGCTGGTCTTAAAAGCGGTGCCCCTGACATCCCTGATATCACCTACATCCTCACCGTGAGCCAGCCGCCTGGCCACCTCCAGCAGCGGCGCCTCCCCCATCCCATAGACCAGAAGGTGAGCTGGAGCGTCTGCCAGAACGGATTGACGGACCGAGTCCGACCAGTAGTCATAATGGGCGAAGCGGCGCAGGCTGGCCTCGATTCCTCCCAAAACCAGGGGCACACCCGGAAATACGGAGTGCAGCCTGTCGGCATAGACCAGGACCGCCCGGTCCGGCCGCATGGGTGCGCCACCTGGAGAGTAGACGTCTCTGCGGCGCCTCTTCAGGCCGGGCGTGAAGGCGTTGACCATGGAGTCCACGTTTCCAGCGGTCACTCCGAAGAAGAGCCTTGGCGCACCCAGGGCCAGAAACGAATCCCTGCTGCGCCAGTCAGGCTGAGGGATTATGCCAGCAGTGTAGCCGGCAGACCAGAGCACCCGCCCAACGAGGGCTGCCCCGAAGGATGGATGATCCACATAGGCGTCGCCGCTTACGATGATCGCATCCAGCTGATCTATTCCCAGCTCCAGCATCTCCCCGGACGATACCGGCAGAAACTCGGGTTGTTCAACCATTATCCTATACCAGTAATCGGAAGGGAGAATATACTTTCGTATGGTGCGGCTACGCAAAAGCAAAAGCGCACATGACCGGGAAGAATAAGCGCCCCTCCTCTAACCGAGCTGCATGAGGGATAGTACAGATCCAGGCTGGAAAGAGCCCCTGGAATCGGACATCCTAGATCCTGATTCGGGAGGTGCAGAGCAGGGAGATCAGAAGAAGGAGCAGCCAGGCCAGCAATATTAGCAGGTTATGGACCAGCCTGTCCCTTCGGTTTCGGAAATCGCCAACTAGAAGCCACCACATGGGGTTTGCGCCCCTGGCCTGATCGATCCTTTCGCTCGCATCGGCCATAATCTCTCACCAGAAATATGTATCCATTTAATCATTAATAATAGTTGCTGAGAGGCTATCCTGAATTTGAGGGCGGGATGAGGGATGAGGCCAGGCCCACGCCACAGGCAGGCACAGACCTATAGTCCATTCCTGTCTGACAAAATTGGGCCTGCCCCTCATGAGATGTCTGCCGCTGCGCCCTTATATGCATCCACGAAAGGGCGATATTCAGGACGCATCCGACGAAGCCATCCGGCTTATCGAGGCTGGCTCCGCGAATCGGCGAAACGGTTGAGGAACGCTGGCAGAGCTACCACCAGGAAGCCGAAAATCACGACAGCCAGAAGCTGACTTGTGAAAGAGTCCATCCCAGCTCACCTCCTTTTTCCTTATCCAGAAAATCCATGGATATAATAATTAATAATGGTTACGGTTTGGTCAGGGATGGCCTTCAAAGCGCCGCAGACGAGCTGGAGAGGACAGGGCAGAGGTCGCAGCAACCTGCCCATCCGAAATGCCACATGCACTCTGCAAGGCCTCAGCCGAAGGTCGCCTCAGCCAAGGTGAGTGCAGTTCCTTTGAGGATATCGAGCAACCGATAAGATGGCTGCCGACAATCAGTGCTATTATCGGATTATTATACCAGATTTTATCGAGAGGTCGAAAAGAAGGAGGATAGGAGGGTTCTTCCCCCCTTCAATCGAGGCCTCAGACGAACTTGGGACGCTCCGAGAGCCTGACTGGCAGAGGGAGCCTTCGCCAGGGCTTGCCCTCCACCTCGCCTGCCACACGCTTTCGCAGGTCCTCTACCCCCATGCGGAGCCGGGCCGGCTGGTTGGGCCGTGACTCTGCCCTGATGGTTACGGTGAGCTGGCCAGACTGCATTTCCTCGTCACCGATTACTGCAACATAGGGTATCCATTCCCTGCCTGCGTCGCGAATCTTCTTGCCCACGGTCTCCTCACGGTCGTCTATATCGGTGCGGAAGCCCAGGGCTTTTTGGACCTCAAAAGTCCTATCCTGGTGGCGCTCTGCAACTGGGATCAGGCGAATCTGGGTAGGGGAGAGCCAGGTGGGAAGCGTAGGGACGGCTCCGGCAGACGCCTCCATTGCCTTCTTCTCAAGCAGGGCATACATCAACCGCTCTATTGCCCCTGAGGGTGAGCAATGCAGGAGGATTGGACGCTTCAAAGACCCATCGGCATCCGCATATGTGATATCGTACCGCTCTGCGTTCTCCACATCGATCTGGACGGTGGAAAGCGCGCTGGCCTTGTCCAGGGCGTCCACGAAATTGAACTCGAACTTGAGCACGAAGTAGAAGAACCGCTCATCCCACATCTCGATCAGGACCGGCTTATCCACGATCTCAACCAGCCCCTCGATGAACTCCCGATTGGCCTGATAGAAGTCCCGGGTGAAGCGGATGGCCACCTCATAGTCCCCAATTTCCAGGCCTGCATCCTTCAGCACATCAATGCTGGCCTGATACTGCTTTCGGAACTCCTCCATGGCCTGACCCATGTCCCTGGCCAGAGTGTGCATATCAGGCATTGTGAATGCCCTGAGCCTGCGAATGCCCACCAGCTCACCCCGCTGCTCTCGGCGGAAGCTGTAGCGTGTGAGCTCGAACATCTTCAGGGGGAGTGAACGGTGGGAGATGGTCATGTCATGTCCCATCAGGAACTGACCGAAGCAGGCGGCAAAGCGCAAAAACAGCCGCTTCTTATCAGCCTCTATGGTATACTGCCGTGCAGGAAAGCGGTCCAGGTACTTCTTGAGCGTGGGGTGGTCCATGTCGTACATGATGGGGGTCTCAACCTCCATGGCCCCCATATCCATAGCACGGTCGGAGACGTAAGATTCCAGGAGCGACTTGATCAGGCGCCCCTTGGGGTAGTACCTCATATTTCCAGGGTCCGATCCTGGCTCGTAGTCGACCAGCTCCAGCCGCCTCATGAGCTCCACGTGAGGCGGGACCTTGTCAACAGCCCGGCTCTTCTCTATCTCGTACCTGACGAACTTCTGCAGCTTTTCGTGCCCCGTGTAGTCGAACTCCTCGGCCGGCACCATCTGGCCGCCTTTGGACATGACCCGCCAATACGAGACCGCACGAGCCTCGGACTTGAGGGCCTGGGAGACGACCTCGCCCTCCCCCAGCCGAATTGTGCGGGATAGCTCGGATAAGGGATGTCCCTTGCAGCTTATTGTGAATGCCTTGTACCAGCCGAAGGGCGCCCGGGCCACCTCGAAGTCGGCCTTGAGTGCAGCCTCAAGGCCCTTTAATACCTTAACCGCCGTCTCGGGATTGGAGAGGGCACTGCTCAGATGGGCATATGGATATACCATTATCCGCTCCGCCCTGACCTGGCGTGCGACTTCCTCGATCTCGCGGGCAGCCTGGGCTACGACAGCCTCCGGATCCTCCTCATCGAACTTCTCCACGGCGATGAAAGCACATAAGGCCTCCTCGAGACGGCCGGATTTTGCCTCGTCGGAGACCTCCTCGGCCACCTTGGTGGGCCTCTTGGCCTCAAACTCTATAAAATCGGAGTGAATCAGCAGTAACTGCAAAGGGAATCACCTGATGACCGGGGGGAGGGCGCAGGAGTAGGTAAAGGTTTCGATTCCATCCGGAAGGCCGGATCGTCGCCGATCCATGAGGTGGATAGGGACCTTCGTTTGCGAAAACGATCATGACAGCGTCTCGGAGGGCGGAGCCAGTTGACCTGGGCGGCATTGCCGATATGCGAAGAACGCCGCATCCATCCCACGCCTGATAAGATAGCTGCATTACAGCCCGAATCGGTGGTAAACTATTTTTGGAGAAGCTTCGCCAGGAAGATTCGGTAAAATTGGGCTGCGGATCTTGAAATACATATGCAAAAACGCCTGTGAAGGAGGCGGCTATTTGGACAAGGATATGAGACCAATTGCATATAGTTCACAGATGCTGTACGAGGCGATCTTCGCGCAGCATTTCGAATGGCGTTGGTTTCCAAGAGATCCAAGCGGATGGCGAAGCCAATCTTACACTCACCGCCAAAGCTTGTTTTGATGGTGAGACAACATAATGGAGAGATCAGATATCGGTTGCTCAAATCAACGCGGCTGAAGACCGCAATGGGACTTGGGGAAAGCCGCAACGAATCGGCCACCGAAACGTTTATCATTTATTTTAGTTACGTATTCTGATAATTTATCATTTATTTGGAAGGTATGGACCAGAAGGTCTCCTCGCCTCGGAGAAATGAATGAGCCCGATGAGCCTCATCGGACCGGAGGTAGATGCAAATGGCCAAAGAGAAAGCACATAAGACACGCTATTGTTCGGTACCGCGCACGCCAGAACGCCCAACTGGACCAAATATCGGTCCGGCCCGCCTGTCGATATTGCGCTATCTGGGAAGAAAATGGATAAACGGGACGGTATTGCACTACTGCTTCTTCAACAAGCCCAAAGAGTGGACCACCAGGGAGGAAGAGAAGGACATAGTCAGAAAGGGGTTCAAGATCTGGATGGACGTGGGAATTGGCATAAAGTTCGAGGAGATCAGCTCCATCTCGGATGCAGAAGTTCGCATAGCCTTCTTGAGGGACGGGTCAACCTGGTCCGGAGTTGGAACTGACATACTGAAATATTTCGGCAAAGACGAAATGACGATGAATTTCGGCTGGGATCTGATCCTTGAGGATGCAAACGGCATCGACACAGCCGTCCACGAGATCGGCCATACATGCGGATTCCCCCATGAGCACCAGAATCCCAAGTCCGGCATTCAATGGAACAGGGCAGCAGTGATCGACTTATTCAGCGGACCGCCAAATAACTGGGATGTGGATAAGATAGAGCATAACATCCTAAATACCATAGTGCCTGACCTTGTGGAAGGCTCAGCCTGGGACCCCGACTCTATCATGCATTACTCGTTTGAGAAGGGCCTGATCCTGAAGCCCGAGAAGTACCAGAACCAACCGCTGATCCCCGCAGGTGGCCTGTCGGCCAGGGACAAGGAATGGGTGAAGACATTCTATCCGCCAATCACTGCCAGGGATTACCAGAAGCTGGAGCTGCTGAAGTCGCAGGTGATGCAGCTGGGGCCAGGAGAGCAGAAGAACTATCTCTTCGAAGCGCCTTACACCGACGAATTCACCTTCAGAACCATCGGAAAATCGGATACTGTGATGGTCCTCTTCGAAGATCAGGGCGCGAACGCCGAGCCGCGCTACATCCAGGGTGACGACGACAGCGGCGAGGACAGGAATGCATTGATAACGGCCCACCTGGCAAAGGGAAGCAAATACATATTGCGAGTTAGATTATATTGGGCAAAGAGATCCGGCTCGACAGCGGTCATCGTCGAGGAGGCCCCCTAACCAGAGGGACTGCAAGGCTGCGATTTTGGGTTTGTGATCGACGAGGGTATCGCTCGGATGCCTCAGATCCTTGCCCTGCACCAGAACGCTGCTGGAATCGGGACTTCCGCGGTCCCGATTCCCCATCAATTCTCATCATACTGATGATCCCGCAGCATGCACGGCGGACCACTCCCGTACCGGCAAAATATCGGTACTGAAAAGAGTGTCATATCGAAGCGTGGCTGAATGGAAAGGGGCTTTTTCGGAAAAGCTCTGGTGCTCAGTTGGTGCACAGTCCGCCTATACGAGGAGGGCATGTTGATCATCGGAACCGTCAAAGGATGGAAGCATAAAGCCTTGAGATCGGCATTCTGCCTCGATCTCAAGGTTAGAACTTCCGGCATATACCTCATAATCGGCCCATGAACCGAATTGATATCGATCAGGATTCAGAGGACAAGCTCTGGTACTTTAGATCGGCCCCAGTTGCGGACAGCGGCCTTCGGATAGGAGGCACGCCGATTGGAATCGCCCAGACAAACGGATTGTGGATAGCCGACTGTGCGTATCGAGAGAGGCGGGACTTCCTGGAGGTGCCCGAGGGTTCTTGGGCATGCCTTGATCTGGAGCCGGCTGCCGGAGGTGAGTTGGCCCTGATCTGCCGCTACCCCACAGGCACAACTGTCCGTTTGATTAGCGAGATGGTCCTGCGCGGCTGCCGTTACAGGACCTGGTACAGGGCAGAGGCAGAAGGGGACTACCGTGTGTGGTACGAAGTTGACAAATCGAGCAGCAACAGCGTCCTGTTTCGCGTTATCGCAGGTGCAGACCGAAAACGCGCTGGGACCGACCCCCCATCAAGCCAGGAGGGGGCAGCTCTAATAGCATACTCTCTTTCGTCCGCAGGCCTCGGACTTTCGGCCGGCGGCGCCAAGGACATAGAGAGCTTTTGGAAAAATATCGAGAATGGGTATCTGCCGCTGCCACAGGACGTGACCTATGAAGGTATCTTCTACGGCTATCGTTTCCAGATCGCAGAGACTGCAGCGGCAACGAGTCATCGGAACATGCTCTTCTGGCCTTCTTACAGCACCGCCATATGCAAGGATCCCCTGACTGGAGAGCCGCAGACCTACATATCTGTCAGCCTCAACACCTGCCAGAAGGGATTTTCGCGAGGCGGGCTCGACCTGGTGGTGGCTCTGGACGCCTCCGGTTCCATGACCAGCAGGTTCGACAGATACTATTACGATCGCTTCGGCCATCGTCTGGAGGCTGGATCTGGAAAAGAAGGCGGCAATTACAACAGACAACCGGCAACCAAGATCGAGATCGCAACAAAAGGGGTGATCGATCTTCTCAGTCACCTGAAGCCAGACGATGGCATGGGCATGGTGGTCTTCTCAGATGGCGCCTTCTTGGCTGAGCCCTTCACCCCGATGGGAGAAAAGGACCCAGATGGGCTCTCCAGGCAAGTGCTGAACATAAGAGGAAGCGGCGGAACCGATATGATGGCTGGCCTGCAAAGGGGGATAAGGCTGCTCAGAGCCGCCCGACGCACCTCGCCGAATAGTCGCGAGACCAGGTTGATCCTCCTGACAGACGCTATGCCGACAAGAGGCAAGACCTCTGAGGAAGAGCTGCTGAAGATTGCCGCAGAAAGCGCAGAGCAGGGCATCTTTATCACGGTTATAGGAATAGGTATTGACTTCAATACTCGCCTGGTGGAGAGCCTTGCCAAGATCCGTGGCGCGAACTACTTCTCCGTGCATTCGGCTGAGGAGTTCGGCAAACTCATGGACGACGAGTTCGATTACATGGTCACGCCCCTGGTCTTTGATCTGCAGCTCCGCCTGATCTCCCGCGGCTTTGAGATCGAGAAGGTCTATGGCTCGCCTCAGGCAGATCAGGCATCTGGAAGGATAATGAAGGTAAGCACCCTGTTTGCCTCACGCGCCGAAGGTGGAGAGATCAAGGGCGGGATAATCATCCTGAAGCTCAAGAGGGTCTCTGAAGATGATGGCATAGATGGTGGCATAATTCTGCATGCGAGCTACCGGGACCGAAATTGGAAGGAAGACTGCAACGAGACAGCGGCATTTATTCCAAATCTACAGCCAGACTATTACCAGGATACGGGCATTCGCAAGGGTATCCTCCTCTCCAGATACGCCGACCTTCTCAAGCTGTGGATGAAAGAGGAGAGAGCAGCCATAGAAAAGGTGCCATCTGAAGCCCGATCCCCGACAGTGGGCAGAGGCAGATCGGCTCTGATTGGGGGAAACGAATGGGCCCGCCGATCCGTACCGCTTCATGTCTCCGATGAGTTCCGGGCCCGTTTCGAGCTGTTCGTCAAGCACTTTCAGAATGAGATGGAGGCAATAGGAGATGGCAGCCTCAAGAGAGAGCTTGACATCCTGAATAAGCTCGCGACCAGCGAATGACATCAAGCCGCTTTTAAGCAGCTTGATCCCCGGATAGATAGGATCGTGCGGCAGATGTCTTTTTCTGGCAAGTAGCCATCGATCGGATCCGCAGGATGGTGCCATTTTACGCAAGAATGAGATCTATCAGCTCATCCCCTGGTGATCTTATCCTCACTGACCCTTGCCCTGCAGATCTCCGGGACCTCACCCCAAAAGGCCATCTCCTCACCCCTGATCACAAGGGCACCCTGGATGCCTGGCCGCCTGATCGCCTCAAAGCACCCCGACAGATCCCCCACTGCAGGCACGGCATTTCCCAGGGCGGTGGCCCCGGCGTCGGCCAGAGAGGCAGTCTTTCCGATCACCACGGCTGCATCGGCGAAGCCGAAGCTGATCGATGGGCCCACGGTCCCGCTGCTGGTGCAAAGCCCCAGAGGCATGGTCCGGGGTGGGATCTTAAGGGCTATATCACGGATGGGAGACGAGCCGGCATATATGCCGATCAATACCGGACGGTCGTTCAACACCGAGATGTCGCCCCCGTTCTCGACCATTGCGTACGCTGCGCCTTCCCTCATCATGGCCTCCGCTGCCAGCTCGGAGATCGCCCCCGCAACCGCAGCCATGGGCCCGATACCAAAGGGACGGCTGGCCTGTGCCATCATCCGGACGATCTTGGGAGCGCGCCTGAGCGGCCGGTCGTATGGTTCGAGGGTGAGCTGAAAGAATGGGTCGTGGGCGATGAAATCCTCCAGATGAGACCTCTCCTCGCGGATCGACTCCTTGGCAGCCTCGACGTGTTCCTGCGAGAGGGCGTATATCGAGACGAAGGTCTGACGAAGCGCAAACCGCTCCATGATAGGTTGCTTCTGGCCAAATTGCTCTGACATAAACCTGCCCGGACGATCCCTAATAGACCGGATGCAAAGAGCTCGAGTGCCGACTTTGTCCTGCCGATTTGGGACGCCCATTCGAATCGTGATTCGGCCTGCCGATGTCCCCGGGGTCAGTCCTGATCAATGCAGCGGCGATCACGATCGCCTCTTGGATCTGCTGCCATGAGGCCAAGCCGGTCGAGCACCTGATCCCTGGCCCGCAGGCGCACCCGAATATCCTGCCCAAACTCCACACAAAGAGGTTCAGCCCATCGGTAGAGGCGAGAGAGCTCCCCACACCCAAGGGGCGTGTTAGGAAGGGTGATCTCCACCTCCCGCCAGGGAAGCAGAGCTGCCTTGATGCGGCCTGCCAGATCGGATAGTCCAATGGAGTCCCTGGCAGATACAAGGATCGGCTGGTGCACCAGATCGGAAATAGCCTCCATGCGGCACTCCAGCTCTCCCTCAGGCACCAGGTCCACCTTATTTAGTGCGGTAATAAGCGGCGCGGTGGCACCGCAGTCCCACAGCACCTTATGGCAGGTCACCATCTTGCGCCGCAGAGTGTTTGGCGGGTCCGAGAGGTCGGCAACCAGCAGTATGAGGTCGGCACAGGAGATCTCGGATAGCGTGGAGTGGAAGGCCTTGATGAAGAAGTGAGGCAGATCGTCGATGAATCCAACCGTATCGGTCAGCAGCACCCGACGTCCTGCAGCATCCTGATCTGAGGAGATGGCCCTGGTGGTTGGGGAAAGCGTGGTGAAGAGCTGGTCCTTCTCAAGTACGTCAGATCCTGTAAGGGCGTTTAGTAGCGTGCTCTTTCCGGCGTTGGTGTAGCCTGCAAGGGCCACAAGATCGAATCCCTGTTCACGACGCCTATTGCGCCGCACAGCTCCGGAGCGCTCCACCCCTTTCAAAGTCTCTCGGATCTTTGCCATGCGAGAGCGCATATCCTGGTATATGGACTCCTCGTAAGCTCCGCTTCCCATGAAACCAGCCCGCTCGCTGAGCTTGCGCTGAGATACCATCCGTTTGACGAAGGGGGCTTCATAGCTTAGCCTTGCCAGCTCCACCTGCAGCTTTGCCTCCCTGCTGGAAGCCCTGCTGGCGAATATCTCCAGGATGAGATTGAACCGGTCCATTGCCGAAAATCCAAACTCCTGGCGGATGTTATAGTGCTGTCCAGGGCTCAGGGGATTGTAGAAAATTATCCGGTCTGCCCGATAGGCAAGGGCCTCCTCGATCTTGCCTCGCCCCACCTGAAAACGAGAATCACGACCTCGCCGCTGGCGGATGACTCCAGCCACACGATAGCCGGCTGCCACTGCCAGACCCCGAAACTCAGAGATCTCCTCCCCAAGATCGCTTTCACGCTCCTCCCGCACCACGAGGACCGCCCGGCGGATATCAGGGGCATCCGACGAATCCCCGGACTCCATGACGTCCGGCAGTGATGTCTCCTTGATCACCGCAGCCCTCCCAAAATGTCATCCTGGACGCACGCTTCATACCCGCCCTCGATCCCGTACCCTTCCTCCTCACGGCTCCCATCCCTCCACCATTCCGAACACAGCCTCCTGCCAGAGAGGGAGATATGGTGGGCCAGCTCCACTGCCAGCCGCTCGCCAAGCGACTCCGGATACTTGAACTCCCGGCCCAGTAGGCTCTGCACCCTCCAGCGTTCTATGTTGTAGAAGTCGCCTCTCTCGGCCAGAAGAAGCCCGCTCAAGCCCACGGTGGCTGAAAAGACAAGGTCTGATACCTCCCTCAGCCCAAGAGTGTCGGTCGCCCTGGGATACTGCCGTACCTGATAGACCTTCTCGAGGTGGCGGGCGCTTATCCGGGCCGCAACAGCTGCACAGAGCATGTAATACCGCCCATTGACCTCATGCCTGCCCGAGATATCCACAGCCACTACATCCAATCTGCCGCGCCCCTGCTAAAATCCTCTGCTGAAATCCTCTATTCGGCCTTCAATCGATCGTGATCACAGCTTCACCAGACAATGGTCATCCACGACCCGGACAGCCTCCTCCTTTGTGAGCCCCGCCCCCTGGGCGATCTGGACTGCCCTGTCGCGTGTGATAAGGTCGTCGGGGCAATGGGTATCGGTATTCACCACCATCATGGCTCTGGCTGCCCTTGCCAGCCTGACCACATGGCCGTTTGTGATGTTGTGGCCAGATCTCGAGGTTATCTCCAGGCAGACCTGGTTTTCCCTGGCCAGATCAGCCTCTTCGGGGGTGAGAAATCCGGGATGTGCCAGGATATCGACTCCCATCTCCAGAGCTGCACGGTTGGTCCCTGGAGCCACCGGCTCAACCGGGGTCTCCCCGTGAACAACCACGATCTCCGCCCCGAGCCGGCGGGCCATTTCGGCCAGCCTGGGCATCTTTGCCGGTGGCACGTGGGTCAGCTCGGCACCCGGAATTATCCTGATATCAAGGACATCCTCCAGTTCGGATATCCTCGAGACTCCCCGGATGACATGCTCCACATTGGAGAAGTCTATATGATCGGTGATGGCGATGGCCTTATAGCCCATGGTCTGAGCACGACGGATCAGCTCTGCCGGTATCAATTCCCCGTCACTGAACACGGTGTGTGTGTGCAGGTCGATCATACAGCATGAGGATGGACCGAGAGCTTACTTAAGCATTCTCCAGATCAGGCCGGCATGGGTAGGCCATGGTCCGGGCTTTAGCCTGTGAAAAGGCCGGCCCGATCGCAGCAGACGAGAAATACGTGGGAGGAGCGGGACAAAAGTCCCATAAAGCGCTTGCATCCATCTGCAGCCATGTTTTCCAAGGAGGGCTGGCCGCAGATTTTGGCGGAGGAGGCAAAGGTTAATTAGAGATAGTACACGAACTGAATTGTGGCTAGACTCCAGCAGCTGGAGCGCCCGGATTTCATATGATTAGACGTCTGGTCCTTGATGTCCTCAAGCCCCATAAGCCCACAATCGTGGAGGTGGCCAATGTACTCAGCAACCTGCGCGGTGTAACCGGAGTCAATCTGAGCGTCTATGAGGTTGACCAGCAGACGGAGACCGTCAAGGCCACCATCGAGGGCGATAACATCGATTACCTCGCAGTGGAGAAGCTAATCTCCGACTTAGGCGGAGTGATCCACAGCATAGACGAGGTTGTTGCAGGAAGGGAGATAGTGAAGGAGTTCGAGACCCTGCAGGAGAGATAGGCCCGCAGGCTTTTTTCAAGCTGGCTGACTTTTCATCGCCTCTTCTTGCGAATCGAGCGGCAGATCCTCCTAAGCAGCGCAGATTTGGCCCCCTTCTTGAGGACAAGCACCCGCCCAGGCCGCTCATACCAGGAGTTTGGGAAGCACTTATCCCTCTCCACCTCCGGATCCAGCCCAAGTTCTATGGCCGCATAGGCAATCTCGTCTACCTTGGGTTCCCTGATCGCCTCATCTCGCGGAACCATGCGGCCTTGAGAGCGGCTCTTCTCGGCGTCCAGGTAGGCGGGCCAGACCACCCAGGTCTTACTTCCTTCCATATGCAACGAATGATGCCTTGGCGCGGATAAGGTTTGCGGGAACGGTGAGCCCGACATTGTAAACGATCATCACTCCTGGGGGCGGATCAACAGATGCAGGTCATTCATTCGATATTCGATAGATCGGTGCCGGATTTGGTGCAGGCGGTATGCTTTTAGGGGGATACGACGCAATAGCCAGGCGGTGGACTTTTCGGAGTTGATCAGCCAAATGACCCCAGAAACCCTTCCCGTGGCCAACGTCTCTGGCCAAGAGGTGCCCTTCGACCCCGAGCAGCTCAGAAGGATCCAGCAGCATCCCTGCTTCAGCGAGAAGGCCTGCCACTCTTTTGGCCGGATGCACCTGGCAGTGGCTCCCAGATGCAACATACAGTGCAAGTACTGCATCCGGGACTTCGACTGCGTCAACGAGTCACGCCCTGGAGTGACCAGCCAGGTTCTCAAACCAGCCGAGGCATTGGAGAGGGTCGACCAGGTCTTAGCCAAACATCATTATATAAAAGTGGTCGCTGTGGCAGGTCCGGGAGAGCCTCTGGCAAACGACGAGACGTTCGAGACCCTCCGCCTCGTCGGTCAAAAGTACCCTCACCTGATCCTGTGCATCAGCACAAACGGCTTGCTGCTGCCTGATAAGATCCAGGAGCTAGATAGCCTTGGTGTCTGCAACATCACCGTTACCATGAACGCCATAGATCCTTCAATAGGCCAGCAGATCTACGACTACGCAGTCTACAACGGCAAGAGGTATGAGGGGCTGGAGATGGCCACGCTCCTTCGCGACAACCAGCTAAAGGGAATCGAGGAGGCTCTGAAGCTCAAGAAGATCGTGAAGGTCAATACCGTGCTGATCCCCGGAATCAACGACAAGCACGTCTTTGAGATAGCCAGAAAGATCAAGGAGATGGGGGTATACATCCACAACGTCATGCCGCTGATCCCCCAGTACAAGTTCGCACACATCAAGCCGCCAAGTCCGGAGGAGAAGCGGGCAATCCAGGCAGAGCTTGGCAAGATCATCAAACAGATGAAGCACTGCAGGCAATGCCGCTCAGACGCCATCGGCCGGCTTGGCTGCGATATCCAGCAGGAGTTCGAGTCGCGAACCCGCGAACAATGAAGGGGGCAAGAGATGCCAGCCCCTTTCTTGCAGCTGTATCGCGTTAGTTTGTCCTGAGCTTTCTTTGCGATGTACTTCAGATCACGCTGCTCCAGCCTGCTCCTGATAACAGCGCTGGCCGCTTACGTGTCGGCCACCATCGCCTGCCTGTGGCATGATCCCTGGCTGGTGGCGGCACTCCTCCTGCCTGCAACCGCCCTTCTTGTGCGCTGTTGCGACGACCCGGGCACAGGATCGATCCTTGCCCTGTCCGGAGCTGCCATTGGACCGCTGACCGAGTCGGTCAGCGTGGTCGGCAGCATCTGGAGCTATGCTGAGACCGGCGGTCTGCCGCTGATCCCGCCCTGGAATCTGCCCCTTTGGGCATGCGTACCACCTGCCCTGGTCCTGATCATCGGGGAAGCAAAAGCGACGCGGCCGTCGGATGTCAGCCACGGAATGCTGGCTATAGGAGGGATCGCCCTTGAGCTGGCCCTCTTTTTGGCCTTTTACGACCGGACGTGGATCGCGCTGCCAGGGGCGCTTGTGCTTGCAGCGATGGCGTTAGCCCTTTTTCCGGCCAGAGAGACCCTGATATGCTTTACGGCAGGCGGGATATTGGGCCCGATGTGCGAAGCTCCGGGGATAGCCGCCGGTGCCTGGAGCTATTCAAATCCCGAGATACTGGGATTTCCGGCCTGGTTGCCGGCAGGTTACGCCGTATTCGCAGCCCTGCTCTTTCAATCCGCCCTTTTTTTCGCCGGCCAGTTTGGCCGGATCTCAGGGCGGATAGGAAAACGCCCTTGACCTTCCGGTCGCATACGAGGAATCCGTCCACAGCTGACGATGATGATTATGCCTGCCTCGAGCCTCTATTCCCAAACGTACGTGAAGCCGAGGTTGTCGGCCAGGCCTTTTCCGATCACTTTCGCGCTACGCCGGCCATCTGTTAAATAGGAAGCCCGGCAAATCCCAGGCCGTTGACCGAGATATTCACCGTCACCGATCTGTGCACCCGCATCAGAGACCGCCTCTCCGGCGACATGCGCCTGCGAAACCTGTGGGCAAAGGGGGAGCTCTCAAACGTGACCAACCACCGCTCCGGCCATAGATACTTCACCCTCAAGGACAAAGGTGCCCAGATATCCTGCGTCCTCTTCCGCTCACAGGCCCTGTCCCTCGGCTTTACCCTGGAGGACGGCCAGAGCGTCCAGGTGCTGGGTGATGTGGAAGTCTACTCGCCCCAGGGCCGGCTGCAGCTTATCGTGCAGAGGATAAGGCGCGATCCTGGGTTCGGCCAGCAGGCCAGGGAGCTGGAGATGCTCAAGATGAGGCTCTCTGCAGAAGGCCTATTTTCCCAGGAGAGAAAGAGACCTCTTCCAGCCTTTCCGCAGCGCATCGGCATCGTAACCTCGCCAGACGGTGCAGCCCTGCGGGACGTCTTGCGCATGATCGGCTGTTACCCTGCCCGCATACTGATCTCCCCGGCCAAGGTGCAGGGGGAGGGGGCTGCCCAGAGCGTGGCCCAGGCCCTGCGAGCCCTGAGTGGCCGTGCAGACCTGATCATCGTCTGCCGTGGCGGAGGCTCAGCAGAAGACCTCGTGGCCTTCAACGAGGAGTGCGTGGCACGGGCCATATTCGAGTCAGATGCCCCGGTGATATCGGCGATAGGACATGAGACCGACGTCACCATAGCCGACTTCGTGGCCGATATAAGGGCTCCAACCCCCACCGCAGCCGCTGAGATGGCTGTGCCTGACATGCAGTCAGTTCTGAAAAGGGTGCTTGCAGCACAAAGACGCTTGCTACGCGCAGTGGAGGGCCGGCTGGACCATCCAAGCAGCAGGATAGAGTCCTTGCAGCGCCATCTCTCAGCAAGGCGCATGTACGCTCGAACTGAGAGGGACCGTCTGCGCCTGCAGGATCTGAACAGCCGGCTTTCCGAGGCCGGGCGGCGGCTGGTGCGAGATAAGGAAAGCAGGCTGGCCATGGCAGAAGGCCGTCTGGAAGGGGTCAGCCCACTTGCCACGCTTCGCCGCGGCTACGCCATTGCTCTTTGCCGGGGAAGGGTCGTCAGCAGGGCGGCGGAGGTGGAGGCAAAAGAGCGCATCCAACTGATCATGCAGGACGGAAAGCTCACTGCCCTGGTCCTGGATAAAGAGACAGCACGAGAAGACGAAAGGTGATGCCATTGGAGGATGATATGCCGCTTGAGCAAGCCCTGGAGGAACTGGAAGAAGTGGTCGCCGCCCTAGAGGAGGGAAGCCTGACACTGGATCAGAGCCTGCAGCTATTTGAGAAAGGGATACGACTTGTCCGCATCTGCAGCCAGAGGATAGAGAGGGCAGAGCAGCAGATAGAGGCCCTTACAGGGGAGCTTCCGCCAGACCTGTTATCTCGGTGAGGGCAGTGCCTGCCCGCTGTTGGGGATGTGTCAGGAAGCCCGCAGATGTGCTGCGTTCATGAGGACGGAAAGGTCACACGACTCAAGGCCGGGTCGGCCGGGAAAGATTGCCGCCCGAAGGAATGTGGAATCCAGCCTGCAATAAGGTCATGCGATCGTTCTGCTGCACCTGTCGTGGGCCTTGAGCCTGTCTGGCAGAGGGAGATAGGCTTAAATAATGCTCGTTTTAATCCATTAAAGTACTAAGTTATACATTGAAGTGAGCATGATGACAACAAGCCATACCTCACCGCTGGAGACGGCCCGATTCGGGAGCTTTGGCGGCGGTTTCATACCGGAGACCCTGGTCCAGCCCCTGAGAGAGCTGGCCGACGCGTACCTGTCTTTGCAGGCAGATCCCGGCTTCCTAAAGGAGCTTGGCGAGCTGCTCAGCCGCTTCGCCGGGAGGCCCACGCCACTTTGCAGGGCAGATCGCCTGGGTCAGGCCCTTGGTCGGCGGATCTACCTGAAGAGGGAGGATCTGCTTCATGGTGGGGCCCACAAGCTCAACAATACACTGGGACAGGCCCTGATAGCCAGTCGAATGGGGAAGAGTCGACTGATCGCTGAGACGGGGGCCGGCCAGCACGGAGTTGCCACAGCCATCGTTGGTGCCAAGCTGGGATTTGAGACCCAGATATACATGGGCGAGGTTGACATAGAGCGCCAGAAGATGAACGTCTATCGGATGGAGCTTCTTGGAGCCGAGGTGATCCCTGTCCGGTCTGGATCACGCACGCTCAAGGACGCCATAAACGAGGCCATGCGGGACTGGGCCGGCTCCTACGAGACCACCCATTACCTGCTTGGAACCGCCGCCGGACCCTACCCATATCCTGCAATGGTCAGGGACCTGCAAAGCGTGATCGGCCAGGAGGCCAGATCCCAGATAATGGAACAAGAAGGCCGCCTGCCAGACAGCATCGTGGCCTGCGTCGGCGGCGGCTCCAACGCCATGGGCATATTCGCGCCGTTTTTGAGCGACCCCACCAGGCTGATAGCTGTGGAGGCCGGCGGGCGTGGGCCAGGTCAGACCGGACGGACTGCCGACAACGGGGCATCCCTGGCATTCGGCAGCAAAGGGGTGCTTCATGGGGCCATGACAAAGATCCTGCAGGACCCATTCGGACAGATCCTTGAGTCCTACTCCGTGGCAGCAGGGCTGGACTATCCGGGGGTCGGGCCGCAGCTCGCTCACCTGGCAGAGACCGGCAGGGTGCTGACCCGACTGGCAAGCGACGCTCAGGCTGTGCGCGGATTCCGCTATCTGTCACAGGCCGAAGGTATAATCCCCGCCCTGGAATCGGCCCACGCCGTGGGATACGCCCTGGAGGAGCCGCAGCAGCTGGGGGATCTGTGTATAATAAACGTCTCCGGACGTGGAGACAAGGACCTGCACACGGTGATGGAGTATGAGGGTTGCTGACGCGTTCTCGTCCGGCCCGGCATTGATAGTCTATCTATGCATGGGGGATCCGGACATAAAGACCACCATAGAGGCAGCCCGCCGCGTGATCGCGGCTGGAGCTGACCTGCTGGAGCTTGGGCTTCCCCACTCAGATCCAATAGCAGACGGGCCGGTGATCCAGGCGGCTGCTCAGAGGGCCATCGCCGCCGGGATGGATACCGACCGATACTTCCAGGCAGCTGGCAAGATCGAGGGAATACCAAAGGTATTCATGGGCTATTACAACATGGTCTTTCAGAGAGGAGTGGAGAGGTTCGCCGCTGACTGCGCCGCCTCAGGCATCTCTGGGCTGATCGTCCCCGACCTGCCACCGGAGGAGGCAAATCCCCTGATGCAGGCCTGCAAGAGATATGATTTGGACCTGATATTCCTGGTTGCCCCCAACACGCCTCAGCAAAGGGCGGAGGAGATCGCAGCCATGAGCTCGGGATTCGTCTACCTGGTATCACGGTCGGGAGTAACAGGCGCCCGCAAAGAGGTCCTGGACTCAACCAGAGAGCTGATCGCCAGGGTGCCAGCAGTGAGGCCACGGGCGGTGGGCTTTGGAATATCCACGCCTGACCAGGCGGCTCAGATGGTAGCTGCAGGCGCCGAGGGAGTCATCGTCGGCTCAGCCTGCGTCGACCTCGTCGGGCAGGGAAGGCTCGACCAGCTTGAGGAGCTTGTGATGGGCATGAAAAAGGAGATGATAAAGGTCGCCCCAAAAAGGTAAAAGACGGGAGAAGTCCAACTTGACCTCGATGAAAGACCTGGAAGCAAACGGCATGCAGCCGGACCGCAGGTTCGCCTGGCGCACGGTCTCCGCCCTGCAGGCAGGGGAAAGAGTGGTGATTGTTGCCTTCGGCGATTCGATTACCGCAGGCTATGCGGTCAGAAGGGGTTTTCCGAGCTTCTGGAAGGAATCATTGCAGCAGAGGTATCCGCAGGCAGATATAGAGATGCACAATCAGGGTGTCTCCGGGGAGACCACATGGGACGGCCTGTCCCGGCTGGAGGGGTCGGTGCTTTACTACCATCCAGACCTCGTCACCATAAATTTCGGGATAAACGATGCCGCCTACGGTTTGAGCCTGTCCGAATTTCGTGCAAACCTATCAAAAATGGCCGAATCGGTCGTCCGCGAGTGCCAAAGCGAGGTCTTGCTCCTGACTTCGCAGCCCTTGCTCACCCCCTATTACGACCGGCTGGTGAGGGACTACTACAGGGCTGTGGAGGAGGTGGCAAAGGCGCTGGGAGTGGGATTTGTGGACGTATTCTCGGCATGGATGAGGAGGGTGGATGAGGGAACGCCTCTGCAGTCCCTTATTCTGCCAGGCCTGGACCATCCCAACGAGGCAGGATACCGCATAATTGCAGAAGAGCTGATGAACAATTTCTGAAGAGAGCTCTGGATGAGACCGAGAAGGAAAGGAGGCGGCCCGGCCGCAGATCGAAAGGGCCGGGCCTTGACCTTGGGAAAGATCGTCCGGCAGGAGGGAGGGTGGATTTGTCGGCTTTCCCAGATCATTTTCTCGGGCGTGCCCGGATATCCTTAATCCAGGCCTACTTCCATATCCGCCCTGCTGCCCGTATAAACGTGTTTGAGATCGGTTATGAAATGTTATTAACGGCAGAGGATATCGGAGTATATCTGCCGAAAGAAGACGCGAACTTATGCCTGGCTTGCGGATAGCAACTCCACAAGTCGGGATGCTGCCCCGGGCCGCCCGAAAACCTCCTTGCGAGGCCCGGACGGCAGAAAGTCGATGGCAGCCCGGATTATCCCCGACCGTTCAGCCCCCACCAGCACGTTCCATCCGTCCTGCACCGTCTCGACCCACTCTGTGGTCTCGCGAAGGGTGATGCAGGGGACTCCCAACATATAGGCCTCCTTCTGCACGCCGCCCGAATCGGTCAGGACCTTCCTTGCTGCGGCTTCCAGGACCAGCATCTCCAGGTAGCCCACGGGATCGACCACCATCACCCGGGATGTCAGCTCCTCCCAAAGCCCGGCCGCTTTCAGTCGGCCAACGGTGCGCGGGTGACAGGGAAAGACTACCTCGATGTGCCGGGCGACCTCTGCCAGTGCCTGGCAAATCGACTCAAGACGGGCGGGGTGGTCTGTATTCTCTGCCCGATGAACTGTTGCCAGGATGTACCCCTTCTCGGACAAACCAAGATCCTCCAGCACGCTGGCAGATCCGCTGGCGATGCGCAGGCAGTCCTGCATGGAGTCCACCATCACGTCACCTGTCAGATGCACCCCTCTTTCTATCCCCTCCTTGCGCAGGTTATCGACGGCAGTGATGGTAGGGCAGCTCAGGATGTCAGAGCAATGATCGACGAGCACCCGGTTCACCTCTTCAGGCATTCGCCGGTCGAAGGAACGCAGGCCAGCCTCAACATGGACGACAGGGATGTGCAGCTTAGCCGCAGCCAGGGCTCCTGCAAGCGTCGTGTTGGTATCGCCGAAGACCAGGACCATATCCGGCACCTGGTCCATTAGCACCTTCTCCACCGCAGCCAGCATCTCCCCGGTCTGTCTGCCGTGGGTGCCGGAGCCGACCCCAAGATGAAAGTCTGGCATGGCGATTCCCATCTGTTCGAAGAAGACCTGGTCCATGAGGTAATCGTAATGCTGGCCGGTGTGTATTATAACCTCAGCAAACTCTTTGCGCAGCTCCCGGGATACAGGCGCCAGCTTGACGAAGTTGGGCCTGGCCCCTACAACCGATACAACCTTTCTCATACCGCCGGCCCCCACGCAGAACCGACCCCCGCATCCGCCATTTCGCTAGCTACCATGTACATTTCAGATCCCGATCAGAGGATATGAATGGCGCCAGAAGGATTAAAGCATCGCTCTTTGCTTTTAGGAGATGTATGGAAAGAGCTATAGCCGATGGTGGCCCAGGCGTGCACAAACATGGCTCTGCTCGAGATCAAAGGGGTATCGAAGAGTTTTTTGGCGGAAGGAAAGGAGATGGTCACCCTTAGCGATGTGAACCTCTCCATAGAGGAGGGTGAGTTCGTCTGCTTCATCGGCCCGTCCGGCTGCGGCAAGACCACGCTTCTGAGGATTGTGGCTGGGCTTGAGACACCCAGCAGCGGATCTGTGATGCTTGAGGGAAGACCAATAACTGGCCCGGGGCCGGAGAGGGGGATGGTATTTCAGGAGTACTCCCTCTTTCCATGGAGGACCGTCCTGGACAATATCGCCTTTGGACCGGAGCTGAAAGGCGAGGCAAAGGAGGAGAGGTACAGGCGGGCTCGGATCTACCTGAAGGCAATTGGCCTGGAGAGCTTCGAGCAGAGCTACCCTCACGAGTTGTCAGGCGGCATGAAGCAGAGGGTGGCAATAGCCCGGGCTCTGGTGAACCACCCCAAGGCCCTGATCATGGACGAGCCCTTCGGCGCCCTGGATGCGCAGACAAGGAATATAATGCAGGCTGAGCTCTTGCGCACATGGGAGAACAAGAAGAAGACAGTCCTGTTCGTCACCCATAGCGTGGATGAAGCCATCTACCTGGGAGACAGAATAGTCATAATGTCGGCCCGGCCCGGGCGCATCAAGGAGATAATAGATATCAATCTCCCACGCCCCCGCAATCGTACAAGCCCTGAGGTGAACCAGATCCGGGATCGCATACTACAGGACCTGAGGTCCGAGATAAAGGTGTGATAGCATGTTGCCGGCATCGTGGATGGAGTTGCCCCGGATCGTGGTCTCGGAGAAGGGTGCTGTATGTCAGGTGGCAGCCATTTGCTGCCATCTAAAGCTCCTCGGCCCTGCCCTTATCCTCACCGGCCCGAGTACCGGCAGCCTGGTGGGTGGGAGGATCTCGGCGCTCCTGGAGGATGCAGGCATGGAAACCGCCACCATGGTCACCAGGGCATCCAGGCTCGAGGAGGTTGACGCTGCAGCCGAGATGGCCAGGGAGATGGGTGCAGCCTTCGTTGTCGGGGCTGGAGGCGGGCGCTCCATTGACATAGCCAAGCTCTCATCGTTGCGTCTTGACCTGCCGTTCATAAGCGTGCCCACTGCCGCATCCCACGATGGCATCTGTTCAGCCCAGGCCTCTCTGACGGTCAACGGCGAGAGCACCTCGGTATCAGCCCAGGCCCCGTTGGCCATAGTGGCGGATGTGGAGGTTATCTCCAAGGCTCCGCCTCGGCTGATGGCCGCAGGATGCGGAGACGTGATATCCAACTACACGGCTATCCTGGACTGGAAGCTGGCCAGACGCCTGCGAGGGGAGGAGTACAGCGAGTATGCTGCTGCCCTGTCAAGCATGACAGCCAGCATGATTGTCGACCTGGCGCCCACGCTCAAGCCTGGACTCGAGGAGTCGGCCAAGGTCTTGATCCACGCTTTGATATCCAGCGGTGTGGCCATGAGCATCGCCGGATCCTCCCGGCCCGCCAGTGGCTCGGAGCATATGTTCGCCCATGCCGTGAACCGGCTGGCCCCTGGAAGAGCCCTGCACGGAGAGCTGTGCGGCCTGGGCACGATCGTCATGATGTACCTGCATGGAGGCGATTGGCAACGCATCCGTGAGGCGCTCCGAGATGTTGGCGCCCCGATCACCGCGGATGAAGCGGGGCTGGACTCAGAGACGGTCATAGAAGCCCTCCTAATGGCACCGAAGATCCGGCCGGAGAGGTATACCATACTTGGTACCGGGCTCACCCGAGAGGCGGCAGTTAGCGCCGCCCGCTCGACCAAAGTAATTTAAGGGATAATCTTCAATGATCGGCAGTAGCCGTTTGTGCCGGCAAATAATATATCATTACAATTATTAATTTGTTTGGAGGTTGCCAAAATGACCGAACCCACCACCCAAATCACCCTCATAGGCACCAGGCTTGCCACAATAGGAATGGAGTTCATATTCAGAGGGCCCACCCCCGAATGCGAGACATGCAAGCTGCGCAATACCTGCATGAACCTTGAGAACAACCGCAGGTATCGCGTGCTCGGGATCAGGGGAGAGCTGGTCCACGACTGCCCCATCCACGAGGAAGGGGTGAGGGCGGTGGAGATCACCGAGAGCCCCATCATAGCCGCCATGGATGCCAGGAAGTCCTTCGCCGGCTCAAAGATGGTATTCGACGGGTCGGAATGCGACGACCGGGGGTGCAGCATGTTCGAGCTCTGCCACCCCGCAGGGCTGCGTGAGGGGGACCGCTGCACCATAGTCGAGGTTGTCGGTGAGGCACCTGAGGAATGCCCCAGAGGCTATTCCCTCAAGCTGGTGGAGCTGAAGCGCTGAAGGAAGTGACCTATTCCAGAAACGTCTTCATCCCGGTCACCGACCTGTGTCGCAACCTATGCGGCTATTGCACGTTTTGCCGCCCCCTGAAGGAGGCAAGGCTTGTGGCCCGCAGCGAGGCTGTCGACCTGCTGGAGCGGGCAGCTGCAGCCGGCTGCTCAGAGGCGCTATTTTCCATGGGAGACCGACCCTGGGAGGTAACCGGATCGTCTGCCCTGATAGGGCAGCGAGAAGATCTCCTGGATTACCTTGTCGAGCTTGCGGAGCTCGCCCTGGATAGGGGGCTTCTTCCCCACACCAATGCGGGCCTGCTGCAAGAAGAGGAGATCGCAGCTCTGGCACCGTACAACGCATCTATGGGGCTGATGCTTGAGACCACTGCCCAGGTCGATCTGCATCGAATGTCTCCAGGAAAGTCGCCCTCTGTCAGGCTGGCGATGATGGAGGCGGCTGGCCGCCAGAAGGTGCCATTTACAAGCGGCATCCTGGTAGGGATTGGCGAAGATTGCATGGACCGCATCCGCTCTCTTGAGCTGCTTGCAGACCTTCACAGAAGGCACGGCAATCTTCAGGAAGTCATACTGCAACCACTGGACCCAAAACCAGGTACGCCTTCCGCCTGCCTTGATCCGCCGTCCTTGCGAGAGATGTCGGATCTGGTCGGGATGGCACGAGCCATACTTCCTGCCGAGGTCAGCATTCAGGTGCCGCCAAACCTGGTGGATCCAAGGCCGCTGATCCAGGCCGGAGCCGACGACCTGGGGGGCTTAAGCCCTATCAGCCAGGACCACATCAATCCGAACCGCCCTTGGCCCAGGCTGGATGATCTTCTGAGGATGGTGGGCAGGCCGGTGAGAGAGAGGCTGCCGATATACCCCAGCTACGTTCGGCGAGGCTGGTACGGCCGACGCACCAGGAAGGTTGTATTGGACCTTGCAGACCGGGACGGATTTCGGAGATCAGAAGGATATAGGGGATCATCGCAAGGAATATCTCGGAGAATTGGATAGAGAGGAGGCCATGGATAAGAAGACGATGGAGATAGGCATCTGCTCAGGGCTTGTGCTTATCATGATCCTGGCAATGCTTGGCGTGCGCTTCTCCCTGCCCCAAGATGCCACTGCATACGGATACGTTGCAGCCATGGTACTATTCATGATACTCATGTCCGGGGCCGGGCTGAAGCTGATCTACGAGAAGTGAGAGAAAAGAGACTGCTGAAAGATAGCTCCCTGAGAGAGACGAATGGACAATTGGCTAAGAGGATTATTCTGGAGAGGGGGAATATGGCGAAATTTCTTGATATGCTGATGGGGAAGGGGGCAGATGAAGGCTATGTAGAGGTGGACATAGGCCAGTTCGAGGAGGCAGAGGGCGACTCTTTGCCCTCCATGTACCTCCGGTTTGCTGAGCTGACCGACCTGGATGTCCTGCCAGAAGTCAAGCAGGAGATCAAGGCCAGAAACGTCCTCCTTCTGGATATATCTCCCCTTAAGCGGGACAAGGCATCTTTGGACCGCGCCATAGGCGAGCTGCGAAAGGCGGTTGAAGACGCATCCGGCGACATTGCTGGCATAGGAGACGACCTTGTGGTTATGGTGCCGCGGGGGATACGCATCGATCGGGATCGTGTGGTTGGAGGGAGAGATTGAACCTCAAGACAACAGCGAGCTGCCCGCTATGCGGCAACTCGATGGAGTTTTCATGGGAGACGACCAGCATACCGCATTTCGGCGACGCCCTGATGATAGCCGGAACCTGCCCATGCGGATTTCGACATAACGATACCATGCTCCTCACCCAGAGGGAACCTTATCGATACACGCTTCCTGTCGAGAGCCAGTCCGACCTGGATGCCAGGGTAATCCGCTCGGCAAGCGGCACGGTCCGGGTCCCGGAGATAGGTGTTGATGTTGAGCCGGGATACGCCTCCGAGTCTTACATAACAAACGTGGAGGGGGTGCTGGTTCGCATCAGGGATATAGTAAAGTTCGCCACCAATAGCGCCAGGCAGGCCGGAGATCAGGAGAAGACTGCCCGGGGAGAAGATATCCTAGAGAGGATCGGCTCGACCCTGGATGGGAGAGGCTGCATGACCCTGATCCTGGAAGATCCATTCGGCAACAGCGCCATAATCTCCAGCCGCGCCGAAGCCGTCCGCCTTACTGAGGAGGAAGTCGGCAGACTCAAATGCGGCATGGTGGTCTTGGATGTGAGCTCGAGTTGAATCCCAATTCCCTGCTGGTTCTGAGCGGTGGCACAGGCACTCCGAAACTCCTGCGGGGTCTGGTGGAGGTCTTCGAGCCGTCCTGCGTAACCGTGGCAGTCAATACGGCTGAGGACATGTGGATATCCGGAAACCTTGTATGTCCCGATCTCGACACCGTCCTTTATACCCTAGCCGGAATTGGAGATGAGCAGCGGTGGTGGGGCATAGCTGGGGACAGCTTCATCACCCATCATGAGCTGCTGAAGGCAGGCGGCCAGGAGCTGCTGGCCCTGGGTGACCGAGATCGCGCATTTCATATCCGTCGCTCAAACCTCATCAGGTCTGGGCTCACGCTGAGCCAGGCCGTGGATATAGTAAGAAGAGAGCTGGGCGTAATGGTCGGTGTTGTCCCCATGAGCGACGATCCGGTGGCAACCACCCTGATGACCCGGCAGGGACCCATGCATTTCCAGGAGTACTGGATCGGGAGTGGAGGCAGGCCAGAGGTGGAGCGGATCATTTTCTCGGGTCTTGACCAGGCGAGGCCCAGCCCAGGCCTGATCAGAGCTCTGTCAGCTTCAAGAGCCGTGTTGATAGGTCCCAGCAACCCGGTGACCAGCATAGGGCCAATACTGGGAATTCCAGGAGTAAGGGACCGGCTGAAAGATAAGACGGTAATCGCCATCAGCCCATTTTGCGGGGACCGACCCTTCAGCGGGCCAGCAGCAAGACTCATGCAGGCCGCCGGAGCTGCACCGAACGATTCCGGAGTGTCCGACCTGTTGGGCCGAATAGACCACTTCGTCGTATCCCCGGAGAGCCGCTACCCTGGCCCCTGCTTGAGGACCGATCTCACCATAACCGACCGCTCGGATAGCGTCCGTCTGGCCAGGTTCATACACGGGCTGATGATGGGAGAGCAGCCCTCTGACCGGACCGGAGATTGATATGTTCGTAGGGGTGGATCACGGAAGCACTGCCATACGATTCGCCTCCTCCCAGGGGGACAGGTTCCTCATCCGGCGGGATACGGCCGGTCGGATGGAATCGTCCGATATAGCACGAGCGGTTGTGGAAGGCCTTGGCGCCGACCGGATAGAGCTTCTGGCCCTGTGCTACTCCATGGGAGACGGTCTGACCAGGATAACCCGAATAGAGGATGCCACTAACCGCGGGCTGGCCTCTCTCGAGGGAGCTGGCCTCTCGGTTGGAGGTGGGACAAGGGTGTATGAGGCCGTGCTGTCTGCTGGCTGGCAAGCCGTGCTGCTGCCGGGCATACACCAGGGCAGCCATGTGGACCGCAGGATGAAGGTATTCTCACATGGTGCCAGCCCTGAGAAGGTGGGACTGGCCTATCGCGTGTGCCCGGGGGAGGGATCGGCTGTGATCTGCGACTGCAGCTCCAACACGGTGACTGTCGGCGTGCTTAAAGGCAGGATAGTCGGAGCGATCGATGCCCCCATATTCGCCCCTGGCCTGCTGCATGGGCCGCTTGATGTTGAGGCTATCCGCAGAGTCGACCAGGGCCTGACATCCGCAAACTCCGCATTCTCACACGGTGGAGTTCTGCGCAAGAAGGGGTATGAATCGCTAGAAGGTTGTCCGCCTGAGGTACGCGAGGATGCCCTCGAAGCGCTGGCGCTATTTGCGGCAATGGAGATTTGCGCCATGAAGGTGTTGCTGCGCGATCTGGGCGATCCCGAACCGGATCTTTACCTTGCTGGTGATCCTGCACCAATTCTGGCCCCCCGTGTCTCCGAACTGGCTGGCCAGGGGGTCCGGCCCCTTGACAGCTTCTCCTCGGCAGAAGGGTGCGCCCACATAGCCCAGGATGTATGGGCAGGCAAGGAGTGCATAATGGGAATCGGTGTCGACAGGCGTGTATGGAACAGATGAGATGGGATATGATGAAGACGCATACGATCCAGGATGAGTGGATGGATCTTACCCATGAGCTGGAGGCCTGCTTTTCAGGCATCGAGACAAAGAGTGCGGCGCGGGAGCTGCAGGCAAGGGTAGAGGAGGCGCTTCGAATGGATCCGCCACCAGCAGTGGCAAGCCGGCTGGATCTCCTTTTGCTCGATGTGGTAGAGAAGGGCAGGGAGAGCTCCTGTACAAATACGCGCTGCCCGCATTACGGCAAAAAGTGCAAGATGCGCTAGACGGCGTCAGGAAGAAAAGCGTATCCGGGCAGGCTGCAGATTAAAATAATGATGAGTAAAGTAAAATTAAATAGCGAGGGGCTTATCTAACCCCAGCCCGGCCGTCGGACCACTTGTTCAGTATGTAGGGGAGAGCCACTACAGCCACGCCGAAGATCACGATTGCCAGAATATGATCCATCATAGTCATCCAGGGTCACCTCCATATATTGAGCACAGGGACTGTCCCCACTCGACTCGCCGTCCACTTAAACCTTGTGCTTGACTGGAAAGTGACCGGGACCGAATTTGCCGGCAAATCGCAAATTAGTAATTATCAATGAACATAAATAACAATTAAACATTAACAATTTTCCGAGACGCGGATTTGCAGCCCATCCATATGGACATGAGAGACTCTCAGGTCCGGGGGCCTCCGGGTAGGCTGCGGAATATGCGGGCCCCAGGAGCAATCCTCCCAGCACGGAGAAGTGATTTGACTTCCTCAGCCACTGCGATGGAGCGGCTGGAGAAGTGATCGGCCACAAGGCGCTCCAGTTCGTGCCCATCGACCAGCGCGCCCTTGCCCACGCCCGGACATGTCGAATTGACCCCGATCTCCAGCAGCAGGTCTCCTTCTGCAGTGATGTTCTCCTTCACAAAGAAGGGAAACAGGCGGCACGCAGCAGGCCGCACCCCGTAGACCGAGCAGCCCTCCGTGTAGAATATGCATGTTGTATCAGGCTTGGACCTCATCACAGGTAGATCCAGGACCACGTCCTGACCTTCCCTCAATATCCGCACGAACCTGCCGTCACGATAGGGGTATAGGGTATCTACAAACTCCGCGGGGCTCTTGCCGGTCTTCTTAGATATGCGGGAGATATCCTGAACTGTCAGATATATCAGGTTTGACCTGGCCACAAAATCCTCAATCTGCTCCATCGGAATCAGCAGGTCGAACTCCCTGGGACGGCGATGATGGCAACAGGACCCGCATCGCTGGCACTCGAATCGCACTTCTCCGAAGGCCGCACGAACGAATACGCGGGGCAAGCAGACCCCCCCGAAAAAAAGAAGAGAAGAAGACGAACCTTACATCGTCTTCTTTATTGGGTGGAGATCGGTCTGGACCTCCAGCCCCAACTCGACAGCGGACTCAGCCTTCATTATGTCCACCATGGCTGCAGCTGGAAATACCATGGGGGCATTCTCGATTGGCCCGTAGAGGTAGAAGTCGGCGCCCACGATGCCTGCCACCAGGTTGGACCCAATGTCCACGGGGGCGAATGCCTCCTTGTGGACCTTCTTCCACTTCTTCATCCAATCCCAGGCCGAGGCTGCGTTGTGGAATCCGCCGCCCACCGGCAATCCCAGCATGGCCTTTACGGCGATGCAGGCGCGGTAGGTGGCTCCAGATCCGTTGCCCAGAGGCATGGCAGCTGTGTCGATGAGGGGCCTTGTGATGCCGCACTCCTTGGCGAAATCCAGCATGCCCTTCTTGGCGCCGCCGGCGGCCTTGGTCAGGATATCCATCTTGCCCTTGGTTCCCTTCTCCATTGCGTTGAAGGCCAGCACGATGGCTGCATCCAGGTCGCTCTCTTTGACCGCCTTCAGCTCCTCATCGGTGATGGAGGCGTTGATTGAGTTGTGGATTGCCCGGTCTGCCACGCCGATCTCGGTTGCGTACTTGACGCCGAAGGCCCGCACCTCAGGTGCAGATGAGTCAACCAGGAATGGATAGTCTGACAGCTCCACGAACCAGTCGATCTCCTTGGCCATGGCCTCGTTGCTCTCGGCCACGATCTGGTTCATGCACGAGTTTCCGGTGGTCTCGCTCATCTCCACCTGTGTGTTCCACAGCTTCTCGGCTGCTGCCTTGTCGAATACGCCGTGCTCCGGGTCGGAGACTATCTTGTGCCTGGCATAGAACATGGTTCCGATACAGCAGGTGGAGTACTCGCCAGGCTGGCCACCTACCTTGAACTTGCCGAAGTCTAAGACCTCTTGCTTCTTGTCGAACCTGAACATCTAAATCACCTTCGTCCAGTTGGCACCATAAACGAACAGAATGTATGCCAGTATTATTATCAATCCCGCACAGACACCATAGGCTGCCCCCAGATCCCTGCCAACCGACTTGCCGGCTCGCAGGAACTTCTCGCCTGAGTAGAACTCGATCTTCTCCTCGATCTTGTCCAGCCTAGCCATTATCTCGTTGTACTGGTCTGGGTCCACTACGGCCACAGGCACCTTCTGAGCACCTTCAACTGCCATAGCTTCAGACACCCCCCGTAAGGGCAAAGGGCGCCAGCATCATCACTATCGCGATGATGAAGCCGATTCCAAAACCCATGGAAACGGTGGCCAGCACGCCGGAGCTCAGCTTGGTCTCTCTGGCCAAGAGCTGAGCCTTGTACTTGATGTCCTCGGTGATCTGGTCGAAGCTGGTCATGTTCGGGTCCACTACGGTGGGCAGACCCTGACCGTATACGATCTCCTGATCAGCCATTCTAGCTCCCTCCTATCACCCTCAGAATCACGCCAAACAGAGCCAGGACGATGGTCATGCCCAGGGCTATGCCCTCAATCTTTCCGGCATATATTCCAGCCTGGAACTTGTTGAGCAGACCGTTGTTGGTCACGTTCATGTCCATCATCCTCATCCGGTTGCGGATCTCAACAACTTCCGAGGCCAGCGGCCTTGGACCATGAGCCTCTTCCTCGGCGCCGCCCTCCTTGATCTCGATGATCATGGGGTCGACGTCCAGGGCACCGGGATCTTTTGAGGCCAGCTCCCTGATCTTTCCACCGATGGCACCCATGTCCTCGGTGTCGATCATCATCACAGTGCTGATCTGCTGCCGGAACCGGTCGATGGATTCCGGAGTCAGGTTCTGGATGAAGGGTATGGCTCCCTTGGCACCTACAATCTTTCCTTCCTTGTCTATGCCGTCTTTGGTGAATGCCTCTATGGCCTGTCCGGTGATGTGGCCCTTGACCTCCATGCCCGTGATCACCAGGAATCTGATGTTGGGATTGGAGACTATATTGGCCACCATCTTCTCGATGCCGATGTTCTCGGTCTTGCAGGGCCCAGCCAGGGCGGCACCAGCGGCAAGCAGCTCGGAATTCTTCAGGTGAGACCCGCAGGTGACCACAGCCACCGGGCTCTCCGGATTTCCGACCTCGTACTCGCCGGTGATGACCGGCCAGGGCTCGGCTGGCTTCTTCTTAAGGGCCATCTCAGGCACCTCCTATGGCCTTTCGCAGGCCGTCCAGCGCTGCCTGGTTGGTGAAGACCAAGCTCACCAGGATGACGAAGGAGAAGACAAGCCCTATGATGAATCCCATCCATATGTTGGTATAAAGACCACCTATATAGGAGGCCTTGGCACGGTTGGGGTATGATTCCAGAAGCTCGTTATCCGGAACCAGCTGGTTCATCATGTCGTCGGCTATCTTGTCCAGTCTTTCCACCTTGACGTAAAGCGGGTCGAGGGCGTACTGAACCACGTCCTCCCTCTGCTCAGAGATCACGCCCTTGAGTGGCTCGAAGAGCAGGCCCAGTTCAGTTGAAACTCTTACAACTCCCATTTATTGACCCTCCCTCATAGGGCGCTCGGCGGCAGAAGTCCAGTTCCCACCACGGCAGAAGCGTCCCTCTTGACCAGCCTGTAGTACCACATGAAGAAGTAGTACCAGATGACGAAGCCGACTACCAGCTGCAGCAAAGCCGCTGCTGGGGTCAGGGTCAGGAAAGCGCATATTCCCGTGGCGATGGTCGAAAGCCCGCCCACCATCACTCCGTTGACCAGGGTCCGGTCCTGCTTCTCATCCGGGCCGAGGTTGGCATTGAAGGGGTGCAGTATGGCCAGGCCACCGCATATGAAGATTATGGCTATGTAACCGGTATTGATGACATCATTCACGATGTCTGCGAAGGCCAAAGAACCGGAAATTGCAAAGCTCCAGCCCATGATAGCCATGGCACCGCCTGCTGCCAGGTCGGTCAGGCCCTCCTCCATCACCGGGATGTTGAACTTGATGACCTTGTTGGCGATTACGCCCACCACGTATCCGAATATCATGGCGTAGACAAGGGTCACAATGACGCTCAAGGCACCCATTCCGAACTGGTCGGCCACGGACAGACCGAAGGCAACCGCCACCACACCCATGCCTAAAGACAGCATGCCTATGGATGGCACTCCTGTACCGATACCATAACCGCACACACGGCGCACCGCATTGGCGCCCATGACGACCCCGAAGAGGGCGGCTACGGCCCCTATAAAGGAGAATATATCAGTCCCGGTTACCGTGTTCAGGATCCAGGCCAGGTAGATGCCCAGCACTGACCCGGCCAGGCCGTATATCCGTATCTTCTTGGCATCAAAAGCAGCTGGTGCTCCCGCTGCTCCACCACCTACTGTCATCTCAGGCACCTCCAGTGATGATTACGGCCACCAGAGCAAGGATGAAGGTCGAAACCAGACAGGCCTTGAAGGCAGCCGGCCACTTCTTGAACTTGGGGTCGTGGAATCCCTCGATGGTACCCTGGATGTTCCAGGAGGCCAGCACGGCATTGACCAGGAAAATCCCAATAGCAAATACCGCACTCAGTGATGGGTTGTTGTTGATCATGACCAGTGGATAGTAGATCAACGCTCCGCCCACACCGCCCATCGCGGCACCGATTGTGCCACTCACATAGCAGATGGTAGGGATGCCCTGACCAACTGTTCCCGGAGCCACATATGGGGGCTGGGAGAATCCGGTGATCGGGTCGTAGTTGACCTTGGCAGAGGCGAACGGTGCGCCGACTGCGTAGGCATATATCCAGCTTCCGGTCAGCATCGTGGCATCTATCATGATCATGGCACCGACTGCGCCAGTGGCGATGATTGGCCAAAGGTTGTCGGTCACCGACATCATGAGGCCGGCTGAGAGAAGCCCTGTCAGGCCAGACCCTGCAGCCAACTGCACCGTTCCGGTTCCAATACCGGTGGCCTGGGCCATAGCAGCCGGAGCGCCGCCCACTGGCACGAAGTGAACACCGATGCCCACCAGAAGGCCTCCGACCACGATCTCCAGGATGTAGATAATGGTTGTTGCATCAAAGTTCATGCTGCAATGTCCCCCTTATAGCCTGGGTACGGCCCGTACTTCCTCCTGGCAGACCTCTCCAGGTAGAAGTTGTAAAGGTTCATCACGATCACAAAGAACACGCCTGTGCCTATGGCAAGCAGGGCCTGGCTTACTGGGTCAAAGACCGTTGTTCGCCAGTTGTCCAGGAATACGGTAAGGCCGAAGCCCATCCCGGTTGCCGGACCTCCGAACTTGGCACAGAACCAGGCATTGTCTATGGAGTTCCGCAGACCTGCCTCAGCCTTTCTTACTATCTGACCGGAGAGCATGGTGTTGAGACCCTGACCAAAGAGCCTCCACTGGAACTCACGCTCACCACCATAATGAATATCGCCCACCGAAGATCCGATGGCACCCACGGTCAGCCCCCAGATCAGAGCAATAACCGGGATGGGGAAAGGGTGATGAGGCGTCAAAACATAAACCTGGATGTATGTGATAGTAACGATGCAGAAGGAAGTTATCCAAACATGCGCCATGATAGAAGGGGTTGTGTACCGAACGATGTCCAGGTAGACCCACTGGTTGAACCTCTTCTGGCTGGCGTTCCTCCCGAAATAGGCGCTCATAGACATTACGCCGTCGAACAGAGCCGCTACCGACGCACCGAGTGCGATTGAGAACAGCGCGGGCATCTGGAAGGCCTCGATCAGCATATAAGCTACTATCGCGGCTGTAGTGCACCATAGGGCGTTCGATGGTGGCTCGCCTGCAATGGCCTTGTTGTAAATCCTGTGGGGATTGCCAACCTGAGCTGCGAGCTGTACCTGCGAGTTGGGATTGCTCTGAGACCCTATATCGGAGTCTATATCTTCAGAAGCACCCGCAACGGTCGCAAGGGCGCCCATAGCAGCTACGAGCCCCATGCTTAATGCGTCCATATTTCCTCCTCCTTTTCATATTCGCCAAATCATAGTAATCCATGATGATGTTGGCTAATAGCGCTCTCCGTATCCTTAGCTAGACTTATAAAGCTTTCGCGAAACGAAAATGCCGAGACCCAAGGCCGGTATTGACAGCCAATTCGCAAATGCAGGATATAATAGGGTGCCGCCCGCAATCAGGCGCAGGACGGCCCCATGACCCATCCTCGAAACATAAATGCCCATCGATAAAAAAGCCGTTCACGAATCTTGGCAGCTATCGATCCCAGAAGGGATGGAGGAACGATATATTCCAGATAGTTCAGATAAATTCATTGATTTAAAAATATAGAATACGTGGTAGATGATTGCCTCAACGACCTGTTAAAACGGCCTCACCAGGGTTCTTTCTTTGCCCCGATGCGATAGCCTATGATGTTTGAAAGACGGTGGAGGATGGGGGTTATTATCAGCACCAACGCCATAACAGAGTACGTGAAGTTCTCCATGAACCAGGCAGGTGCCAGAATATAGGTCAGAATCCAGCATCCCAGCACGAAATCTATCTGGTCCACCAGGAATAGAGCAGCGCCCCTCTCCATTCCCAGACGACGCTTGAAGAACGAGGCCACCAGGTCCCCCATCATTGCACCAAGCGAAAGGCCGATCAGCACTATGAACAGGGAGTGGCCCTCCCCAAAGGCAGGCAACCCAAGTTGGGGAGACAGATAGTTCTGCAACAGGCCGACCGATACGCCGCCCAAGGTACCGGCTGCCGTGCCGCGAAAGGTCTTGCCGTTTCCAAAGACCCTCCGCCCGTCCGGAAAGCTCTTGCCAAGGTCCAGAGGAAGGCCCCCCCCGAAGAGAGCGGCGAAGTTGTTGGGCAGGTAGGCGGGGAGCATCAGCCAGACAGCCGTGATTAGGAGATTCATGATCCACTCTCAAAGCTATCCCCCACCCCCATCTCACGATATATCAAAGTATCCCAGAGAGAAGGAAGAATCTGCCTGGCAAGGAAGCGCTTGAATTGGGGTAGGAGATAGCCAGAAACGGCCAGTTAACCGGGCGCATCGTGGGTCTGCCATAAAAGTTCGATCGAAAAAGTTAAGTTCACCTTCTCTCAGTGTAGGTCCGGGCGCCGATGGTCTAGTGGCCATGACTTGGGCCTTCCAAGCATTATTGCGAAGCAAGCCTACAACCCGGGTTCGAATCCCGGTCGGCGCATAT